>OLZH01000340.1_pt1 | contig 18458 bp, 10 predicted proteins | sample 1673821 | NCBI WGS metagenome assembly OLZH01 (sample SAMEA103958128, study PRJEB25191) | human gut metagenome | reverse complement strand
TGGAGGTGACACCCGGATTTGAACCGGGGAATGAGGGTTTTGCAGACCCTTGCCTTACCACTTGGCTATGTCACCGTGTCAGCGAAAACCATTATACTATATACCGTCGGCCCTTGTCAAGAGTGAAATGCCCGTTGAAACGGGATTTCTTTCATTGCTTTTGGTGTTACTTCACGGTCGTCTTTGCTGCAGCCTCAGAAAAAACTGCAAAAAGAAATAGAACAAATGTTGCAATACGCGAAAGGGTGTGATATAATAGAGCCGGAAGAATAGCGGACGCGGCGCACATACAAAAAACGGACCTGCGCCGACACGGGGCGCGTGAAAGGGGCATGGCTATGGCGAAGATGACCAGAATGCAGCAGAAGATCTACGACTACATCGCCCAGGCACTGCGGGAGCAGGGGTATCCCCCCTCGGTGCGGGAGATCGGCGAGGCGGTGGGACTGAAATCGCCGTCCACGGTGCATTTCCACCTGAAGCATATGGAGGAGCTGGGCGTGCTGACCAAGGGGGCCGGCAAGGGCCGGGCCCTGACGCTGGCGCAGCCCATGCAGGGGGAAATGCCTGACGGCGCGCCGGTACAGGAGGAGGCGGCGCCGGCGGCGGACCGCATCCCCGTGGTGGGCAGCGTGGCTGCGGGCAGCCCCATATTGGCGGAGGAGTGCATTGAGGACTATCTGACCTTCGACACCGGCGGACGCGAGGGGGAGTACTTTGCCCTGCGGGTGCGGGGCGAGTCCATGCTGAACGCGGGCATCCTGCCGGACGACCTGGTGGTGGTGCACCGCCAGCCCACGGCACACAACGGCGAGATCGTGGTGGCGCTGCTGGGGGACGAGGCCACGGTGAAGCGGCTGAGCCGCCGGAACGGCGAGGTGTGGCTGCTGCCGGAGAACGAGAACTACCGGCCCATCGACGGCCGCGAGGCCACGCTGCTGGGCAAGGTCACCGCCGTGGTGCGGGAGTATAACTGAACGCAAAAAGAGACGGCGCTGCCGTCTCTTTTGGGCGTCAGGGGTGTTTTGCACGATTTCCATTACCGGAAATGGCAAAAAAACGGAAATTTTCCACAAAAAGGCTGGACAAACGGTGTGACTGTGCTATAATCTGACTATCCGCAGAGGTACCTCTGCATTTGCGTTTTAACGATCTTAAAACGATGCGTCCTGCGGAAATCTAAAACAAATGGGGTTTGAGACATGAAGAAATTGTTGGCAACCATTCTGGCGCTGGTCATGGCGCTGGGCCTGTGCAGCGTCAGCTGGGCGGCGGGACTGATGACAGAGACAGATGGGGTGTACCATATCAAAAGCGGTGAGGAGCTGCTTGCCTTTGCCAAAATGGTGAATGACGACAGTAAGACGTTCGAAGGCGAAAAAGTGGTGCTGGACAATGATATTGATATCAGCACACAGGAGTGGACGCCTATCGGCGAAAGGAAAACTGGTGGTATAAAGTTCAAGGGAACATTTGACGGTCAGAACAAGACGATAACATTGAAAATCACAAATTGCACAGATTATGGCGCGCTGTTCGAGGCAATCGAGGGCGCAACGGTGCAGAATGTTACTGTTGCGGGTACGGTCAGCGGTGCAAGTGTTGCGGGCGTTGTGGGCCAAGCCGGAGCAGGAAGCAAGATCATCAACTGTACCAATAAGGCGAGCGTGACCGGCAGCAGCAAGGCGGCAGGTGTTGTTGTCAAGATCGAAGGCAACGGCGTTGAGGTTATCGGCTGCAAAAATGAGGGAAGTATCGGTGGTGAGGCTCCTAATGGGGCTGCGGGTATCGTGACTTACGCAGAGAGTGCGAATTTCATTGTAAAGAATTGTACCAACAGCGGCAACATCAGCGGAAAAGGGGCGAGCGGAATTGTGTACAACGTCAATGACCCTGGAACTGGTGTTGTGGAGAGCTGTGTGAATACCAGTGCCGTGAAATCGACAAGTGATAGTAATGCCGCAGCAGGTATTGTGTCGGTGAACTTGAAAGGGTCTGGACTGAAGATTGTGAATTGCAGCAATACGGGCGAGATTAAGGGTGAGAACTGCTCTGCTATTTGCTACAGTGAGTATACTAATGATGCGTCCGCGCCGAATACCAACAGCGGTGAGATCGCTGCGACCAAGAGCCGCAGTATTTCCGAAAGTGAGGCAACGCTTGATGGGAACTGTGCGCTTAACCTGACGGTGCATCCGTACGCGGTGCTGAAGATCTCCAGCGGCAGCTACACCGGCAGCATCGAGAACAAGGGCAGCCTGACCGTGAACGGCGGGACGTTTGATGCCAACAAGAATTTCATAAACCACAATAAGTTGGTCATCAATAGCGGAACCTTCGAACGCGGCGTCAGAACAACGGAGGACGGCGAAACTACGATCAACGGCGGTGAACTTGAAACGGATGTGACCACTGAGGGAGGGAAGCTGACGATAGCCGGTGGTATTTTCGGTGGTGAAGTACATGCAAAAGACGGCGGCAAGGTGGAAATCAAGGGTGGCAAGTTCACCTTTAACACGACTACGAATGAAGTGATCGATATTCAAGGGGATACCAGTGCAGTCACGATCTCCAACGGTGAATTTGCACAGGTGAGTGCCGCTCGCTTCTGCCCCCACAACGAAAATCAGCTTACAGTTACAGGTGGTATCTTTACCTCTGAGGAAATGGTAACGAAGTTGATGGGCGATGCCGTCAACGGCCCATGTGCTACCGTGGTGGATGGCCAGAATACCATGTACGCAGTGGGCAGCGCGGCGATCGCGTCCGCGGCCAACAGTGGCAAGAAGGTGACTGTAACCAAGGGCGGCGAGATCACCGGCATTAACGCGAATGTCAAGATCACCGTTGCCGATGGTGTGGGTGATGTGACGGTCAACGGGAAAAAGGTGTCGTCCGGCGAGTACACCGTACCGGAGGAGCAGAAGCCGTCCAACAACTACTACTATTATTCTCCCTCCACCACTACTACCGATACCACCAAGGGTTCTCCCAAGACGTTTGACGCGGGTATCGGCGTGTACGCCGTGACGGCGGTGCTGTCCGTGACCGGCATGGCGTGGACCGCTAAAAAGCGCGAGGACTGAGTTTCTCCCGCGGCGGTCCTACCCCGCCGACGCATGAGAATAAAGAAGAAAGACCGGCGAGAGCCGGTCTTTCTTTTTTTGGGGGTGATGCTGGGGGATGTCAGATGACGTGGTATTCCTTCAGGAGCTTTTCGATATCGGTGTTTTCGATCTTGCCCAGCAGCTTCTTGACGGCCAGCTTTTCCATCAGGCCCAGCTCCATGTCGGTGGCCTTCTTGCCGTCCCGCAGCTTCACGGTGGCGTTCAGCAGGTCGCGGACGTCATAGACGCTGCCCCAGACCTCGGGCACGCCGCGGTCCACGTTCAGCAGGGTGTACACGGCCTCCATGCCGGTCCGCATGGAATACTCGGTGGTGAAGATGGTGTCGCGGGGCGTCTCGGCAAACTGACCGAGGAAGGCGAAGTTCACGCTGCCGTCGGGCACCACATTGGGCCGGTCGCCGTAGGCGCGAGGCATGAAGAACGCATCGATATAGGGCATCATCACGGGTACGGTGTTGGCGCTGTTGGACGCCAGATCCTCGATCTGATCCTCGGGCACGCCGATGTGGTACAGCCACTCCATGCAGATCTCCTTGCCGGTGCACGCCCGCATGGGCTTTTTCACATAGTCGCCGGGCTTGTCGGTGAACAGGGAGTACACCCACACCAGGCAGTGGTCCTTGGGCTGGTCGCGGAACTGGGGCTGGCGGTTGATGGTCCAGCTCATCAGCCAGGAGGAGTCCTTGACGGTGACGATGCCGCCGGTGACCACATGGCCGGTGAAGGGGTCGCGCTTGCAGATGTTCTTGATATAGGGGATGATCTTCTGGTCCAAAGTCTCCACGGTGGCGCTCATCCAGTTGGTCTGCTCGGGGTCATGGCAGAACTTGTCGGGATGGCCAAAGGCAGGGTCCTGTGCGGCGATCTTGCGCCACATATCCCAGCCGCCGCCGGGCTTCAGCTCGGTGTTGTAGGCGGCGGGCTTATCCTGACTGCCCATGGAGGAATTCTCCACGCAGCCGCCGTTGGTGATGAACACCAGATCGTTCTCCGTCAGGTCGATGGCGCCGGGCTCGTTGTTCTCGATGACATCGATGCGCTTGGCCAGCTTGTGGGCGGGATCGGAGCAGTCGAACTCCACGTTGGTGACCTGCACGCCGTAATGGAACCGGACGTTGTGGCTCTCCAGATACTTCACCATGGGCAGGATCATGGACTCATACTGGTTGTACTTGGTGAAGCGCAGGGCGGTGAAGTCGGGCAGGCCGCCGATGTGGTGGATATAGCGCTGGATATACAGCTTCATCTCCAGCGCGCTGTGCCAGTTCTCAAAGGCGAACATGGTGCGCCAGTACAGCCAGAAGTTGGAGTTCAGCACCTCGTCATCGAAGAAGTCGGTGATCTTCTTGTCCTGCAGGTCCTCGTTGGGGGTGAAGAACAGCTTCATGATCTCCATGGCGCCCTTGTCGGAGATGTCGAACTTGCCGTCGGTATGGGCGTCCTGGCCGCGGTCAACGGTGGCGCGGCACAGGGAGTAGTTGGGGTCCTCTTTGTTGAGCCAGTAGTACTCGTCCAGAACGCTGACACCCTCCGTTTCGATGGAGGGGATGGAACGGAACAGGTCCCACATGACCTCGAAATGGTTGTCCATCTCGCGGCCGCCGCGCATGACGTAGCCCAGGTTCTCGAACTTATAGCCGTCGCAGGCACCGCCGGGCAGCTCACCCTTTTCCAGAATGTGGATGTGCTCGCCCTTCATCTGACCGTCGCGGACAAGATAGCAGGCGGCGGTCAGGGCAGCCAGACCGCTGCCCACGATATAGGCGGATTTGTTGTCCACGCCCTCGGGCTTTTTGGGACGGGCAAAGGCTTCATAGTTACCGCTGGAATAATACATAAATAAACTCCTTTCAAGTATCCACTGTATGTTTTCCTTTGATGATGAAAGCATACATCTGAATGGATATTTGTTCAATAAGCAGAAAAACCCCGGTGATAAGTTTTTTATCACCGGGGCGGCAGGTGTTCAGTTTTTTATCATTTGGCCTCGTTTGATAAGGGCTTGTCGGTACGCAGACGCGCCAGCGCGGTGTCGACGCTGCCGTGGATGACCTGATCCAGCCGTTCCACGATCAGGTGGGGATCGCCCTTCATGTCGGATCTGATCCAGTCCAGCATCAGGCCTACGAACATATACTTGTACAGCGTGGCGATGAAGGCCTTATCCTCCGGCCGGACGGACATTCCCCGGGCCTGCTCCTCCACCACGCCCTCCAGCAGGTCGTAGGTCAGCTTGTAGAGATAGTTCTCCACCTGCTCCCGGCTGACGGAGCGATAGACGTTGAGGATAAAGGGCTTGTTCTCCTGCACGGCCTCGAAGATCTGCAGAAGGCCCTGCTGCCACGTCTCGTAGGTCTTTTTGCCCGCCAGAGCGCGGCTGGCGTCCTCCTGACAGCTCCACTCCACCAGATCATAGATGTCCTTGAAGTGATAGTAAAACGTCATGCGGTTGATGCCGCAGTCATCGGTGATGTCACTGACGGTGATCTTGTGCAGGGGCTTTTCCAGCAGCAGCTTTTTCAGCGACGATTCCAGCGCCCGCTTGGTGACTTGTGACATGGCATACGCTCCTTTTATGCGTCCAGCCGGACGGACCAGCCGCCCAGGGGGGAGAGGGGGGCTGTCTCCGTGGGGGACAGACCCTGCACCACGCCCTCGGTGGTGACAACGGATACGGACTTAAAGCAGATGGGGGCGAAGGGGGCGGTGTCCAGCAGATGCTGCCACAGGGCCGCCAGGTTCGCGTCAGCGCCATTGGATCGATAGGCCTGCAGCAGCCGGTCGGTAGTCTCATCGGACCAGCCGCCGTAGTTGAGGCTGCCCTCGGTGGACAACAGGGCCGTCAGGTCCCAGTCGGCGGTCAGGCGGCATTCACCGTAATAGAGATCAAAGTCGCCGCTTTCCAGCCGGGTGAGGAACGTGTCCCAGGGAACAGCCTCCACGGTGACGGTCAGGCGTGCGGTATTGAGGTACATGGCGATCTCCTGGGCGGCGGAGACCTTGAAGCTGCTCTCCTCGTTGACCAGAAGCGTCAGCGTCAGGGGTGTCTCATCCTCCGCCTGTTCGCCAAGGGCGGCGTTCAGCAGGCGGTTATAGGCCGCGGTGTCGTAAGGCGTTTCCAGCGCGGTATCGTAGCCTGCGTAGGCGGGGGAGGCAGGCAGCTGGGCCGCCGTGCCCTGTCCCAGCAGGCAGGAGGACACCAGCGTTTCGCGGTCGATGCCGGCGCTGAGGGCCCGGCGCAGGGCCGGGTCGGACAGGGACTCCCGCCGGGTGTTCATGCCCAGGAACTGCATGACGGGGGTGGCCGCTTCGGCATAGTCGCCGGCGCCGGAGACACCGGTGCTGTTGCTGCCGGTGAGATCCAGCGTCAGCAGCTGCACCTCACGGGAAGTGAAGGCGTACAGGGCGGAGTCCTTGTCCTTGCAGTGCTGCAGGCGGATGGTGGACAGCGGCAGAACGCTGCTGTCCTGCCACCAGCGGCTGTTGGCTGTCAGATAGGCACCCGTGTCATCCTTGGCAAACAGATAGGGGCCGCTGCCTGTGGGGGCGGTGCGGTTCTCGGTGCCTGCTTTGATGATGGGGATGTCCAGACGGCTGGGAAGGGTGGCCAGAGGGGCGGACAGGGCGACGACCACCGCGTCCTCCCGGACGTACACGGAGGTCACGTCCCGCAGCCGGGCGGCATAGCGCTCAGAGGTGCGGGCGCGCTCCAGCGTGGCGGCCACGTCCGCCGCCGTGACGGCGGAGCCGTCAGAGAAGGCCGCGTCGGCCTTGATGCGGATGGTCCAGGTGCGCTGGGCGGAATCATACGTCCAGCTGTCCGCCAGGACGGCCTGGGACCGGAACTGCTCGTCCAGGGCGAACAGCCCCTGGTACATGAGGGACTCCACGGTCTGCTGCATAGTGTCCGTGGTGCGGACGGGGTCGAGGGTGCCGCCGGCGATATAGGGCAGGGTAAAGGCGGTCAGCGGCTCCGGCTCCGGTTCCTCGTTTTCATTCTGGTAGAAGTCGGACAGCTCACCCAGGGGATCCTCGGTGACCTCCCAGTCGGCGCAGCCGGCGGCCAGCAGCATGGTCAGCGCCAGCAGCAGGCACAGCAGTGCACGTTTCATAGCGTATCCTCCCGCAGAGCGATCAGCGCGGCCTGCTCGCCCCGGCGCAGGCCCATCTTCCGGTGGCTCCAGTACAGGTCCGGGCGGCAGGCGGTGCAGTGATCGCAGATGTCGATGCGCGTAACGCCTTCGCGGCGCAGCCACAGGGCGTTGACGGCTTTCAGGTCGATGTGCCACTTGCTGCCGTTCCATGCCATGAACGGCTCCGCCGCTACACCCAGTGCGGCCCGCAGGGCCTCCGGTACGTCGCCGTCCGTCTCGAAGCAGCACGGCCCGATGGCCGGTCCGATGGCGGCGCGGAGGTCCGCCGGGTCGCAGCCGTAATCCTCGGCCATGACGCGTACCGTCTCCGCGGCGATGCCGGCGGCGGTGCCCCGCCAGCCGGCGTGGGCTGCGCCGATGACCCGGCGCACCGGGTCGTGGAGCAGCAGTACGTTGCAGTCGGCGGAGAACACGATCAGGGGGATGCCCGGCACGTCCGTCACCAGGGCGTCGGCGCTGTCGTAGTCCTGGGGCCGCCACAGGCCCTTGCCGCAGTCCACCGCCGTGACGCGGCGCACATCGCTGCGGTGCACCTGACGGCTGAGCACCGCCCGCTGCACATCCGTGTCCAGCGCGGTGCACAGGCGGCGGAAGTTCTCCTGTACGTTGGCCAGGTCATCGCCCCGGCGGTCATCCAGGTTCAGACTGTCCCAGGGGGTGGGGGAGACACCGCCCTTTCGGGTGGAAAAGCCGTGGGTGATGGCGTTGTTTTCCAGCACGTCGGAGGTCAGATAGACCAGGTCGTTTTTTGTGTGGGGGTGGAACATAGCGTCTCCTTCCGGAGGGGAACGGGGCGTCGGGGACGCCGTCCCCCGCATAAGATGGGACGAGCGGCGGCTTCAGCCGCCGCCCGTCATTTTACAATGCCTCGCAGAGTTTGCGTCCGCAGACGCAAATAAAATCAAATCTATTTTCGGCGGCGGCGTGTACGTCGCCGAAAATTCTTCTCGGCCTGCAAACGTGCGCGTGCGCGACTTTGACGCGCACGTCGTGCGCTGCAGCAGGCCGCAGCCCGCTCAAACGACAGCCCAGCGAAGCGGGTGTCGTTTGAAGTTACTCAGGAGTGGTACTCCTTGCAGGTGCATTTCTTCCACTTCAGCCCGCTGCCGCAGGGGCACAGGTCGTTGCGGCCGACCTTGACCACCTTGGTGGGGCGCTTCTTCACGGTGCCGTCGCCGCCCACGTTCTCGGTCATGCCGCTGGCCACGCGCTCGCGCTTGACTTCCTCGTTCTGGCGCAGGCGAACGGAGTACAGACGGCGCACCGTCTCCTCCTTCATGGCGTCGATCATCTCCTCGAACATCTCCAGGGACTCCTTCTTGTAGGCGTCCACCGGGTTGGTCTGGGCGTAGGCCCGCAGACGGATGCCCTGGCGCAGATCCTGCATGGCGTCGATATGGTCCATCCAGTATTCGTCCACCACCCGCAGCAGCACCACGCGCTCCAGCTCACGCATGACGGGCGGAGTGATCTCCTGCTCCTTCTTCTCGTAGAAGTCGGCGGCGGCCTTGGTGAACATATCGATGAAATCGTCCTCGGTAAGGGTGGGGAGCTGGCTCTCGTCGATCTTTACGGTGTACTTGGTGAAGTACACGCCCTCCAAGCCGCGGAGAAGCTCCTTGCACTGGACCATGTCCAGGTGCTCCTGACCCATGAAGGCGCTGCGGACCTGGTGGCCGATGGCGCTCTCCATCATGCCCATGATGATGCCCTTGACGTCCATGCCGTCCAGCACCTGCTTGCGCTGGCCATAGATGATCTCGCGCTGCTTGTTCATCACGTCGTCGTACTCCAGCACGGACTTACGGGCCTGGAAGTTGCGGCTTTCCACCGTGGTCTGGGCCTGCTCGATGGCGCGGGAGAGCATCTTGTTCTCGATGGGGGTGTCCTCATCGATGTTCATGCGCTCCATCATACCGGTGACGCGGTCGCCGCCGAACAGGCGCATGAGGTCGTCCTCCAGGGAGATGTAGAACCGGGTCTCGCCGGGGTCGCCCTGACGGCCGGCACGGCCGCGAAGCTGGTTGTCGATACGGCGGGAGTCATGGCGCTCCGTGCCGATGATGAACAGGCCGCCGGCGGCGCGGACCTTGTCGGCTTCGCCGGCGATCTCCGCCTTGTGCTGGGCCAGCTTCTCGGCGAACAGCTTCCGGGCGTCCAGGATCTCCTGGTTGTCCGTTTCGGCGTAGCCGGTGGCCTCGGCAATGAGCTCATCGGTGAGCCCGGCCTTGCGGAGGTCGTTCTTGGCCATATACTCGGCGTTGCCGCCCAGCATGATATCGGTACCGCGTCCGGCCATGTTGGTGGCCACGGTGACGGCGCCGAACTGGCCCGCCTGGGCCACGATCTCGGCCTCGCGCTCATGGTTTTTGGCGTTCAGCAGGTTATGCTTGATGCCCTCGCGGGTCAGCATCTTGCCCAGCAGCTCGTTCTTCTCGATGGACACGGTGCCCACCAGCACCGGCTGGCCCTTGGCGTGGCACGCCTTTACCTGCTGGATGACGGCGCGGTACTTGCCGTTCTCGGTCTTGTACACGCTGTCCTCGTTGTCGATACGGGCGATGGGGCGGTTGGTGGGGATCTCGATAATGTCCAGCGCGTAAATGGTGGCGAATTCCTCCTCCTCCGTCAGCGCCGTACCGGTCATGCCGGACAGCTTGCGGTAGAGGCGGAAGTAATTTTGGAACGTGATGGTGGCAAGCGTCTTGCTCTCGCGCTGGACGGACAGGTGCTCCTTGGCCTCGATGGCCTGGTGCAGACCCTCGGAGTACCGGCGGCCGAACATGAGGCGGCCGGTGAACTCGTCCACGATGACCACCTCGCCGTCCTTGACCACATAGTCCACGTCGCGCTTCATGATGCCGTGGGCCTTGATGGCCTGGTTGATGTGGTGGGCGATGGTGCTGTTTTCCGGGTCGGACAGGTTGTCCAGATGGAAGAACTCCTCCGCCTTCTTCACGCCCCGGGCAGTGAGGGTGACGCTGCGGGCTTTCTCGTCCACCACATAGTCGGCGTCGATGTCGGTGGCTTCCTCCTCCTTGTCGTCTGTCTCCACCACCACAAATTTCTTCAGCCGGGCGGCGAACATCTCGGCCATATCGTACAGCTGGGTGGACTTCTCGCCCATACCGGAGATGATCAGGGGGGTACGGGCCTCATCGATCAGGATGGAGTCCACCTCGTCCACGATGGCGAAAGCGTGGCCTCGCTGGACCTGCTCGTTGGCGTACAGGGCCATATTGTCACGCAGGTAGTCAAAGCCCATCTCGTTATTGGTACCGTAGGTGATGTCCGCCTGATAGGCCTTCTGGCGTTCCTCCTTTTTCATGTCGTGGATGATCAGACCCACGGTAAGGCCCATGAAGCGGTGGACCTTGCCCATCCACTCGGAGTCACGCTTGGCCAGGTAGTCGTTGACGGTGACGATGTGAACGCCCTCACCGGTCAGCGCGTTCAGATAGGCAGGCAGGGTGGCCACCAGCGTTTTGCCCTCGCCGGTCTTCATCTCGGCGATGCGGCCCTGGTGCAGCACGATGCCGCCCACCAGCTGGACGGGATAGGGGCGCATACCCAGCACGCGGTCCGCGGCCTCCCGCACGGCGGCAAAGGCCTCCGGCAGGATGTCGTCCAGCGTCTCACCGTTGGCCAGACGCTCCTTGAACTCCGGGGTCTTGGCCTGAAGCTCGGCGTCGGTCAGCTGCTTGTACTCGCCCTCCAGGGCGGTGATCTTGTCCACGATGGGGTAGATGCTCTTCAGCTCCCGCTGGCTGTAGGTGCCGAAGACCTTGGTAAACAGTCCCATATATTCTGTATCCTTTCTAAGTAAAAAGATAATCGTACATAATTATACCAGTAGAGTATACCACACTCTTTTGTCTAATGCAAAAAGATTTTCTGTGAACAGTTATCGGTCAGTCGTGCCGCTTTGCGGTTGTGCAGCGCGGAAAAGTGTGGTATACTGACGGTACTATCAAAGAGAAGGAGTTTTCGCCATGAAGCTGCGTTTTTACGGCGCTGACCGGTGCGTTACCGGCAGCTGCCATTGTCTGGAGGTCAACGGCAAGCATATCCTGGTGGACTGCGGCCTGCAGCAGGGCCGGGACGAGATCGACAATACCGCGCTGCCCTTTCACCCCGGCAGCATTGATGTGGTGCTGGTGACCCACGCCCATATCGACCACTCCGGCCGCATCCCCATGCTCATCAAAAACGGCTTTCAGGGTAAGATCATTACCACCCGCCTGACCGCCGATCTGCTGGACATTATGCTCCAGGACTCCGCCCATATCCAGGAGCAGGACGCGGAGTACCAGAACCGCAAGAACAAGCGCGCCGGACGTCCGGAGGTAGAGCCGATCTACACCGTGGCCGATGCCCTGCGGGTGCGGGAGTTTATCCAGACCTGCGAGTACGGCGAGGAGGTCCCGGTGGTGGAGGGCGTCACCGCCCGGTTCATCGATGCTGGCCACCTGCTGGGCAGCGCCAGCATCAAGCTCACCTGCCATGAGGGTGATGAAACGCGCACCGTGGTGTTCTCCGGCGATATCGGCAATGTGGATCAGCCCATCATCCGCGATCCCCAGTTCTTCGACAGTGCGGACTATGTGCTCACCGAGTCCACCTACGGTGACCGCAACCACACCGAGGTGTGGAGCTATACCGGCCAGTTGGCGGAGATCATCGACGAGACGCTGGGCAAGGGCGGCAACGTGGTCATCCCCTCCTTCGCCGTGGGCCGCACCCAGGAGCTGCTGTATTTCATCCGCGAGATCAAGGACAAAAATCTGGTCACGTCCGTCAAGGACTTCCCGGTGTACGTGGACAGCCCGCTGGCCAAGAAGGCCACCACGATTTTCTGCGGCGATCTGCGGGGCTATCTGGACGAGGACGCTCTGGCGTTGGTGCAGGACGGCACCCATATGTTCAGCTTCCCCGGCCTGCACCTGACCGAGACGGTAGACGAGTCCAAGCTGCTGAACGTGGACAAGACCCCCAAGGTCATTATCTCCGCTTCCGGTATGTGCGACGCGGGCCGTATCCGCCACCATCTGAAGTATAACCTCTGGCGCGCCGACAGCGCCGTGGTGTTCGTGGGCTTCCAGTCTCCCGGCACCCTGGGCCGCAACCTGCTGGACGGGGTCGACAGCGTCAAGCTCTTCGGCGAGGATGTGGCCGTCCGGGCCAAGATTGTCAACTTCCCCGGCCTCAGCTCTCATGCCGATCACGACCACCTGGTGGACTGGATCAAGCACTTTGATCCGGCGAAGACTACCCATGTCTTCGTGGTCCACGGCGACCGCGAGGTGGCGCCTGTCTACGCCGAGACGGTAAAGGGACTGGGCTTTGCAGCCCACGCGCCCCAGTATACCGAGGAGTATGACCTGATCGCCGACAAGCAGCTTGCCCCCGGCTACCTGCCGGAGCGCAAGACTCGGGCCTACGAGGGGGCGCCCAAGGCCACGGCGGCCTATCAGAAGCTGGTCCAGCTGGGCGATATGCTCATCGGCCTCATCCGCCGCAGCAAGGGCCGGGACAACAAGACGCTGGCTGCCTTTGCCGATGCCATCGGCAAGGTCATCAGCAAGTTCGAGTTCTGAGCCGTGCCGGAGAAGAACAAGACCTACCGCGCCCGCATCGAGGGGTATACCTCCGAGGGACTGGGCGTGGCCCGCATCGATGGGCAGGCGGTGTTCGTCCACCGGGCGCTGCGGGGCGAGGAGTGTGATGTGCTCATCCTCAAGGTGCTGAAAAACGCCGCCTTCGGCAAGGCGGTGCGGGTATACGCGCCCTCGCCCCACCGGGTGGAGCCGGACTGCCCGTACTATGGGCGGTGCGGCGGCTGCGACTTCCGCCACATGGACAGGGAGGAAGAGCTGGAGGCCAAGCGCCAGCGGGTGCAGGACGCCCTGCGCCGCATCGGCGGCAGCGATGTGGCAGTGGAGGGTATCCTCTCCGGTGCGCCACTGCACTACCGCAACAAGAGCCAGTACCCCGTGTCCGCCGATGGGCAGGTGGGGTTCTACAAGGCCCGCAGCCATCAGGTGATCCCGGTGGACTGCTGCCGGATCCAGAAGCCCCAGGCCGACGCGGCGGCGGAGGCCCTGCGGCGGTACATCCGGGAGTGCGGCGTGCCCTGCTACGATGAAAGGACCCGGCGGGGTCTGGTGCGGCACCTGTATGTCCGAACGAACAGCGCAGGACAGTCATTGGTCTGCGTGCTGGTCAACGGGAAGAAGCTGCCCCGCGAGGACGCGCTGGTGTCGCTTATGCGGCAGGCCCTGCCGGACGCCGTGGGCGTGGTGCTGGGCGTGAACACCCAGCCCACCGGGGCTGTACTGGGCAGTGAATACCGCACCCTGTGGGGCACGGACGTGCTGGAGGATACCCTGTGCGGCCTGTCCTTCCGGCTGAGCGTGCCGTCCTTTTATCAGGTGAACCATGACATGGCGGAGGTGCTGTACGATACCGCTGTGGACTTCGCGGGACTGACCGGGCACGAGACGGTGCTGGACCTGTACTGCGGCGCGGGCACCATCACCCAGGTGATGGCCCGGCGGGCGGCGAGGGTCATCGGCGCGGAGATCGTGCCGGAGGCCATTGCCGACGCCAGGGAGAATGCCCGCCGCAACGGGATAGAGAATGTGGAGTTCCTCTGCGGCGACGCGGCGGACGCGGCGGCGGACTTCGCCGCCCGGGGCCTGCGCCCGGACGTGATATGCGTGGACCCGCCCCGCAAGGGGCTCAGCCCGGAGGTGGTCGCCGCAGCGGCATCGATGGCGCCGCAGCGCATTGTCTATGTCTCCTGTGATCCGGCGACCCTGGCCCGGGATGTGAAGCTGTTTGCACAGGCGGGCTATGCCGCCGTCCGCGCCGCGGCTGTGGATATGTTCCCCGGTACGGCGAATGTGGAGACGGTAGTGCGGCTGGAACGCTGTGTATAACAAAAGAAAACCCGCCCGTGGGGTCTTCCCACGGGCGAGTTTTTCGTTATAATACAAAAAACCACCGGCAAAACCGGTGGAAAACCCATTGACAATATGGAAAAAAATTGGTATAATAACTTGCTTTATATTGGAAAAGTGGCGGCATAGCCCCACTTTCATCTATGTGCAGTATACCATCTCCGCCGGCAAAGCACAAGGGGTTGTGGTCAAAATGAACCAACAAGCCCGTGCGTATCGCGACGGAGCGCCCCCGCGGCCGCACAGGTCAGCGGCTGCGGGAGGGAAATAAGAACAGAAAGGCGTGATCGTAGAGATGGCGAAAGACAAGTACTACGGCAAGACCCTGCGAAAGAACTTTGCCCGCCACGAGGAAGTCATGGCAATGCCCAACCTGCTGGAGATCCAGAAGAAGTCCTATCAGTGGTTCCTGGATACCGGTCTGCGCGAGGTGTTTGCCGATGTGGCCTCCATCGTGGACTATGCCGGTAATCTGGAGCTGAGCTTCATTGATTACAGCATGGACGAAAAGCCCAAGTACGACGTGGAGGAGTGCAAGGCGCGCGACGCCACGTATGCCGCCCCCATGAAGGTGCTGGTGCGCCTGCACAACAAGGAGACCGGCGAGATCAAGGAGAACGAGATCTTCATGGGCGACTTCCCCCTGATGACCCACGGCGGTACCTTTGTCATCAACGGCGCCGAGCGCGTGGTGGTCAGCCAGATCGTCCGTTCCCCCGGCATCTATTACGGCAAGGAGATCGATCTGAAGACCGATCTGCCGCTGCTGACCAGCACCGTCATCCCTTACCGCGGCGCGTGGCTGGAGTACGAGACCGACACCAGCGAGGTGTTCTGGGTCCGTATCGACAAGAACCGCAAGCTGCCCATCACCTGCCTGATCCGCGCCCTGGGCCTGAAGACCGACGCGGAGATCCTGGAGCGCTTCGGCGATGACCGCCGCATCGTGGCTACCCTGGAAAAGGATACCTGCAAGACCTATGAAGAGGCCATGCTGGAGATCTACCGCAAGCTCCGTCCCGGTGAGCCCCCCACGCTGGACTCCGCCGAGACGCTGCTGCAAAACCTGTTCTTCGACCCGCGCCGCTATGACCTGAGCACCGTGGGCCGGTACAAATTCAACAAGAAGCTGACCTTCTGGACCCGCGCCAAGGGTCAGAAGCTGGCTATGCCTGTGGCCGATCCCGCCACCGGCGAGATCCTGTTCGAGGACGGCCATGTGCTCACCGCCGATGACTGCACCCTGATGGACACCGTGGGCGTGCCCGAGATCAGCGTCACGCTGGACAGCGGCGACACCATCCGCATCTTTACCAACAAGATGTGCGATATGCGCCACTATGTGGACTTTGATCCCCGTGAGCTCTGCGGCATCAAGGAGCGCGTGCGCTTTGATGTGCTGCAGGAGCTGCTGGGCAAGTACAGCGGCGACGAGCTGGTGAAGCAGTGCCGCCTCCACGCCGACGATCTGGTGCCCAAGCACATCATCGTGGACGACATCTTCGCGTCCATCAACTACATGAACGCTCTGGCCCACGGTCTGGTGACCAAGGACGATATCGACCATCTGGGCAACCGCCGTCTGCGCTGCGTGGGCGAACTGCTGCAGAACCAGTTCCGCATCGGCTTCAGCCGCATGGAGCGCGTCATCCGTGAGCGCATGACCATCCAGGATCTGGATATCGTTACGCCCCAGAGCCTGATCAACATCCGGCCTGTCACCGCGGCCATCAAGGAGTTCTTCGGCTCCAGCCCCCTGAGCCAGTTCATGGACCAGACCAACCCCCTGGCCGAGCTGACCCACAAGCGGCGTCTGTCCGCCCTGGGCCCCGGCGGTCTGAGCCGTGAGCGCGCCAACATGGAGGTCCGCGACGTCCACTATTCCCACTACGGCCGTATGTGCCCCATCGAGACCCCTGAAGGTCCCAACATCGGCCTGATCTCCTATCTGGCCACGTATGCCCGTATCAACGAATACGGCTTTATCGAGGCGCCCTTCCGCGCTGTGGACCACGAGACAGGTCACGTCTCCGATGACATCACCTACATGACCGCCGACGTGGAGGACCAGTATGTGGTGGGCCAGGCCGCCGAGCCGGTGGACAAGAACGGCTGCCTGACCAACGAGCGTATCACCTGCCGCCACCGCGACGAGATCGTGGAGGTCCCCCGCAGCGGCGTGGACTACATCGATGTCTCTCCCCGCATGATGGTGTCCATCGCCACGGCCATGATCCCCTTCCTGCCCAACGACGACGCCAACCGCGCCCTGATGGGCGCCAACATGCAGCGCCAGGCCGTGCCGCTGCTGAAGCCGGAGGCCCCCATCGTGGGTACCGGCATGGAGCACAAGATCTGCCTGGACTCCGAGGTGGCCGTGCTGGCCGAGGGCGACGGTGTCGTCACCAAGGTGGATGCCACCAACGTCTCCGTCAAGTATGACAGCGGCGAGACGAAGGACTATAAGCTCATCAAGTTCCTGCGCTCCAACCACGGCACCTGTATCAATCAGAAGCCTATCGTCTCTGTGGGCGAGCGTGTCCACGGCGGCGACGATCCCACCGTTCTGGCCGACGGTCCCGCCACCGATCAGGGCGAGATCGCCCTGGGCCGCAACATCCTGGTGGGCTTCATGACCTGGGAGGGCTACAACTACGAGGACGCCGTCCTGCTGAACGAGCGCCTTGTCAAGGAGGACGTCTATACCTCCATTCATATCGAGGAATACGAGATCGATGCCCGCGATACCAAGCTGGGGCCGGAGGAGATCACCCGCGACATTTCCAACGTGGGCGAGGACGCCCTGAAGGATCTGGATGAGCGCGGTATCATCCGCATCGGCGCCGAGGTCCACGCCGGCGACATCCTGGTGGGTAAGGTCACGCCCAAGGGCGAGACGGATCTGACCGCCGAGGAGCGCCTGCTGCGCGCCATTTTCGGCGAGAAGGCCCGCGAGGTCCGCGACACCTCCCTGAAGGTGCCCCACGGCGAAAGCGGCATCGTGGTGGACGCCAAGGTGTTCACCCGCGAGAACGGTGACGAGCTGAGCCCGGGCGTCAACGAGGTCGTCCGTGTCTACATCGCCCAGCGCCGCAAGATCCAGGTGGGCGACAAGATGGCCGGCCGTCACGGCAACAAGGGCGTCGTTTCCCGCGTGCTGCCCCAGGAGGATATGCCCTTCCTGCCCGATGGTACCCCGCTGGATATCGTGCTGAACCCCCTGGGCGTGCCCAGCCGTATGAATATCGGTCAGGTGCTGGAGGTCCATCTGGGCTACGCGGCCAAGACTCTGGGCTGGAAGGTGGCTACGCCCATCTTCGACGGCGCCACCGACAAGGACATTGCGGAGGCGCTGGAGCTGGCCGGCCTGGATCCCGAGGGCAAGAGCTGGCTGTACGACGGCCGTACCGGCGAGCGCTTTGACAACAAGGTCACCGTGGGCTACGTCTACTTCCTGAAGCTGCACCACCTGGTGGATGATAAGATCCACGCCCGTTCCACCGGCCCCTACTCCCTGGTCACCCAGCAGCCTCTGGGCGGCAAGGCGCAGTTCGGCGGCCAACGCTTTGGCGAGATGGAAGTCTGGGCGCTGGAGGCCTACGGCGCCAGCTACACCCTGCAGGAGATCCTGACCGTCAAGTCCGACGATGTGACCGGACGTGTCCGCACCTATGAGTCCATCGTCAAGGGCCACAACGTGCCCACGCCCGGTGTGCCGGAGTCCTTCAAGGTGCTGGTCAAGGAGCTGCAGTCCCTGTGCCTGGATATCCAGGTGCTGGATGCCGACGGCAACCAGATCGAGCTGAAGGAGGACGAGGACGCCTTGGATACCTTCAACCTGGCTCGTATGGATGCCGACAACGAAAGACAGAACCGCTACGCCGACGAGGATGAGCTGGCGGATGCGGGCTTCGACTACGTCGCCGACGAGGAAGTGGACGCTTCCTATGACGACGAAGGCGACGAGTTTTAAGGAAAGGGAGGAGCTGAATTATGAGTTACGCAACCTTTGATGCCATCAAGATCGGCATTGCTTCTCCGGAAATGATCCGCGAGTGGTCCTACGGCGAGGTAAAGAAGCCCGAGACCATCAACTACCGTACTCTGAAGCCCGAGCGCGACGGCCTGTTCTGCGAGCGCATTTTCGGGCCGACGAAGGACTGGGAGTGCCACTGCGGTAAGTATAAGAAGATCCGCTACAAGGGCAAGATCTG
>OLZH01000319.1_pt1 | contig 19183 bp, 24 predicted proteins | sample 1673821 | NCBI WGS metagenome assembly OLZH01 (sample SAMEA103958128, study PRJEB25191) | human gut metagenome | reverse complement strand
AAAGAACCGCCCGCAAAATGAGAACTATGAAAAAACTTAACGGAAGGTATGTATGATTTTTGTGGAAAAAGTACGCTTTATCTCCAAAACGGGAAGTAGACATTTTACAGGGATCAATACCCTTGTTACAGATAACCGGCGCACACCACACAGCTCCGCTTGCAGCGACCGCCATACACAATCGGGGCGACAAGCTGTGCCCGATCACTCCCGACATTCATTTTCGGCTGATTCCATCGGGAGAAATGGCCTTATGCAGCCACGACAGCCCGGGAAGAAGCGACGGAAAGCCGTAGACAACCGGAAGGCGCAGGGACAGGCAAGGCGAACGCAGTGACAGGAAATCCTATCACTGCGTTAGGATTTTCTGTCACTGCTCCCGTCCGCCCGGTCGTGACCGGATGGAATTTCACGACCGGCCTGCCGCATGGCAAGATTAACCCCTTCACATCGGACAAAGCGCCGGATTATGTAAGCAAGGTTATGGTTTCAGTAAAAAAGGTTATCAAACTACATCCATATCCTCTTAATTTTGCACACAAAACAATGGCCTCGGCCAGCAAAGATAGCTACGGCCTGCTTCATGGTCACGAAGAAGCGCAGAATATGAACGAAATCATCCAATTAGACCAAGTCAACCGCTACAACGACCTTTACGGATTGACAACGCTGCACCCACTCGTCAGCGTCGCCAACCTGAACGAAGCCACACGGGCAGTTGACAACTTTCGGATACGATACGGACTTTATGCCATCTACCTGAAAATGGAGAGATCCTGCGACATCAAATATGGCCGCCGCGATTATGACTTCCAAGAGGGCACTATCGTCTGCTTCGCCCCCGGACAGACTGCCGAGATGACACGCACGCGACCTGCACACCCGCAGACAAACGCTTACGGCCTGCTGTTCCATCCTAACCTCATACGGGGTACACACTTGGGGAGGCACATCGGAGAATACTCATTCTTCTCCTATGAAATCAACGAGGCTCTCCATCTTTCCGATAGTGAACGGGAAATTTTCATCAACTACCTGAACATCATACAAGGCGAACTCAAACATGCCGTGGACAAGCACAGCAAAAACCTCCTGTCCATGCACATCGAAGTGTTGCTTGGCTATTGCATGCGTTTTTACGAACGGCAATTTACCACGCGCGCCGTGGCCAACACAGACGCCATCGCCCGTTTCGAAAGCCTGCTTAACGACTACTTCATCGGGAAACAAGCCGTCCGCAACGGCCTGCCCACTGTGAATTACTTCGCCGACCGGCTTTGCCTCTCGCCCAATTATTTTGGCGATATGCTGAAAAAAGAAACGGGGAAGTCGCCACAGGAATACATCCAGGAACGACTGGTCTGCCTGGCCAAGGACAAGCTTGTGAACACACAGGACTCCGTCAGCGAAATCGCCTATTCGCTCGGCTTCCACTACCCCCAGCACTTCTGCCGACTGTTCAAGCGCCGGGTGGGATGCACGCCCAACACGTTCAGAAAACAAGAGTGAACCACAATCACCGGACTCGTAATGGGAAAGGACATTTTAGACATCAAAAACGTCTGCGAGTGTAACCGCTGTCTCGGTAGCAAGACGTTGCATCCGCAAGTCAGCCTCATCAACTTGGAACGACCGAATTTCGACCAAAGTTTCGTGAAATTCGAGTTCTATGCCATTCTTCTTATCGAAGAATGCCCGAACAACTGCGAATGCTGTGGCCGGAGCCACTACGACTTCTCATATGCCACAATGGTATTTCTGACGCCTGGTGAAGTATTCCGCATGAACGCCACAAACACCCTGCCTGACAAGGGACTGCTTCTGACGTTCCACCCCGACCTGCTCTTCCGCACGACACTGAACAACCACATCAACAACTATACTTTCTTTTTTTACCAAAAGGAAGAGGCCTTGCATCTCTCGTTACGGGAAAAAAAGATTGTAGGGCAATGCTTCGATGCCATCAGGGCAGAACTGCATCATTCCATAGATACACACAGCCGCACACTGATCTCGCGCCTCATCGAACTGCTACTTGATTATTGTACACGTTTCTACGAACGGCAGTTCATTCTGCGAGAGGGCGAAAATAAGGACATCTTGAAAGAATTGGAACGGATGCTCGACAATTATGTGCTGTCAGGGCGTCTGCGCCAAGGAATTTTCCCACGCCCGCGGGACTGCGCGGAAGCCCTACATCTGTCAACGGCTTACTTCAACGATTTGCTGAAATTTGAAACAGGAAAGACGCTGAAAGAATACATGGAACTCAAACGCATAGAAATGGCGAAACACATGCTGCTGTCACCAGAAAACACGCCGAGCCTCGTCGCCCGACAACTCGGCTACACCAGTGTAAGCCATTTCAGTTTCCTCTTCAAAAAACTCACAGGCCACGCGCCCACAGACTACATACGGACACAAAACTAATCACAGCCCTGAACGGACAGGACACAACGGACGGCACAAAAACATCCCCACAGCGAGCCATTCCCAATCCGAAAAGCCTCAGAACCGCCGCCATTGCAAATCCTCGCCCAACCATTGTCACAACGGACCGTGAGCCCCGTTCCGCAAGTACAGCTCCCATTTCAAGCCGAATTGATTTCGGCTAAAAAGGAAGCGCGATCTGTCCGGCAAATCCTCCCCACCGGACAACAAAAACGACTCCGCCCCTGTCACAAATTCGGCCACGAAATAAAGACAATCCGACTCCCTCAATTAGAAAAACCAGCAGACCGACCACAACTCACAAAAAAAGAACGGCTAGAACTCTTGCGACTTCCAGCCGTTCTTTTTGTACCTTTGACCGTTCTGTTCTCGAACCAATTTTAGAGGACTTGGATAAGATTTGGGAGTTGAAGCATTGGATTCCTGCCCCCACAAAGCCAATACTTCCACCTAACAAAGTACAAAGAACGACGGTTTGATTTCTTTTTCGCAAAGGTACTGTTTCTTAGGTATATGGCCAAAAGAATACAGAAAAACTTACCCCTAAATTATGGGCAAGCACTTTCAGTAGTGTTTTTGTCAGGGATGGACTTGTAACATATTGGCAGGTAGGGGGATGCACGTCCTCCTACCCCCGTATCCCTGCTTATAATGGCTACTATAGGGAGAAGGGGTATGTCTTCATTCCAAGAGCTTTGTCATCCTCAAAATTTTCTACAGAATTTGAGAGGAACTTACTAATCTTGATAATCCTTTCAATCTAACCTATATTTATAGATATAACGGAATAAGACTATGAAAAGAATTACAAGACAAAGAAGCGAAGAAACAAAACGCAAAATCAGCGCAAGCCTTAAAGGTAAGGCTAAAAGTACGCAACACAAGAGGGCGATATCGGTTGCTCTCAAAGCCTATTGGAAAACGATTCCTGAAGGTATAGATAGTGAGAATAAATAGAAGAGAGGCTGTCACCTCTCTCTGTTATCGCATTATCAAAAGGGGGAAATGTAGCATGTAGAGTACATTTCTGAAAATAAAAAGGATATTCTTATGAATAGTGAGTTATTTAACATTCGACAGGCTGAAGATAAAAGCCAACTATAAATATCTGTTAGAACGACAGATTCAGTTCAACCAAACGTATAATTCCAAGAATGAGGAATTAACAGGCCTATGTTACTCATCCAAGAATGATAGAAGTGTTCCATTCAACTTATACATTGCAATAAGCAACCCACAGCAAACATTAACCTTGGAGTTTTCGAGTAAGATACTTGGAGAAGATTATCCCAAGCTCATATCCAAACACACCATTCGTCAATGCCTTGAAAACATCAACAAGTTGGGTATTTGTCGGATAGATGTGGACGGCATACTGCAAACGGGATGTATAACCTCAGCAGATGTAACCAAGGATGTACATGCAACACTTTCTGACGAAACCCTACACGCATTGTCAATATGGGTAAAGAATTACAGACGCTACAAATGGGATTATTACGATAGTGAAGGTATAGACTTCATTAGAGACGTTAAATCTTCCAAGTGTAAAGAGTGCATCCGTATCTATCGCAAAGAGAAAGAAATAATCAGGCCTAAGAATAAGGGCTTTCTTTCTATACTCCCTAACAAATGGGAGGTCGTAAAGCATGGCTATGAAACTTTTTTCAAATATGAATATCATTTGAACGAGGACGGCAAGATTGGGAAATTCTATATTTACGAATACACATGGGCGCACACGATAGCGAGAACAACAGTTAGTTTGTGCTATGAAGATGGAAAATTGTCTGAAATATGCTCATCACATTCTTATAAAGAGAACAAACCATATTACCACTATGACCCTTCTTTATCTTGTAAGAAAATCTATTATACCCATCAAGGGTTTTATCCACAGAAAATCTATTATAGCCTGACAGACGAACAGCACAAGAAATATGCTCCTGAACTGACAGAAGACGAATATAAAGAAAGTCTTAGTGGAATGGAACGCAGTGAATACAAGATAGACTATGACAGCTATGAATACTCACCGAATATAAAAAACGACACCAACATAGGATTTAACGGATTGGAGTTAATGAGCGAGATGGGTGTCAGCAGCGGTGGAGATGCTTTAGATAACATTCTATATTATACGGAATGGGTCGGCCTTCGTGAACGGAACATGCTTATGAATGCAAAGAGAAAAGAAAGGACACTAGTCTATAAATATGATGAAAGAGGTAACATCGTTAAAATGATATACAGATATGGCGAGAATATGAGAAAACACCGTGTCGATATGGAAAAAGACCTGTTTACAATCTCTATTGAATATGTGGAATGATTTGCGTTAACAAAAATTGGGTGCAAGGATTACTCATTTACGCAATAAATGTGCTATATTTGCAACCGTAAAGCATCAAGAGTACTTGGATGTACACCAACCGAGCTTTGAATATTGTAGCCACGGTGGTAAAGTGATGCGGATTGTCTAATAATCAAAAATAAACAATATGGATGACCGTAACATTATTGGTAGCAACCGCTACACCGCTTCTACCCATTCACTTTTTGATGAAATAGTGCTTGGTCGTACTGAGATATACGATGCAAGCAAACTGAATTGTTGGCCTTTCTGCAAGGCTACTGACGTGAGAAACGGGATTACTCTCAGTTTAGGAAATCTATGCAAAGGCTATTCTTTTACCTTAAACGGGCATATCTTTCGCACGAGTGAAGCAGCCTACCTTTGTGGGGAGTTCTCTTCACATGCTGCCTTAAATGAAGCCATACAGCGTGATTTGCAGGCAGAGCCTAATGCTTTTCTTGCCAAAAAAGTTATCAAACGCAGAAATGCAGAGCATATCAGGCAAGATTGGGAAGATGTCCGTCTGCAATGGATGCTTTATGTGGTTTGGCAGAAGTGCATTGGGAATTCAGACTTTCGGAATTTGCTCCTTTCCATTCCTGACGATGCGGTAATTATCGAAGACAGTACGGCCAATCATGGGGCTACATCTTCTGTATGGGGTGCAAAGAATAAAGAGTTAAGGCAAGTCCGTAGACAGAAAAAGAAAGAACTGTGCGCCCAATACCCTGCAATGAAGAAGAAAGACCTTTATGTACTTATTGCCCAAGAATGTGGCAAAATCAATGATAGAGGCTGTTTTGTTGGAGAAAACAATATGGGCAAGGTATTGATGTTGTGTAGGATAGCATTGCAAAACAATATAGTACCACCGATTGATTTTGAGTTATTACGGGCAAAGAAAATCTATCTGTTTGGCGAGTTGTTGACATTCGACATAGAGGAATGCATATAAGCCATAGCGACAAGAAAACGTATCAATTAACTGCAAACAAAATATAATAAGCATGGATGACAAGAACATTACAGACAGAGACAGACAAGCCGCTTCCCATCAATCACTTTTCGATGGCGTTGTGTTTGACCGTATGGAGACATACGATGCAAGCAAACTGAATTGTCTGACCTTCTATGAGTCGGGGCGTGTCAGGGTTGGAATTAATCTCCCGCTTGCCAATCGCCGCAGTGGTTATCCATTTTTGCTTTGTGGGCGTATTTATACGAACAGCGAATTGGCATATAACTGTGGCGCATTTTCTTTGAATACGCCATTACACATTGAAAAACAACGGAAGCTAATGGAGGAAAGGAATGGCTTTTTGTCAAGACAGTCGGCTCAAAGGCATTACGGGGAGCATATACGGGAGGATTGGGAGGAGTTTCAACAGCAATGGATGTTTTATGTGATATGGCGTAAATGTTTGGGCAATGCTGATTTCAGAAACTTGCTTCTTTCGCTGCCCAGCGATGCCGTTTTGATATTAAACAATACCAGATATAGAACGGATGCCGATAGTAGGAGTAACTTGACTTGGGGCACGAAAAATGATGAACAAAAACGAGTTGATTGGAACTTAGACTTCAATGAACGCCATTATTTTATCCTGAAACCTGAAGATTGGGAGGAAGTAAAGCGGAAACGTGCTAACATACACCGTGTGGGGCACTTTGTAGGGCAGAATAATATGGGTAAGATATTGCAGATGTGCAAAATCGCATTGGAGAATCACAATATTCCACCGATTGACTTTGAACTGCTTCGAGCAAAGAAGATATATCTGTTCGGCGAATTAGTAACCTTTGAAAATGAAGAATATGTTGAGGATTGAAAGTTTCAAGATTAGTTATAAGTATCGGGATATGGCTTGGTTAGAGGGAACTTGCAGGGTAATTGTCCCTTCTGCTTATATGATTACGATGGAGAAACCCTACAAGGGATTGACAAAAACGGAATATTTTTACCAAAACAAGCAATTTGACATAAAGGGTATCAAAGGCAGGGCGAAGTTTGAGCTTGGCAGGCTTTACGAACAATATCAAGATATCCTTTGGAATTATGACAAATACAAAAAGCTATGGGATGAATGGCACCAGTACGAACAGAAGATACAGACGTTAAAAGCTGAAGCTATGGCATTCAGGAAAGAAGCGGGTGAGGAGGATATGCCTTTGCTTGACCTCTTTGAGGAGATGTTGAAGAAGGACGCCTTCCAATATTTTTACGACCTGTTGGACAAATACGATATAAAGCCTCTATCGCTTTCCCCATCTGTATTGGAAACATCCATAAGGCTTATAGACGAAGAATTCAATCACCGATAAAGACGAAATGAAGAACGGCAAAGAACCCTTATTCCCCAAGGGAAATAAGTACGAATGTATAAACAGGGCTGATTGTTGGGCTTCGGCTATGTTGAAGGGAGCAATGGGCGCAAACGGGCTTAGCATTAAATATGACCGTAATAAAACCCTCATTTCCTGTATGGATAATTCTACTGATTTTCAGGCAAAAGAAAATGAAAGAGGAGGCTTTATCATATTCCCCACAGAAGTCGATAGCTTGAAGCAATCCGATAGTGCCATAATCAATTGGGCAAAGCAAAATTTCAAAAGCGCAGATGGGAATCGCATCATCGGGTGGGCAATAGGAAAGTACTTGAACGGCAGATACAAAGACAAGGATGGAAATTTATTTGGCAGAGAAAGCCTATCCGTTATCATAGTCGGTGGTTCATCGGACGTGTTGATAAAGAGGGCAGAATGTCTATGTGAATCCATTATGCAAGCGGCCTTTTTGCTCAAGGATATTTCGTCTGATAGGATATGGTTGGTCAAATCTAACAAGTAAATTATTACAAATGAAAACGAACAAGATAGTATTACACATACCCCATTCATCAATAAACGGAATTTTTGATAAAGAAATAGGGAAATGGCCACGAAACGCTTTTTTTGTAAATACGTGTGTAAAAGAACATACGGATTGGTTTACTGATATGCTTTTTCACACAGGTGATAATGCTATCAAGGAAATTATCTTTCCTTATTCAAGGTTTGTTTGTGACGTTGAAAGACTTGAAGATGATGAACTTAATAGAATAGGTCAAGGCATTGTGTATACAGAATACAACGGATACAAGCGAGGTGCATTATCAGAAGAAGAATATGATAAAATAGTACAGTTACGAGAGGAATATTTGATGAGGTTAAAATCTCATATTACTGAAAATTCAATTTTAATTGATTGTCATTCTTTTTCTAATAGAACTATGGAGGATACCCCAGATATTTGTATAGGATATAACAATGATGAATCATATAGTGGTTTGATAGTAAACGAAATTGCAAACAACTTTGAAAAAAGTGGTTATTCGGTTAAATTCAATTTTCCATATGCCAATTCATTATATCCTAAAATGCCTTTTGCATATAAATCAGTTATGATTGAAGTCAATAAGCGTATATACATGGATGAAGATACAATTACATTAAATACAAATCCAAGACAATGGATGAGATGGTATGGCTGCCTGGAACGGATTTATCGCAAACTCTTGTTCCCCATCTATTGAAATTAAATTGTTCAATAACAAATAAATACGTATTGATATGAAAGTATTATTGAAGAAAAGTACGGAAGATATGAATTGGGGTGGTGATGATTATGATATAATTTCACTCAACCCCATAAGCAAGGCTTTGACTGATTGCTATCTGCCTTTGTGGTCACTTTCACCATTGAAAGCCCTACTATTGAAACGATTGGGAACAGTAAAACGAATGTATCTGCATCTAAGAGTGGATTGTGAGAAGGATAGTTCCGTTGTGAAGTCCATCTTCTTAAAATGTGCCCTGTTAGACGATGTGGAACGAATGTATAATGACAACAAGGTTGATTGGGACAGGATTCAGAAATGTTTGATGGAATATTTTCAAAGCATTGGTTACAAGAATATGCAGTGTACGGGTGATGAAGATATTGTAAACTTTGTGCAAAGGTTGGAACAGGATGTCCCATTGACCAAGGCATATTTTGAAATCGTTGAAAACAAAGGCTATGAGTAGGAAAGTATTTCTGAAACGGAGTACGGAAGATTTGTGTTCTGTCTGTGATTCTAATGACTACGAATATGTGGAACTGAACGACATAAGCACGGCACTGACCCGACGCTTTTGGTCGCAATGGTCGCCTACGCCTTTGAAAACCATGCTTATCAGGCGGTTTGGCAGCATCCGTAATATGTACCTGAGATTGGATGTGGCTTGCGAGAAGAATTCGGCGATAGTCAAATCCATTGCCTTGAAATGCGCTCTGAGGGACGGGGATGACAGGTCTTGGATTGTCGGTTGCATTGACGAAATGGATTGGGAGGCCATTCAGGAATGTGCGGAAGAATACTTCCAAAGCATTGGCTTTAACAAGATAGAATGTACGGAAGATGAGGATATTGTAAATTTTATCCTTCGTTTGGAGCAGGATGTACCGTTAGTCAAGGAGTATTTCAGAGTACTCTATAAGTATAATGAAGAGATAGCACGCATTGGTTACTTTGGTGAGAATGACAAGTATGAAGTATATGTAAAGACAGACGATGAGATGTCAATTCCTCATTTCCACGTAAGGGATAGCGAGACAAAGGGTGAACGCTTCGAGACGTGCATAAGCATAGAAACAAACTGCTATTGTCTGCACGGTACATACAAGGATTTGCTTACCCCTGAACAGCAAGCCCTTATAGCTGACTATATGATAAGTTTCTCTCCCTATAACCTTTACAGATTTCCTTTCACACGCAATTACGAGCGGATTGCGGAGGCTTGGAATATGAACAATGACGGAAACCAAGTTATATTGAAATATGACGATGGGGATGATGTGATAATACCTGATTATGCGCACATAAAATGACAGAAATAATACGATACAATGCAATCAGACAGTTTGCTGTATTAGATGTTTCAAGCAAATGGAGCGATGTCTACAAGCAATCTGTTGTGCGGACATTGGCAGGTGGTCACATCCCATTTGTTTTTGCCTTTTGTCTGAACAGGGTATCATTGCTTCTGCCCAACATTGACAGAAAGACATTGTGTTACTATATCTCCAAATGTGGGAAAATTGCCTTTGCACTCTACAAACTTAGGGAGAACGATGGAGCGATATGTGAACATTGGGCATTGAAAGACAGGGAATTGCCCTATCATATAAAGCAGAACCCTTTTGTCCTTATAAGTAGTCAGGAACAAGGAACAGAACTTTATATGCCTTATATTGAAACAGCAAACATGATTATTGCTGATAATCTTGAGGCTATGATACAGAATTTGCATACAAGTGCAGATGAAATTCTTAAGTTGGCTGATGAGGGTGTAGGAATCACGCCTTGGTATTATCGCCAAAGGCTTTATAAAAACTTATTCGGATTATCAATAGAAACAAAACGGCAATAAATATGGATATGGAAAAAAGCAATACGATAGTAAACGGAATAAAACTGCAAGACGGGCGTATCATACAAGGTTATCCCATACAGCATGTTATGGTGGAAGAAGCTAAGGAAACTCCCGTATTAGACAAAACAGGCGGGTATTTCAGTATCAGGAAGAAACCTGCAAAGCCCAAGCCTACGGACGAAGAAGAAAGAAACTTGCAGAAGTTATTCACCGACAATGCTTTTCTCATCTTGGCCAACCGTGAACGAATTCTGAGTGACAGCAGGATGTTACTTACGCCTGTTACAGTTAGAAACGGTTTGGCTTACTCTGGAACATTTCAGACAGCTACGTTGGGCGTTTATATAGAATGGTGGATGAATGCTCCTTATTCAGTCATTTTTGATGAAAAAAATGATACAATGTCTTTGATATGGTTTCTGTCAGGCAGTCCGCTCAGTGGTGGAAATCTTTGTGCAAATGTTACAGAGGATGGTAAAATAGAAACTGTGAGAGTTCCATTTTTTAGAAAATTGTGGCCGAAATTTACAAATATATTGGCCGATTATCACGAAGCGAAGGAACTTTATCAATCCTATACACTGCCCGAAGTCATAGATATATTGAAGCGTGAAACGACAGAAAAGATCTACACGGAAAACATTAAAGAGTTTCATTATCAAGCCAAAGTCAATTTACTTAATGCACAACTAAGAGATTGGGAGGAAAGCTATGAAAGTCTAAGGGAAAAATGTGACAAGTATGAAAAAGAATGGCATTTCGCTCTTTACCAACTGAAAAAGGAGGAAATAGTAGCTTTCCACAAAGAGTACAACCTCAGAAAAGAAACTCTTCAAAACAGGAAAGAAGAACTTGTCAAAGAGAATCAGGATTTGAAAAGAAAATTACGCCACAGAGAGTTGACAAATAAGGAGTATCAACCCCTGTTAAGTGCAAATAAAAAAGAAATAAAACAGATGGAATGGGATTTGGATGAGTATGCTAACGAATCTATCTCTACACTAGTTCCAAAGTTGGCAGAAGGGTCGATAGGATTGTCTTTTGGAGATTTGGATAAAATCTTATCAGAAATTACAGAGTTTGTAAAATCCTCATCCTTATAGAAACGAAATAGAATGCCTATATACGAATGATATATATGCAACTTTTTATAACATATAATTCAAAATCAGATGAGCATATTAGAAATTTATTTACTTGGTGTAGTTGCAGCAGCTGTGCATATTATTTGGTTTGAGTATCAGTTCGACCACAACAAACAGTTATCTAACGTAACAAGGAAAGAATGGCTTCAAGATGCAGCTATTTCTCTATTCTCTTGGATAGCTTTTGCCTTGGCAATCATTGTTACCATTTGGCGATTTAATGGTGGCAAGCCGAAGAATAGTTAGAAAAGAGAGACCTGACTAATTCATTTATAGTCATCATTCAAACATTCTAACCAATCACAAAGCATGACAATACACAAAGTAAGAAGAGAAACCAAGCATCCCCATAAAAATGCTTTGCCATCCGCATATATTTCTTTTGCTATTTTATGCTTAACCAAATCTTTCATGTGAATATTAATTAACGTTTTCGTATAATATATCTAAATTGGGGAGAATTACACCTTTTCTGCTCTTACCACCGATATGTGCATCCTCTTCTTTTTTATTTGAGTTTCATAGGCTGAAACTAATTTCATCTTTTTGTCTACAGCATCGGGAGTTATTGCAACATTAAATCCTAATCGTCCAACCTGCTTAAACTGTAGGTATGTTTATGCTATCTGAATATTCTTTTTTGTTCTTCGGGCAGTTGCCTGTCTATCTCGTAGAAAGTTTCCTTTTTGTCTAAGATGTCTTGCACATAATCATGAATGCGTGAGGAACGCTCAAGTGCTTTGGACACAACTCTTGTAATAGTTAATCCGTATGCTTCCATGATGGTCATTTTTGTCTGATTACCATGAATCGGGGCATAAAGAGTGTAGTGTGAAGGAAATTCGTTTGCTTCCACTACATCAATAACTGCAACACGTGTAATCCATGCCGACACATACAGATATGTTAAATCGGGGTCGCTTTCGTATTCATCAAGCATGTTGGTGACATTAGCAACGCCATTGGAGATTTTTGTGAGTTCTTTCGCCCCACCAAATATTTTAGAGAACAGTCCCATATTACTGAAATTTAGATAGTACATTACCCATATAGGTTTCTACGTCATGCCCAATTTGACGTATCATTTCGTGTTGGTCTGCAAACTCATTGAACTGCCATTCTAACTTATGGTTTCCAAGAGGTATGCTTTTAGAAATCCATTGTATTGTAACTGTTTCGTAGGTTTGGGCGATGTCAAAATATGTACTCGCAGCAGGATTGGCAGCACCGACACGAATGAATGTACTATTTTCCTGAATAATTCGACAATTCTCATTTCCTGTGAGAAAATAATCAACCAATATCGAATATTTCTTTCTCATGCCACCTTGTTTGGCAACAGCATTTGATTGAGCTTTAGAGTCCAAAATGAACTTAAATGCCACAAAAGCAATAATAGCAATTATTATCCACCACATTATTATACAGTTTTAGAATTGATGTGCAAACTTATCAAGAGTTTCTTCAAGTATTTGGTCGAACTCATTTTTATCCACCTTACCCGACTCATACAATTTATTCATCATCTTGATGTTTTGAATGGTCATTGATGACAACATCATTTGAAGTTGTGGATCAACGTCGCCACTCTTAACCATATCAACGACCAAACCACCGAATACATATGCCATATCCTCGTTCATCTTTGCTTTCATCTCATGTGTAAAGACGGTGTCTAACAACTGCTCTACCAAAGAGCGGATGTCACCAGTTGGAAGATTTGTCTTAGATTGGCGGTTTTGTGCTTCCTTCAAGTATATTAGCATAAAGTAGCCGACTGTATGGTTTGGAGAAATGTTGAATGTCTTAGCTTCCTTGGGTATCTCGTTTTTAAGCTTGGATTCCAACATTTCAAAAGAAACTTCATTGAGAAACTCAGAGAGTTGTGCAATAGTGTCGTCTTTAAGTTTAGAAATTGGTTTGCCAGCATTCTCAGACCAGCGAAGGAATGTGCTCACGACCTCAAAGGCATCCTTATCACTCAATAAGTCCATGTTCAATCTAGAAGCAGCAACGATGGCTTTTGCTTCGTTTGGTTTTCTGCGCTTAAAACCTTCCCAGTATTGAGCATTTTGACCATCACCCATAGCATGGACTGCATCCATGATTTTGTTGTTGATATTATGTTGGCTAAGTGAACTTTGTGCCGCTTTCTTTTGCTCAGCAAGTTTTCTCATTTCTTCATTATGTTTATTACCATTATGGTTGATGATGAAGATTACTGCTACAACAATGAGAATAATAATTAGAATTGTCATACGTGTAGTTTCGTTCTATGCCCGATAGTACCCAAACGAGTCTGTTATTAAACGCAGAAGCGTGGTGCCGTATGCCACACTTCTTAATGTACAGGCCCTGAGAAAACCATTGGAAACAGATGTGGGAATAACAGCCCCACGCATATGCGTGGAGACCATTATATCATCTCTTGTTTCCATTGTTTGAAGGTTCTCAGGCTTCGTACATACAAGAAGAAGACATAACGCCTCTTATTTTCAATATGTCTTGGCAAGAGTAGTCTCTAACTAAATACAAAGATAGCGAATTTATATGATACACAATCTTAATTTGGATAAAATCAATGATTTGATGATTATTTTATCTATTTGGATTTTATCTATTTGCACCTCTATTGGTCATAAACTACTTATAACGCTGATTTTTGTAGATATTCAACAATTCTCGACAACACTTATTGCTTTCCATCTATTCAATATTTTGCAAGGAAAATAATGTTTAAGCGGATTCAATCCCATTTAAAGAGCTGGCGAATAAGTCTGTATGGGAACAAAACGGGAACAATAGGCGCAAAATAAAATCAGCTAAGCATTGACATTCAATCGCTTAGCCGATTTTCTTGTACCCAGAGCCGGGGTCGAACCGGCACGGGTTGCCCCACTGGTGTTTGAGACCAGCGCGTCTACCGATTCCGCCATCTGGGCTACAAATTTTTCTTACGAAAAACGGTGCAAAGGTAAGTGTTTTTTTGTATTGAGCAAAGGAGATGCAGGAAAAACTTAAAATTTCGTTCTTTTATTGTTTTATGTGACGCTTGAAAGAGTTTATTCGTTACCTTAGCTTGTCCAAATCAACGAATGTCCTATGATACACCAGAACGATTATTGCGTTATCTTAGCCGGAGGTATCGGACGACGCCTCTGGCCATGCAGTGTCAAGCAAAAACCGAAACAATTCCTTGATTTTTTCGGAACCGGCCGTACGCTGCTTCAACAGACATACGACCGTTTTGCCTCATTCCTGCCCAAAGATCATATCTTCATCTCTACGTTCATAGACTATAAAGACTGGGTTCGTCAGCAACTTCCGGATTTTGCCGAGGAGAATATCTTGGCCGAACCTGTGCAATTGTCCACTGCGCCGGCCGTGGCATGGGCTGCCTGTCACATTGCCCATATTAACCCCGAGGCCAATATGATTGTATCGCCGACGGACCAATACATCATTCACGAAGATGTGTTCGCCCATGATGTTGAGAAAGGATTTGAATTTGTCGACAAGCATGAAGGATTTCTTGCGTTCGGAGTACCGGCAACTGCGCCCAACACCGGCTATGGCTACATTCAGATGGGCGAAGAGCACGAGCATACGGGCTATGCCCATGTAAAAGCCTTCACAGAGAAACCCGGCATTCAATTTGCACAGATGTTCGTCGAGAGTGGGGAGTTCTTATGGAACACGGGGGTATTCTTGTGGAATCTGAGGACACTATTGCCACGTATCTCGCAGTTCTCATCAGCCGCACCACAGCTTCTCGAAATGGAGAAAAGTGCAGACTTCGGTCCTGAACAGGAGGCGTATTGGCTGGAACGCTACTACCCTTCCGCTTCTTACCTTTCACTCGATCTTTGTATTCTTGAACGATGCTCTAACGTATTCGTACAAAAGTGCGACTTCGGCTGGGCCGACATCGGATGTTGGCCGGAACTTTACGTCACCGAGCACAAAGATGCGGACGGGAATGCCGCCATCAACCACGCCCAAGTCATGTTTTCCGGAAGTAGCGACAATTTAGTATGTATACCAGAAGACATGGTAGCCGTTGTACAAGGCCTTGAAGGCTACCTAGTCGCGCAACAAGGCAAGGTTCTCGTCATCTGCAAAAACGACGACCCGGCCCGCGTCCGGCACATGATGAATGAAGCACAGTTGAAACTGGGCGACAAATTCGTATAGCAAGGACTTTCTGTATTTATGTAGCGAAGCGAGCCGTAATAGTTCGCTTCGCTACATAGGTACTCATTATTATATATAACCTTGTCCGTGCAGCGCCGAGGCCACTTCTTCCAGTTCCGCATACCACGCTTTTCCAAAACGCCTCTCCAAAGGTTCGCGCAAGAAGCGATATACGGGCAAATCAAGCATTTCCCCTTTTTTCACAGCCGGACGGCAGACATCCCACCGGTGATAGTTCAATGCCACCAGCCCATTGCTTAACCGTTGCTCCCGAATAGGGTACAGGGCACACGAGACCGGTTTACACCAAGTTGTGCGGCCTGCGCGAAAAGCCCGCTCCGCAGCACAGAAACAGCATCCGCCCTCATAACAAGTAAACACGCAGTCCTTTCCGTTGACGATACTCGTCACCAAATCCCCGTCAGAATCCGTATAAGCTACGCCTTGCTTGTCGATCACCGCCTGTGCGGCCGCACTAAGTTCGGGCCAGACATCGTCCAGTATATTTTCAAGTTCTCCGACTTCATCCATCGTCACCGGAGCGCCGGCTTCTCCTTCGACACAGCATATCCCATGACAAGCATCCAGGTCACAACAGAACCGCTCGGTCAAGCAATCGACAGAAACAATGACATCTCCGACCTGAACCATCGACGGAACTCGCTTCAAGCTGTCTTCATTCTTCGCCATCCTATCACCAATTTATCGGTTGTTTTCCCCACTTTGCCAGATAGTCATTCGCCAAGCTGAAATGATGGTTCCCGAAAAATCCCCGGTAAGCAGACAAGGGCGAAGGATGCGCCGAAGTCAGTACCAGGTGGCGCGAACGGTCTATCACGGCCCCTTTCCGCTGCGCATAGCTGCCCCAAAGAATAAAGACAAGATGCTCACGCTTGGCCGACAACTGCGCAATCACAGCATCAGTGAAGCGTTCCCAGCCGTGTCCTTGGTGCGATCCTGCGAAATGTGCCCTGACTGTCAGCGTAGCATTGAGCAACAACACTCCCTGTTCAGCCCAACGACGCAAGCTGCCTGATGCGGGAACGGGGCGGCCAAGGTCAGCCTCGATTTCCTTGAATATGTTTTGCAACGACGGCGGAAATGGCACCCCGTCAGCCACCGAAAAACACAACCCCTCTGCCTGACCAGGCTCGTGGTAAGGATCTTGGCCGATAATGACGACCTCGACCTTTTCAAACGGGCACAAATTGAACGCATTGAAGATCAGCGCTCCCGGAGGATAACAAGGTCCGCTTGCGTATTCCGACCGGACAAACTGCACCAACTCGCCAAAATACGGTTGCTCGAACTCATCGGCCAGCTGTCGCTTCCAACTTTCTTCTATCTTGATATTCATAACTTATGATATGGCCACAAAATTAAGCATTCCTCCCTGTTTTTCCCATATATCAGAATGCAGAAAGCAAAACATTTCCACTTTTCACAGGGCATTTTACATTTTTCCCTTAACTTTGCCCCCGTCAATCCAACAAGACATTCACTTTTTTCATATCGTCATGAAGAACACACTACTCCTCACCAGTTTGGGCTGCATGGCGGCTGCCGGTGCTTACGGACAGGCCACAGCCGAACGCCCCAACGTCATCCTGCTCGTGGCCGACGACCTCGGCTACGGCGACCTCTCCTGCTATGGCGCCGAACGCGTCTCGACGCCGCGCGTCGACAGCATCGCCCGCGGCGGTGTCCGCTTCACCGACGCCCACGCCGTCGCCTCGACGTCCACCCCGTCGCGCTACTCCCTCCTGACGGGCGAATACAGTTTCCGCCGTCCCGAGACCAACGTAGCCAACGGCGACGCCCACCTACTCATCGACCCCGACCAATACACCCTCGCCGACATGTTCAGAGACCAGGGCTACACCACCGCCGCCATCGGCAAGTGGCACCTCGGCCTCGGCTCCGTCAGCGGGCAACAAAACTGGAACCGTCCTCTCGACCTGACCCCCGAAGACATCGGTTTTGACTATTCCTACATCATGGCCGCTACCGCCGACCGCGTACCCTGCGTCTTCATCGAGAACGGCAGTGTCAAGAATTACGACCCCACCGCACCGATCTCCGTAAGCTACACCAGCAACTTTGCCGGCGAACCCACCGGAGCCAGCAACCCCGAACTGCTCACCAAGCTCAAACCCAGCCCCAACCACGGGCACAACCAGAGCATCGTCAACGGCATCAGCCGCATCGGTTACATGAAAGGCGGCGGACGGGCGCTCTGGCGCGACGAGGACATCGCCGACTCCATCGCCGCCGGCGCTATCCGCTTCATGAAGGAAAACACCGACAGACCTTTCTTCATGTACCTCTGTACGAACGATGTCCACGTGCCGCGTTACCCGCACGAACGTTTCCGCGGCAAAAGTCCCATGGGACTGCGCGGAGAAGCCATTCTGCAATTCGACTACACCGTCGGCCTCATCGCTGACGCCCTCGACAGCCTGGGCATCGCCGACAACACCCTGCTCATCATCACCAGCGACAATGGCCCCGTGCTCGACGACGGTTATCAGGACCAGGCCGTGGAGCTCGCAGGTGGCCACAAGCCCGGAGGACCGTGGCGCGGCGGAAAATACAGCGCCTTCGAGGCCGGCACGGCCGTACCGTTCATCGTCAACTGGCCGGGCCACGTGCCGGCCGGGAAAGTGAGCGATGCCCTCGTCTCGCACATCGACGACATGGCTTCACTCGCCCGGCTCATCGGGGCTGAATTGCCTTTGGGAGCCGCGCCCGACAGCCGCGACCAGCTCGACACGTGGCTCGGACAGAGCGACGTCTCGTGCCCCTTTGCCGTCGAGATGGCCGCCAACCGCGCCTTGTCGGTCCGTGTGGACAACTGGAAATACATTGAGCCCAGCCGGGGCGGAGCTTTCATGAAACTGACCGGCACCGAGACAGGCTATGCCCCGACACCCCAGCTCTACAACCTGAAAAAAGAAAAGGGCGAACAGACCAACCTCTACGACACGCAGCCCGACATTGCCAAGAAACTGACCGGACTGCTCGATTCCCTGCGCAAACAGAAATAGGCACAGCGCACTAAAACCTGCGACGCCGACAGCTACACACAAAGCGGGCGGCAGAAGCGGAGCATTCATCGCTCTTCCGCTTCTGCCGCCCGTACGTTTTCATTCCGCAGCGCTGCGCCGCCCAAGCAGAACAGGGCAGCACGGCGCCGTCACAGCCGCAGCAGATGCCGCAATGCGGCCACGGGGTGATGCCACAACATGCGCGGCCCGGCATAGCGCATGACGCGGCGCATCCGCTCGCGCATCTCGGGACGGTAACAATGAATGGGGCAGTGCTGGCAGTAGGGCTTCCGCTCGCCATGCGGACAGCGCGAAAGACGCTGCACGGCATAGTCAAGCAATTCGTGACACGAAGGGCACAGTTCCTCGTTCCCCTCAGCATGGCGGCAATAGAGGCGGACCATCTGCGCCACCGTGCGCTGCTCGCGGCTGATGCGCGACGAATCGCGGCGCCAGCCTCCCGACACTGCATTTTTCGCTTCTCTCCGCACGCAAACAGCGTCACGATTTCTTCCTTTCTTCTTCATACATTGGGG
>OLZH01000311.1_pt1 | contig 19509 bp, 18 predicted proteins | sample 1673821 | NCBI WGS metagenome assembly OLZH01 (sample SAMEA103958128, study PRJEB25191) | human gut metagenome | reverse complement strand
ACAGAGTTCTATTTGGTGTCTCTTTTTGAAGATAAATAAGAATTATGTTTGCTCCGAGTAATTAAGAATTTGGGGATTATGGGTTTGATTTATCCAAATGAAAGTCGTGAATTGATGAGATTGGCTCTTCAGTTGCATCAAGAATTGGGATGTGGCTTTAGAGAGAAAATCTATCAAGATGCTTTTGAGGTATTGCTTATAGAAAATCATGTGCCTTATATACGTGAGGCACATATTTCTTTGAATTTTCATGGAACAATTCTTGCACATGACTTTTACTATGATTTCCTGTGTTATGACAAGATTGGGATAGAGTTAAAAGCTGTTTCCGAACTGATAGGTGAATATGAGTCGCAACTTATCAATTATCTGCATGTCAGTAACCATAAGTTGGGATTATTACTGAATTTTGGAAAGGATAGCTTGCAGTATAAGTGGTTTCCAAATGTATGGCATCATAGAATGTCGAAAGAAATTCCGAATTCTCGTAATTCTTGAAATAAAAAAAATCAATACACGGCAGGTTTAAATATGGATATTTGTATATCTCTAATTCCTGTAATTCTTGACTAAATAAAAAATAGAAAAAAGAAAATTCTTGACTAAATAAAAAATAGAGATAAGAAAATTCTTGATAAAAATAGAAATATGTCATTAAGCAAAGATTCTAAGATTTATATTGCAGGACACCACGGACTGGTGGGTTCTGCAATCTGGAACAACCTCGAGAAGAGAGGTTATCACAATCTTGTAGGCCGTTCGCACAAGGAACTCGACCTGACAGACCAGTATGCCGTACAGAAGTTCTTCGATGAGGAGAAGCCCGATGCAGTGGTCTTGGCAGCAGCCTTCGTGGGAGGTATCATGGCCAACTCGCTCTATCGTGCCGACTTCATCATGCAGAACATGAAGATGCAGTGCAATGTGATTAGCAATGCCTATTCGCACGGCGTGAAGAAGCTGCTCTTCCTGGGTTCTACCTGCATCTATCCTAAGGATGCACCACAGCCCATGAAGGAAGACGTGCTCCTCACCTCGCCACTCGAGTATACCAACGAGGAATATGCCATTGCCAAGATAGCAGGTCTGAAGATGTGCGAGAGCTACAACCTGCAGTATGGCACCAACTATATCGCCGTGATGCCTACCAACCTCTATGGTCCCAATGACAACTTCCACTTGGAGAACAGTCATGTGATGCCAGCCATGATGCGCAAGATATATCTTGCCAAGCTCATCCACGACGGCGACTGGCACAGTATTGAGGTGGATATGAACAAGCGCCCCATTAACCCTACCGACAAGCTCCGTGCCCTCATAGGCGAGGGAAACGTGGACGGCAACAACTCGCATGAGCGAATACTCAAGGCTCTGGAGTTCTATGGCATCTACGACAACAAGGTGGTGCTCTGGGGAACAGGAACACCTCTGCGTGAGTTCTTGTGGAGCGAGGATATGGCTGATGCCAGCGTGCACGTGCTGCTCAATGTTGACTTCAGCGATATTATCGGAATAGAGAAGTATTCTTCGGTATTCTATGGTGCCAAGGTGGATGGAGCGGTAGACCGCAACAACTCTGAGGGACGTGGTGGAGCCATTCCTTCTTTGGGTGAGATACGTAATTGCCACATCAATGTGGGCACAGGCAAGGAGCTTACCATCCGCGAGTTGTCCGAGCTGGTGGTCAAGGCCGTAGGATTTGAGGGAACCGTGGAGTTTGATGCCAGCAAGCCTGATGGAACTCCCCGTAAGCTCATTGATGTAGAGAAGCTGCACTCCCTGGGTTGGACCCACAAGGTGGAGATCGAAGACGGTGTGGAGAAACTCTACAAATGGTATCGTGACAGTTTGAAGTAAACCGATAGCCCCCGTATCTTTTATGAACGGGGGCTGTTTGTTGAATGTTGGTTTGGTATAAATGACGTATAAACGAAAAAAAATCCAGATTTCGTAGGAAATCCGGACTCTTTTATCACGAGTTATGTTGGGGAAAAGTGGGTGGTGATGGATTCGAACCACCGAAGGCATAGCCAGCAGATTTACAGTCTGCCCCATTTGGCCACTCTGGTAACCACCCTTGCTTTTCAAAAGCGATTGCAAAGGTACTGCTTTTATTTTGTTCCACCAAATATTTTGGCATTTATTTTTATATTTCCCTTTGTTTTTCTTCTGTTTGGTTGTTTTTTCTTGTCTATAGGTGGGTTTTGTAGGCCTTTTCTCTCAAAAAGCGTTTTTTTGATGAGCAACAATTTCGGGTGTACTTTTGTATTTTTTTGCAGAAACGATTCTTTTAGGCTGCGGTTCGTATAAATGCAGAAAAAGTAGTATCTTTGTGCCGACATTTCGGACATAGCAACAAGGAATAAAGTAATAAAGTAACTGAAGTTTCGCATGTGGTTCAAGTACGGGCTGAAGGCCCAAAAGCTCTTAGCCCAGGGCATCGCCCTGGGTATAATGGCAATCAGCAAGGCGCCCTGTAAGGGCAAAAGCTTTGTAAATTGCCTGGAGTTTTAAAGCTTTTGCCCTTACAGGGCGACAGGTTTGCTGACGTAATTACCCAGGGCACTGCCCTGGGCTAAGAGCTTCTGCCCCTTCAGGGCGTGCTGCCTTGGGCTAAGAGCTTCTGCCCCTTACCTTTGCTTTACCCTTCGGCCAGCGATTTCCAATTCCCTTCGGCCGGTGACCGTTGGTTCAGGGCGTGCTGCTTACTTGCGAAACTTGAATAAAGTAATAAAGAATCATGATAGTAACCGTGGAATGGATGGAGAGATGGTTTGAAACATTCAACAGCTCCTATTTCGACGCCCAACTGCCATTGCCAGTTATGGCTTTGAGTCGTGCCAGAACCCGTTTGGGACAAATGGCGTTTAAGCGTGCGTCGAGGTGGGGCAAGGTGCGTCTTTACGATTTCAAGATATCGATGACAACCTATTACGACATGACCGATCGTCAGGCCAAGAATGTGTTGCTTCATGAGATGATACATTACGCCATAGCCTATACGGGGCTTCGCGATACCTCTTCGCATGGTGTCGTGTTTCGTGGGATGATGGACAACCTGAATCGGAAGTATGGTTGGGATATCAGGGTCATGACCTCTACCAAGGGGTGGAAGGTGAGTGAGCAGGTAAAGGCTAAACAGACTTTGCGAGGTCCGCAGACTTACTTGATGTTGGCCATCGAAATGCACGATGGTAAATATTACCTGTCGCGTGTCAATCCGAGTTTTGCCACGGGGATAGAGCGAAAGATCCGAGCACTTCGAGAAGTGAGACATCATCAGTGGTATACCACCCAGGAGTCTTATTTCGAAGATTATCCTCAGGTGAGAAGCCTCAGAGGGCGACGCATCTCAAAGGCCGATTATTCTAAGTTGCTCCACGTTCTGCAAGAAACCGAAATAGATGTTTAGAGAGACCGCTTGTTCTTGGTTTGACGGATAGAAAAAATCCTATAGCGAAGGGGGCTTTGTCGCTATAGGATTGAAATCAGTGATTCGAAGTCATTGCAGAACTCGGTCATCTTGTGATAGAGCAGGTTGCAACCTTGATGGGAGAGCTCTTCGTCGGGAAGAGGTCCCGAGTTGATGGCCACGGTGAAGATATTGGCAGCAACACCTGCACGAACGCCTAAGGGCGCATTCTCCACCACGATGCCCTGCCAGGGCTTCAGGTTTCCAGCCTTCTGAAGTCCCATGAGATAAGGGTCGGGATTGGGTTTGCCCCGTTTCACGTCGTATGCCGTAACGATGTGCGACTCGTCGAGGAAGTCGCCGAAGTCGTCGAGCAATCTCAGGATGAGCGGTCGTTGTCCGCTTCCCGTCACCACGCCCACCTGCATACCGGCATTCTTGATTTTCTGCATGATGTCCTTTACCCCGGGGAAGATCTGTGCAGTAGGCATGGTGTGGAAGATTTCTGTCTTCACGTCGTACATCTTCTGTGCCTCGTCGAGCGAGATGTCGATGCCTTTCTGCTTCTTCACCATCATCTGAATGGTGTCTATGCCTCGAGCGCCCTCTGTGGCATAGGCGTCGGATGCCGTCATGTGGATGTCGAACTGCTTCATGGATTCCTGCCATGCCACGGCATGATTGGGCATGCTGTCGTACAGCACACCGTCCATATCAAAAAGAACGGCTTTAGGGTTGAACTCCCCAAAGCCGTGGTCTTTTAAGTATTTTGAAATAGCTTCTTTCATCATATGAAGGAGTTGAAGAAGTTAAGGAGTTAAGGAGTTAAGACAACAGTCTTATTGCTTGAAATCAACCCCACAAAGGCATTTGTCTTAACTCCTCAGCGACCGCAGGGAGCGATAACTCCTTAACTCCCTTAACTCCTATAGTATATTATTTTTCGTTAGCCAGACGCTCCTGGATGGCTTTGCTCTCTGCCTCATAGCCAGGCTTGTTGAGCAATGCGAACATATTCTTCTTGTATGCCTCAACACCAGGCTGGTTGAATGGGTTCACCTCTTCCAGGAGACCGCTGATGCCGCAAGCCTTCTCGAAGAAATAGATGAGCTGGCCGAGATAGTAGGCGTTCAACTCAGGTACGTTAACCAAGATGTTAGGCACACCACCGTCTACGTGAGCCAGACGGGTACCGAGCTCAGCCATCTTGTTCACCTCGTCCACACGCTTGCCCTCGAGGAAGTTCAAGCCGTCGAGGTTCTCATCGTCGTGAGGGAAGAGCAGCTTCTCGTTAGGAGTCTCAATGCTGATGACGGTCTCGAAGATAGAGCGCTCGCCCTGCTGAATCCACTGACCCATAGAGTGGAGGTCGGTAGTGAAGTCGCAGGCGGCAGGGAAGATACCCTTCTGGTCCTTGCCCTCGCTCTCGCCATAGAGCTGCTTCCACCACTCAGCGAAGTAGTGCAGCTTAGGCTGGAAGTTGCATACGATTTCGATTTTCTTGCCAGCCTGTGTGTAGAGTGCCTGACGTGTGGCAGCATAGATGGCAGCAGGGTTCTCGTCGAAAGCCACGTCCTTGCCGCAAGCCTTCTCCATGTCGACAGCACCTGCAACGAGCTGTTTTACGTCGAAACCGGCCACTGCGATAGGCAACAAACCTACTGGAGTCAATACTGAGAAGCGACCACCCACGTTGTCGGGGATGATGAAGCTCTTGTAGCCCTCCTTGTCAGCGCAAGTGCGTGCAGCACCCTTCTTGGCGTCGGTAACGGCCACGATGACATCCTTGGCCTCGTCCTTGCCACGCTGATCCTCGCACTGCTTCTTCAAGAGGCGGAAAGCCAGGGCAGTCTCGGTAGTGGTACCCGACTTAGAGATGTTGATGACACCAAATTTCTTGTCCTTCAAGTATGTAGTCAACTCGTAGAGGTAGTCCTCACCGATGTTGTTTCCTGCGAAGAGGATGGTAGGGTTCTTCTTGTCTGCTACGAGCCATGCGAAAGAGTTTCCGAGGCCTTCGATGACGGCGCGTGCACCGAGGTAGCTACCACCGATACCTGCTACCACAACCACCTCGCACTTTTCGCGCAGGGTGTTGGCCACAGCCTGAATCTCGTCAATGAACTCAGGAGTGATAGAAGATGGCAGATGCAACCATCCCAAGAAGTCGTTACCTTCACAAGTGCCGTTCTCAAGAGCTTCCTGAGCGGCCTTTACCTTAGGCTCGTAAGCCTTTACTGCACCTTCTGCGAGGAAGGAAGCAGCCTTTGTAATGTTTAAGCTGATACTTTTCATTTCTACTTTTATCTAAATGATTTAAATATCTAAATGAATGTGTTAAAAAGTTTCTACTTGAAGACAAGCTCTTGTTCCGAAACCGGTTGACGGGGGCTGTGCGTGTCCTTATCTGAAGGAGTCGGTCAGGAGTTTGATTTCGATTTGCGGGCTGATGCGCTCGTACAATATATTATATACGGCATCGAGAATCGGCATGTTGACGTGCATGTGGCGATTGATTTCCTTCATGCACTTGGTGCCGAAATATCCCTCTGCAATCATCTCCATCTCCACCTGTGCACTCTTCACGCTGTAACCCTTGCCTATCATGGTTCCGAAGGTGCGGTTGCGCGAGAAGTTGCTGTATCCCGTCACGAGCAGGTCGCCGAGGTAGACCGAGTCGTACATGCTTCGCTCGATGGGGTGCACGGAAGTGAGGAAGCGGTGCATCTCCTGCACGGCGTTCGACATGAGCACCGCCTGGAAGTTGTCGCCATACTTCAGTCCTCCACAGATACCGGCAGCAATGGCGTAAACGTTTTTGAGCACGGAAGAGTACTCGATGCCGATTACGTCGCTCGAGGTCTTGGTCTTGATAAACTCGCTTGCCAGACAGTCGTTGGCAAAGGCCTTGGCTTTCTCGGTGTCGCTGCATCCCACGGTGAGGTAGCTGAGTCTTTCGAGCGCCACTTCCTCGGCATGTGACGGTCCGCCGATGCAGGCGAGGTTCTCGTAGGGCACGTCGTACACCTGATGGAAATATTCCGAGCATACGAGGTTTTCGTCGGGCACGATACCCTTAATGGCCGTGATGATGAACTTGTCGTTGATCCGGGTTTTGAGTTTCTTGAGATGATTCTTCAGGTAGGGCGATGGTGTTACGAACACGAGTGTGTCGTAGTTCTGCACTATCTTGTTGATGTCTGAGGAGAAGAATATCTCTTCGACATTGAACCGTGCTGCTATGAGATAGGCAGGGTTGTGTCCCAGTCGCTTGAAGTCCTCGATGCGGTCGTCGCGACGCATATACCAACCTATGTGATGAGTATGTCCCACCACAATCTTGGCTATAGCTGTTGCCCAGCTTCCTCCGCCAATTATCGCAATTTTACCGCAATTATACACCTTTTTATTTAATGTTTAATGTTCTCAAGTTTTTTTTCAAGAATCAGAGAGTTTTCTTTTTACTCTGATTTTCTTTTTTTCAAGAATTAGAGAGTTTTCTTTTTACTCTGATTTCTTTTTTTCAAGAATTAGAGAGTTTTCTTTTTTACTCTGATTTCTTTTTTTCAAGAATTAGAGAGTTTTCTTTTTTACTCTGATTTCCTTTTTTTCAAGAATTGGAGAGTTTTCCTTTTACTCTGATTTCTTTTTTTCAAGAATTAGAGAATTTCAGAATTATCGCAAGTAAGTGCCACACGCCCTGAAGGGGCAGAAGCTCATAGCCCAGGGCAACGCCCTGGGTTATTACGGGCGTTAGCCTATCGCCCTGTAAGGGCAAAAGCTTTAAAAAACTCCTAACAATATATAAGGCTTTTGCCCTTACAGGGCGCCTTGCTGATTGTCTTTATACCCAGGGCGTTGCCCTGGGCTGGGAGCTTCTGCCCTTTCAGGGCGTGCTGTTTATAGGAGCTTCTTGGCTTTACCTTTGCTTTACCCTTCGGCCAGCGATTTTCAATTCCCTTCGGCCGATGACCGTTGGTTCAGGGCGTGCTGTTTATAGGAGCTTCTTGGCTTTACCTTTGCTTTACCCTTCGGCCAGCGATTTTCAATTCCCTTCGGCCGATGACCGTTGGTTCAGGGCGTGCTGCTTATAGGAGCTTCTGTGCTTTAGCCCGTACTTGAACCACTTGCGAAACAAGAATTAGAGAATTTCAGAATTATCTCCAATTCCCTAATTCTTGAAACCCAAAAACTTGAATTTTATTTGTTTGCTGCATCAATCCAGCCCTGGATATCATCAACAGAAGGCTTCTCGTATCCGAGTTTGTACTTCTTGTTGATTTCGCCGATCTTCTGCTGTAATCCCTGAGCCTTCTCGTCACGGATGTCGGAGATGAGGTTGAAGCCAGCCTTGCGGAGCACGTATGCCCAGTCTTCTGGCACGCCGATCTCTTCCCATTCCTTGATAGAGCTCTGAGGCATCTTCTTCTCGGGTTTCATCTGTGGGAAGAAGAGCACCTCCTGGATGAATGTCTTGCCCGTCATGAGCATGACGAGACGGTCGATACCGATGCCGATGCCCGATGTAGGAGGCATACCATACTGCAGAGCGCGCAGGAAGTCCTGGTCGATGATCATCGCCTCGTCGTCGCCCTTGTCGGCCAGTTTCATCTGGTCGATGAAGCGCTCTTCCTGGTCGATGGGGTCGTTGAGCTCAGAGTATGCGTTGGCCAGCTCCTTGCCGTTGACCATGAGTTCGAAGCGCTCGGTGAGTCCTGGCTTAGAGCGGTGCATCTTGGTGAGTGGCGACATCTCCACAGGGTAGTCGGTGATAAAGGTAGGCTGGATGAATGTTCCCTCGCAGAACTCTCCGAAGAGCTCGTCGATGAGCTTGCCCTTGCCCATGGTCTCGTCTACGTCCATGCCTTTCTCCTTGCAGAAGTTGCGTATTTCCTCCTCGGTCTTTCCGTTGCAGTCGAAACCGGTTTTCTCCTTGATGGCGTCGAGGATAGGCAGACGGCGGTAAGGAGCCTTGAAGCTTACGATGTTGCCGTCGATCTCGCGCTCTGGCTTGCCGTTGACAGCGATACAGATGGTTTCGAGCAACTTCTCAGTGAATGACATCATCCAGTTGTAGTCCTTGTACTGTACGTAGAGCTCCATGCAGGTGAACTCAGGGTTGTGGTTGCGGTCCATACCCTCGTTGCGGAAGTTCTTTCCGATCTCATAGACGCCCTCGAAGCCGCCTACGATGAGTCGCTTCAGATAGAGCTCGGTGGCGATACGCATGTACATATCCTGGTCGAGCGCATTGAAGTGAGTGATGAATGGGCGGGCCGAAGCGCCACCTGCGATGCTCTGCAGGGTAGGAGTCTCCACCTCTGTATAACCGGCGTTGTCAAGCACACTGCGCAGGGTGCGCAATACTGTGGCACGCTGCAGGAAGGTGTCCTTCACGCCGTCGTTGACGATGAGGTCGACATAGCGCTGGCGATAGCGCAGCTCTGGGTCGTCGAACTTGTCGTATGCCACGCCGTCCTTGTACTTCACGATAGGGAGTGGCTTGAGGCTCTTGGAGAGCAGGCACAGCTCCTTGGCGTGAACGGAGATCTCGCCTGTCTGTGTGCGGAAGGCGAATCCCTTGACACCGATGAAGTCACCGATGTCGAGCAATTTTTTGAATACCGTATTGTAAAGGTCCTTGTTCTCGTCGGGACAGATTTCGTCGCGGGCGATATAGACCTGTATTCTTCCCTTAGAATCCTGCAACTCGGCGAAGCTTGCCTTGCCCATCACGCGTCGGCTCATCATACGGCCTGCGATCACTACCTGGCGTGGCTCGTCCTCGTCTTTGAACTCAGCCTTGATGTCTGTGCTGAATGCATTGGTTGGAAACTCTGCTGCTGGGTATGGGTCGATGCCCATCTCTCGCAATGTCTGAAGACACTGTCTGCGAACTATTTCCTGTTCGCTCAACTCTAAAATGTTCATATTATTATGTAGATATATCTATTTTTTATTGTTTTGGGTACAAAAGTACAAAAAAAAACGGAATTAGCATTAGGTTTTTATGCTTTTTAATATAATTAAAGTGCAAATGCTTTGCAAACCTTTCCAGATGTTCTTTAACAGTTTATGCGCTTTCACGCAAGAATGATTTATGCACAAAAAGTCTCAAAATTATGCAAACCGTACTGGTCGATATTTTTTCTCAACTTTTTCGATAAAAGTTTTTGTTGTCTCAATATTATTTCTTATTTTTGCGATGTAATTTAAAGTATAGTAATATGCAGACAGCAACGGCGTTAAATCAATTTCAACGACAGGTTGTCAATATGATGGCTAATGTTGATGAGGCTCAGCAAATGGAAATCTCTCATTTGCTGGCGAATTATTTTGCCCAAAAAGCTTTTGATGCAGCCGATGAGTTGTGGAATGGCGGAATGATAGAGGAGCGAACCATCGAAGAATGGAAACAAGAACATATGAGAACTCCTTATCATGGATGTTAAACAGCGCATTGTGCTTGATACCAACTGCTTATTGATGGCAATACCAAGGAAGAGTCCATATCACCAAATTCTGTTAGACTTCCTTTCTTGTAAGTACTATCTTTGTGTTTCTAATGAAGTTGTTTTCGAATATGAGGAGATTCTCACACGTAAGGTCGGTAAAATTGTAGCGACAAATATAATCAATGCCATTCTTGCTGCTCCTAACACGATTTTTATAAATCCTCAGAACCGTTATCACTTGATAGAAGCTGATCCTGATGACAATAAGTTTGTGGATTGTGCAATAACCGCCAAGGCAAAATATATAGTAACCCAAGATAGGCATTACGATATTGTGAGGTTAAATCCAAAGTATGATTTTACCGCAATAGATATTGACTATTTTATGATGCTGTTGAAGACAGAATAAATTTAATGCCTCCTTGTCGATTAACCATTCTAATCAGCAAGGAGGCTTCTCTCTTTCCGTTGTGTCCCCTTACACTACACTTTTATGTATACTCTTTTGCAAAAGTACGAGTTTTCTTTGTAAACTCCAAATTTATTCTTCCAAATTTGTTTTTTCTCGATAAAAGTATAAAATTACCTTATTTATTTTGTTTTATCTCTTATTTCTATTAATTTTGCATTATACTTAAAAAAACAGCACAATGAACATAGATGAAATAGTAAAGAGGATAAGTAAGACCGACGGACTGTCGAAGACGCTGGGTATGAAATTCATCTCTACCCCCGAGCCCGACACCATCATGGCGACGATGAAGGTCGACGAGCGCAATCGCCAGCCCTTTGGATTCCTGAGTGGTGGCGCCTCGCTGGCGCTGGCCGAGAATGTGGCGGGCATAGGCTCGCTGGCACTCTGTCCCGGACGCATTGCCGTGGGCATCAACGTGAGCGGCACCCATGTCATCGCCGTATCCGAGGGCGACACCGTTACCGCTTACGCCAAGTTGGTGCACAAGGGAAGAGTGCTGCACACATGGCAGGTGGACATACGCAACTCGCAGGGCGAGACCGTGTGCACCGTGCAGGTGACCAACTATGTGATCACTCCGAAGAAAGACCAACCCAAGAAACAGGCAGAATAAGAAGATGACGGCTTTTGCGTATTATCGTTTGCCCTGCGAGCAGCATGCCACCTATGTGGCGCAGCACGTGGGAGAGCCCGAAATCCTCTCCTCTGTGGCTCAGCTCAATGGCAGGGAAGGCTTCGTGATAGCGCCCTTCCAGCCTTCGGCCGAATGCCCCGTGGTGCTGATTCATCCCGACGAGAAAAGGGTGATTCTCTTGACTGGCGAGAACTTCGAGGGTGGCCAGGACGAGAAGAACTCCGATGGAGGTCAGAATGGAGGCTTGAAGGACGAGAATGGAGGCTTGAAGGGGAACGGAAAATCAGAGGAGAAGGACGGCTATGTCCGCGACTTCGGATGCTTTCACGGGCAGTTGCAGAAGGGAGAGTTCCGCAAGATCGTGCTGGCACGCAGGTCGGTGCAGACAACCCGCCTGTCGGCCGAGGCGCTCTTCGCCAAGGCTTGCCGCATGTATCCGCGTCTCTTCGTGGCATTAGTGTGTTCCGAGGCTTCGGGCATGTGGCTCATGTCGACGCCCGAGGTGCTGCTCAATGGGCGTGCGGGCGAGTACCACACCATGTCGCTTGCCGGCACTCAGAAAGCGCCCATGACTTCCTTGCGCCCCATCCCTCACGAGGCGACCGAGGGCCTGGAGTGGCCGCAGAAGGACCAGGAGGAGCAGCAGTACGTCACCGATTATATCGAGGCGTGCATCAGGACCTTCTCCGACGACTATCGTCTGCAGGGTCCCTACACGATGACGGCGGCCCATCTGTGTCATCTGCGTACCGACATCCATTTCCGTCTGCCCTGTGCCGACGTGCTGGGCGATGTGCTCGAAGCGCTCTATCCCACGCCAGCCGTGTGTGGCATTCCCAAGGAGCCAGCCCGCAGGTTTATCCTGCGTCATGAGCACGAGCCCCGTCGGTACTACAGTGGTTTCGTGGGCATGCTGTCGCCCCGTGCCGATACCCATCTCTTCGTGTCGCTCCGCTGTATGCGTCTTCTGCCTGGCGGCATCTGCGAGCTCTATGCCGGTGGCGGCCTCCTGAAGGAGAGCGAGATGGAGAAGGAGTGGAGGGAGACCGAGGCCAAGATGCAGACTATGATGGAGCTGGTTTGAGTTTAGGGAGTTAAGGAGAATACTCAGGAGTTAAAGGAGTTAAGGAGTTATCGCTCCCTTCGGTCGCTGAGGAGTTAAGACAAATGCCTTTGTGGGGTTGAATTCAAGCAATAAGACTATTGTCTTAACTCCTTTAACTCCTTAACTCCCTTAACTCCTGAAAATAACTCCTTTAACTCCTGAAATTAAACATTCATAAAAAAAATGTATAGCAATATCGAGAATGTCAATATCCTGACCAGTGTGCTCAAGAGCCATGGTGTAAGGCGAGTGGTGGTGTGTCCCGGAAGCAGGAACGCCCCCTTGGTTCACAATTTCAACGAGGCGGAGGGCATCACGTGCTATCCCGTCACCGACGAGCGCAGTGCCGGTTTCATGGCCTTGGGCATGTCGATGGCAGGCTCGCTGGGCTATAGTCCCGACCCCGTGGCGGTGTGCGTCACCTCGGGCTCAGCCCTGCTCAATGTCTATCCCGCCGTCGCCGAGGCCTACTATCAGAAGTTGCCCATCATCGTCATCTCTGCCGACCGCCCCGAGGCGTGGATAGGTCAGCAGGACGGACAGACCCTTCCGCAAGCCCACGTCTTCGGACAGATGGTGAACAGGAGTGTCGACCTGCCGATGATTACACCTTATATAATAGACCACCCTGCCTCTGCCCAGATGCACGACGAGCAGGCATGGTATTGCGAGCGACAGGCCCACGAGGCCGTCATCGACTGCGTGCACCGCAAGTCGGGCCCCGTGCACATCAACATACACATCGCCGAACCCCTCTACGAGTTCACCCAGAAGGAGCTCCCCCATACCCACTGGGTAGACTATGTGAGGACCGGTCTCTACGGAGGCGGATTCCACTATGGCGACCTGCTCGACTTCCTGAACGCCCGCAGGCCGATGATCGTCGTGGGACAGGACTATCCCTCGACCTCGCTCCATGGCATCAAGAACATCAGCTCGTGGGCAGTGACGCTCATCGAGCCCACCGCTCTCGGCACGTCGAGCAAGGACCCCGCCTCGCACGACTACTCCAGCAACCTCTTGGCAAGCAGTTTCGAGGAGGTGCTCGCCCGGTTGGAGAAAGGAGAGATAGAGGTGCCCGTGATGCGGCGACGCATGGTGACCTACGATGTCGAGGACCTCATGCCCGACTTCATCCTCTATGTGGGCGGCACGCTGGTGAGCAAGCGCCTCAAGCAGTTCCTGCGGCGGGCAGCCCGCAGCAGGGAGCAGGGCGGAGGCGGAGCCAAGGTGTGGCGGGTGAGCAAGGACGGCGAGATGGTGGACACCTTCATGCACATAGACCGCATCTTCCAGTGCGACCCCGACCAGCTGGCCTCTGCCATGACCGATTACGACCAGGCCTACGATGCCGATGTGAGCGACTTCAAGGACCGGTGGTTCTGGGCTCTGCGTGCGGCCAAGCGGCACGCCTACGACTATGAGCCGCCCTACAGCAGCATGGCGGCAGTGAAATACTTCCAGCAGGAGTATCTTGCCCACTCCGTGCTGGGCGACACGAGCGAGTGCCGTATCTTCTATGGCAACAGCATGCCCATCCGCCTGGCGGGCATCTACGCCTGCCAGTATGTGCATTGCTGTCGTGGCGTCAACGGCATCGAGGGCACGCTCTCTGCAGCAGCAGGCCTGTCGGTGGTGCTCTCCGAACAGCATCATCCCGACGCCAAGAGCCAGCAGAAGGTGTTCTGCGTGCTGGGCGACCTGAGCTTCTTCTACGACCAGAACGCCCTCTGGAACCGCAATATCAACGGCAGTCTGCGTATCCTCCTGCTCAACAATGGGGGAGGTGCCATCTTCGGCAAGTTCGAGGGACTGAAGGAGAGTGCCGCCCGCGAGCGCTTGGTGATGGCAGAGCACGTCACCTCGGCCTGTCACCTCTGTCAGGCTCACGGAGTGGCTTATCAGAATGCCGACGACATGGCGTCGTTGCGTGAGGGCATCGACTGGCTCATCCATACCGAGTCAGACCGCCCCATGCTCATGGAAGTGTTCACCGACATCGATGCCGACAACGAGGCCGTGGAGGGATTTTTCGGGGAGAATACTCAGGAGTTAAGGAGTTAAAGGAGTTTTTCTCAGGAGTTAAGGAGTTAAGGAGTTATCGCTCCCTGCGGTCGCTGAGGAGTTAAGACAAATGCCTTTGTGGACTTGATTTCAAGCAATAAGACTGTTGTCTTAACTCCTTTAACTCCTTAACTCCTTTAACTCCTGAAAAATAACTCCTGAAAAATAACTCCTAAAAATTAAACATAAATACAACGATATGAGAGAATGGAAAAAAATAGAAGGATTTGATTTCAAGGAAATCATCTTCGAAGAGTATCATCACATAGCCAAGATAACCATCAACCGAGAGCGTTATCGCAATGCCTTCACACCCCTCACCACATGGGAGATGTCGCAGGCCTTCAGCTATTGCCGTGAGAGTCTGAACATACGGGTAGTCATCCTCACCGGTGCCGGCGACAAAGCCTTCTGTGCCGGAGGCGACATGCACGTCAAGGGGCGCGGAGGATACGTGGGAACCGACGGAGTGCCACGCCTCAATGTGCTCGACGTGCAGATGCAGATACGCCGTTTGCCCAAGCCCGTCATCGCCATGGTGAACGGCTATGCCATCGGTGGCGGCCATGTGCTCCACGTGATGTGCGACCTCACCATCGCCTCCGAGAATGCCATCTTCGGACAGACGGGTCCCAAGGTGGGAAGCTTCGACGCTGGCTTCGGAGCCTCTTACCTGGCACGCATGGTGGGACAGAAGAAGGCCCGCGAGATATGGTTCCTGTGCCGACAGTACAGCGCCCGTGAGGCCGAGGAGATGGGCATGGTCAACAAGGTGGTGCCCCTCGCCGAGCTGGAGGACACCTGCGTGGAGTGGGCCGAGATCATGATGGAACGCTCGCCCTTGGCACTGCGCATGATCAAGGCCGGACTCAATGCCGAGCTCGACGGACAGGCGGGCATCCAGGAGCTGGCTGGCGATGCCACCATGCTCTATTACACCATGGACGAGGCGCAGGAGGGCGGCAAGGCCTTCCTCGAGAAGCGCAAGCCCCGCTTCGACGACTATCCGCAGTTCCCATGATGCTCTGAGGAGAATTCTCGGGAGCTTTTTCAGGAGTTATTTTCAGGAGTTATTTTTCAGGAGTTAAGGGAGTTAAGGAGTTATCGCTCCTTCAGGAGTTATTTTTCAGGAGTTAAGGGAGTTAAGGAGTTATCGCTCCCTGCGGTCGCTGAGGAGTTAAGACAAATGCCTTTGTGGGCAATGTTTTAATGTTTGATTTCAAGCAATAAGACTGTTGTCTTAACTCCTTTAACTCCTTTAACTCCTTTAACTCCTTTAACTCCTTAACTCCCTTAACTCCTTAACTCCCTTTAACTCCTTAACTCCCTTTAACTCCTTAACTCCCTTAACTCCTTAACTCCTTAACTCCCTTAACTCCTTTGACTCAAAGGTTCAAATAAGTTTATCGAAAGCATCTTTGAAGAATTTCTCAAACCATATTTGAGGATGGTCGGTTATCATGTGCTTGCCCGATTTCGGGATATGAATGGCAATGATGTCACCGAAATCAGATGTGCCGTCTACAAAAAGAATGTTCTCGAAGAGAGCAAGCGAGGCACGTACACGCTTGATACCTTCGGTAAAGTTGTATTCTATCACCTCCTGACTTACGTTGTGCCCGCCCATGACTTGGCGCTGATCTACACGAGTGGAAGAGTCTGATATGTAGGATAATCCAAAATAGATGAGGCAAATTTTATAGTCGGCTTTTTTGAAATCATTAATGAGTTTGATGGGTAAATCAGATGAAAAGTTGGTTTCGAACGCATAGTCCCTGTTTAAAAGAATAGCTTCGTCTTTTTCTTTCATTAATGTTGAAATTACCACCCCCTCTACCCAAGAATCTTTCCAGTCGGGATGCTCTTTGCGAAGTTTCATGGCAAGATTGTCCCCATCAAATGCTTTTGTACTTGAATAAAAGGAGCCTAATCTGCTTTTTCCTGCTCCGTTGGGTCCAGCAATGATTGTAAACTCCGGTCTTCTAATCATGGTAATAATATTTATTATCTGTATAAATGCATACGGAACTATGCTTGCAGCAAGTAGGACATTTTTCCTTTACCTGGTGCAGCAACTTGTCGGATGATGGTGTATTGGCGTGTTCTGATATCAAAATTTACTTCATCGTCGCTTCCGTCGGGATTGGCAAGAAAGGTCTTACCGCCCTCGAAATATGGCACGGAGATGCCTTTCGACCACGCCTCTAAGTAGATGCGTTCCACCTCATCGTGCACGGCATTGTTGATCTCCCTGATGGTCTTTCCGTTCGACAGACGCCAGCCTTCTATTTCTTCATATTTGCACATAAGCCTTATTTCTTTTTTGATAAACCATTGCAAAAATACAAGGAATCCCTCAAACCGCCAAATGTTTTCCTCTTTTTTTCAGTATGCCAAAGCGAAAAGCCCGCGGCTCCCTGCTGTGAGGGGCTCGCGGGCTTTGGGCGAAGAGAGGATGAGAGGGGCGTTCAGAGATGCTATCCAGGCGTGGCGGAAGGCCTACGCCAGGGTGCAGCTGGTGATGCCGAGCGTGGTGGCAATAGCAGTCAGGATGCTGATGGCGATCTGAATGAGGGTTTTCCAAGTGTCCTTTTTCATAGTGATAGATGTTTAAGGGTTCTGTGTTTCGGTGAATGATTCTCGATAGGGGAGTTTTCGGGCAACTCCCCTTGGCGTTGTTCAGGAGTCAGGATGCCTATTCTCCGTCGCCGCCTCCGGTGCTTTCAGAGCCTCCTGGATTGCCAGAGCCTCCGGGGGTGGTGCCGCCAGTGGTGCCGGAGCCGCCTGCGCCTCCGTTGTCGCCAGAGCCGGGCGAGTCGGTCTGAGTGCCGTCAGTGCCGAAGGCGTCGTACTCCTTGAGCTTGCACTTCTTGCTGAGCTCCGAGTTGCTCCAGGTGCGGGTGTTGCGCACGATGAGGTGCACCTTCTTGATGCTCTGGGCGCTCACGTCCTTGGCAGTCTCTTCGGCCTTCGAAGCCATGCCGATGGAGAAGAGTCCCAGGTCGCCGAGCCGTACGCTCTTGCCGTCGAGGATGAGCTCCTGCAGGCAGTCGAGTGCATCGGTGAGCACACCGTTGATACAGCCACGTGAGTAGGGCGAGCCGTGGTCGGAGATGTGGTTGACGAAGTCTTCGAACGACAACTCTCGGTCGGTTACCACCGTGGCGTACCACTTTTCCTTACCAGCGTTTTCACCCAGGGGTGGAATGCGCTTTACCTTACGATACTTCAATGTTCCTTTTGTGTTGTTTGCCATAGTTGTAATGTGTTTTAATGGTTATTTAAGATGGAGTTAAGGGAGTTAAGGAGTTATCGCTCCCTGCGGTCGCTGAGGAGTTAAGACAAATGCCTTTGTGGGCAATGTTTTAATGTTTGATTTCAAGCAATAAGACTGTTGTCTTAACTCCTTTAACTCCTTTAACTTCTTAACTCCAAAGAAAGATAACTTCTTCAGTTACTTCAACTCAATAAAACAACAAAAAAAAATGGAAATCATATTGAAACGCATAGCCAAGAGAGCTACTTACACCATCGGCCGACTGTATATCCTGCCCGATGGAAGTGTGGAACGAGAGTTGATACCCGGCAGGAGGAGGGAAGACAAGCGCACTGTGCGCTGCCGTGTGGACGAGAGCCTGCTCACCACAGAGCATTACTTCTGCGACACCCTGGAGCCTACATGGCGCAACCTGCTGGGCATTCCGCTTGCCCCGAGGAAGGTGGATGCTCGCCACGGCAGGGTGTCGGGCAAGATGGCCCGCAAGGTGCAGGGCAAGACGGCTATCCCCGAAGGCTCTTACACCGTGGTGGTGAGCAAGTCGCCACGATTCAAGAGATGGTTGCCCCTACTCGTGGGCGTGCCCCTCTTTGAGGGCATACGCATCCATGCCGGCAACTATCCTGACGACACGCAGGGCTGCATCCTGGTGGGCGAAAACAAGATGGTGGGCATGGTGGTGAACTCGCAACAGCGGTTGCGCCAACTCATCGACCTCATCACCCAGGCTCAGCAGAATGAAGAGAGCATCTGGATCACCGTGGTGTGAAGAGGAGATCGTATAATTTCAGAACGCTCCTGAGCGTTTAGGCTTGCCTGTCTCGGTGAGGGGCAGGTGGTCGATGTGCAGAAACTCCCGTGGCACCCAGTATTTGGGCAGGGTGTTTCTGCATATTTCTTCAATGTGGGTCAGGTCGGCCGACTCGGTGAGGAGGATGGCCTTTTCGCCCAGCATCTCATCTTGTTTCTTGACGATCATGAAGGGGTCTGACAGATAGGGGCGCAGGGCTTCCTCCACCTCCTCTATCTGGATCTTGATGCCGCCACTGCACACCACGTTGTCCTTGCGACCCTTGATGCGGAAGAGCGTCTTGCCCGTGCGGTCGTCGGTGCGTAGCTGGGCGATGTCGTTGGTGACAAGGGGTTCGGCACATACCTCGGGGGCATCGATGACAAGGCATCCGTCGGCATTGAGGCTTATGCCAATGCCGTCGAAGGGGGTATACCAAAGGCTGGCGTCGGGTCCGTTGAGGCGGCGCAGGGCGATGTGCGACAGGGTCTCGGTCATGCCATAGGTGCTCCATACGGCATTAGGAAGGGGCTTGATCATCTGTGCCAACTCGTCGCTGATGGCTCCTCCGCCTATGATGAGGTGACGGATGCGCATGAGCCGTTCGCGCTCGCAGGGCACTTTCAGGGTGTTGTACACCTGCATGGGCACCATGGCGGCAAAGGTGAAGTGGGGCAGGGTTTCGTCGGCTAAGGGATGGCTGCTCGGGCGCACGGAGGTGAGCCGAAGGTCCCGCTGGAGGCTTCGCACCACCATCATCTTGCCCGCGATATAGTCGAGGGGCATGCAGAGCAGGGCGGTGTCGCCCGGCTTCAGTCCTAAGAAGTCGCAGGTGATGCGTGCTGAGTTGAGCATGCGCCTCTTCTCCACCATCAGGGGCTTGGGTTTGCCCGTAGATCCGCTGGTGTGTACCAGAATGCAGGGGTTGTCATTGTGCCATTCGGCAAGAAATTCGTTCAGTTCCATAAGGGGAATGTTAATTATTCAGGAGTTATTTTTTCAGGAGTTATTATTTCAGGAGTTATTTTTCAGGAGTTAAGGGAGTTAAGGAGTTAAAGGAGTTAAGACAACAGCTTTTGTGGGTGTATTCATTAAGCAGCATGCCCTGAAGGCACAAAGCAGCACGCCCTGAAAGGCACAAAGCAGCACGCCCAGAAAGGCACACAAAGTAGCATGACCTGAAGGCACAATGCAGCATGCCCAGAAAGGCACGGAAGTTCCTATAAGCAGCACGCCCTGAAGGGGCAGAAGCTCTTAGCCCAGGGCTGTTATGGACACAAGCAGCACGCCCTGAAAG
>OLZH01000297.1_pt1 | contig 19879 bp, 17 predicted proteins | sample 1673821 | NCBI WGS metagenome assembly OLZH01 (sample SAMEA103958128, study PRJEB25191) | human gut metagenome | reverse complement strand
CAACGCCCTGGGTATAAAGGCAGTCAGCAAGGCGCCCTGTAAGGGCAAAAGCTTTTGTGAATTGCCTGGAGTTTTAAAGCTTTTGCCCTTACAGGGCGACAAGTTTGCGTCCAAAATAACCCAGGGCGCTGCCCTGGGCTAAGAGCTTTTGCCCTTTCAGGGCGTGCTGCTTGCATTGGCTTCTGCCTTTTCAGGGCGTGCTGCTTGCATTGGCTTCTGCCTTTTCAGGGTGTGCTGCTTCTAAGAGCTTCTGCCCTTTACTTTTGCTTTACCCTTCGGCCGGCGAATTTCAATTACGCTACGTGCCGTGACCGTTGGTTCTGGGTGTATAGTTTGCATACCTCAAGGCTGTTGTCCCTTAACTTCCCGAACGACCGAAGGGAGTGATAACTTCCCTTAACTTCTTTAACTCCTCAAAAAACTTTGCGAAAGTTCTGTTCCATCACATTCAATCATACTTAAAATCATTTAGCAATGTCGGAAAAAACAATATACAGGAAAGATATAGACCGCCTCTTCGATGAAGGGCTCGACTTGAAGCGTCTCAATGGGAAGACGATTCTCGTAGTGGGTGCTACAGGACTGATAGGCAGTTGTGTGGTCGACGTGCTGATGCTGAATCCTGACAGAGGTTACAGGGTTGTGGCGGCAGGACGCAACAGGCTGCGTGCCAGAACGAAGTTTGCTGCTTACTGGGACGAGGCCGACTTTGGCTTTGTCGAGATGGATGTTACGCAGCCTATGGACGAACAGTGTGAGGCTCATGGTCTGTCAGCGCAGGGTATAGACTTTGTCATCGATGCAGCAAGTAATGCGAGTCCCAACTTCTTCCGCGAGAAACCTGTGGAGGTGATGAAGGCGAATTTTGATGGTGTTGCTCATCTGATAGAGTTTGGCCTGCAGCATGGCATGAAGCGCATGGTGTACATCTCTTCGGGCGAAGTTTACGGCGAGGGCGATGGCAGCGAGTTCGCAGAGACAAGCAGCGGTTACGTGGACTGTGCATCGGTGAGGGCTTGTTATCCTTCGTCGAAGCGTGCAGCCGAGACGCTCTGTATGGCTTATGGGGCAGAGTATGGCGCTGATGTCGTTATAGCCAGGTTGAGCCATACTTACGGTCCTGGCTTTACGGAGAGCGACAACAGAGTGTATGCGCAGTTTATCCGCAACGTGTTGCGCGGTGAGGATATTGTGCTGAAGAGTCGTGGTGAGGCTTTCCGGTCGTGGCTTTATGTAGTGGATGCTGCCCATGCCATTTTGCGCCTCCTGCTCGACGGCGAGAGGGCAAATGCTTATAATGTGGCGCATTCGGAGTCGAATATATCTATCCGTGAGTTGGCTGAGTTGATAGCAAGGAAGGCTGACCGCATGGTGGTATTCGACATTGCCGAAGACGACGTGATGAAGGGGAATACGACCCCAGTCACCAAGGCAACCTTCAATACCGATAAGCTGAAGGCATTGGGATGGAAACCGCTCTGGGATGTGGAGAGTGGTTTCGGGCACACGATAGAAGTTTCGTATGTTCAGAAGTTATAGAAGTTAAAGAAGTTATCACTCCCTTCGGTCGTTAGAAGTTATAGCCAATAGCCTTGAAGGGAATGTCTACTTTTTTATCTTCTTTGAAATCTCCTGCCATGTCTCTCTTTTCTCCATGTTGAGATAATAGCGCAGGTGTTTCTCTACCCGTTGTTCTACTGGCGGCAACTGCATGTAGTTGCCGAAGAAGTGGCTGAGATACTTGTCGTATTCTGCAGGCAGAAGTACGGTGGTGTCTTCGAAGGGGAATGGTTTGCCGTTGCCAAGCCATGCCTTAGGGAAGATTTCGCGTTCATGATAGGAGCCTGTGTAAACCTGTACGTTCTGTGCTTTGTCGAAGTCGTAGAGATGACTCAGATGATCCATTTTCGCAATGAAATGTCTGCGCATGAGGTTGCGGAAGAAGAAGGCTGCCGTCTTGACGACAAAACGTCCCCAGGTCTTATGATGGGTGAGCAATGTCAGGTATTCGCCAAAGGTGTTTCGGGTGGAAATGGCGTTGAGGCAGTTGATGTGCTTCACATATTTGCGCTGCAGTGCCTTGGCCTGTTCCACATCGTCGGCAGTGGCATCAAGTGGGAAGATGTCGACGAAGAGTCCGATGATGCAAGGGCGCTCTTTCTCCTCGATGAGTGTGGTGTTCTTGTTGACCAGCTTGGAGAAATAGAGAGGGTAACGCTCGTTGTTGTAGGGCGTTACCACCTCGTAGTTGCCGAAGTCTTCGTGGCGTGCTATCTCAAGAAAGCGGTCGTAGTCGGGGCGTGGCATGATGACGTCGATGTCATCGTCCCAGGGTATCATACCATGATGGCGCACAGCCCCTATGGCTGTTCCTGCACAGCAGTAGTAGCGCAGGTTGTGTGTGTGGCAGATACTGATGAATGTCTTCAGTATGTCGAGTATGGCTGCGTTCCATTCTTTCTTGATATTCTTGATGTCCATTGTCTCTTGTATAGTTTATAGCGGTGGAAAACTTATTTACCAGCAGTCCTCACCGAAGACGTTGGCGATGGTGATGCGTGCGGCTTCCTTCTTGCTGAGCTGATGTGTCCAGGGTGCACGGGCTTTGGTTGAGGCGCCAGGACCATGGTTGCCGTACTCGAAGTAGCGGGCGGTCTTCTCGTTGCTTGCATTGCGCCAGTTGTCCCAGCCTACAGGACGGATATGACTGCCCATTTCGCAGTCGATGAAGAGTGTGTAGGCGTATGGACGCCATGGACGGCCCAGATAAACCTGTGTGGCCTCGGGCGAGGCGGTGAGGCGGCACTTATGGAACACGTAGCCATACTGCTGACCGGCAGGTGTGGATGCGGCTGTGATATAGCTGTTGGACTTGCTGTGGATTTCGCAGTTCTCGAACCAGGCGATGGAAGGACCGAAGATGAAGTCTGTTGTTCCCTCGATGTAGCAGTCGTAGAAGGCGATGCGTGTGCCGGCAACGCCTGTATATACGGTGTCCTGATTGCCTAAGAGTCGGCAGTTCTGTACCAGGATGTGGTCGCCCTCAGTGTGCAGGGCTACAGCTTGTCCTAATCGTGCGGCATTGTTTTCGATAGTGATGTTCTTCAGGGTGATGTAGCTGCCCTGAACCTTCAGTGTGTAGGTGCGGAATGTGCCGATGGGCTTGCCCTTGACAGCAGCCTCGGAGTCGAGTCCGCCTGTTGGCATCTTGATGTTGGCATGGTCGTCCCAGGTGATGATAGTCTGGTCGCGGTCTTCGCCACAGATGGTAATGTGGGTGAGCCATGATGGGATGATGAGTTTCTCCTTGTAAACGCCTTTCTTGACGTAGATGACCTTGGTGTAGTCCATGAAGGCACGGCACACCTCTATGGCTTCGTCGATGGTGCGGAACTCGCAGGTGCCGTCGCGTGAAACGAAGAGTGTGTCGGGGTTGTCGTACTTGTTGGCTGCCAGTACAGGGAGGACTGCCAACGTGGTGAGGATAGACAGGATTAGTTTTTTCATTGTCGTTGTTTTCTGTAGGTTGATATTTGTTTTATAGTTTTCTGGCCTATGGCTTACAGGATGCGCTGTACATCCTGCAGGCCGTCGATGGTCTTCAGATTATCCATGATCACCTTTACATCGTCGCGGTCGTGAATTCTGATTTCGATCCAACCGTCGAAGATGCCGTTGTCGCTGCTGATGGTGAGCTTGTGTATGTTGACATTGAGCTGGTCGCTGATGACACGGCTCACGTCGAGGAGCATTCCCTTGCGGTCGATGCCCTTTATCTCGATGGTGGCGTCAAAGTACATCAGCTTGTGCATCTGCCACTTGGCGTCGACGATGCGGTTGCCATAGCTCGACTTGAGCTTGGCTGCCACAGAGCAGGAGCGCTTGTGTATCTCGATGCGGTTCTTGTTGTCGATGTAGCCCATGATGTCATCGCCAGGAATGGCATGGCAGCATGAGGGGAAGATGAACTGCGAGATGTTCTCCTCGGTGATGATGAGGGGTTTCTTCTTGTTGAAGTCCTTGCCCACCACCATGAGCTGTTGCGGCTTGTTGTCCTTTTCGTCAGCCTTTTTGTCCTTGCTCTTGCCGAGGAAGGGGATATAGTTGCGCCAACTGCTTGAGCTCTTGTCTTTCTTGTTCTTGCCTTGCAGTTCGTCAAGATCTTTCTCGCCCAACAGAATGCAGTGGTCGCCCAATGCCTGGAAGAAGTTCTCGTGTTTCTGTATGTGGTGATAGTCGCAGAGCTTGTCGAGGATGGAGTTGTTGACCTCCAGACTGTTCTTCTTGAGCCATTCGTTCAGAATGTCCTCGCCCTTCTTCTGTATTTCGCGGTTGTCGCGTCGCAGTATGGCTTGAATCTTGCTCTTGGCCTTGGCTGTGCTCACGAAGTTGATCCATGAAGGCTGTACGTGCTGACTCTTGCTGGTGAGGATTTCCACCTGGTCGCCGCTTTGCAGTTTATGGCTCAGTGGCACCAGCTTATGGTTTACCTTTGCTCCGATGCAGTGGCTTCCTAAGAAGGTGTGTATCTGGAAGGCGAAGTCGAGGGCTGTACAGCCTGCTGGCATGGTCTTGATCTCGCCCTTGGGGGTGAAGACAAAGATCTCTGAGGCGAAGAGGTTGAGCTTGATGGCATCGAGAAAATCCATGGCATCGGGCTGTGGATCGTCGAGGATTTCCTTGATGGTGCCCAACCAGTCGTTGAGCTCGTTCTCGTCCTCTGTGTATTCAGCGTCTTCGCCTTCTTTGTATTTCCAGTGGGCAGCAAATCCCTGTTCGGCCACCTCGTCCATACGGTCGCTTCTTATCTGTACCTCTATCCAGCGTCCCTGCTTGCTCATGAGGGTGACGTGGAGTGCCTGATAGCCGTTGGCTTTAGGATGGTTGAGCCAGTCGCGCAGACGGTCGGGATGACTCTTGTATATCTGGCTGATGGCCACATAGATATTGAAGCATTCGTTGACCTCGTTGGCTCTTTCCTTGGGTGTGAAGATGATGCGGACGGCAAGGATGTCGTATATTTCGTCGAAGCTCACGTGCTTGTTCTGCATCTTGTTCCAAATGGAATAAGGACTCTTTACACGTGCCTTGATCTTATACTGTATGCCCATCTTGTCGAGTTCCTCCCTGATGGGCTGTGTGAACTGCGAGAAGAGGGTGTCGCGTTGTGCCTCGGTGTCGGCAAGTTTGTGCTCGATGTTGGCGTATTCCTGTGGATGATCGTAGCGGAAGCTGAGGTCTTCGAGCTCGGTCTTTATTTTGTTAAGGCCCAGACGGTTGGCCAAAGGAGCGTAGATGTAAAGTGTCTCGCCTGCGATCTTGTACTGCTTGTTGGCAGGCTGCGAGGCGAGTGTGCGCATGTTGTGCAGACGGTCGCAGATCTTGATAAGGATGACGCGGATGTCGTCGCTCATGGTGAGCAGCAGTTTCTTGAAGTTCTCGGCTTGTGCCGATGCCTTGTCACCAAAGATTCCACCGCTGATCTTGGTTAGTCCGTCTACAATCTGGGCTATCTTCTCTCCGAAGATGTTGGAGATGTCTTCTACTGTATAGTCGGTGTCTTCTACCACGTCGTGCAGGAGTGCGGCACAGATACTGGTGGATCCCAGTCCCATTTCCTCGCAGGCTATCTGAGCCACGGCGATAGGGTGCATGATGTAGGGTTCGCCCGAGAGGCGACGTACGCCCTTGTGTGCCTGGCGTGCAAAGTTGAATGCTTTGGTGACAATGTCTACCTTCTTGCGGTGACGTGAAGCTACATAGGTGTCGAGCAGATGCTGGAATGCATCGCCAATGAGTTTGTTGTCGGCCTGTTCTCTCTCTAAGTCTTTGAGGTTCTGATCGTCCATAGTTCTTGCCTCCTGCGCTTTGTGTTAGTCAGATTTATAACTATATATATATAATAATGTGTATATTACTTCACCTTGAGTTTCTTGCCGGCACGGATATGGTTGCCCGAAATCTTGTTGAGCTTGCGCAGTTTAGCCACGGTAGTGTGGTTGCGTTCTGCTATCTCCGACAGGGTGTCACCACTCTTGATGGTTACGTTTCTTCCTCCGCGCTTACTCTTTCTGCTTCTGCTCTTGTGGCTCCTGCGGCGTGTTGCAGAGGAGCGATGGCGGCTGCTGTAGTAGCTGCGGCGGCTTACCTTAGGCTCTTCTTGGTTTACCTCTACGACAGAGCGCTTGAGCAGCAGTTCGTCGGTCTTGAAGTTGTAGATGGAGTCTTCCTGGTCGATGAAGGAGCCAACGAGAGTTGAGGGAAGTCGTACTGTCATAGGTTTGTTGAGACCATTGACAATGTCGCGACGGTATTGTGGATTGAGGCTGCGAAGGTGCTGGATGTTGATGTTGAGCACCTGGGCAATCTGCTCCAGATGAAGGTCTTTGTTGACAACCACGGTGTCGGTCTTAATAGGCAACTCGGTCACCATAGGACAGATGTTGTGGTCGCAATAGTAGTTCATGATGTAGTTGGCTGCGATGAAGGCTGGCACATATCCGCGTGTCTCCTTGGGGAGGTAGGGATAGATGTTCCAGTAATCGGCAGAACCTTTGGCGCGGTGGATGGCCTTGTTGACCTTGTCGGGGCCACAGTTGTAGGCAGCGATGACAAGGCTCCAGTCGTCGAAAATCTTATAGAGGTCGCTCAGATAGTGGGCGGCAGCATAAGAGGATTTCACTGGGTCGCGACGCTCATCGATGAGCGAGTTGACCTCAAGTCCGTAGCGCTTGCCTGTGCCTATCATGAACTGCCAGAGGCCAGTGGCTCCTACGCGTGAAACGGCAGTAGGGTTGAGGGCAGATTCGATGACAGGAAGATATTTGAGCTCGAGGGGAAGGTTGTAAGCCTCTAAAGCCTCCTCGAAGATTGGCATATAGAAATTGCCTGCGCCCAGCATATAGCTCACAGAGCGGCGGAGCTTGCCGCTGTAGCGGTCGATAAACTTCTGCACCACATCGTTGTAAGGCATCTCGATGATGGTGGGCAGACGCTTGAGTCGGTCGATGTAAACCTCCTTGTCGAAGACTGGGTTGACATCACGATAGTTGCAAGATGTGTCTTGCATCATATAGGTCTTAGCATTATAAAGATGCAGCAGGTTGTCGAGGTTGTCCTCCAGTCCTACAGGGACTTCTATCTCTTCCTCGTTTCCCTGTTTGTCGGTGACTGTGATTACATCTTCTTTTTTCTCTTCAGTGTCGTCGGTTTGCGCCAGCATCTGTGCAGGCATACCAAGTAACATTGCAGCTGCTAATAATAGTATTTTTTTCATTTATGTTATTCTTTCTTTTCTATAAGTTTCTTTAAGATTCTACACAATTGTGTTCCTCACTTTAAAAAGTGAGTGAGCATTGAAGTCCCAATGTTCCTGATCGGAAGGGGTTGCGGCTTTGCGGGTTGCTGTTCATGAAGGCAGGCTCTACTCTCAGAGTAAGGTCGTCGGAAATGTCGAACTCGGAGAGAGATGCATCCACGTAGGCATCGATGATGGAGAAAGCGTAAACGCCAATCATCACAAACACACCCATGTCGCGCCAGCGGCGGTAACGGTCTTTGCGCTTGCGGAAGATTTCCTTGTATCGGTCCATGTTGCTGGCATCGATGGTGGCTCCTAAGTGCAGGAACTGGTTGTAGCTGTCGGTAGTGGGGTCATCGTCCATGATGTCCATATAGGCCTGTGAATAGTCGTGATACATCTGGTTGTTCCAGGTGATGGCATAGGCACAGCCTACGAAACCACCATATATAATAGGTAGTTTCCAGTATTTGCGGTTGTATATCTGTCCTGCTCCTGGCAGAACGATGGCAAGCCACATGGCACGCTTGGTGTCAGGACGCCATGTGGACCAGTCGCGCTTGGGTTTCTTGGTCGCAACCTGGAGCATACTGTTGAGCTTGAGACTGTCTTTGGCAGAGAATGTTGTATCTGCAGGTGCCACTACTGCAGGCTGATCTTCGCCTGCAGTGGATTGACTGGCTGTGACAGCCTTCTGTGCCTGAGCAGCCCAGGGTAGGCTGGCCAACAAGACTGATATACAAATATGTGATATTTTCGATTTCACCTAATTAGTTTTGTTTTAATTGGTCGAAAACGTTCATGATGTGCTCTAATTCCTTCTCGTTGGCAAAGGGAATGCTGATTTTTCCCTTGCCCTTGGGTGAGCAGGTAAACTGAACCTTGGTGTTGAGGAACTGCGAGAGGCGGTTCTTCAGCAGGGTGAACTCTTCGGGCAGTTCGGCTTTTCCCTTGATTACCTTTCTGGCTGTCTCGTTGTCCTCGCTGTCCTTTATTTGCTGTACCATCTCCTCTACCTTGCGCACAGAGTAGCCGTTCTTCTGAATTTCATGGAACAGCTTGATCTGAAGTGAAGGGCTGTCGAGTGCCAAGAGGGCGCGGCAATGGCCCATGTCGATTTCTTTCTTCTGAAGTGCCATCTGTACCTGAGCTGGCAACTTGAGCAGGCGCAGGTAGTTGGCTACAGCAGCGCGGCTTTTGCCCACGCGCTCGGCTATCTTCTCCTGAGTCATCTCGTTGTTCTCCATCAGGTGCTCGTATGCCAAAGCTATTTCTATGGCGTTGAGGTCCTGGCGCTGGATGTTCTCGACGAGTGCCATCTCCATCACACTCTCATCGCTGATGGTACGGATATAGGCTGGTATGGCTCTCAGACCAACCAACTGTGAGGCACGCCAGCGACGCTCACCTGCGATAATCTGGAAGCGGTTCTCTGCCACCTGTCGCAAGGTGATGGGCTGAATGATGCCTATGGTCTTGATGCTTTCTGCCAACTCATGGAGTGCTTCGTCGTCGAACTCGCGACGAGGCTGGTTGGGGTTGGCTTCTATCTGGTCGAGAGGAATCTCGTTGATGGTACTGCTGCCCTGTGTGCGCACTCCTTCGGTAGAGATAAGTGCGTCGAGACCTCGTCCCAGGGCATTGCTCTTGGTTCCGTTATTGTATTTCTTGTGTACTGCCATTTTTTATTTCTTAGTAAGGAGTGAGTCTTTCTTCACTCTTTTTTCTTACTTTATGAGTTCTTGTTGATAATTTCTTTTGCCAATGCCAAGTGGTTCTTGGCGCCGTTCGACTCTGTGTCGTAGAGGATGACGGGAAGGCCGTGGCTTTGACTCTCGCTCAGCTTCACGTTGCGCTGGATGACGGTCTTGAACACCAACTCCTGGAAGTGGCGCTTCACCTCGTCGTAAATCTGGTTGGCCAGACGCAGACGGCTGTCGTACATGGTAAGCAGGAAGCCCTCAATCTCGAGTTTGGTGTTGAGCTTGCTCTTGATAATCTTTATCGTGTTGAGCAACTTGCTGATGCCTTCCAGGGCAAAGTATTCGCACTGAACAGGAATGATGACGCTGTCGGCTGCTGTCAGCGAGTTGACTGTGATGAGTCCCAGAGATGGCGAGCAGTCGATAAGGATGAAATCATACTCGTCGCGGATAGGGGCGAGCAGATTCTTGATAACCCTTTCGCGGTTCTGCAGATTGAGCATTTCTATCTCTGCACCGACAAGGTCGATGTGGCTGGGGATGATGTCGAGTCCATCAATATCGGTGGTATAGATGGCATCACGAACATCTGCATGGTCGATAATGCACTCGTACAGAGAGCAGTCTACCTCCTTGATGTCTACTCCTAAGCCGCTGGAGGCATTTGCCTGTGGGTCGGCGTCTACTACAAGAACCGACTTCTCCAGTGTGGCCAATGATGCTGCCAAGTTGATGGTGGTTGTCGTTTTGCCGACACCGCCTTTCTGGTTGGCCAATGCGATTATTTTTCCCATATTCTTAATTTTCTATATTAAAAATCATCACAAAATTTCTGCAAAGATACATATTTTATGCGAGAAAGACGTTACTTTAAAGGTTTTTTCGTACTTTTGCACCAAAAAGAGCGATATTTTTATGGAAAATAAGAAACCTTTAATATTAATATCCAATGATGACGGCTATCATGCCAATGGCATCAAGACGCTTGTTGGATTTCTGAAAGACTGGTGTGAGGTGCTTGTGGTGGCTCCTGAGAGTGGACGGTCGGGCTATGGATGCGCCTTCTCGGTAACATCACCACTGCTGTTGAAACGCAGACACAACATGGGCGAGGAGGTGGAAGTGTGGTCGTGCTCAGGAACGCCTGTCGACTGTGTGAAGATAGCTCTCGACCAGTTGTTGGATTCTCGGGTTCCCGACCTGATACTCAGTGGTATCAACCATGGCGACAACTCGACTGTGAACAATCATTATTCGGGCACAATGGGCGTGGCCAAGGAAGGCTGCATGAAGTATATTCCCTCGGTGGCGTTCAGTAGTTGCAACTATGATGTGAACGCCGATCTGTCACCCTTGCGCGACGGCGTGGTAAGCATCGTGAAGCGAGTGCTTCGTGAAGGACTGCCCAAGGGAACTTGTCTTAATGTCAACTTTCCCGTCAATCCTCCTTTCAAGGGCTTTAAGGTTTGCCGTATGACATGGGGCTCGTGGATCAATGAAGTGGTGAAGGAGCATCATCCTCGGGGGTATGACTATTACTGGATGGTGGGCGAATATCGCAATGACGAGCCCGAGGCTGTAGATACTGATCAGTGGGCGCTCAGTCATGGCTACATTGCCATTACGCCTACAAAAATAGATGTGACCGACTATGAGTGGCTTGAGAACAACAGGTCGCTCAACACGGAAGCTTCTGAACTTGACGATTAACTAAGAATATTCGACAATAAGGATGAAATATTATCTGATAGTAGGTGAGGCGAGTGGCGATCTGCATGCCAGCAGATTGATGCGCTCGTTGAAAAAATATGACGAATTGGCTGAATTTCGATTCTTCGGCGGCGACTTGATGGCTGCTGAGGGAGGAACTCGTGTCAAGCATTATAAGGAACTGGCCTATATGGGCTTTGTACCTGTGCTGCTGCATCTGGGCACCATCTTCTCGAACATGAAAAGATGCAAGGAGGATATTGTGGCGTGGAAACCCGATGTTGTGATCTTAGTCGATTATCCAGGCTTTAATCTCAATATAGCCAAGTTCTTGAAAAAGAATACGTTGATACCTGTCTACTATTATATTTCGCCTAAGATTTGGGCCTGGAAGGAGTGGCGTATTAAAAGCATCAAACGTGATGTGAGCGAGATGTTCTCCATACTGCCTTTCGAGGTGCCTTTCTATGAGCAGAAACATAAGTATCCCGTTCACTATGTGGGCAATCCCACTGCTCAGGAAGTGGCAGAGTTCAGAGCAGGATATCATCAGACGTATGAGGAGTTTTGTCGAGAAAATAATCTTGACAGTCGTAAACCGATTATAGCTCTTTTAGCTGGTAGCCGACTACAGGAAATTAAGGACAATCTTCCTGCCATGATAGAGGTGGCTGAACGTTTTGAAGATTATCAAATGGTATTGGCTGGAGCTCCGTCGATAGAGGATGAATATTACGATAAATTCCTGGAAGGTACTCCTGTCAGAGTGGTGAAGAATAAGACTTACCAGCTCTTGTCTCACACCACGGCGGCTCTTGTAACCAGTGGAACTGCCACGCTCGAGACAGCCCTGTTTAATGTTCCGCAAGTGGTGTGCTATGAAACTCCCTTGCCAAAACTGATTCGTTTTGCCTTCAATCACGTGCTGAAGGTTGACTATATTTCTCTTGTCAACTTGGTGGCCAATAAGGAGGTGGTTCCAGAGATGTTCGCCGATAAGTTTACGATAGACGGAATAGCCAACGAACTGTATAAGATTATGCCAGGGCAGCCTGCACGCGAAAGAATGCTTGCTGAATATCAGGAAGTGCTGAGAGAGTTGGGAAGTAAGGTGGCGCCCGACGAAGCTGCTTCTATCATGGTAGATTTGTTGAGAAAGCATCGTGCTGAGTTGATACGTCTGGCTAAAGAACGTGCTGAGGCCGTCGCCAAGGCTGCCGCCAAAGCAGCAGAGCTGGCTCGTGTCAAGGCTGAACAGGAAGCTGCCATCGCCCGGCAGAAAGCTGAAGAGGCAGAGCGGGTGAGCCAGCAGGAAATAAATGAGCCGTAGTAAATTAAAAAGCCAATTATATGGAAACTTGATATTGATTATCAATAAGTTATTCAAGTTTCACAAGTAAGCCCCACACGCCCTGAAAGGGCAGAAGCTTATAGGAGCTTTTTGGCCTTCAGCCCGTACTTGAACCACATGCGAAACTTCAATAAGGAATTCACTTTAAAAAGTCTTTTTTACAAAAATCAACTATTGATTATCAATAAGTTACAAAGACAAAAATGAGATTTTCGACTTCTTCAAGTCGACTCAATAAGTTACTAAGACAAAAAAGTTCCTAAAAAAAGGCTCATGAGTTAAAGGGAAAACTCATGAGCCTCTTTTTTATACGAAAAGCTGCAGTGTATAGAGATAGATGACAGCTGCGGGAATGGCCATGAGCGAAGAGTCGAAACGGTCGAGCATACCGCCATGTCCAGGCAGCAGTGTGCCGCTGTCCTTTACTCCCAAAGTGCGTTTGAAGAGACTCTCTACCAAGTCGCCCCATGTTCCGAAGAACACGACAACCAGGCCTAAACCCATCCATCCGGCAATGCTGAGTCGGTGAGCCTCGCCGTCATTTGCCAAGTAACCAATCACGGCAGCTGCAATCAGAACGAATATACCTCCGCCTATGCTTCCTTCCCAACTCTTGGCAGGACTGATGCGTGGGAAGAGTTTATGCTTGCCAAAAAGCGAACCGCTGCAGTAGGCTCCGGTATCGTTTGTCCAAAGGAAAATGAAAATACTCAGTGGCAACAGCATGTCATAGTGTATCTGGCCGTCGAAAGCTGAGTATTCGAAAGCCAAAATATTGATCATAGAGAAGGGCAGGGCGATGTACATCTGCGAGAGCATGGTGTAGGCCCAGTCGTTGATGGCGTCTTTGTTGCCGGTATACAGTTCGCTGATAAACAGGTAGACGATGGTGAGCAGATAGGGAACAAAGACAATGAAATTGCCTACGATGCCCATTCGCAGTCCTGCCACGGCCAGGAAAAAGTATACTCCGGCAATGGTGCAGATCAGACGGTTGACGGTGACGTCTTCCTTCTCGTTGTTTACCAGTCCGCAGTATTCCCAGATGCTGAGTCCTGTAATGATGGTAAAGAGGAAAATCATGGCTCTTGGGTTGAGGAAACAAGACACCATGCACACCACGAACAAGACGCCCGTGATAGACCTCACGATAAGATTCTTTTGTTTGTCGGTCATTTGTGATTCCTTATTTTATTTGTTGTTTGTTTTTTCTGAGTTCTCGTCGTTCTGCACGTCGGTATCCTTGTTTTCTGTGCTTTCAGACGAGTTGTCTTCCTTTTGTGCCTGTTCGTGAGCCTTGATGGCTGCCTGAACCTCGGGCAGTTCCTTCAGTTTGTCGTCAATCTTGGGCTGCTCGTCCTCCATGATTTCCTGTGAACGGCTAAGCCATGGACGCTTGCCAAAGATTTTCTCTACGTCTTCTGCCATGATCACCTCTTTCTGGATGAGGAGCTCGGCAAGGGCGTTATGGCCTTCCTTGTGCTCTACGAGGATGTTCTTGGCTCGGGTATACTGTTCGTTCACCATCTTGAGCACCTCTTCGTCTATCATGCGGGCAGTGGTGTCGGAGTATGGACGCTGGAAGGAATATTCCTGGTTGTTGTAATAGCATATATTAGGCAGCTTGTCGCTCATACCTAAGTAGGCTATCATGCCATAGGCACTCTTGGTGGCTCTTTCCAGGTCGTTCATGGCTCCCGATGATATATGGCCCGTAAAGAGTTCCTCGGCAGCGCGTCCTCCCATGAGCGAACACATCTCGTCGAGCATCTGTTCCTTGGTGGTGATCTGTCGTTCTTCTGGCAGATACCAGGCTGCTCCGAGAGCCTGTCCGCGTGGAACGATAGTTACCTTGATAAGTGGATTGGCATACTGGCAGAACCATGAAATGGTGGCATGACCTGCCTCGTGGAGTGCGATGCTTCGCTTCTCCTCTGCTGTCATCACCTTGGTCTTTTTCTCCAGTCCGCCTACGATACGGTCTACAGCATCGAGAAAGTCTTGTTTGCTTACGCTCTTCTTGTCGTGGCGTGCTGCTATAAGGGCAGCCTCGTTGCACACATTCGCAATATCGGCTCCCGAGAATCCTGGTGTCTGTCGTGCCAGCAGGTCTACGTCAAGACTCTTGTCTACCTTTACAGGTTTTAGATGAACCAGGAATATGGCTTTTCGCTCATTCAGGTCAGGAAGGTCGACGTGTATTTCACGGTCGAATCGTCCTGCACGCAGCAAGGCGCTGTCGAGCATGTCCACACGGTTGGTGGCTGCCAGGATAATGACACCGCTGTTTGTTCCGAATCCGTCCATCTCGGTAAGCAGGGCGTTGAGCGTGTTCTCGCGTTCATCATTACCTCCCATGGATGGATTTTTGCTGCGGGCACGTCCTACTGCATCAATCTCGTCGATGAAGATGATGGAAGGCGCTTTCTCCTTAGCCTGACGGAAGAGATCGCGCACACGTGATGCACCTACTCCGACAAACATCTCTACGAAGTCGGAACCACTCATCGAGAAGAAAGGTACGCCAGCTTCGCCAGCCACGGCTTTGGCAAGGAGCGTCTTACCAGTTCCCGGAGGTCCTACGAGAAGGGCTCCCTTAGGTATCTTACCACCTAAGTCGGTATATTTGTTGGGGTTCTTCAGGAAGTCTACGATTTCCTGTACTTCCTGTTTGGCTCCTTCCTGTCCTGCCACGTCCTTGAAGGTGATGCCGATGGCATTGCCTTTCTCATACATGCGTGCTTTGCTCTTGCCTACATTGAAGATTCCTCCGCCTGAGCCGCCCATGCCGCCCATACGTCCCGACATCCACCAGATGAAGACGAAGAAAAGAATCAGCGGGAAGATATTCCACAAGATTTTGAGGAAACCGTCCGTAGACTCGTTCTTATAACTGAACGAATTGATTTTCTTGGCTTGCACCATGGCGTTGGCAAACCTGTCCACCTCATCTACCGAACCAAACTGCACCTCCACATAAGGGTTGGTGCCTAAGTTCTTGGCTGAGGTTTTGTACACCTCGCGTGAGTACTTGGGGTTGATATACAGTTTCAGGGTGTTCTCGGTCTTGTTGGCTACAACGCTCAGCACATAACCTTTTTCCACGTATTGCTTAAACTGTGTGTAGGTGGCTTCTTGTGTGGCACTTCCTCCTAAAGAGTTTGTGCCTCCGCTCAAGTAGGCTACCATCAGTCCGACGATGATAAGTATATAGAGCCAGTTCATGTTGAACTTAGGCATCTTGGGGGGTTGGGGCCCGCCGGGATTGTTCTTGTTGTTGCCTTGTTCCATATTGAATGTTTCCTTTCCTTTTTTTTTGTTTTAAAAAAGACTTTTGTTTCTTTCTTTCTTATGTATCTATATTGAAGTTTCGCATGTACAGAAGTTATAGTAGTTAAAGAAGTTATCACTCCCTTCGGTCGTTAGAAGTTATAGCCAATAGCCTTTTGGGTTGTAAATTTAGTTGTAAAACATATGGCTTTAACTTCTCTAACTTCTTTAAATTCTTTAACTTCCCCATTTGCGAAAGTTGAGTATCTATATATAATAATGTACGCGCACGACTGTTACATCACGTCTGGCACGGTGGTCAGTTTGGCGTCTTCCCAGAGGTGTTCCAGATCATAGAACTGTCTTACTTCAGGCTGGAAGATGTGTACGAGTACATCCACAAAGTCGATGGCTACCCATTGGTCGTTTCCTAATCCTGCTACGTTGACAGGTTTCTCGCCCAACTTCTTACGGCAGAAGTCGCCTACTGATTCTGCAATAGCCTCTACCTGGGAGGGTGAACCGCCTTGGCAGATAATAAAGTACTTGGCTATGGTGCCGTCTATCTTGCTCAGGTCGGCAATGACTATATTGCTGCCTTTTTTCTCTTGTATTCCTTCTTTAATTGTCTCTACTAATTGTTTTGCTGTATTCATTGAGTTGTTGTTATGTTTATTCGACTACAAAGATAGTGCAAAAAAATGAGTATGCGTTACTTTCCTCCAACTTTTCTGTTTTTTTAAGGTTGGTATGGCGCAAAACCACGTGTTTTGGGAAGGAAAAGGCATAAAAATGAAAAAAATAACGTTTTTCGATAAAAAAGTTGAGAAAAATTTTGTGGGTTCAGAAAAAAGTATTACCTTTGCACTCGCAATTAAGAAATAACATTGCAACAACAAAAAGACATTGGGATATGGTGTAATGGTAACACTACAGATTCTGGTCCTGTCATTCCTGGTTCGAATCCGGGTATCCCAACCAAGAGCATCTTTCTTTTGGAAAGATGCTTTTTTTGTTTTAGGGAGTTTTGTGGATGAGCCATTTCCTTCCCGTCCATCAATATTCGGTACGACTTTCAGTAAAGGTTTTTTTTCCTTTCTTATACATATAAAAAAGCCGAAGTGCTTGGGTTGCACTTCGGCTGTTCTTTTTATTTGTTCTCAGCATCGATAGCCTTTATTTTCTGTTTTACGAGTTCGAGATCGTCTTTGAGCTTCTGCACCTTTCGGTTCATCTCCTCTACGAGGCTGTTTCCCTTCTTGCTGGCAGCATTGAGGAAACCAAGGTTGTTCTCGTAGGTAGTAATCTCGGAGCGCAACTGGTCGAAGCGGCGCAAGAGGCGTCCGCGCTCATTGTCGAGAGCATCCGATCCCTTTTCTGCCACGTTCTTCAAGTTGTTCTTGAAGTTGTCGAGGTGGCGCTTGGCGTTGCTGATATGCAGGTTCTTGTATATTTTGTCGAGCACATCGTGGTACTGCTTGTAGATAGCATCCTTCTCTTTGAAGGGCACGTGACCTATCGCCTTGTACTCGTCGATGAGTGACTGTACCTGCTGCTGTACGTTGTCGCCAGCATTCTCGAGCAGGGCGTTGAGCTTTGCCACTACCTCTTTTTTCTTCTCTAAGTTGGTGTGCTCTGTGCTACGTGTACCGGCATTAGCCTTGTTACGAGCCTCGAAGAACTGATTGCATGCATTGATAAACTCCTGCCACAGTTGATCGCCCAACTTGCGAGGCACAACACCAATCTGCTTCCATTCCTTCTGCAGGTTGATGAGCTTGTCGCCCGTCTTGCGCCATTCAGTGCTTGTAGCGAGTTCTTTAGCCTTTTCGATGAGCGCTTTTTTCTTTTCGGTATTGGCAGCATATTCTTCTTTCAGCACCTTGAAGTATTCAGCTTTCTTGGCGAAGAACTCATCGTTGGCAGTGCGGAAGCGTTCAAAGATCTTCACGTTCATCTTCTGAGGAGCGAAGCCTATCTTCTTCCATTCGCTCTGCAGCCCGATAACCTCCTTAGTGACTTTCTCCCATTCGGAAGCGAGCTTGTACTGCTGTTGGTTGATGGCTTCTATCTTCTCGCAGAGTGCTGTCTTCTTCTCGAGGTTTTCCTCCTCCTTGGCACGCAACTGCTCGAAGTGCTGCTGATGCTTTTTGTTGATAACCGTGCTGGCAGCCTTGAACCGGCTCCAAATCTGCTCACGCAACTCCTTGGCTACAGGGCCTATTTCGCGATATTGTGCGTGGAGTTCCTGCAACTGGTGGAAAGCAGAGATGACATCTTCTTCCTCGTCGAGTTTCTCAGCAGCCTCGCAGAGTTTGGTCTTTGCCTCAAGATTCTTCTTGAAGTCATATTCACGAGCCTCGTTGTTGAGCTTCAGCAGGTCGTAGAACTGCTCTACGTAGAGCTGATAGCTGCGCCAGAGCTCGTTGGCCTTGTCGGCAGGAACGGCCTTAATCTCTTTCCATTCCTGCTGCAGGGTTTTGAATTCCTGATATGATTTGTTGGCTTCGTCGGGCGACGTAGCCATGGCTTTTATCTTTTCGATGATGTCGAGCTTTTTCTGCAGATTGGCCTGTTTCTCTTCCTCTTGTGCGAGGAAAATCTTGGCTCTTTTCTCTTTGATGATCTGCATCTCCGCCTTGAAAGCCTCCTCCGCCTCGTCGGGCAGGAGAACATACTTCTCGGGGTCACCGCCAACAGCCAGATACTCTTTCATCTGTGCATCTCTTTCAGCGAGATGCAGTTTGTAGAAAGTAGTCTTCAGCAGGTCGAGCTCGTTTTTCTGAGGAGCTTCGTCGCTGTGCGCTATTTCCTTTACACGGTCGAGTACTTCCTGTTTGGTAGCATAGGTTTTTGTCTCGGCTTCTGAAGTGTTCTCTACTGCAGGTGTCTCAGCCACTGTGGCTTCCACCTGTGGTTCTTCAATGGTACCCTGATTGAGGGTATTTTCTTGAGAGTCCATCATGTCACTTGATTTAGTTTATGATTCGATTTCCTTGGGGGATGGCTCTGTCGTAGAGTCAGCCCGCCACACATAAATGTTTATATTTAAGTTGCAAACTTAGTCAAAATAAACGACAAATCCTAATAAAACGGTATATTTTTAATATATTTTGTGTTTTAGAGCAGTCGTTTGTAGCGCAGGAAGCCCCAAGTGAGTCCAGATACGATGAATGAGATGACCAGTGCGAACATAAATCCGTAGGGACTGTTCTCCATTCCGTTGATGAGGTTCATACCGAACAGAGAAGAGATCAGCGTAGGCAACATCATCACGATACTGATGGAGGTCAGCGTACGCATGGTGGTGTTCATGTTGTTGTTGATGATGCTCGAATAAGTGTCCATTGTCGATTCCAAGATGTCGGAATAGATATTGGTGGTTTCACGAGCCTGTGTCATCTCGATGTTGACGTCCTCAATGAGGTCGGCGTCCAACTCGTCTACCTGCAGTTTGAATTTCAGTTTCGACAGCAGATTCTCGTTGCCACGGATGGAGGTGATGAAGTAGGTGAGCGAGTCTTGCAGGCGGCTCAGTCCTATCAGGCTCTCGTTGTTGACACCGTGGTCGAGGTTGCGCTTAGCCTTCTCAATGAGAGAGTTGATCTGTTTGAGTCGTTTCAGATACCATACGGCAGACGACAGGAACAGTCGGAAGATCATGTCGACGTAGTCGGTGAATCCTTCTCCTCGTTTCTGCTGATAGCTCACGAAGTCGATCATCATATTGGTCTCGTAATAGCACACGGTGATGGTGACATCACGCTTGTGTATGATGCCCAAAGGGACTGTAGTGTAAGGAGTTCGGCTTCTTATCTCCTTGACATAGGGAATACGCAGAATGATGAGCATCCAGCCGTCGTCATATTCGTAGCGGGCACGCTCATCGGTATCGCTGATGTCGGAAAGGAAGTAGTCGGGAATATTGAATTTCTCTTCCAGTAGTTTCTGATCTTCGTCGGTGGGACAAGTTACTTGTATCCAGCAGTTGGGCTGCCACTCATTGATGGCAGTAAGGTTCTTTTCGATGTTCCAGAATGTTCTCATTGTGCTAATCTCCAAAAAAATAATAAACTCTGAGCTATGGAGATTGGCATGAGGCTGCCTTCGGGTGAGGCTTTATCCTATGAATCTCCACGCTTGAAATTGGTTATTTTCCGCGTGATAATCGTCCATTTTTGTTTTATTTTGATTTGACATGTGCCAAAAGAAAAACACTCTATTGGCAAATACGCGTGCAAAGGTAACTAAAAATATTGAAATTGTAAACGAAATAGCCGAGAAATTTCTTCCTCGGCTATCTTTTTATCATAAATGTAACAAAAGTCTCGCAAGTTTTGCCCCACACGCCCTGAAAGGGCAGAAACTCTTAGCCCAGGGGAATGGACACAAGCAGCACGCCCTGAAGGGGCAGAAGCTCTTAGCCCAGGGGAATGGACACAAGCAGCACGCCCTGAAGGGGCAGAAGCTCTTAGCCCAGGGGAATGGACACAAGCAGCACGCCCTGAAAGGGCAGAAGCTCTTAGCCCAGGGCAGCGCCCTGGG
>OLZH01000276.1_pt1 | contig 20905 bp, 19 predicted proteins | sample 1673821 | NCBI WGS metagenome assembly OLZH01 (sample SAMEA103958128, study PRJEB25191) | human gut metagenome | reverse complement strand
CCCTCTTTTGCCACAGTGTCGCTACCTTTTTGACCTCTGTGTCATCTTATGAGGGTGGTTGCGGATTTGAGGGTTATATTAAACGTTATCAGAAACTTTTTCACTTCTTATTCTACAGATTTATCTTCTTTGACACCTTCAATTCTGTTGGAATGAACAACAGCACTGGTCATTTGTCTGCCTTTTCCTACAGACTTGAATTTTACCACAAAGAAATCGTCTATGCTATAGTCACTGGAGAACATATCATAATACTCAGAGATACTATTCTCTTCACCCTTCATTTTGGGTTTGGATCAGTCTGGAAATGGCTGCTGTAAATGCACTTTAAAGGACGACTTTTTGTGATTTTCCACACTTTTAAGGACGACTTTTTGTAGTTTTATACATTTTTAAGGACGACTTTTTGTGCTATTTGAAATTAAAAATGTATTTTTGCATTCGGAAACATCAAATAATCAGATAGTTATGAAGAGAAATGCCATCAAATACCTATATCAATGGAAAGCAAGCAACGACCGAAAGCCGTTGATCATGCTTGGAGCCCGCCAGGTTGGCAAAACCTGGCTGATGCAGGAATTTGCCAAAGAGGCCTATCCCCGTAGTGCGTATGTAAACTTCGAAGACAATGAAATGCTCCGGGAAGTTTTTGCGCATGACTTTGATATTCCCCGCATTATTAATAGCATACAATGGAGTACAGGAGTTTCTATAGACGAAGATACGCTTATCATTCTTGATGAGATACAAGAAGCGCCCAGGGGTATCACCGCATTAAAGTATTTTGCAGAAAAAGCACCTCAATATCATGTGGTGGCTGCAGGTTCATTGCTCGGAATAGCGATGCATCAGAATGACTCTTTTCCTGTAGGTAAGGTAGATTTCATGCATTTATATCCTCTTACATTCTTTGAATTCTTGGATGCAATCGGTGAAGGCAGGATGGTGGAACTGCTCATGAAAAAGGATTGGAATATGATAACTATGTTCCGGCATAAATTTGAGGAATGCCTGCGTCAGTATTATCTGGTAGGGGGAATGCCGGCTGTTGTCCAGTCTTTTGCCAGTGAGGGGAATCTGTCTAAAGTCAGAAGCATTCAAAAAGGAATCCTTGAAGCGTATGAGCGTGATTTTTCCAAACATGCCCCGGCTATAGAAGTTCCACGTATCCGAATGGTATGGAAATCCATCCCATCCCAACTCGCCAAGGAAAACAAGAAATTCATCTATGGTGCCGTGAAGGAAGGAGCCAGAGCAAAGGATTTTGAGTTCGCCATCGAATGGCTGAAAGATGCAGGGCTGATCTATAAGGTAAACCGCTGTAAGAAAGCCCTGTTGCCATTGGCTGCATACGAGGATTTCTCTGCTTTCAAGTTATTCCTGTCTGATGTGGGACTGATGGGAGCCATGAGCAATATTCCTGCCCAAAGCTTGCTGGAAGGAAATGTGTTGTTTTCTGATTTTAAGGGGGCGCTGACAGAACAGTATGTCCTGCAGCAGCTTAAGGAGAAATCTTCCCTGTCTATCTATTATTGGTCGGCAGAAAATTCACGTGGTGAAATAGATTTCCTGGTGCAGGATGAGGAAAGAATCATTCCGATAGAAGTAAAGGCTGAGGAGAATTTGCAGGCTAAGAGTCTGAGGGTGTTTGTGGAGCGCAATCAGGGATTGAAAGGTATGCGCCTATCCATGTCACCTTATAGAGAGCAGGATTGGCTTGCTAATTATCCTTTATATTCTGTATCTGCAATATTCGAACCAGCAAACTCGATGCGGACATAGCGCCAGCAGCCTCTTCTGATGTGAAGACGATAGGCTCTGTGGCAATATTTTCTTTTTAAACCACAAAAATCTTACTCTTATACTATATAAATGTTTTCTTTGCCTTATAAAATCTCTGTTCAAAGCCTTTGAATGTCCGTTCAAAGCCTTTGAATGTCCGTTCAGAGCCTTTGAATGTCGGTTCAAAGCCTTTGAACAGACATTTCCAAACTATGGAACGGAAATTTAATCAAAGAGACAGAACAAATCATAACGAACTGAAAACAATTTGTATCGTATTCAAGTAACTACTTATGGCTATAGGGGGCTGAGTTGTTACCTTTGCTAAACTTCTTTCTAAAATTTATATATCGCCTGCAAACCTATGTTTCTGCCAGGTTTGTAGCATCTTGTAATCTCCTCAACCTCTTTGGTTCGTCCATTGCTGTAGGTCACGTCGGCAAACTGCTTGTAGTAAACTTTTTCTGCCAACAGGTCTCTGATGTTGAGTTTCAGTTCCAGGTGAATGCCAAACTGCCCAAAGCAACGAACAAACAAGGCTCATAAGCAAATGAAGCATTTGTCCCTAAACTTCCCGAGCGACTGGAAGGAGCGATAACTTCCCTTAACTTCTCTCTAACTTCCCAAAAGAATTTTCCCCAAAAGATACTTCTCAAAAAAAAACTCTTCAAGAAGGATTTTCTTGAAGAGTGAAATGATGATAGTATTCTTTGTTATACCCATTGTGGCAGGAAACTTGAGATGATGAGCACCACGATGCCGAGGATGAGCACGGCAATGGTTTTGGGTGAACAGCCCTTCCATTCCTTCAGGATGATTCCCCATACGTTGGAGAATACAACATTAAGTGCCATTAGGATGCAGAAGGAGAGCGTCATGAGGGTAGGCGACTCGTTGAGGAAGCCCTTGCCCAATGACAGTCCGAAGAACTGACTGTACCACAAGGCACCTGCCAAAGCACAGAACAAGATGTTGTTGTTCCATACCTCGCACTTCAGATAATCACCCCAAGTGTGGTTCTTGGAGTTCTGATAGAAGCAATAGATGGCATTGGTGATGAATCCGCCCACTGTTACCAGGAAGGTAGCGGGAAGCGTCTTGTACATATCGGGAGTGAAGGTGCCGAAGTGTATGTCGCTTCCGAAAGCCAGACCTACGTTGAAACATCCGCTCATGAAACCTGCCAGCAGTGCGATAGTCAAACCCTTGGGGAAATTGAAATCCTTGACTGCAGCCTTCTTCTCTTCTTCTGAGAGCGACGAGGCCTTCATGCTTCCAGCCACACCGATGATGGCGATACCCAACAAGGTGACCACCACTCCGAGGATAACGCTGAAGGTGAGCGAAGACAAGGCATCCATTTCGGGGAAGAAGATGTTGAGCAACACGGGACCCATGATGGTGCCCAAGCCAGCACATGTACCTAAGGCAATGCTCTGTCCTAACGCCACTCCCAAGTAGCGCATGGAGAGTCCGAAGGTAAGACCTCCCACACCCCAGAGCATACCGAAGAGCATGGTCATCATCACCTCGAAGCCATAGCCGTCGAAGAGTTCGAAGAACGAATGGCCGCTTGGAACGGCAAGCATGGCACCTATGAAAGGAAGGATAAGCCACGCAAAGACGCCCTGTACAATCCAGTAGGATTCCCAGCTCCAGTCCTTTATCTTATTGATTGGAACATAGCAGCTCGACTGGCAGAAGGCGCCCACTGCAATGATTAAAAGTCCTATTAATATTTCCATATTGTTAATAGTTTGGTTTTTAGGTTACTGAACTTTAGTATATAAAGAAGTTAAAGGAGTTAAGGGAGTTAAGGAGTTAAGACGTATGTCTTGTTGCTTAAAAACTACGTGCAAAGACTGTTGTCTTAACTCCTTTAACTTCTTTAACTCCTGAACATACAAATGTTCAATATCTTAGTTTCTCTTAGCGAGAACTTCTGCCTCGTATTTCTCGATGTCGGCAATGTATTCCTCGCCTACAGGGATATTGTTCTTCAGGTTGAAGTAGTCGTATACAGCACCGAAAGGCAATGTCTTCTCTTCCTCCAAGAGAGCCAAGCGCTGGAAGAGCTTGCCCTCGTCCTCGTACTTGCGGAGAGTATCGAGAGGCTCAAGGAATGCCTGCAGCAATGACTTCTGGGCAGCACGTACGCCGATGATATAAGCTCCGATACGATTGATGGAACCATCGAAATAGTCAAGACCGATGTGTGCACGGTCGAGTGCATTGGCACGAACCAACTCTGAGAAGAGGTTGCGGGTGTTGTCGTCGAAGAGAGTCACGTGGTCAGAATCCCAGTGCATAGGACGAGATACGTGGAGCATCAGCTCGGGCACGAAGAGAAGGAGTGCGGAAACTGCATCCGAAACATTCTCTGTAGGCTCATAGTGACCTGTGTCGAGGGTGTACATCACATTGTTCTTGGCGCAATAGCCTGCGTAGAAGTCGTGAGAACCTACGGTGTAAGCCTCCAGTCCGATACCGAAGAGCTTAGCCTCGAGACAAGACTTCATGTTTGGCAACTCCTCTGCCAGGATTTCATCGAGCGAGTTCTTCAGAATCTCACGATAGCGGCCTTTCTCTACGGTGATGTCCTTGCTGCCATCGTGTACCCAGATGTTCATGATACATGGATCGTTCTGGAACTTACCCATAGCATCGGCAATGCGGCGGCAACGCTTGGTGTGCTCAATCCAGAACTCGCGGATAGCAGGATCGGGATTTGACAAAGAGAGACTTCCACTCTTAGGGTGAGAGAAAGAAGTGGAGTTGAAGTCGAGCTTCATGTTCTGCTCCTTAGCCCACTGCATCCAGCCTGTGAACTGGTCGACGGTTACCTCGTTGCGGTCAATCTGCTTGCCACCGAACTCACCGTAAATCTCATGCAGGTTAAGACGGAAGGTACCAGCCAGAAGAGAGTTCACCTTCTCGATGTCCTGACGCAGCTCGTCGATATTGCGAGCCTTACCGGGGTAGTTGCCTGTACTCTGTATGCCACCCGATGCAGCTTCGCCACGTTCAAAACCTACCACATCGTCAGCCTGCCAGCAGTGCAGGGAGATAGGAGTCTTCTCTAATGTGGCAATAGCCTTGTCTGTATCCACACCAAGAGCCGCATAGCGCTCCTTGGCAATCTCGTAATTCTTTAAAATCAAATCTGCTTTCATTGTTTTTAAGTTTTTTATTATTGTTGTTATTATTTTTTGAATTTTAGCAAGTTCAGAAGTTTTTACCTTTTTACCCTTTTACCTTTAAAAACTTCTCGTATGCCGCATCCCATGCCTCCTTGTCCTGAGGCTCAAATTGCTGCAACTCGATAGAGTTGGCGATGATCTGTCGCATTTCCCATATATCCTTCACATCGCCCGATGCCTTTGCCTGCAACATGATATTGCCTATGGCTGTTCCTTCCTGAGGACCTGCCAATATGCTGACACCACAACTGTTGGCGGTGAACTGGTTGAGATGTTTGTTGAGCGAGCCTCCACCTATTATATGAAGAACATTGAGGTCGATGTCGGCAAACTCCTTCAGCCAGCCAAATACCTGACGATAACGGAGAGCCAGACTCTCGAAGATACAACGGCAGAACTCGCCATTCGATTGTGGCACATGCTGTCCGGTCTTTTCGCAATATTGCTGGATGGCCTCTGTCATGCTCGAAGGATTGGCGAAGCAGGCATCGTCGGGGTTGATGATGCTCTGGAAGGCTGGTTGCTTCATCGCTTCTGCTATCAGTTCGCCATGTCCCAAGGCTGTCATGTCTTTCTGACGGGCTGCAGCCTCGTCTTTCCATTCCTTGCGGCAACGCTCGTAAATCCACATGCCGCAGATATTCTTGAGGAATCGGGTCGTACCCTCTATTCCTCCCTCGTTGGTGAAGTTGAGTTCGTAGCTCTTCTCGTTGATGATGGCGTTCTTGGTCTCAATGCCCATCAGGCTCCATGTGCCAGAGCTCAGGTAGGCAAACTCCTCGTTCTTGGCAGGCACGGCAGCTACTGCACTGGCTGTGTCATGTCCTGCCACGGCAATAACGGGCACAGCCTTCAGACCGGTCATCTGCTGAACCTCTTCGGTCAGGGTGCCTATGATGGTTGCAGGATGGGTCATCTTTCCAAATTGCTCTCTCTTCAGTCCAAGGCTTTCTACGAGATCGTTGTCGAGGTCGCCTGTCATAGGGTTGAGGATCTGCGAGGTGGAAGCCACGGTGTATTCACAGATGGCATTGCCTGTAAGCATATAGCTCAGCGCGTCGGGGATGAAGAGTATCTTGTCGGCATTCTCGAGCGCCACGTTGCCAGCCTTGCGCATGGCATAAAGCTGGAAAAGCGAGTTGAAGTTCATAAACTGTATGCCCGTCTTCTCGTATACCTTTTCCTTGCTTATCTTCTCGTCGAAGTATTTCTCCATCATGCCCACGGTGTGTGGATCGCGGTAAGCCAGCGGATTGCGCAGTATGGCTCCGTCCTTGGCCACGTATACGAAGTCGCATCCCCAGGTGTCGATACCGATGCTCTGTATGTTGATGCCGCGTTGCGCCACCAGTTTCAGACCTTTGATGATTTCCTGATACAGGGCATAGATGTCCCAGTAGAAGTGTCCGCCTGTCTGTATCAGGTTGTTGTCGAAGCGTGTCAGTTCTTCGAGACAGAACTTACCTTCCGACAAAGAACCGATGATGGTTCGTCCGCTGGTAGCACCGAGGTCTACCGCAAAATAGTATTTTTTGTTGTTCATTCGATTAGGTCGTTAGATTTCCTATGTTGTTTACGGTTGCAAAGATAGTACTAAAAGAAGCTGCCGACCACGATTATTTGATTTTTCATCCTTATTTTTTGACCCGGTGATTTTTCTGTCGTCAGGAAGGCTACGTGAAACAGTAACAGATAGAAGAAAACACCTGCTGTTTCGGACAAAAATAAAAGTAAGTAAACGATTACATATAAATATAATAAGGAAAAGGACAGATATTGCGTTTCTTTTCGTAACTTTGCACCCGTTTGGCAAAAATACGCTCCAATACAAACAAATATAAAAAAATATCTAACACAAACAATTAAAAATGACAACATTAACAATTTCGATTATCGTCGTCTTTGTGCTTGGCTATGCTCTCATAGCCACAGAAAGCCTGACGAAGGTAAACAAGGCTGCGATAGCCTTGCTCATGCTCGTGGGGTGCTGGACACTCTACATGGTTGACCCTATGCAGTATCTGCAGATGATGCACCCTGACTATACAGGTGGTGCTGCAGGAATGGTAGAAAAGGTAACGGGTATTATCCAGGAACACCTTGGCGATACTGCAACGACCCTCTTCTTCCTGATGGGAGCCATGACAATCGTAGAGATAGTAGACCAGAATGGCGGATTCAACTGGGTTCGCAAGGTGATGAAGACAAAGTCGAAGCGTGCTCTGCTGTGGCGCATAGCCTTCCTTACCTTCTTCCTTTCTGCCATCCTCGACAACCTGACTACCAGTATCGTGATGATTATGATTCTGCGTAAGCTCGTTACCGACCACAAGGACCGTATGATATATGCCTCGCTTGTCATCATTGCAGCCAACTCGGGTGGCGCTTTCTCGCCCATCGGCGACGTTACCACCATCATGCTTTGGAACAAGGGACTGATAACCGCAGCTGGTGTGATTGCCGAGATCTTCATCCCATCTGTGGTTTCCATGGTGATTCCAGCCCTCATCCTTCAGACCATGTTGAAGGGCGAACTCGTGATGCCTGAGGTTTCTGCCCAGCAGAATGCTTCTGTAAGCGACTTCACAGAAGGTCAGCGCAAGGCGGTGTTCTGGTTGGGTGTTGGCGGTTTGATCTTCGTTCCTATCTTCAAGAGCATTACCCACCTGCCTCCATTCGTAGGCATCCTCTTGGTTTTGGGTGTGCTGTGGACTGCTACCGAGGTGTTCTATCGCAGTTTGCATCGCGGACAGGATGCTGAGGGTACACAGAAGCGAGTAACCAAGTTGCTCTCTCGTGTGGATATGAGCACCATTCTCTTCTTCCTCGGTATCTTGATGGCTGTGTCTTGTCTGGCAGAAATCGGCGTACTGACAGCTTTAGGTCAGGGACTGAATGTTGCCTTCGACGGCAATCACTACCTCGTAACAGGTATCATTGGTGTGCTTTCAAGTATTGTGGACAATGTGCCTTTGGTGGCAGGCTGTATGGGTATGTATCCTGTGACTGCTGTAGGCGATATGGCTGTTGACGGAATCTTCTGGCAGTTGTTGGCTTACTGTGCTGGTGTCGGTGGTTCTATGCTGATTATCGGTAGTGCTGCTGGTGTGGTTGTCATGGGCTTGGAGAAGATCACCTTCGGCTGGTACATGAAGCACATTTCCTGGATTGCCTTCGTAGGCTATTTGGCTGGTATCGTAAGCTATTGGTTGATCCGCACTTTCCTCTATGCAGTGTAAGCTGACTCTTTTGAGTCGATGAAATAAAAAAAGGCAACTTGTCGTAGTGACAGGTTGCCTTTTCTTTGTTTTCTCCTTTCTTCAGCTCTTTGTTTTCTCCTTTCTTCAGCACTTTGTTTTCTCCTTGCTCCTTTTCTTGCGAAGAATGCTCCTCCGGGGTTCGCAGGTGCTGTTACCTCATTTTGTTGCGGAACTCAGAGGGCTTGAGACCGGTCTGGTTCTTAAACTTCGATGAGAAATAGTCGGGCGACTCGAAGTTGAGTCTGTAGGCTATCTCCTTGATACTCTCGTCGGTTGTGGAGAGCAGTTCCTTAGCTCTTTGCAGTCGGAGATCTTGCTGATACATGGCAGGAGCGATGCCTGTAAACTCCTTGAAGAGTTTGCGGAACGATGAGTAGCTTACCCCCAGGTCTTCGGCTATCTTCTGTATGGTGAGGTCGCTCTCCAAGGATTCGCGTATGCGCAGTCGGGCCTTGTTGATCATATCCACATGGGCTGTGTTCTTGTTCAGGATGATGTTGCGTTCCAGAGAGTACATCATGCCGATGAGGTGGTTGACGATTCCTGCCAATGTTTGCTGCGAGTAGGCGGCCTCCTCTTGTGCTATGCGGTAAGCCTCCTTGTAGAGGCTTAGTATATCGTTGCTGAACCCAACATGGTAAATAGGTTTCTCGGGTGAAAGGAATCCTGCCTTCACTCTGTCGTCGATGTTCTTGCCTTTGAAGCCTATCCAATAGCTGTGCCATCCCTTCTCAGGACAGGGGTGGTAAGTGTGCCATTCGCCAGGAAAGAGCAGGAATATGTCACCGGCCTTGATAGGTGTCTCTGCGATATGTGCCGACTGGAACACGCCTTCTCCCTCGGGTTGGTAGAGCAACTGGTATTCATCGAGCTCGCGTCCCTTCTTCAGGTCGAAGTAATAGCCGTCGGCATGTCCTTTTGTGGGATAGGATTCTCCCGGCTCGATCATCTCGTACCCTATGGTGCTCACGGTGAGTCCCCATTCTTTGTCACGTTCGTTGGCCAATAGATATTTGCTTGTCTGCATGTCTGTAATAAACTTGTTCTGGCTGCAAAAATACAGAATTTGCAGCAGAAAAGAGCATGATGAAAGTTTTTTTATGCTTTTGTGTGCATAAAAAGTACTGTCGTCCGCACCTCCTCAGCTGTTTTTTCCTTCCATGTAGCCCGTTGCGTAAAGGTGTCCTTCCTCTATGGTGCAAGGGGTGAAGAATGGAATAAGTTGCGATAACTCCGCCCTAACTATATAAAAATAGGTAGTTAGGGCGGTGTTATCCTTGCAGATTTCATCTTTTTTGTTTATCTTTGTACCGGTAAGTTTAGTATAAATTAAATAAAATCAGCAATTGAGGTTCGTTTATTGCTAATGTATTCATACTTACTCCTTTTTAAAAACATTCATCAATTTACAGCAGCAAAATTACGTTTTTCCTCGAGACAACCAAGCAAATTAAAAGAGATTTTTAATAATGGTATAGAGTACCTGTTTTTATGTGCTAACTTATCAACGACCTTGGTGGCAAGATGGAGCAGAACCAGTTGTAGGAAAAGTTGAATGATAAGATGAGACGGGATGAAGAATTGGAGAGGATGAAGTGATGGATTGGTGTGAAATTGGAATTTTTGGTAAAATTCAACTGAAAGTTAACAAAAAGCTTGGTAATGTGGAAATAAAAGCATATTTTTGCAGATTAAATAAGTACATAACATTAAAAATAAGAAGATTATGGCAATAGAAATTAAACCAATACCTGTCCTTCATGGTGAGGCAGCAGCTCGTTTCGTTGAAGCGGCTGATGAGGCATTGGAAAAGCGAGGCTCCATTGACTTCTCCAAGCAAGTAGCCAAGGCACGTGCTATATTAAAACGTTCAAAACTGTACATTTAAAATGTTAGAGCAATGTGATTTTATGGAACTGACAGAAGAAGTCTTGCAGCAATGCAAAGGTTTCACTTGCAAGGATGAGTACATAACAGAGTTCTTCGCCCATGACTATGCTGACTATGCCTATCAGTTGTTAGGAAAATCATATTGCTTTGTTAAACCAGAAACATCTGAAATAATCTGTGCATTTACTGTCGCTAATTCGAGCGTGAAAGTTGATTCACTTCCTTCAAACCTTCGGAATAAGCTTAATAGAAAGATTCCGAATGCCAAGCGAAGACCACAGTATCCTGCTGTATTGGTAGGACAGTTGGCTGTAAGTGATTTGTTCTGTGGACATCATGTAGGAGACGAATTGTTGGATTTCATCAAATCATGGTTTATAGACCCACTGAATAAGACTGGATGCCGGTATGTCATTGTTGATGCTGTCAACCATCAGAAAGTATTTGAATATTATCAACGAAATGGTTTCAAATTACTGTTTTCGTCAGATGAGGAGGAATGGACCTTCTTGCATAACAAAGGTCAAGAGCCAACAACTTCGATAGAGCCGATGAAGACACGACTGATGTACTTTGATTTGATCTATCTCCGCACAAAATAACAAATAAAAGATAATAAGCCCCTCTGGTGCGCCGAAAGGCTACATACAAGAGGGACATTACTTATTTTATAGGCAGTTTACTTTGTGCTTTTGCGGTAAATGATATTTTAATGTCCGTTTTCAAAACTGATACTGCCTCTATGAGATGGGGGGATGAAGATAGATGAAAACGTTGAAAATCGCCTTAATCCCCAAAAATATGTTTTATTTGATGAGTGAGTAGAGTGTGTCGGTAGGGTGCTGGGCAAAGTCGTATCCTGCCACATACATTAATGTGAAAGTCATGTCGGCTGTGCAGTATTTGCGGTCTAAGGAACGTTGTGTCTGTGCCGTAAGGGCTTTGTGGTGATCCTTATAAAGAGGGGATAGGTAGATAAAGCAGGGTATCTGTAAGCCTGTTTTTCTGGATTCTTTCTTGAAACCGTGTGCATGACCGAAATAATTGGGGCTTGACTGGAATACGTCTATACCATGGTCGGGGTAATAGATGACGATAGCATCCTCGTTTTTGTATTTTTCCATGAGTTGAGCCACAACAAAGTCATTGTATAGGCAAGCATTGTCGTAGTGGGCTGCGACTTCTCTTTTTTGACATTTCTTTTTGTCGTAGTCTGTAGCCTTGAATTTTTTGTAGGATTCTGGATAACGTTTGGCAAAGTCTACATGTTGTCCCATGAGGTGATATATGATGAATTCCTTGCCTTTGGAAGGTTTGTGGAGGCTGATGAGGTCGCCATCGAGTCGTGTCTTTTTTGTGTTGAAGTGATAATAGTCGCATATATGTGCAAAGCAAGATGCCATGTTGTCGTACAATCCCACTTCGTCTTGGTTGGAGTACCAGAGGGTGCGATACCCTGCCGCCTTGAGAATGGTGATAATAGATGGAAATTTGTACCATTCTTTCTGAATGTCGCTATGATGTCTTGTATTAAGAATGTACTTAAACGACTGGGTCGTGACCGTTGCTGGCGACACTATATTATGGAAGGCATAGACCAGGCTGTCATCTATAAGATGCTGGATGCGAGGATTGGTGTCTTTCTCGTATCCGTATATAGAACTATGTCCCTTTGAATGTGACTCTCCTATGATAAGAACTATTTTTTGGGGATGTTGCTGACTGCTCTCACACAACTGTATATTCCGTGGTTCATGGTCTTTCAGATTGATGGCAATGTCTTCGAAGGGGATGGTCCAGGAACTCATTGACAGAATTTCCTTTATCACTATCTGATGAGCGATGAGCAAGACGGTAACAATGTAAACGAAGAGGTGGAGGTGTAGGTAACTCTGTTTGTTTCCCATCTTTATGCGTTTCTTGGTGTGGCAAATGTAATGGGCGTAAAACAGGGAGGCGAGCAAGCAAATGAAGCCGACAACAAGCCACCAAGGTATGAAGACACTGATAAATTCCTTGATTTCGTTGGGGGTGGTTTCAAGAAGGGTTTCTATGATGGTAGCATTCATAAACGACTTGAATACTGCGAGGCAAAAAAAAGTAAGCAGATCGTAGAGAGAGACAATGGTGAGGCTCAGATATTTCAAGATTGTGCCTATGTGCCCCATGGAGCAGAACAGGGTGGTAAGCAAACAGCCACTGATGTAAATGAGGGCGAATGTGATGGCAAGGTCGAGCCAATCGGGTTGATAGAAAAGTGAAACGATGGGGTTGATTGCTGCCAGGGCCGTGAAGCTCCAGAAGTAGAATGGGTCAGAGGTAAAGTGTTTTTTTAGAATTGTTAGTATACGGGACATGGTTAATAGGGATGAAATGTAAGTTTGGTGGAAAAATAAACTGAGCCTCCTCTGAAAAGGAGGCTCAGTCCTATAAGACTCTAATAAGACCCTGAGGATTGAAGTTTCTGGTATAGTTTTTCGAGTTGGGAAGCTGTGTATGAAGTTGTTGTCTTTTTGTAGACTTCTGTATACAAATCGCTTCCGCTACTGCATTTCAAGATTAACTTGGTATTGCTTACAGCCTGAACTTCATCAGCCCAAGTGTCTCCGTCATCGGAAATATATGTGATTTTTCCGCTTTTTGCATTATAGATATACTCGAATTTTTCAACGTCGAATCCAGAGGAACTTTCTTCGCCAAAATAATATCCTATTCCATTAGCGCAGTACATGATATAGTCTTTATCTTCGTCGTCGTCAACTCGTTCCCATGTACCTACGATTTGTGATGTTGGGTTGCCATCATCTCCTCCTTCTCCGTCACCATCGCTGTCGCTTCCGCAAGACACGAGATACAATCCTGACACAATTGCTGTCAGTAAAATCAAGAATAAATAACGATACTTTTTCATACGCTTGTTTTTTGTGCCTATAGATGTCCTATGAGGCTGATTAATGATTAATTAAATATTATATTCAATAGAATTGTCACTTAGGAACTTTGTCCTTTTCTAAGTTGATCTTGTTGTTAATAAGAAGATGAGGCATTCTGTGCTCGGTAGATTCTTTCCAGCTGGGCTGCCGTGTAGGTTGAAGTTGTCTTCTTATAAACTTGATTGTCGCCACTCAGGGTGAGGACGAGCTTCGTGTCAGTGATGATGGCTATGTGATAGGTTGCGCTAGAATTTCCAAAGATGAAAGTGAGAGTCTCATAATTATCTTCTTCATCGTAGAGATACTCGAACTTTTCGACATAGGGCACACCATCATACTCACTGGAGTTGGAATCATAAACGTAACCTGTGCCATCGGCACAAAGCATAATGTATGCGTCTTCTTCACCGGAAGAAGAAATGTAGGCCCATGTTCCTAATATCTGGGATTTGGGTTTCCCTCCTTCTCCATCACCATCGCTGTCGCTTCCGCAAGACACAAGATACAATCCCGACATAATTGCTGTCAGGAAAACTAAAAATAAATAACGATACTTTTTCATACGCTTGTTTTTTGTGCCTATAGATGTCCTATGAGGCTGGTTAGTATTTTGATTAGATACATAAAAGATTAGAGATCGACGTAATACCAATACATGACTGATGTAGAGGAAGTAGATTTGATCGTAAAGTAATTGTAACCGCTGACATCAACCCAATCATGTTTTAAAGATTTTGTTCTGGAAAGAGGCTTATAAAGATTGGTGCCAAGCTTGAGGTAATAGTCGGAACTCCCTGATTTCTTGTAGATGCCCACGGACTCATACGAAGTTTCCGTAACGTCATCTCGCACTTCTGTCAAGACTAAGGCTGTCACAGTCTTGTACAACGTGTAGCCAGAAGTGCTGCCACCACCACCTCCTCCAGGTGTATTGTACAATCCAAGATATATTCTGTTTCTGCAATTTTTCTTAAAAGGATCGTTAAGCGTCTTGCTTATGTAGATAGACTCGTTTCCGTTGGCAAGCATATATGCCATACCGTCTTTCTCGAAGAAATACAAAGTCTCGTTGCTGAACAGGAAAGAACCGTCTTGCAGATAGAAAACCCAATTCTGATAACTGGAAATGCTGTAATACTGTTTGTCTACATAACAACGCATAGAACCAAAATCGACAGGTATATCACTGCCCACGCCTTTTAATGTCTCATAATTACTTTGGTCTAAAGCGATACAAAGGTTCATCGTCGACCAGTTTTGCCATTCTCCTGCAGGTTCGTCGTCATCAGAAGAACTGCTGCACGAAATCATCATTGCTCCCAGAAAAACAGAGAACAAAAGAGTTGCTGTGAACCCTAATAAACTAAACTTATTTTTCATGTGGTAAAAAGATGCGCCTTTTTAGGCTCCAATCAAGGCAAGTTATAATTTTCTATTTCCTTTTATCATATATATAAAAAAGCGTAGAGCCAGTCTGTCACTCGCTCCACGTATCTGGGCTCTCGCATTGCCCTGTTAGTCGAAACGAGCAACGCTGAAAGCCCCACGCCAGTGTAAATATATAGTTACCTAAAGCCCATAACGCTTTTGCGAAATGAGTCAATAAGGGTTGTATATAAAATACACCTCTACGGGACGTTCCCGTTGCTTTGTTTTTGACTAACAGATGAATTTGCGAGATTCAGATACGTCAAAACAAAAGCGTACAGTTACGCCATTTTATCTATATGCGTCAATCCCGCCTCTTCCCAATCAGGGCTTTCAGCAAGATATAACATTGCAAAGATAAATAAAAGTTTTTAAAGTTGCAAGAATTATGGCTTGATTTTTTAAAAAGTAATGGAAAATAAGGGGGATGAGTAAATCAAACGCCACTGTTTGGATCAAAAGGTCTTCATAAAAACGTTGTTATGTTTTTAGATAAGGGGTACAATGTATATGGAACTTCCGTACATAGGAAAGTTCGGTGTGTAAAAAAAAATGGGAGACAAAGACTTTCTATCAAGCCTTTATCTCCCTTTTCGCTATTCAGCTAACTTATAAATGAACCTGCTTTACAGAGGATATTCCTCGAAAGCATAGAGTACAGTGCTTAGATATCGCTCGCCTGTATCGGGGAGCAGCGCCACAATCTTCTTGCCCTTGTTCTCAGGCCGCTTCACAAAGACTCATTCGTTAGGCTCCAACTTGGTTAAACCTAATCGCTTCCGTGTAATAGTTTATTCCATTGCCAACAAGAGTATAAAGGGAACCAGTGGCGCCGTGGTGAACATTACATTAAAAGCTGATGATAAATTGGCTATTAGAGATTACACTCTGAAGTTGGAGAACATCACTTTGGCGGATGCTGCTGAAAATGAATATTACCCAAGTGATAGTGAATCAACAGTAAACGTTGTTACAACGGGTATTAAGCCCATCTTGGTGGATGGTTCTTCTGATAAGATTTACGATTTGCAAGGTCGCAGAGTGAATACTGTTAAGAAGGGTATTTATATCGTAAATGGTAAGAAACTGATTGTGAGCAAATAATCGTTTATCGTATAACTAATGGAAATGTCCACAACATTTGTCTGATATCAAATCAGGCAAAATGCTGTGGACATTTATTTTTTTGCTAATCTTCTATCCAAAATAAGTTTTTACTTTGTATTCTAATCCTACTTGAAGTAATCATATATGAATAGCGGGAAAGCATTGAGCACTGCCACTTTGCAATCCTCGGTATTCACATATTTTTCTAATTGTGAATCGAATATCTTGCCCTGAAGAATGTCGTCCTTTGATGCTGGTATTCTGTTCTCACCATTGCAAAGATAGTTTGCTTTGCTCACGTTCTGCTCCTTCAAATATACCCAGTTCTGCTTGACTTCCTCTATTTCATCTTCTGTAGGTTCCCTATTCTCTGTTAGAAGGATAAAATCGAAACTTCGATAGGCTGAGAATTCTGCTGATAATCCCTTAAACCTGCTGCAATCTGTGCGGGATATCGTATAGGTCCAATAGTTTGCATCCGGTAGGAACTTGGTATAGCGGATAGATTCTACCATCGGATAATCAATATAGAGCTTTCCGTATTCTGTTTCATTATCAAAAGTTTCTAACATCTCTTTTACCTGTCTGTTGATTTCTTCGAGTGATAAATTCCTGTTGTGAAAATCATAATCGAAGAAAAGATAGATTTCGGAAATGTCGGCAGATCTATCTATGTCTTTTAGAGGATTGTCTTTTTGGGAGGCAAACTTTTCCATCAGTAAAGACACGATATCTCCATCTCCATCGTACTCCTGCAAATCTTTGTAAAGCTGATAGATATTGTTGTTGTAGGAACAAACTATCTGCTCTTCCCGATTGGAAAAGTACAATCGTTGGATGGTGCGGAATAAATCCGGCTCACGTTTTACTCCTTCAAAAACAAATAATATCATACTTCAAAAGCGTTACCTCTAAACATTTTTTCTATATTATGGCCGAACCTCAGTTCCTTCTGGGTGCAGTTGCTCAATGGCTTGATCTTGTTGTCTTGCAAGATGAAATTGCAATCAGGGCGCAGTAAGTCATTGGTCATCAGGTAAGTGTTGTGGGATGACGTGAAAGCTTGGCATGGAAGGGAAAAGAGTGTCTTGCAAACCTCGAAGGAAAGCTTGAAGTGATAGAAAGCGTCAAATTCATCAATGAAAACGAATGATGCATCTTTCATCTGCTTGAGCCAATAGTAGAGCAACATCAGCGAGTGGGTGCCTGTTGATGCAATCTTATCAAATGGAATGCGACCTAATCCGAATATGCAATACAGTTCTTTGTCGTCATCATTCGGCTTCTGAAACTCAAAGTCCTGTCCGCTCACACGATGGATGAAATTCTCAAAATCGTCTGTCAGATGATTCTTGATGATATATTCGTCAAGGTTTGCTGGAGCTGTAGCTAAGCCCATGAACTCATTCTTCTCCACACTTCGGAACCACAACATGGAGTTGACAAACTTCTGTAGTTTAAGGAGATAATGCTCTTTTGCCAATGGGTAGGAGGTGAGAAGGAAATTGATGATGGATACGTTGTTGGCGTTGTTGGCTAAGTTGGTCTTCACGGTTGCTTCCATCTGAAATTCTTCTTCATCCAATGTCAGGATAGAATCCTTGTTGCAGAATATCAGCTTGTTGTTCACCACAAGTTTCTCTGCCACTAATTTTCCCTCTGGTGATTTGCTATAAGAATACTGCAACAGATCATCTCCCAACTGGAAGGTGTACTCAAAATCTACAGGGAAGTTCAACTTTCCTGTATAAGTGAAGTTGTCATAATAGTTCGCTCTTTTCCACTTCTGTGAAAGATGATTTGTGATATCGAAGATAGCCAATGCAAAGTTCGACTTGCCAGATCCGTTAGGTCCATACACGATGCCATTCTTGATGATTCCGTCTTTTATGGCAAATGTGTTGAACGAATAGTTACTTGGTTCCGACAAGTCCCATTCTATGCGATTGGCAAATCCTCTATAATTCGTAACGGCAAATTTTACTAACATAATATCTTTGTAAAAATATAAACGAAATGTTATTGCAGACGAGCACAATTGAAAAGTTCTTTTTGATTGCTGTATGCAGTTATTTTTTGCAAAGATATATAAAAATTCAATATGCCGTAATTTTTTTACGGATATTTAAGATTAAACTTCTTTTAGTCTCTTAATTCATTCATAGAATGACTATTCATGCGTGTTGAAATTTAACGATTTTCCGCTGGTTCACCTTCGTTATTTAGAACATGAATCAGCCCTGTGATGCAGGGTAGGAGGAAAGATGCATTTTAATGTCGTTTTTCATGACTGATACAGCCTCTATGAGATAGGGGATGAAGATAGATGAAAACGTTGAAAAATGCCCTAATCCCAAAAAATAGTATGAATTTTGGGATTATAATCCTAAAACTTAGTATGTTTTTTGGGATTTACATCATTTTTTCTTATCTTTGTGCCCAAAAGAATAGTATTCATAACTAAGAAGAAAATTTATGATACGTCGTCAAATACAAGATACAATTGAAACTCGGATGTTTTCAGGGAAGGCTATCATCGTGATTGGTGCCAGACAAGTAGGTAAGAGTACGCTGTTTGAAATGGTGCTCGAAAATTGTGATGAACCTACTCTTATGTTGAATTGCGATGAACCGGAAGTAAGGGAGTTGTTGGCAAAGGCAAATTCATCAGAGTTGCGTCTGCTTATTGGCACCAACCTTATTGTTGTGATAGATGAGGCTCAACGGGTAGAGAACATCGGTATGGTTTTGAAACGAATTACGGATAATTTCCCAAAAGTACAACTCTTGGTGACTGGTTCCTCCTCTTTTGAATTGCAGAATAAGCTCAACGAACCTTTGACAGGACGCAAGTTTGAGTACCATCTTTTCCCTTTTTCTACAGGGGAACTGATGAAGGCTTATGGACTGCTTAACGTAAAACAAACATTAGAGAATCGGCTTATTTATGGCTCTTATCCAGATATCATGAATCATGAGACGGATGCAAAGGAGTTGCTGTATAATTTGTCTAACAGTTATCTGTATAAGGACTTGTTGAATTTGGAAAGTGTTCGGCGCCCGGTCCTGTTGTCCAAACTGCTTACAGCCTTGGCTCTGCAGGTTACAAGTGAAGTTTCATATAATGAGTTGGCGCAGACCGTAGGAACAGATAATAAAACGGTAGAGAAGTACATTGATTTGCTCGAAAAGTGTTATATCATATTCAAGTTGAATGGCTTTAGTCGTAACTTACGTACGGAGTTGAAACGTGCTAAGAAATTCTACTTTTATGATAATGGAATACGTAATGCCATCTTGCAGAATTTTGCACCTCTTGCTCTCAGGCAGGATGTGGGGGCTTTGTGGGAAAACTTCTTCATTAGTGAGCGAATGAAGGCTAATCAAAATGCTGGACGATATGTAAACAGCTATTTTTGGCGTACCAGCCAGCAGCAGGAGATTGATTATCTGGAGGAGTGTGATGGTCAGTTTTCTTTGTTTGAGATGAAGTGGAATCCTAAGCGTGCCAATACAAAGTTCCCTGCCTCTTTCCTTTCTGCTTATCAGGTGAAAGATAAGTGCATCGTGACACCTGAAAATTGGATAGATTGGGTTATAGAGTGATAGTGCTATCCCCCCAAAAAAAATGTCCGTTTTCATGACTGATACAGCCTCTATGAGATAGGGGAGGCTTTCTTTAAAATCAGTTAAAAAGTGGGTGCTCTTTTATAAAATGTGTGGGAAAGTTGCAGGATTCCCTCATAAAATGTGTATATTTGTAGCGTTATTCCCTCATAAAATGTGGGCAGAATAGTGATTATTCCCTCATAAAATGTGATTAAGAGGTAGGATGTTCCCTCATAAAATGTGATTTAAAGATACGGATTATGGAAAGATTAGCTATCAATGAACTTCTGAAATGGAAGAATAAACAATATCGTAAACCTCTTATTGTTGAGGGTGCCAGACAGGTGGGAAAGACTTGGCTGGTGAAGGAGTTTGCCCGCCAGAATTACAAGCAGCTGGCGTATGTGAACTTTGAAGAGATGAAGATTCTGCAGAATCTCTTTGAACAGGACTTCAATATCCATAGAATTCTTACAGCTATTGGGGCTGCAACGGATGTAACCTGCACAGAGGGCGAAACGCTGATATTCCTGGATGAGATTCAGGCTGCCCCTCATGCCGTTACTTCTCTCAAATATTTTGCAGAGAATGCGCCAGGCTATCATGTCATCGCGGCTGGCTCTCTGCTGGGTATCGAACTGCATCAGGGGGAATCTTTTCCTGTGGGTAAGGTGGAATTTCTCCCTCTCTATCCAATGAACTTTATCGAGTTCGTGATGGCTATGGGGGAGAAGAATCTGGCGCAGCTGCTGCAAATGAAAGATTGGAATATGATAACGATGTTTGCTCCCAAGTTTCAGGAACTCTTAAAGTATTATTACTATGTGGGAGGCATGCCTGAAGCCGTATTGAGCTTTAGCCAGAATCGTGACTGGAAAGAGGTGAGAGCCATACAGAAGGACATTCTGAACAGTTATCAGAGGGATATGTCTAAGCATGCTCCATCGGAAATTATTCCCCGTATTACTGATTTGTGGAAATCCTTGCCAGCCCAGTTGAGTAAGGAAAACAGGAAGTTTATCTATGGAGTGGTGCGTGAGGGAGCAAGAGCTCGGGAGTATGAGTTAGCCTTGCAGTGGCTGCTGGATGCCGGACTGATATATAAGGTATATAATGTAAAGGCTCCCCGACTGCCGCTTGCCAGTTATGAAGACCGGGCGGCCTTCAAGATCTTCGTCCTGGATGTCGGGCTTTTAGGTGCGATGTCTAATCTCAAGGCAACGACAATTGTGGCTGGCAACAGTATTTTTACCGAGTTTAAAGGTGCGTTGACGGAACAGTATGTTTTGCAGCAGCTCATTCTCAGGTATGAACCCTGTTATTATGCCAAGACCAACAGTACTCAGGAGATTGATTTCCTGCTCCAGGATGAGGAGGATGAGATTGTTCCGTTGGAGGTGAAAGCCGAGACGAATGTCAAGGCAAAGAGCCTGCGCCAGTTTGTTGCAGACAACCAGTCAAAGAAGGCCTATCGCATCTCCATGAATGATTATCAGCAGGAAGATTGGGTTACGAATGTACCGCTCTATGCGGTAAATGGTATAGAATTTTAGCGATAGCACCGCCCTAACTATATAAAAATAGGTAGTTAGGGCGGTGGTATCGCATTTGCAAAAATATATATCCTCAAATCCGCAACCGCCCTCATAAGATGACACAGAGGTCAAAAAGGTAGCGACACTGTGGCAAAAGAGGG
>OLZH01000275.1_pt1 | contig 21034 bp, 19 predicted proteins | sample 1673821 | NCBI WGS metagenome assembly OLZH01 (sample SAMEA103958128, study PRJEB25191) | human gut metagenome | reverse complement strand
ACGGCGGTGGAGGAAATCAACCGCGGTCTGATTACCTACGACGAACCGAACGACGAAAACGAGGATCAGGACGTCGATGTGCTGTGACCTTCCCGACGTGCGCGGACGGCATGTGGTGCTGGGCGTAACGGGCGGCATCGCGGTTTACAAGAGCTGCGAAATTGTCTCCCGTCTGCGCAAGCTCGGCGTGGAGACGCACGTCATCATGACGAAAAACGCGGCGCAGTTTGTGCAGCCGCTGACGTTTGAAACGCTGAGCAACCATCCCGTCGTCACGGACACGTTCGCGCGCCCGGAGACGTGGGAGGTGGAGCATATCGCGCTGGCGAAACGCGCGGATGTTTTTGCCATTGCGCCCGCGACGGCGAATATCATGGCGAAGATGGCGTGCGGCATTGCGGACGACATGCTGTCCACCACCGTCTTGGCGACGAAAGCGCCGATTCTGCTTGCCCCTGCCATGAATACCGGCATGTGGACGGCAGCGGTGACGCAGCAGAACGTGCAGACCTTGAAAGCCCGCGGCGTGCATTTTGCAGGGCCGGAAGCGGGCTTTTTGGCGTGCGGCGATACGGGCGCGGGCCGCATGAGTGAGCCGGAAACCATTGTGCGCGCGATTGTCTCCCTGCTCTGCCCGAAGCGCGATTTCGCGGGTCTGCGTGTGCTGGTGACAGCAGGGGCAACGCGCGAACGCCTTGACCCTGTGCGCTACATGACCAATGATTCCTCCGGCAAAATGGGCTTTGCCCTTGCCGAGGCGGCGAAGAACCGCGGCGCGCAGGTGACGGTGATTGCGGGCAGTACAACAGCGCCCGTGCCGGACGGCATTGACATCCGCCGTGTGGAAAGCACGCAGGATTTGTTCGACGCGGTTACGACGACTGCGCCCGACATGGACGTTGTGATTCAAGCGGCGGCTCCGGCGGATTACCGCTTCGCCGTGACGTACCCGCAGAAGCACAAGAAGGCGCACGACGGACAGCCGTTCGTTGTCGAACTGGTGGAGAACCCGGATATTGCCGCGGCGGTCGGTGCGGCGAAAAGGCCGGGGCAGGTGCTCGTCGGCTTCGCGGCGGAAACGGAGAACCTGCTCCAAAACGCGCATCGGAAGCTGGAAAGCAAGCATCTTGACCTGATTGTTTTGAACGACGTCAGCCAGCCCGGCGCAGGATTCAATGTTGATACAAACATTGCGACGCTCATCACGCCGGACAGCCAGACAGAGTACCCGCTGCGGACGAAAAAGCAGCTCGCAGAGGACATCCTCGACGCGGTGCTTGATATCCGAAAGCAGAAAAAAGCATAAGAAAATGGACTGCTCTCAAATGCGGAGCAGTCCATTTCCTTTACATAATCGGCGTCGTCAGAATCCGCTTCTTCATCCGCACGGTTGTGCCCTGACCGGGCGTGGACGTGACGCGCAGGTCGTCCATGAACGTCTGCATGACGGCAAAACCCATGCCGCTGCGTTCCTGTTCGGGGTGCGTGGTAAAAAACGGTTCCATCGCCTGCGGAATGTCGGCAATGCCGCGCCCTTTGTCGCTGATTTCAATGGTCAGCAGCGTGCCGTCAATGCTTGCGCGCAGGATAACCGTGCCGCGCGTGCCCTCGTAACCGTGGACGATGGCGTTCGTGACAGCTTCGGAGACGGCGGTCTTGATGTCGGCAATTTCGCTGACGGTTGGGGAGAGCTGGACGGCAAAGGCGGCAATCACCACGCGCGCAAAGGCTTCGTTTTCGGGCAGGGAAAGGAATCGGACTTCCATTTCGTTGTGATGGCTCATGCTTGCGCCTCCTGATGCTTGTCCAGCTGGCGGATAATCCGGTCAAGCCCGGACATGTGGAATAGCCGAGCGATGTGCGGGTTCATGCCCACAATCGCGACGTGCCCGCCCCGGTCGCGCAGCAGCCGATAGCGCCCCAGGACAACCCCGATGCCGGAGGAGTCCATGAACGTCAGCGACGAGAAGTCCAGAATCAGCGTGCGGATGGAGCGGTCAAGCAGCAGCGCGTCTAAATCGCGGCGAACGCTCTGTGCGCAGAAGTGGTCGAGTTCGCCGTCGATGCGCACAATCAGCCGATCGCCATCGCGGATGGATTGCAGCATAAAAAGTACCTCCTGTTTTTCTGCGCAGGAGGTTTCGCCATTTGATTGCCTGTTTCCTGCGAAGAAAAATGGCTGTGTTTGTCGCAGGGGTCAGAAGCGTTCGCGGAAAATCGCCCGGAATCCTGCTGATTTCCGCGCGTTCGCCGTATCACGTCTTGATTTTCATCAGGATGACACCGCCCACCATCAGCGCTACGCCGACCCACTTCTCCCACGAGAACGGCATCTTCTCCGCGCCCAGCCAGCCGAATACGTCAATCAGCGCGGCAACGGTCAATTGTGAGAGCAAAATTGCGGAAATCGCGACCGTTGGTGTCAGGCTGCCAATCGCCCACATCACTGTTAGCGTGATGACCGGCGCGAGTACACCGCCCAGCCACGCATACCACGGCGCTTGCGGCAATAGTCGGATGTTGCCTTTGCCGAAGAAAACCGCGATGAGCAGCGCCAGCAAAAAACCGATCAGCTGCACGAATGCGTTCGTCTCCAGCGTACCCACCTTTTCGCCAAGCCGCGTGTTCATTACGCCCTGCACGCTCATCGCCGCGCCTGCCAGAATTGCAGAAAGAAAGCCCAGCATCAAACGACACCTCCTGTTGATACGGATAGTATGGCTGATTGCCGGGCTTTTATGCACTTTTTACTCGTCCCGATAACGGGTCATCATCGCTTTGAACAGTTCCTGTGCGGATGGCGGCGTAAACGTAATCGCGTTCGCGCCTGCCGCAACCGTCGCGGCGATGGTGTCCGGCTTGTTGCCGCCGGTGGCGATAATCGGAAAATCCGGGTACTCCGTGCGAATTTTTCGCACAATCGCCGGGGTATTCGCCCCGCCCGCGACGTTGAGAATCGACGCGCCGGATGCAATCCGCTGTCCAATGTCGGTCGCTTCGTCAATCACGGTGATGATGACGGGAATGTCCACCGCCTTCGAGACCGCGAGCAGATTCAGGTTCGATACGGGCGCATTCAGCACAACGCCCATTGCCCCTTGTGCTTCGGCATCCTTCGCGAGCGAAACGGTGCGAAGCCCCTGCGTCGTTCCGCCGCCCACGCCGCAGAAAACGGGGATATAAGACGCTTTGATAATCGCATCGCTGATAGACTGCTGCGGCGTGAATGGATAGACGGCGAACACCGCGTCCGCGTCGCAGTTCTTGATAATCGCCAAATCGGTCGTAAAAACAAGGCTCTTGATGCGACGGCCGTAAATCACAATGCCGCTTGCCTTGCGGATTTCTACAGGCATTTCAAGGATACTGTGCCGCAAACGGCTGTCCACCTGCGGTGGCAGTTTCTTCGGGTACTGTTCCATGCCTTCACCTCTGGAAATCATATTATGTGGCGTTGTCACTGCGCGCGTCGCTCAGCTCGTCCACCTGATCGTGAATCGCCTGCATCCGCTGGTCAAGGGATGCAATGTCCGTCGCGACGCGCTGCAATTCGTCGGAAATGTGCTGCGGAATGTACTCCTGCGCCTTGTAGCGGAGCGAATGCTCCAGCGAAGCCCAGAAGTCCATGGCAATCGTGCGAATCTGCACCTCGACGGGTACAAGAATCCGCCCTTCAGAGAGAAAAACAGGAATTTCAACAATCAAATGCAGACTGCGGTAGCCGTTCGGTTTCGGCTCGCGGATGTAATCCGCCATGCGAACCAAATGCACGTCGTCTTGGCTGACCAGCAGGTTCGCAATGGTGTACACGTCCTGCACATACGAGCAGATAACGCGGATGCCGGCAATATCCTGCAAGTTTTTGACGGCGCTGTTGATGCTGACTTCGTAGTTCTTGCGCTTGAGCTTCTCCAGCATCGACTGGATGGTTTTCAGCCGGCTCTGCATGTGGTGGATGGGATTGCGGCGATGACGCATTTGGAACTCGTCATCAAGGATTTCCAGCTTCGTCTGAATCTCCTTGATTGCGGCGGAGTAGCGCGACTGCACCAGAAAAAATTCCTCCACCATGTGCTGAAATTCCTCGCTGACCTGCTGAAGATGCTGCGAATCGGTGTTCATGGGCTTTTACCCTCTCTTTCGCCAGTGTGTGCGGCCTCATCATATTTGGGCCGGAAGGGGACGTGGACGCGGAAGGTGGAGCCTTCGCCGGGGCGCGAGTCAACCGATACTGTGCCGCCAAGCATATCCAAAATTCGCTTGACGAGGCACAGCCCTAAGCCGACACCCTCCTGCTTGCGGGATCGGTCTGCCTGATAGAAACGGTCGAAAATGCGCTTCACGGTCGCGTCGTCCATGCCGATGCCGTGGTCGGTAATCTCAACGGTCGCCGTATCTGTGGCGAACACGCGCACCTCGATAACTGCATTCTCCGGCGAAAACTTGATGGCGTTTTGGATGATGTTCATCCAGACGTGGCTGAGCAGCTCTTCGTCCGACACGACGGTAACGCTGTTCAAATCCAGCTGCCAGCTGATGCCGCGCGCGCTCCATGTCGGTTCTAAGCGCAGGATGACCTGACGAAGCTGCTCATCCAGCGAAAACTCCGTCAGCGACGCGGGCGCGGACTGCTGCTCCAGCGCGGACAGGCGCAGCAGTGTCTGCGACAGGCGCGACAAGCGGTCGCTTTCCTGCGCAATTAAGTCCACATATTCCTGCCGCTGCGCCTCGGTCAAGCCGGGCATTTGCAGCAGCCGCGCAAAGCCTCGGATGGACGCAATCGGCGTTTTGAATTCGTGGCTGATGGAGCTGATGAAGTCTTTCTGCAGGTAGGACGTTCGGCTGAGCGCGTCGGTCATGGCGTTAAAGGAACGCATGAGTTCCCCAATTTCGCCCGGCGCGTGGGCGGCATCCAGTTTGACGGTGAAGTCGCCCTCTTTGACCTTGCGAGTCGCATTCGTGATTTCATGAACGGGCTTGGAAATCCAGTAGGATGCCAGCGTCACCATCAGCGCAAAGACTGCCAGAAAGCTGGTTGAGCCGAAGATGATGCGCGCAAACGCGATGCCGTAGCTGCTGCCGTCGCCGCCAGCGGTAATTGCAAGGACGCCTGTGCGCATCTGCACATACGTTACCGGATTTCGCTGCGATTTCCACGTCGTCGCTTCGTAGGCAATGCCCGCGCGTTTCAGCTCCCGCTGCGTGCCCACGGACAGGGCAGCGACATCCTCGTCCGACAGCACAGCGACTTCGATGCCGTTCTGCTCCATCAGGCGGGCTAATTCGTCTGTTCTCAGCTCCGTGCGCTGTTCCAGTTCCATCAGGTAGATGGCGACGGCGCGCTCACGCACTTTCAGTTCCTGCAAGAGGTTGATGTGCGTCACGCAGAAGGCGAGAAACAGGCTGATGACGGTTGCCAGCAGCGAGCCAATCATCAGCGCCGCAATCATGCGCCCGCGGAAGGAGTACGGTTTGCGGATGATGCGGCGCTTATCCATTCTTGACCGCCTTGTAGCCCAAACCGCGCACTGTCACGATGCTGAAATCAGGGAAAATCTCGCACTTTTCGCGCAGACGCTTGATGTGTACGTCCACCGTGCGTTCGTCGCTCTGCGCATCCATGCCCCAGATTTCGTCCATCAGCTGCCGGCGCGTGAAAATCTGCATCGGGCTGGACAGGAGCTTAAAGAGCAGGAAAAACTCTTTCTTCGGCAGCGTCAGCAGCGTGTCACCGCGCTGCACGGTCAGCGAATCGTAATCCAAGTGCGTCTGCCCGACGGTCAATTGGTGGCTCGTCATTGCCTGTGACCGCCGCAGCAGCGCTTGCACATGCAGCAGCAGCTCGTCCAAATCGACCGGCTTGGTCAGGTAGTCATCCGCGCCGGAGGTGAAGCCCGTCCGCTTGTCCTCAATGGTGTCGCGCGCCGTCACCAGCATGATGGGCAGGCGCGGATAGCAGCGGCGCAGTTCACGCGTCAGCTCCCAGCCGTCCATTACCGGCATCATCACGTCGGCAATGACCAGATCGGGCATCACCCTGTCGATGGCGTTCAGCGCTTCCTCGCCGTTGGCAGCCCCGACGACTGAAAAGCCGTTCAACCCCAGAAACGCGCTCATCATCCGCTGCAGCGGCGCGTCATCCTCAACCACCAGAATCGTAAACATGGCGGAAACCTCCTTGTGCTGATGCTTCTATTATATCACATCGACCGCAAAGCATCAATAGGATTCAGCCGTGAAGCCTTGCGCGCGGGTGCCCAGCCGAACAGAATGCCGACCGAGGCGGAAAACACGAACGCCAGCGTGATTGCGCCCGCGTTGAGCTGGAAGGTAATATCCAGCGCCATTGCAATCATCCACGAGACGAGATTGCCCACCAATATGCCGATGAACCCGCCCATGAGCGACAGCATGACCGATTCCATCAGGAACTGCATTTGAATCAGCCCCGGACGCGCGCCGAGCGCCTTGCGCAGGCCGATTTCCGTCGTCCGCTCGCTGACGGAGACGAGCATCATGTTCATAATGCCGATGCCGCCGACCAGCAGGGCGATGGACGCAATGCCCGCCAGCATCGTCGTCATCATGCCGGTGATGCTGTTCATCGTATCCAGCAGGCTGTCCAGATTGATGATGGAGTACGCGCTGTCGCGGTAGTTGAACGCGCTGTCCAGCAGCTGCTTCACATTGTCGACGGTTTCGGAGGATAACGACGAGTCCTTCAGGTACAGCGTCAGCGACCGCACGGTGTTTGAGCCGCTCAGCCGCATCGCCGCCGGATAGGGGATAATCGCCTTGCCGTCGTCGCTGCTGGCAGACATGGCAGCCATCAGGTCGTTTCCGCTGTCCTCGCTCAGCACGCCGACGACGGTGAACTGCTGCCCGTGCAGAATCAGCGACTGCCCCAGCGGGTCTTCGTTCGGGAAGGCAGCGGACGCCAAGGTCTGGTCGATGATGCAAACATGGCTCGAACGATCCATGTCAATCGCCTTCAGCGCCCGACCGCGTCCAATCAGGTCATCCTGCGCGGAAAAATAGTCGCTGCTGCGCCCCTCCAGCGTCACATCCTCCACAAGCTGACCGTCCTGCGCGGCATAGGTGCGCAGGGAGACATTTGGGTCAACACCCGCCACATTGTCCAGCGCAGCAATGTGCGCGAGGTCGCTTTCGTTCAGCCCATGCTTGATGGCTGTGCCGCTGATGCTTACGCTCACTTTGCCTGCGCCCAAGGCAGAGAATTGACTCGTGATTTCGCCCGTTGCGCTGCCGACCGTCGTAATCAGCGCGATAATCGCTGTCACGCCGATGATGATGCCCAGCATCGTCAGGAAGGTGCGCATTTTGTTGCCGCGGATGTTCTGCCACGACATGCGAATGCTCTCTTTAAGCATCTTCCACCACTCCTTCGCTGATTTCGCCGTCAAGGATGCGCACAATGCGCCGCGCGTGGCGGGCAATCTCAATGTCGTGCGTAATCATGATAATCGCCATGCCCATCTTCTTCTGCAAATCGCGCATCAAATCAAGAATCTGCGCCTGAATCGTCACGTCCAGTGCGGTCGTCGGCTCGTCGGCAATCAGGATGTCCGGCTCGCACGCCAGCGCCATAGCAATCATTACGCGCTGCCGCATACCGCCCGACAGCTCGAACGGGTACTGCTTCATGCGCTTTTCCGGCTCGTTGACGTTGACCAGCTTCAGCATCTCCACCGCGCGTTCGCGCGCCTGATGGCGGTTGCGGTCGGTGTGCAGCAGAATTGCTTCCATCAGCTGCCGACCGATGGTGTAAGTCGGGTTCAGGGACGTCATCGGGTCTTGGAAGATAATCGAGATGCGATTGCCGCGCACGGAGCGCAGCAGCTTCTCGTCCGCGCCGACCAGCTCCTGCCCGTCGAATTTCACGCTGCCGCTGACGATTTTGCCCGTCGGCGCAAGAATCTGCATGATGGAATACGCCGTGACGCTCTTGCCCGAACCGCTTTCGCCCACGATGCCCAGCACCTTGCCGTGGTCAAGGCGGAACGAAACGCCATCCACCGCCTTGACTTCGCCCGCGTCGGTGAAGAAGGATGTATGCAGGTCATTGACTTCCAGCAATGCCATTTTGTCCAGCTCCTTTCATCACGCATTCAGCTTCGGGTCAAATGCGTCGCGCAGGCCGTCGCCGAACAGGTTCAGGCTCAGCACGATGAGGCAGATGACCACGGCGGGGATAATCAGGCGATAGGTGTAGGAATAGATGCCGTTGAGCGCATCAGAAGCCAGCGAGCCCAGCGAGGGCATCGGCGCGTTGACGCCCAGCCCCAGGAAGGACAGGAAGCTTTCGGTGAAAATCGCGTTCGGAATTTGCAGTGCGGTCGAAATAATCACGACGCTGATGCAGTTCGGCAGAAGGTGCTTGCGGATAATCCACCGCGCCTTCGCGCCCGTCGCCTGCGCCGACAGCACGTACTCCTGCTCACGGAGGGACAGAATCTGACCGCGAATCAGGCGCGCCATGCCCACCCAATAGAGCAGACCAAAGACGATGAACATGCTGATGATGTTCGAGCCGATTTTCTCTAAGATGGTGCCTTCCACATGCAGCACCTGCCCCAGCACGACCGACAGCAGGATGATGACCAGCATGTCCGGCAATGAGTAGATAATATCGACGATTCGCATGATGAACAAGTCCACCCTGCCGCCGAAATATCCCGCGACTGCGCCAATCATCATGCCAATCACCAGCACGATGATGCTGGCGAAGAAGCCGACGGCGAGGGAAATGCGCGTCCCGTAGACGACGCGGATGAAGTAGTCGCGTCCGTGCGCGTCCGTGCCGAAGATGTGCGGGAAAACAGATTCCCCTTTGTCGATTTTCTTCAGTTCCGTCTTGCCGTACTGGAACGGCGCGAGGTTATTGTAGCTGTTGTCCATCGGGCGACCCTTCGTCTGTCCCAGCATCTGATCATACGAATACGGCCAGAACATCGGAATGATGATGGAGAACAGCGTAATCAGCACAATCAGAATCAGGCTGATGGTCGCGACCTTGTTTTTCAGCAGGCGCTTCACGCCATCGCGGAAAAAGGTCGAGGACGGCCGCATCCGGGAGATGACTTCCTTTTCCTCCGCCGTCGCGGGCATGAAGGAATCCACATCCAGATGCAGGCTAAAGGGCTTTTTCTTGTTCATCATCATGGTGCAGATGCCTCCTTATTCGTAATCAATGCGCGGATCAGCCACCTTGTAGAGCAGATCGCTGATCAGATTCATAATCACGATTAAAGAGGCGAGGAAAATGGTCGTCCCCATAATCATGGTGTAGTCGCGGTTGGTGATGCTGGATACGAACTGGCGGCCGATGCCCGGCACGGCGAAAATCTGCTCGACGACCATCGAACCGGTGACGATGAACGCCAGCATCGGGCCGAAATAGGTGATAACCGGAATCAGCGAGTTCTTCAGCGCGTGACCGAAGATAATTTTCTTGCCCGAAACGCCCTTGGCGCGCGCGGTGCGGATATAATCCTGCCCCAGCACGTCGAGCATGGAGGAGCGCGTCAGGCGCGTGATGTAGCTCATCGGGTAGAGCGCAAGGGTGATAATCGGGAGGATCAGCCCTTCGGCCGTCGCGCCGTTCGCGGGTACCCAGCCTAACTTGACTGAGAACACTATCAGCAGGAACGACCCCATAATGAACGACGGCATGGACACGAACGCGGTCGTAATCACCATGATAATCTTATCCAGCACGGTGTTGCGCCGCAGCGCCGCCAGCGCGCCGAGGACGATGCCGGCAATCGCCGCGCTGAACGCCGCAATCAGACCGAGCTTCGCGGAGGTCTTCATGCCATCCAGAATAATGTCGATGACCTGACGGCCGCGCTGCTTCAGGCTCGGCCCGAAGTCCAGCTTCGTCACCACGTCGCGCAGATACGTCACATACTGTTCGCCCAGCGGCTTGTCCAGCCCGTACTTGGCCTCCAGCGCCGCCTGCGCTTCCGCGGAAATTGCCTTTTCACTTGCGAACGGTCCACCCGGAATCGAGTGCATCACGAAGAACGTCACCGTGATGACAATCCAGATGGTCAGCAGCGCCAGCAGCACGCGCTTGAGGATATAAAACAGCATCTTGGAATTCATCCGCTCCACCTTCCCGGCAGGGGCGCTGCCGCGTCTGCCTGCGTTTCTTGTTCATCGACACGCCAAACCAACCGGCTTCACCGTGTCGATGCTTTATTATGCAACACTGTATGGAGAAAATCAAGTGTTTTGTTGCACAAACTGTGTTTTTTTTATGTTTTTCTCGTGTATTTTGAATATTTTCGTCCAAGTTGTTGCATTTATCAAGTTTTTCTGCAAGTCCCTGTTCATTTTTGCGCACAAAAAATGCAGGACGCTCATTCGTCCTGCATCATGGTAGCGAAGTGAATTACTCCGCTGCCGCCAAGCTGCCGAAGATCTCCAGCGGCATGTTTTCCAGCGCGTCGCCCACTTCCTTGCTGGCGACCTGGAACGTCACGGCGAGAACCGTCTCGTCATCAAGGAAGGTGTACAGCGCCAACACGGTGTCGCCCGGCGTGTACATCAGGCAATAGTTTTCGTTGACATACAGCTCAGCGAGCATTCCTTCCGTCGCGCCCGCGTCCTGAATGCCTTGCAGCAGCGTTTCAAAGCTCATCGCGGACAGCTGCGCCGTAATGCTGACCGTCTGGTCGGCGTTGACGGCGAAGAGCAGGATGTTCTCGGCGTTTTCCGTGCGGGGACTTCCTGAACCGCCCAGTCCGCCGGAATCTGCATCGTCAGACCCGTTTCACCAAGCGCAACCGTCTGCGCCTCGAAGCTGACATTCATTTCAACTGCCGGCACTTCCGCTTCTTCCTCCGCGAACGCAAAGGCAGTGCAGCACATCATGAGCGCCATCAGGAGAGCAAGGAGTTTCTTCATATTTGTTTCCGTCCTTTCATTTCCAGCATGATTCGGCTGATTTCTTTCCATATTAAACAGCCACATCTGGTAACGTTTATAGTACCAGATGCAAGCCGCTTTTGCAATACGCTTTCGCGCAGGAAAACGGTTGATTCGCGCGGATTTGGGATTTCAGAATGAAGCAGCCGCCATTTTCATTCACGAAATGCGAGTGAAGTAACTTTTATTTACTTTTCAATTCTCACAAAAACAAGCAGTTGATTCTTTCCGTAAAAGCGGACTTTGCTTCCCTCCCCCCTTCACAAAAAGCGGGGCACCGCGAGAGCTTTCGCCCCCGCAGCACCCCGCCATCCGCGGATGCGCAATTCCGCATTGTCCCTTACTTCTTCGTCCAGTCCTGCTTTTCGCCGATGCCGTAGTTTGCCGGCAGCACGTCGTCATCAACCAGCACGAAGCCCAAATCCGCCGTGTAGGTCGTACTGGCGGAGGTCACCTGAACCGGGTTCGATTCGCCGTTTTCGCCCAGAATCGACGCAATCAGCGGAATATCCGTGCGCATACGCGTCGGCACAACTTCCGCCGGGTAGATGGGCTTGAGCGTGTACACGCCGGGATACAGGTTCTCGAAGGTGTAGTAACCGTACGCGTCGGTTGTCGTTTCCGCGACGAGCTGATCGTTGCGCCACAGCTCAATGCGCATGTCGCCCAGACCGAGTTCGCCCGCGTCCTGCAGGCCGTTGCCGTTCAGGTCAAGCCAGCAGAAGTCGCCCAGCGTGCCCGGCTGCACCGCGCCAATATTCTGTTCCAGCTGATGTTGGCTCATGCGCAGGGCAATCAGGTCGCTCTCTCCCTCGCGGGCGGTGTAGGTCGTCATCACGCTGATGTTCTGCCCGTCCTTGAGGCGCGTGTCGTCCTTTTCTACGACGACGTAGCCGTTCGGGAGCGTCACACGCAGACGGTAGTTGCCCGGCATCAAGCCGTCAAAGCGGTAGATGCCATCCTCGCCCGTCGTCGCGTTTTGCAGTTCGCTGCCCTTTTCGTCCAGCAGGATAACCTCCGCGCCGGACAGGGGCGCAATCTCGCCCGCGTTGTCGCACCAGACCATGCCGCCGATGCTTGTGTCAATCTTCAAGCCCAGCATCGGAGCAGTATAGTTGTTGTTTTCGCTAATTTCAATCTCGGTCATGACGAGCTGACTGCCCTCGGTGGTGAAGGTGCTGTCGCCCAGACGCGCCGCCTGCGTACCTTCCTTGAGGTCGTAGGCAAGGCTGTACACGCCGGGGGCAATGCCGTCGATGGCGAACCGCCCCTCCGCATCGGTCTGCACCTGCGCAAACACCGCGCCGGTTTCATCCAGCAGGGTCAGCGTCTCGTTTTCCGGGGTGATTTCGCCCGCGTCCATGCGCCCGTTGTCATTCTCATCCACCCAAACCTGACCGGACATCTTCGACGGAATCACGCCGCCAAGCGCCTGATTCAGCCATTCCTCGCCCAGCCCGATTTCGATGTTCACCTGCTGCTCGTTCAGCCCGTGCATCAGCGGCAGGGTCACATTGTCGCCCAGCTTGGAGAGCACCATGCCCTCCGGGAAGCGCAGGGTCAGCGTGTAAGTGTCCGGCCGCAGCCCGGTGAAGCTGTACGCACCCGCCGCATCGGTGAGGACGGTCTGCTCCGTCAAATCCTCGCGCGAGGGGGTCAGAATCAGCGTCACGCCGGCAAGCGCCGCTTCGTTTGCATCCTGCGCGCCGTTGCCGTTGTGATCGGCAAACACCACGCCTTCAATGTCGCCCAAAGCCAGTGCGCCGCACAGGGGCGCGGTGACTTCTTCGCCCACGCCGATGGTAAAGGAATCCGTCGTGCCGTCGGAATCCGGCGCGATGGTGTTGCCGCCGTCCGCCAGGGGAGCAAACACGCCGTCGCCCGGCAGCTCGTAGCGCAGGCGGTACGTTCCGGGCAGCACCGCGTCAAACAGGAAGCTGCCATCCGCGCCGATGGTGCGGGTCGCCACGTCACCGGTTTCGTCCATCAGGTGAACCACCGCGCCGAGCAAGCCGCCTTCATCCGCGTCGCGCAGGCCATTGTCGTTCTTGTCGGCAAACACCACGCCGGACACATGGCCGGGGGTAATCATACCGATATCAAGCCCCGTCAAATCCGCGCCCATTGTCAGCGCCACCGGTTCGCTTTCGCCCGCGCCGCCGGAGAGGTTGCGGAGGATATTGCCGTCGCCCGTGCGCGTGAACGCCAAGCCGCTGTTCGCGGTCGCGCTCACGGTGTACTGCCCCGGCGCAAGGTCATCGAAGGTATACACGCCGCTGCGGTTCGTTTTCGCCGTGCGGGTATTGCCGTTTTCATCCGTCAGGGTGACGGTGAAGTTGTTGACCATCTTTTCCGCGTCCATCCGGCTGCCGGAGAAGTCGTCATCCAGATACACCGTGCCGGAGATGCTGCCGTAAGTAATCGCGCCGATGGCCATCGTCATCTCGCTGTCATTCTCCAGCACCACGTCGGAAATCGTGTGCTCGCGGCGGTCAGTGCCGGGGGCGAACAGGTTGCCGTACTCGCCCTCGCCCGCGATGGTGTACACATAGCCCTGCGGAATCGTCGCTTTGACGCGGAACGTGCTGCCGCGGATGTTGGCGAATGTGAAGCGCCCGTTCTCGTCGGAGACGGTGTTCAGCAGCTCCTTGCCGATGGCCTGACGATACAAGACGATCTTCACGCCTTCCAGCGTCTTTTCGCCCTCGTCGTACACGCCGTTGTTGTTTTCATCCAGGAAGCAGATGCCGTTGATGTCAGAGCCCTTCATCACGCCAAGGAGGACTTCCTCCAAGTCACCGCGTTCAAGAATCACCTGATCCGTTTCGGAGCGCTTGAATTCGCTGGTGATGATGGAGCGGCGATTACCGCCCGTCTGGCTGTAGCGCGCAAACACCAAGCCGTCCGGCAGGCTGTATTCGACATTGTATGTGCCGTAGCGCATTTGACCGATGTAGAATTTGCCGTCCTCGCCGCTCTCGGTTTCGTACACCAAGCCGTTTTTCACGCCGACGGCGCGGATTTTGATGCCCGCCTGACCGGGTTCACCGTCCTGATACACGCCGTCGTCGTTTTCATCCAGCCACACAAGGCCCTGCAGCGCCGCCATCGTCATCACGCCGACGCCCACGTCGGTCACAGAACCGGCTTCGAGGGTCAGCGGCACGCTGCTTTGCACTTGTTCGGTCGTTTCATCCATGATGGACATGTTCGCGCTGACATTTTTGCCGTGCGCGCCATGGCCGAAGCCCGCGGGCAGCTCGCTGCGCAGGACGTACGTCCCCGCCGGCACAGCCAGCGACACTTCGCCGTTCTTGTCCGTTTCGCCGGATGCCACAACAACCTCCACGCCGTTGACTTCGGTGATGAGGCTCATCGTCGCGCCGGACACGCCTTCCTCGTACTTTCCGCGTGAACCGTTGTTATCGTTGTCGCGGAAAGCGTGGATGGTCAGCGCCGCCGGATTCGCCGCCTTTGCGGTCACAGTCGCGGGTTCGTCGCTAATGACGAGCGCGCCGTTGGCAAGGGTCACGCCCGCATCATAGCGGACAACGTACGTCCCGTATTCGAGGAACTCAGCCTGCCAAGCGCCGTTTTCATCCGTCACCGCTTCCGCCGCGACTTCGCCCGCCTGATTGACCAGCTGCACCTGCACGCCGCTCATCGGCTGACCGTCCAGCCCCAGCACCACGCCGGAAGCGTCGCCGGTGGCATGGTTCGCCAGCGCCGGCAGCACAACGGTTTCGCCCGCGCCGATTTCCACCAGAATGCTCGCCGTCACAAGCCGCGCGGCAGGGCTGCCGTAATCTGATAAGTATCAGGATACAGGTCGTTCAGCGCAAACGCGCCGCTGACCGTCATCTGTTCACTCATCCGCTGGCCGGAAATCGTCACTTCCGCCGGAGCAGACAGGTCGTCGATGCTGCCGGTCATGCCGCCGCTGAGCGTCAGATCCAGTTCATAGCGGCTGGTCTGCATCGCCTGAATGTTCACCAGCCACTGCGCCTGACCCTTCTGCAGGTTCGGCCAGCCGTTCACACCCGTCAGCAGCGTGCCTTCCGGCAGCGTCACCGTGACAGCGTATGTTCCGTGGAAGAGGTCGGCTTCCTGCACCGTCTCGCCATCGGTCAGGTAACCCGTGCGGGTCGTTTTGCCGTCCTCGCTGACAATCTGGTACGCCACTGCCGCGTTCACGCCGCGCATGAGCATCGTCAGCGTGCCGTCCACGGGTTCAGGGGTGGGGGTCGGCGTAGGCGTAGGCGTCGGGCTCGGCGTGGGTGTCGGGCTCGGGGTCGGGGTAGCCGTCGGGGTCGGCGTAGGCGTTGCCGTTGGCGTAGGCGTTGCCGTCGGGGTCGGTGTAGGTGTCGGGGTGGGCGTCGGCGTAGGCGTGGGTTCAGGCGTGGCGGTCGGCGCCATCGTCGGCGGCACATAGTAATAGGAAGCGTTCACCTTCGTCACGGAATCCGCACCCGTGTAGCGCTCAATGTTGATAATCTTGTCGCGCCAGCTTTCAATGGCCAGCGAAGCCTTCGTCATTCGCAGGGTATACAGCCCCGTATGAATCGCCGCCGGCAGGGCATAGTCGCCCCGGCTGTCGGTGTCGAAGGAGAGAATCGTCTCGCCGCGCTCGTTAATCAGGTCAAAAGAGGAGCTGCTCTCCGTGTGCACGGTGAACAGACCCGTGTCCGTCAGCACAGCAATGACCGCTTTGTTCAGCCGTCCATCGACAATCGACACGGTGTAGCTCGCCGCCATAACGGCATCCTCCGGCATCGTTTCCGCCACCGGGACAAGCTGCACATTGCCCGTACCGGGGACGGAAATCGGGTCGCTGCCGAAGTCGGTCAGGCGAATCGTGCCGACCGCCTCCCCGTTCTGCATGACGGTAAAATCGCCCGTGAATTTCCGGGATTCATACGTTCCCGCGCTTGTGGCATACATGCCCAGAAAATCCACTTGCAGCATCGTCAGCTCCGATGCCGCAGCCGCGGGGAGCAGCATCAGCAGCATTCCCAGCGCGAGCAGGAGTGACAGAAATCGCTTGCCAAGCATCCTCATCTTGCCTGTTCCTCCATCTGAATCATCCGCAAGCCGTGCGGAGTAAAGTCACAGAATAATCCATGTACTATGGTAAAGCAATCCGCCCGACTTGTCAACCATTCCGCGCATATTTTTACAATTGGATTGCTTTTCTGGTCGAAAATCAGCATGTTCCGGCAATAGAAAAGAAGGCTGACTTTTTCAGCCAGCCTCCCATCCGGATACTATTTCCAAATGAGAATGCGCCGAGATGCACCGCAAATGATTCGTTCTGGCTGACGCAAACGCCAGCATGGGAAAGGCGCAAGCAGATGGCACAGGCGAATGCAGGAAACAGTATCAGTTGCTGCCGCCCATCAGCAGGGTCAGCATGCTCTCCGGCAGACTCATCAGCAGGGTCATGGGCAGGTTCTGCAGGTTGTTCATCACCTTGACGAACCACGTCTGGAACTCACTGTCCGTCATCGCGCCCAAATCCTGCGCCTTGCTCACGTCCAGCGCGTCCTTCGCGTCGCAGGTGCGGGTTTCCGCCGTGATGGTCACAACGTCCAGACCCATGAAGCGCACCAGCACATCCACCTTGCGGACGCCCTGTTCGCCGTCCATCGTCGTAGCGGTCGTCACCACAACGCCGAAGCCCTGCTCGACACCGTCCACCGTTTCCTTGATTTCCACATCAACAACGCTGCTGTCCGTGCCGATGCCCTTGCCGCTGACGTTGATTTCAACGGAGTCTTCGCCAGCATAGGCGGTCAGGTTCGCCGTGAAGTTCTCCAAGTCGCCTGCGAAGGTCAGCGTCGCCGCGGTATCTTCCGCGCTCTTGATGGTCACAAGCCACGTCGCCACGCCGTCCGCCGTGTTGCGGGTCGCAGTGAAGGACATCGGCAGGGGTTCTTCGCCGCCGTTGTTGATCTTCACCGAAGCCGTCATGCGAACCAGCTCGCCTGCTTCAGTCATCCAGTATTCGTAAACGATGTCATCCGCATAGAGATCTGCTTCATCAAGCTCTTTCAGCAGGTCGTCCCAGCTCGTGTCAGCAGCGGAAAAAAGCGCATCCATGTAAGCGCCGATGCTCGGAAAGCTGTGGATCATTTCCAGCAGGGCTTTCGTCATCTCGGCCAGCTTTTCCGGCGGAACGGTGACTTTGACGTAGTTCTTCGCCGCGTCGCAGTCGCCGGGCTGCTCGGTCACTTCTGCCATTTCTGCACCGGACAGTATTTCGTTCATCATGGTCATGAACGCCGTGGTGTCCGCCTGCGTCAGTTCTTCCATGAGCTGCTCTTCCGTCATGCTGCTCAGATTCGCCGCTGCTTCCATCAGGGCGGTGTATTCCGCATTGCCGCTCAGCTGTTCCTTCGATTCTTCAATCGCCTTGTCGATCTCCTCGTCGCTCTGACCGGACATCTTCATCGTCGCGCGGAGGGCTTTTTCCTTGATGGCTTCCACGTCCTTGCTGTTCACAGCAATCACGCCGCCCAGCAGCGCGCTGGACACATACATCAGCTGGTTTTCTTCCGCAGCAGTCGTCAGCGATGCCATACCCAGCACGCTCTTGCCGCTCAGGTTGAGGTCAAAGCCAGCTTCGTCGCCCTGCTGATAGCCGGTCAGGGACAGCGCCGCCAGCAGGTCGTTGATGGCAGCCATCGCGGTGTCATCCCCGCCCAGCGCCGCCACGAGGTCAGCGTTCAGGTCGTGGATAGTGATGGTGGTTTCCTGACGCGCGGCATTGTCCCACACGCTGTTTTCCGCCATCGAGGTCAGGGGCATCGCCAGCATCATGATGCTGAGCAGTACCGCAAGCAATTTCTTCATGGGGTTTTCCTCCTTGTTGTTTGGTTTCCCTTTTTCTTTATAGCGAACACTGCGGGGCAGTGATGCTTTCGGTTGATGTTAGTCGGCGTTATCCAAAATGATGGTGCTGCTCGGCAGCGTCGTCGTACCGTCCATGAGCTGCCGCACGCTGTTCGGCAGATTCATCAGGATGCGCGGCAGAATCTGCGAAATGCTCGTCGCCAAGGTCAGCATGTAGGCGTTGAAGCGCGCACTGCTGATTTCGCCCAAGTCCAGCACGTCGCCGTCGGACAGCAGGGGGCGCGGTTTGCACGAAAAGGTCGTCGTGTAGATGGTCAAGCCGACTTCACCGCCAGACAAGAGCCGAATTCTCGACTCCCGATATACACTGCTGCTCGAACCAGACGTAAACACGCCGAATTGTATGCCGCTGTCCGTCCCGTTCGCTTCGGAGGTCGTGCGCACTTCTACATCGACCCTCCCGCCCCTGCGGTTCGGCTCAACCGTCAGCGAAATCGTCGTCTGCGTCTGGTCATCCGGCATAAGCACCAGTTCGGCATTCTTTTCACCGATGGTGAGGCGTCCCGTCGTGCTGTTCTCTTCCTTTTCCAGCGTCCAGTCGTACTGCAAGCCGTCCGCCAGCGTGTTCCGGTTCAGCGTGAACGTGACGGGCTTCAGGATTCCCTCGGTCGGCTCCACCTCGGACATTCTTTCCGCCCAGTCCGGGAGCGCGGAATAGTTCACAATCAGCTTGACAAGCTGCCCTTGCGCATCCGTGTACAGCGTCACCTGCGCGTCGCTGTACAGCATTGTCTGCTGACGCACCTGCGCCGCCCAGTCGATTTCCTGCGGCACATACTCTTCCGTCGTCGTCTGCGACATGAACTGCATCAGATTGTCATAATCCGCCGCCAAATCCGCGAAGTTCTGGACGACAGGCACTTGCATCGCCGTTTCCAGCAGAATCGCCAGCCGATTGACCAGCTGTTCGTTCGTCAGCGTGAACGTACACACCTGTATCACCGGGTCACAGCCTTCGAGCTGCTCCGTCACAGGGTCAATCGTCATGGACGGCTGATATTCCGCCAAGCGGCGCTGCATCTCCGTAAAGTCAATCGCCACAAGGCTATTCAGCACTTCTTCCGCCTGCACGTTTTCCGTGAAGAGGGGATTTTTGAGTACCTTCGCCGTCATTGCGCCCATCTGTCCCACCTGCGCAATCTGCTCCGCGTAGTACCCAGAGGATACCGTCTCGTTGATGACTTCCGCCGTAAGACCGCGCTGGCTGAGCTGCTGGCGGTACACCAGCTCCCCGAAATGCTGCATGTCCTCGTCGAGGTTCAGATACAGCGTCTCGCCCAGCAGGTCACTGCTGACATAGACATCCGCGCCGCTGAACTGCACGGCATAATCGACAATAGGCTGGTCGTTCAGCGTCACCTCATAGGCGGCTGACGTTGTCCCCTGCTGATAGACTATCACCCGCAGGGCATCCAGAAAGTCATTTACGGCTTTTTCCTCCGCTTCGTCGATGTCCGCCCCCAGCACCTTCGCATTGAAGTCTTTCAGGAAAATGACTGTCCTTGTCGCGCCGGGCGCACTTTCCTCCGCAAAACCACACATCGGCACCAGCATCGCCAGCGTCAGCAGAATCGCAAGCAGCTTCTTCATTCGTCAGCCTCCTTGACATTCGTTTGTGCGCTTTTCAGCATTCCATTACCATTATATCAAAAAAAACACCTGTTGCAAGCGAATATGCGCAAGTTTTACAATTCCGTGCCCCAAAGATGCAAATTTGCGCCTGAAAGCGCAGCTTCGCGGAAAAATGCTTGATGCCGTCATGCAAAATTTCTGTGAATGGCGCAAAAGCCCGCTTTCCCCTCTTGTGAAGCGCGAAAAAATATGCTACAATAGATAGAGTATTCCGGATTACTGAAAGGAGCTAATTCGCATGGAATTTCTGACCAAGCTTTTGGGCATCGCCACCGCCGTTGCGGAAACCACCACCACCACCGGTGCTGCCGACCCTGCCGCCGTCACCACGGATTCGGCCGCTGGCGGCATTGTCGGTATTCTCTTCAGCCTTCTGCCGCTGCTGCTGGTTTTCGTCCTGATGTACTTCATGATGATTCGCCCGGAGAAGAAGCGCCGCAAGAAGGAGCAGGACATGCTCGCGTCCCTGAAGAAGGGCGACCGCGTGTGCACCATCGGCGGCATCTACGCCACCATCGAGAGCATCAAGGACGACACCATCACCCTGAGCGTCGGCAAGGGCGACCAGACGATGGTTGTTGCGCGCTGGGCGATTCGCTCGGTGGAAGATGTGACCATCGAGAACGAGACCGAATCCTTGAACTAATCGCAAAATTCCCGGCTTCGTGCCGGGTTTTTTTGTGCCCGATTTTTCCGCCGCGCATATGCTGGGAGTGAACAGCTCACACGATGGGAGGAATCGCCATGAATCAGCGTCCGAATTGCTGCCGTCCCATGCCGCCGCAAGCGCCTTGCCCGTCCAGACCACCTTGCCCGTCCAGACCACCTTGCCCGTCTTGTCCGGCGACGCAGAAGGGCGTTTTATTGCCGCGAATCCTCGCCAGCGGGCGGGAGTGGCAGCGCCGCGCGTGTGTGGCGCTGTACGTCGGCGGTTTGCCGGAGGATGCAAACGGGCGACTGCAGCTCGTCGGCGTTACGGCGTGCGGTGACGCGGATTGGGAGATTGCGCCGTACCAAGAACCGCGCCCATGCGCCTGCCGCGGATGCCGACCATCTCGACCCGCGCCGTGCCTTCTGCGGGTGAATATTCCGGTTGTTTGCCAAGTGCAGGCGGAGTGCGGGCAGGTTTTGCGCGGCGAAAGTGTGCTGACGACGGATGTTGCGCTGCCGATTCGCTGTGTGCAGGCGGAATGCTGGCGCAACCAGATGATGGTGCTGCCGTGCGTTCGGCTGATTGACGGCGGCGCGCCTGTGTGTGCGGATGGCTGCCGTCCCCCTGTGTTCGATTGCACGATTGAGCTGCTCGTCGAAGCCTACATGACGCGATGGGAAGCGTGCGGAAGCCCTGCGCCGACTTGTCCGGATTTACCGCTATTCCCCCCGCCGCCGTTCGGGTGACAAGGGCGTTGGAAGACCCAAGGGGCTTTGCCCCTTGACCCCAGCAGGGGCGCTGCCCCTGCACCCTGCAAGGGAGAATGAAATGGGACGAAGTCCCCTCCCTTGACCCTTTCGCGCGATTGAGTTGGTGACAACTGCA
>OLZH01000271.1_pt1 | contig 21225 bp, 22 predicted proteins | sample 1673821 | NCBI WGS metagenome assembly OLZH01 (sample SAMEA103958128, study PRJEB25191) | human gut metagenome | reverse complement strand
TTAACGTTAAAAAATGCGCTCAAAGCTTGCTCAATTAGAGTAAAACAGGGCGTGTTGCTATGGTCTTCATGGACTTTCTGCAGCTCGTAAGCGATTTGTGTCCATGCGGTCGCATACCGCAAAATGCAGCTCTGCTGCTGGCGAGACCTCTGATGGTCCGCCAACCTTATAGCGAAGCGGTTTGAGCACTGAGTAGGGCGGTTGGCACATCCCCTGTCCCCTGAGGGGAAAGGGGCTTGGGGAAAGAGGTGGAGCCCTCTTTAATGATAAAGAGGGACGGGGTGATTTTAGAAAAAATCCCTCATTAAGGGTAAGGGAGGACTGGTGGGTTTTCGAAAAACCTTAAGGCTAAGGGAAAAACTGTTGGGTTTTCGAAAGAAATCGAAAAACTGGAGGTTTTTCGAAAAAAATCGAAAGAAAAACATATTAAGGCTAATTAAGGATAGGTGGAGTTTCGAGAAACAAAAGCCTCGTTTCTCTAAAGGAAAAAGAGAAACGAGGTTTCATTATCACTGTTACATTGGGAACAATCCGAAGAGTTCAGCGTCGATTTGATCCGTCACTTTGCGGAAATCCTCAGGATTTTCCTCAAAGTGCAAGTTGTCGCCATCAACGATGATCAGCTTCCCCTTATACCCCTTGATCCATTCCTCGTAGCGGTCGTTGAGCCCCTGCAGATAATCAATACGAATACTCTTCTCGAAGTCACGTCCACGCTTCTCGATATGACTCACGAGTGTAGGGATGCTGCTTCGGATATAGATCATCAGGTCGGGCAGTTTCACCAGACTGATCATCAGGTCGAAGAGATCAGTATAGTTTGCGAAGTCACGGTCGCTCATCAGTCCCTTGTCATGCAGGTTGGGTGCGAAAATCTTAGCGTCCTCGAAGATAGTACGGTCCTGGATGATGGTTTCCTTGTTTTGTGCAATTTCCACCACGTCGTGGAAGCGCTTGTTCAGGAAATAGATCTGCAGGTTGAACGACCATCTTTTCATGTCCTCGTAGTAGTCAGCGAGGTAAGGGTTGTTGTCCACAGGTTCGAAGTTAGGCTTCCAACCGTAACGTTTACTGAGTAGTTTGGTGAGCGTAGTCTTTCCGCTTCCTATGTTTCCTGCTATAGCTATATGCATTTCTTTATTTAATTTTTATGATGGTTATTATTTATGTTACTTTAGAAGATAAAGGAGTTAAGGGAGTTAAGGAGTTATCGCTCCCTTCGGTCGCTGAGGAGTTAAGACAAATGCCTTGAGGGCGATGTTTAAAGTTTCATTTTAAGTCCACTAAAGCATTTGTCTTAACTCCTTAACTCCTGAGAAATCTCCTTTAACATCCCTCCTCCTCCTTCGAGAAGAGTCCGAAGAGTTGCGAGTCTATTCTGTCGACGATTTCGCCAAACTCCCTGGGGTTGTGTTCGAAGTCGAGGTTATCCACCTCTATGACCAGCACCTTACCCTTGTACTTCTTATATATAAACTCATCGTACAGGTTGTTGATGCCCTGCAGATAGTCGATGGGCATCTGCTGCTCGTAGTCGCGTCCCCGCTTCTGAATGTTCTTTACTAAGTGTGGAACCGAAGCTCTCAGATACACCATGAGTTCAGGCATTTTGATCACCTGCATCATCGAGTCGAAGAGTCCCATATAGGTATCGTAGTCCCGCTCGTCCATGTTCCCCATATTCTTGTTGTTGGTAGCGAAAACATACACGCCCTCAAAGATGGTCCTGTCCTGTATGATGGTCTCCTTGCTCTTTTCTATCTCCAACAGGTTTTTGAAGCGCTGTTTCAGGAAATAAACCTCCAGGTTGAGCGCCCATCTCGAGATGTCCTTGTAGTAGTCGTCGATGTATGGGTTATCATCTACAGGCTCCAGAAATTTCTTCCATCCATAATGCTTTGCGAGCATATTGGTGAGTGTCGTCTTTCCGCTGCCGATGTTGCCAGCTATTGCTATGTACATGTTATGTTGTTATAAGTATATTATCAATCCGTTGTTATGATTCTTTCGTAAACTGCTCCACGAACTGGTCTTCCGTGATGATAGGAATGCCCAACTGCTGCGCCTTCCTGTTCTTAGTACTTGTCGAGGCAGCATCGTTGTTGATCAGGAAGGACGTGCTCTTGCTCACACTTCCCGTCACCTTACCGCCCTGTTGCTCGATGTAAGCCTTCAGCTCGTTGCGGTTCTTGTAGTGGTGCACGTCGCCTGTCACCACGAAGGTCAGTCCCTCGCACATCGAACCCTTCTCCTGAGGCTCCTCCTCCCTGATGTCGAGTTCCTTCAGAAGTCGCTGCACCTTACCGAAGTTCTTGTCATCGCGGAAGAAGCCGATAAACTTAGCACTCTTCTCCGGTCCGATACCCTCGATGCTTGCCAGCTCATCGTCGAAGAGAGCCGTGCGTGCCACCTCGATGAGCTTTGCCACCGGATATTCAGCGAGCAGTCTCTTCGCCACATCTCCGCCACACAGCGGAATGTTGAGCGCATAGAGCAGATGACGACCGTCGGTGGTACGGCTCTTCTCGATGCTTTCCAAGAGGTTGTGCACCGACTTGCGGCCGAACCCCTCGAAGGTAGCAATCTGGTGGCTGTGTTGCGACAGATGATAGAAGTCGGCATATTCGTGGATGAAACCGCAGTTGATAAAACGCGAAACCGTCTGTTCCGAGATACCCTCGATGTTGATGCCCTCCTTGCTCACGAATCGCGAGAACTTCTTCAGCTGCTTGGCCGTACAGTCAGGGTTAGTGCAGTGCAGCGTCTTCGTGCCGCTCTCACTCTCCGTCACCACCGCCTGTGCACCACATACAGGACACACCTCAGGCACCTCGAGCACACCCACCTTCTCAGTGATGCGAATCACCTTCGGTATAATCTTGTTGGCCTTGATCACCTGCAGACGCGTACCCTTGCTCCCGATGCCCAGTCGCTCACACTCACTGATGTTACAGAGCGAGGCACGCTGCACGGTAGTACCCTCCAACTCCACAGGCGTGAAGACAGCCACGGGCGAAATCGTATTGGCGGCACACGACCATTCAATGTGGTCCAGGGTAGTGTCGGCATGCGTGTCCTGCCATTTAAAGGCATAGCCCGCACGTGTAGCATGATGGCCGGTCACCGACCCCGTAGCAGCATACGCCGTATCATCGTAGGCAATCACCAGACCGTCGACAGGGAAGGGAAAAACCTTGTTCGTCACCTTGTGGGTGAAGAGGTCCACCACCGCCTGGATATTCTCAGCAGTAGGGTGGTCGATGCGTTCGCGCTCCACGGGATTGAAGCCCAGCGAAACCAGGAAGTCCATCCTCTCGCCCCACGAAGTGATGTCGTGCTCCGTATACACTAAAGTAAAGGGAATCCACTGCAGATGTCGTGGCTTCACCTCCTCGATGTCCTTCAGAGCCAGCGACCCCGAGGCCAGGTTGCGTGGATTAGCATAGTCGCCCTCCGTCTCCAACACAAATCGTTCGAAGTCAGGATAGGAGATCACCGCCTCGCCACGAATCACCAAGTGTCCCTTCTCGTCTATCTGTTGAGGAATACCTGCGATGGCAGGTGCCAGATAAGTGATGTTGGTACCGACATGCCCGTTGCCACGAGTCACCACCTTGGTCAGCCTACCGTTGTCGTAGGTCACGACGAGAGTCAGACCGTCCAGTTTCCACGACAGCCAGATACACCTTCCGTCAGCCCATTTCACCAGTTCAGCCACACTCTTCGTCTTAGCAAGCGACAGGGCAGGGAACTCATGTTCCTCCTTCTGTCCCGCCACGTTGTCTTCCGACACCTTGGCAGTAGGCGAGTCGGGCAGGGTGATACCCGTTTCCTCCTCCATCAGTTTCAGCCGGTCGAACAGAGCGTCCCATTCGTAGTCGCTCATCAGTTCCCCCTTACCGTTATAGTAAGCCTCCGAGGCCAGGTTCAGTTTATCCACCCATTGCCTCATCAGCATTTCTTGCTGTGTCATATATATTATATTAATATTTATCTTACTTTTTCAAGTATGGAAGTTCGATAAGTTAAAGAAGCTTCCCCGGTTAGCAAAAGTAAAGTTTCCATTGTTTTTGCAAAAATAGGAAATAGTTTTCAATTAGCCAAACATTCTTACTCTTTTCACTGATTTCTTAATAAATATTTGGCAGTCTCATAGAAAAGCCATACCTTTGTCGAGTCTAAGAATTTCAATTCAAATAACACAAAGACATATGTTCCGACTGAAGACATTAACGATATTAGGCAGCAAGGCCGAGCTATCCACCCTCCCCGAGGGTAAGCTGCTCATCAATACGATCAACGCCCATTCCTACAACACAGCCCTGAAGGATACCCTCTTTGCCGAGGCCCTGTCGTGTGGCGACGTACTCATCCCCGACGGAGTGAGCATTGTGAAAGCCTGCCGATGGATAGAAGCGAAGTCGCAGCCTCAGGAGCGCATCGCAGGCTGGGATCTTTTCGACTACGAGATGAACCGTCTTGAACGTGAGAGTGAAGCATCAACCGCCAAAGGCGAAAGTCCTAAGACAGTGATGTTTATGGGAAGTTCCCAGAAAGTACTCAACCTGATAGTGAAGCGTGCCGCCGAGGTATATCCCCATCTCAAGGTAGCCACCTATTCACCCCCTTACAAGCCCGAGTTCACCGACGAGGACAACCGCGCCATCATCACCGCCATCCATGCCTCCAATCCCGACCTGCTTTGGATAGGCATGACAGCTCCGAAGCAAGAGAAGTGGACCTATTCCCACTGGTCAGAGCTCGACATCCACTGTCATGTAGGCACCATCGGAGCCGTCTTCGACTTCTTTGCCGGAACCGTAGCGCGTGCCCCCTTATGGTGGCAGAACCACGGTCTCGAATGGCTCTACCGTCTCCTGAAAGAGCCTCGCCGCATGTGGCGTCGTTACATCCTCGGCAACACCCTCTTCCTCAAGAACATTTTGACCGAGAAACTCTCCAAATAACCCTTGGCAGTAATCCCCAGCCCCCAGGAAGCATCAAGCCAGCATCAAGCAGCCAGCCAGCATCGAGCATCGAGTGAGCACTCAGCAAGGATCAAGCATCGAGCAAGCAGCCTGTAAGCGATTCGTGTCCATGCGGTCGCATACCGCAAAATGCAGCTTTGCTGCTGGCGAAGACCTCTGATGGTCCGCCAACCTTATAGCGAAGCGGTTTGAGCACCGAGTAGGGCGGTTGGCACATCCCCTGTCCCCTGAGGGGAAAGGGGCTTGGGGAAAGCGGTGGAGCCCTCTTTAATGGTAAAGAGGGACGGGGTGATTTTAGAAAGAACTCTTAAGGGTAAGGGAGGACTGGTGGGTTTTCGAAAGAACTTAAGGTTTAAGGGAACCCTGGTGGTTTTCGAAAAAACTTTAAAGTTTTACGGAAAGACAGGTGTCTTTCAGAAAAGCCTTTTAGTTTTTTTGAAAAAAACAAAAAAACACTATTATGTCAAGAAAAAGCAAATATAAATGCAAGAAATGCGGCTACGCCACGGACATATATGAAGGCCGTGGCTTCATGGGTCAACACATAGAAGCCATGACCTGCCCCGACTGCCACAACATAGTCCCCCTTGTCGTAGGCGGCGTCATAGGAGATGCCGCCCCCAGCTTCAACTCCCTTGTAGGCAGACTCTGCCTCCGTTGCGGTTCTGACCGCATACACCTCTGGGATCACCACACATGCCCCCGTTGTGGAGGCGAGATGCAACCCACTGGCGACTCCGAATTCTGGACGTAAGAAGCATTAAGGTTTGGTGTCATTAAGTGTCCGAAGTTTGAAAGATCTCGACTGGGCTGCTGCGGATGTGGGGATAGTTAGTGCGTTGCTCGTTTCTTGAAAATTATCACGCTATGAGTTATAGAACCGCAGCACAGACCTTGCGGAACCAATCGAGCTTCTTGCCACTCATTTCTGCTATAGACATATTCTCTTTGTTGACATCTTCTGGTTCAAATTCGTAATAAGAATCTTCGGCAGGGAGATAGTCTTCTGGAAGATCTTCTATAGAGTGTGCCTGGAAGTTGTGATGTTTTCCTTCTATATTTATATCTACAGTATATACTATGTCATCTAATGGCGAACTCATTACATTGCGCAAAGTCAACTCTTTCTTGATGTATTTTTGTATCATGTCGTAATCGATTCTGATGAACATCCAGCGATTGTCCGTATCATCTTGGTCAATCCAATAGAAGAGATAGTTGTCGCCGTTGTTTGTTACATAGTGCGACAACAGTGCCCCATCAAAATAGATGAGATCGGCTACTTTCTTGAATTTATCGAAGTTTCGGCTCTTTATTCCAATCCCCTTTATTGTTTTCATAATTTGTCCTCCTCTAATTTAAATGTTTTAGATAAGTCGCATAATGGAAACTCAAATAAGTTATAATGCCCATTACTTGCTGGTATTGTAATGTTGCCATAATCTTTTCTTTCAATTAAATATCTTCCCCAAAAGTACACTTTTTCTCTGAAAGCACCAAATTATATCTGAAAAATATGCGCAAAAAAAGACTTTTTAAAAGGTAAAAGCGGAAAGTCAAGTCCGTCAGATGTCAGCAAAGAACACTTAGCGGGTTGTGTATTTCCTTAACGCCTGACTTGAGTACCTGTCAGTAATTTCCTTCATTATCCGATAAAGCGAATTTCTCTATATGGAATTTCTCCTTGATAACATCTATTATCTCTTCTTTTTGCTTCTCGTCAGAATCGTTTTTTTCGAGCGCAAGTATCAGATAATCATAGGATTTCGTTGGTGAGAATATCTTGCCGATAAGCTTTCTGAAATGCCTGCTGACGAATTCTTCTACTTGGGTACCTTCTTTTGGCGTGAGGCGATAGAACTCATATCTTTCATCCAGCATTTTCTGGATTTCATCCCTGAACATCTTGCGAACTCTGTTCTTCCACGAGAATTTCTGGTGCTCATTATGACGGGCATACAGAGATACGACATAGAGGAAGTTTACATCGTAATGGAAGACGAGAAGGGTGTCGCGGTCGAACAGGCGGTCGTTGAAATGCTGGGTGTTGAAGCACTTCTGCTCCCTGTTGGTTGACGAAATCTGGTCTGAGAAAGAGAGATTCTCAGCCATCTTTGCGCTGATGAAGAAGTTCGGAATGATGTTGTAGCCTTCCGTCAAATCGTCACGAAGCTTCGGAACGTTACCAAAATTACGCTTGTCGTATTGCAGTTCTTCATCGTCCTTATCGTCGTTCATAAAGAGGTTCAGGTTCCACTGGATGATGTTTCTGGCGTACGTAAACTGCTTATATACAGATTCCTTTCCGATGGCATGGCCCAGCTTGTAATATTTGCTGTCGCCGATGTAATAAACAGGCTCCTGATTTCTTGTTGTAATCAGGTTCTGGTAGGTGTACAAATGGTCGATACGTTTTCCATCAGCCTGTTCTTTCAGACCAGCTGGGATGTTCTTTTCTCCCAGAAGTTCATCAATAATGGCCTCGAAAACGATATTGAAACTCTTAACCAGAAGATACTCTTTACGTTCCTGCTGGATATTCATACGCTTGGCATTGTCAAAGAAATCGTAGCATAGTTGCCAGAGGTGTAAAGCCTTGTCTGAGAAGTATTTATACTTAATCTGGAGGAGTCTGGTCTTCCCTAATCCATCCAGATAAGTCTTGAAACGATAGCCTGTTATCAACTGGAAATTGCAGTTGATATGATTGGTGAAACCATATCTTTCGCTGATATAGTTCAGGATAGAAAAGAAAATAATCAGTAATTCTTCATCGAAGTTGATCTGTTTCTTCCTGTTGACAGGATGGGTATAAACAGGACTGTTTTTGCAGACAATAGCTCTTGTGGTAGATATAGTCTTAGACCAATGAATGCGGTTGTAACCAGAATGAATGTTCTTCAGAATGAAGAAGATGAAATCCTGGTTATGTTTGTTGAAGTCGATGAGAGCCAGCAGAATATCGAGGAATGTGTTGTTGATTTGTCTGTTACTTTTACCGAGGCATGCTATTTTCTGGTGATAGACAATGCCGTTTCTGGTGGTATTGTTGTAAACCTCGATGGTGCGGTAAATCCAGACAGAGAACTCATAGATGAAGTCTTTCTCCTGTTGAGAGAGTGGGTTGTTCTGGTTCAGGTTGACGATGTTTTCCGGGGCGTATTTGCCGAATACTTTTTCGCCTTCTGAGGTGTCTTCGAGCAGTACTTTCGGCAAAATAAAGACGCAATCGTTGAGCTGGGTATTGTAGTAATACCCAACATAGTTGATGCTGACGTTGCCGTCAATGTCCTGCATGGCGTCGATGCCGTGCAGGACATCCCTGATCTCTTCAGCCTGATACTGATGTTCTTCTATGAGGATTCTCATTATCTCTTTATTTCTTGGATGCTAAGATTCCACTTCTGTTGTTTATTTACTGCATCCATAAGTTCATGCATTTTAGCTATACCTCCCCAACCGTTATTCGAAACATAAACATAGCCGTCTTGGCATTTGATTTTTTCAACTCTTGGTTTATCGGTTCTGCTCTTAAATTCTTCTTCAGTTTCAACGAAGTGTGGTACTATATCTCCTAAAGATTTCCAGTTGTTAACAACTTGGTTAGGAGATAAATCAGGATTCATTTTGATATATTCCTCTACTAGTTTTGCTGCAAGAATTCGTTTGGCATATTGCTGAGAAGAACCGTTTATAGTATATTTAAAGTGGTTTTTACCATTCTTTTCTTCTTCTTCTGCTGCATCAATGTCCTCCTCTTCCTCTTTCTCATCAGAATAGTATTCTTCCACTCCCAAATTCTCCAGGAACAACTCAATGGTAGCTATGTCAACATTAGTCTTGCCGTTGACATCCTGATAGAATCTATCAAAAGACAATATCTTGCCTTCTTCATCCTGAAAGTCCTTATCATCGAAACCATAGTCCTTGAACACATCATTCCAGAGATAGAAGATAACCTTACTAACGAATAAATCGGCATCGATTTCTCCATCTTTTGCCTTGCAGAAGAAATAGCCGAGCTTCTTGTCTTCTGAATTGGTAAGTGAACCTATCAGCTTATTAACCTTGCTGATAAATGACCACCAATTGTATTGCTTATCACCCGTGTTGATGTACCAGTTGAGAGGAGCGTTGGTTTCTTTGTCACGACCTTCGCGAATAGGCACATACTTCCAATCCCAGCGGCGCTTAAAGGCTGAGTCAATAGGGAAGAGACTCTGATCACTGGTATTCATTGTAGCCCAAATATAGAGATTTGATGGCAGAACAAGGCGCTCTCCCTTCATGATGAGGTTTACCATATTGGCTTCACCATAGAGCTGGTTGATTTGATCTTTATTCGTAATCTCCCATCCCGCAAATTCCTTTTCAAGATATTTCTGCATATCCTTATCTGCAACGATAGGATAATCTGAAAAACCATATTCGTTGCGATCGAGCAATTGGAACAGGTCACCAAAGATCTGAGCGCAATTACCTCTGTTTATTTCCTCGATGATAAGGTATTGCTTTTTGCCGGATCCAAGTTTCTTCCACGCTTCAACATAGGCTTCAAGAAAAGCCTGAGGAATGAACTTATAGGCAATTCTTTCTTCCTTTACGTCTTCCTTTGTTTCGTCATCAATGACCTTTTTGCCATAGCAATCTCGGAGTACCACTTCTTCTGTAATAGGTTTGTAAGTTCCAACAAAAGAGGCGTAGTCTGAATCGGGATGGAATGTAGTGCGAATCACGCTTTCTCCGAAAGTCAAATCCTTGATAGCCTTTGATTTACCAGTGCCGGGAGCACCATAATAAATCTGTTGTAAAGAAAGAATTGGAGAATACTTTGGCTTTGTTTCTTCTGCAAAAATCTCTTTAGCATGAAGGAATTTTAAGTATGTTTCTAAGGCGTTAGAATATTGATTACCGCCTTTAGTATTATATGCTTTGAATTCCTCATTTTTATAAAGTATGTCTATCATATCTTGCAACTCTTTTGTATGTACGCAAGAGTAGATATCATATTTTTCAACTCCTTTGATTTTGGCAATAGTCTCATTTATACGCTTAAAATCGCTATAGTTGCTAATACTTTTGCCAGCTTTTGTGCAATACTTGATAAAACTTTTATATTGTTCTTCTTGTGTCATATTTCTTATTTTTGTTTTGCTGCAAAAATAAAAAAATATCATGAAATAAGAAAGAAAAATGGGAAAAAAGTTTGGTATATTTATATTCAAAAATGCATTTCCTGTTGATTCAGGTGTCATTAAAGTTTTTGGAGGATGATTTTTCCTTCTTATCATCGAAAAAGTGTATGATTTAACATGTGTTATCCTCGGAAAAAAGTGTGTTGTTCTCTTGTTTTTATCCTCGAAAAAGTGTATCTTTGCAGCGCAAATATTTAAATTACAGGACTTCCAATCTGACGAAGTTTAAGTGTTATATTCCAGGAGAACCTCTGTTTACAACAGCAGAAATACTGAAGGAATATAGAACATAATTTTGTATCGTAAGATTTATATCCAATGTCAGACCATTTGACCATAGAGCAGCGGCACAAGAATATGGCGGCCGTTAGGAGCAAGGATACGAAGCCGGAGATGGTGGTGCGGAAATACTTGTGGAGCAGGGGGTTCAGGTACAGGGTGAATAACCCGAGACTGCCTGGACACCCAGACATCGTATTGCGCAAATACCATACGTGCATCTTCGTGAATGGTTGCTTCTGGCATGGTCATGAGGGGTGCAAATACTTCAGGATGCCGAAGACGAATACGGAGTTCTGGGAGAGGAAAATCTCACGCAACAGGGAGAGAGACCGGGAGGAACAGAAACAGCTGGCAAGGATGAGGTGGCACTGCATCACCGTCTGGGAGTGTGAACTGAAAGGGGAGAGGAGAGAGAAGACGCTCGAGTCGCTGGAGTACACGCTCAACCATATCTTCATCCAGGACAGAGACCTGAGATACAGGCTGCCGGAAAGGGAGGACATGGGTATGGCTGCGGAAGAGAATGTAAATTTTTAAATTATTTGATAGAGGGGGTCTTTCGAAAACCCACCAGTCCTCCCTTACCCTTAAGGGAGGGTCCACCTCTCATCTCGGTCTTCTCCCCTCAGGGAAGAAGAGGAAACCGCCCTACTCGGTGCTCAAACCGCTTCGCTATAAGGTTGGCGGACCATCAGAGGTCTACGCCAGCAGCGGAGCTGCGGTTTGCGTTATGCGACCGCATGGACAAAGAAGAGCGAAATGGCTGCAGAAAGCCCATATAAGCAACACGCCCTGAAGGGGCAGAACCTCTTAGCCCAGGACAACGCACTGGGTTTTAATGACATACAAGGCAACGCCCTGTAAGGGCAAAAGCTTTAAAATACACCCAATCGCTTTAAAATTCACATAATAAAACTTTAAAATACACTTAATGAAAATTGAAAATTCTTTGCGATATGTAAAGCTTTTGCCCTTACAGGTCGTGTTGCTTATATGAACTTTTAATTACCCAGCACGCTTACTCATTTTAACTAAAAAACAGTCTCAATATTTGGAAGTTACTAAATTTCAGAGTATCTTTGTAAAAGAATAAAACGTATCAAGACAAAGGAATCAAAACGTATCCCTGCAAAGGAATAAAAAGAAATGCGTATGAGACAGGTAGAAGAAAGATATACTCCGCAGGAATTGAGGGAGTACGAAGCCTGCAAGATAGCGTATCGCGACATCAATAATTCCGTAGACACCGCCAAGCGTGAAGGTATTGCAGAAGGCATGGAAAAAGGAATGGAATAGAAAAGCCATGAGATTGCCAAGAAGATGCTGACAAAGGGCATGGATGAAGCGACTGTGATGGAAATAACGGGGCTGTCGGCAGAACTGATACAGCAGCTGAAAGCGGAGATGTAGATGATAGATTCGCAAGACTGAAAGGTATCTTTGCTCCGAAGTTTAGATAACAATAACCATCAGTTAATCATATTATAATTGTGAACAAGTTACCCATTATAGTTTTGGATTTTTCGGGAGTATATGATTTTGAGGCGTTTGCTTCAATTCGTAATATCATCCGTGTAGATTGTAAGGATCTGAAAGGAGTGGACTGCTATTGTGATGAGGAAGGCAGGGAGCAACTTCATCGCAGGTTGGCCCCATACCCTTCTAAAGCCATTCTTTTCCTGGACTCAGGAGATTTCCATTATCTTACCGAATACTGGGTGTCACGGCTGCAGGAACCTTTCTCTCTGATAGTCTTTGATCATCACCCGGATATGCAACAGCCTCAATGGGAAGGCTTGGTTTCGTGTGGCGGTTGGGTGACGGATGTCTTAAAGTCCAATCCTTTTGTGAGACACATCATCCTCGTTGGCGTATCCGACGAACTCATGTCTCAAATACCGGCTGCACTCAGGAGCAAGGTGCTGTTCTACAGTGAGTCGGAAATCGACCATCATCAAGCTTGGCCCTCCAAGGCTGGTAAACTGATACATGAACCCGTATATATCTCTATCGACAAGGATGTGCTGAGGACTGATGATGCCGTCACCAACTGGAGCAATGGCGACATGACCCTTATGGAGCTGCAGGCTGTTCTGCGTATCGTCTATGCTCACGAGAGAGTGATGGGAGTGGATATCACTGGCGAGTGTTCCAATATGCTTGATTATGCCACTGAAGTGAAGGATGCAAGTATTGACAATGAGGCCAATGAGGAATTGATTCAGATGATATTGTCAGAGAGGCAGAACAGGGAGGAGTGACACGTGTCATTTTGGCGTTTCAGAGGGGAAGTAATTGACAGAAATCAATTTTTCAAGCCTTTTAAGAAGAAAAAGACAGAAACGATGTGTGCGAGCACAAAAAGGTATTACCTTTGCACTTGAAAAGATAGAATAACGATAATTAAAGTAAAGAAAGGGTAACAATTATGATGATTCTTGGAATGACATTGATAGTTTTAGCTATCACATTTGCTGAGATTGTAGTAATCAACAAAAAGATGCATCTCGGTGAGTAATATAGAACTAAAATAAGTTATTAATTTTACAAAATACGAAAGGCAGTTGCTGGCTATGGTGCTTGCAACTTCCTTTTTTTGTTGACCCGCATAGAGAATGCCCTATGGTGGGGAACGTGCTCTCAATGATTATACATTTGAGGCGTATACTGCCGGTGCTGTGGCTATGTCGGCTGCGCTCTATAGTTCTCAGGGACATCTCGTGGCATCTGCCAGCCAGGCAGGTATTACCGTCATTATCTCGGCTGCTGGCCAAAACAAAGGTGTCTATATCCTCCGATTTTCGGATTGTAAACAAACACACGCACAGAAGGTCGTAGTGAGATAATCTCGGTAATGATGCAAATCTCACGACTATGAGTGTACGGCATAAAAAACAGTGACTGCCGTAAAAAATATAGCCAACTTGGAACGCAGCGAATCTGCTGCTCCAAGTTGGCTAATGTTTTATTCATCAGAATCTATCGAGTGACACCTCGAACGGCAGGCAGAGCGTTGACCATGTGGTGCCATCGCTCATCTTGCGGATGTAAGAGGCTGCTGTGTCTTTGAAAGCTTGTTAAGAGATGTGAGTGGGGGATTATTTATTTGATTCCTCTCTCGTTGAGTGCCTTTGAGTATTTGGCAGCGTTGTCGAGGTGCTCGGAGTAAGTGCGGGCAAAGTTGTGGGTGCCGCTGAAATCCTCCTTCGCACACATGTAGAGATAGTCGTGGTGGATGTGGTTGAGCACGGCATCGATGCCGGCAACAGTAGGGATGCGGATAGGCCCTGGAGGCAGTCCTGGGTTGCGATAAGTGTTGTAGGGGCTGCGGATGCTGAGCAGGTTGTTGTAGATGCGCTTCAGGTCGAAACGCTTCCAGGCGAACTTGATGGTAGGATCGGCCTGAAGAGGCATTCCATCGGGATATTCAGCATTGCGAAGCATCAGACGGTTGTAGTACATACCCGCAATCATCGGTTTCTCACCGTCGTTGGCAGTCTCCTCGTCCACGATACTTGCCAGGGTGATGACCTGCTGCGGGGTGAGGTTCATGTTCTTCGCTTTCTGTGTGCGCTCAAAGTTCCAGAACTTGTCCGACTCCTTCTTCATGCGACTGAGCAGTTTGTCGAGCGACACGTTCCAGTAGATGTCGTAGGTGTTGGGGATAAACATACAGGCGATGGTGGCTGTGTCGTAGCCATACTTTTCGCAGGTGGCCTCGTCGGTAAGGGCATGGCTGATGGTAGCGCTGTCGAGCATCAGCTTGCGTCCCAACTCAGCTGCGAGTTTGTCGAGTGTCCGGACCGATGGAACGGTCAGGTTAACGGGTTCCTGGAGTCCGTTCTTCAGGTGGCGCCATGTCTTGAGCGAACCGTCACCAGGATGGATGGCATAGCGACCCGTGCGAATATGCTCAGCGTATTCGGAGTGATGGGTAAGGGTGCGGAAAGCCTGCATCGGGATGGCGCGGGCTATCGGCGCGAGCTTATGATAAACGGAGTCTATATTGTCGTCTTCGTCAATATAGACATATTCTGTATTCTCGCTTTTCGAGAATGAGGAAAAGCCATAGATATAAGTAATGACGATTACCGCCACGAGGCACACCAAGGCGCCATAGAAATAAAATTTGTAAGCGGTCTTGCTTTGTTTTTTCTTCATTTTTGTGTTTTGTTTTTGTACATGAATTTCGCTGCAAAAGTACATTTATTCGTGGAATTGACAAAATTATTGGGCCTATATTATTCAAGTATAGGTAAAAATAGGTTAATTCCTTATTATTTCGGCAAGATTGACGTAACTTTGCAAAGATAATAACCGAACTTTCGCATATCAGGAAGTTAAAGGAGTTAAGGAAGTTAAGGAGTTAAGACGTATGTCTTGCAGCTTAATAACTACGCCAAAAAGACTGTTGTCTTAACTCCTCAGCGACCGTAGGGAGCGATAACTCCTTTAACTCCTTTAACTTCTGAGCTTGCGAAACTTGAATTAATAACAGAAAAATGATGGAAACAAAGGATTATAAAGAAGGAATAAGGGAATATGATACGTATGTCTTCGACCTGGACGGCACGTTGCTCTCCACACTCGACGACCTGGCTGCGAGCTGCAACTACGCCCTTCGCATCAATGGGATGGAGGTGCACTCTGTCGACGACGTCAGGAGATTTGTGGGCAACGGTGTTCGCAAGCTCATGGAGCGTGCTATTCCTCAGGGCGACAGCAATCCGCTCTTCGACAAGACCTATGCCGACTTCAGAAAGCATTATATGGAGCACAACCTCGACACCACCACGCCTTATCCCGGCATCATGGATCTGTTGAGCAGACTGAAGGAGAGAAACAAGAAAGTGGCTGTGGTGAGCAACAAGTTCTATGCTGCCACGCAGGCGCTCTGCCATCATTTCTTTGGCGACCTGGTGGATGTGGCGATAGGAGAGCGTGAGAACATCAGGAAGAAGCCTGCGCCCGACACGGTAGAGGAAGCCCTGCGCCAGTTGGGTGCCGACAGGGTTGGCGCTGTGTACATTGGCGACAGCGACGTCGACATCATGACTGCCCGCAACTGCCAAATGCCTTGTATCAGCGTGTTATGGGGTTTCCGTGACAAAGAATTCCTCGTGGATCATGGTGCCACAACTTTCGTTCACTCTCCCGAAGAAATATTTCCATTCTGAAAGGAAGGCTTTTCTGGAGGAATCTCCTTCCCTTAAGCTAAATGCGAGTTGACGAACTGGTAGACGGCATCCTTGTAGGAATCGGAGATAGGGATGCTGGTCTCGCCATAAAAGATGCGCATGTGACCGATGGAGTCCATGCGGCAAAGGTTGGCGATGAACGAACGGTGGATGCGCTTGAACTGCTGGCGGGGCAGACGGCTCTCCAGTCGCTTGAGGTTGGAGAAGGTCGTGACCTTACGACCCTGTGTGAGATGGAAACGCACATAGTCGTTCATGCTCTCAATGTAGAGAATATCGTCGAGGTCGATGCGGACAAACTTATTCTCAACCTTGGCTACTAAGCAGCGGTCGCGCTCTATCGGATCCTGCAACTGGTATTCGTCAAAGGTAGCCCTCACTCGCTTGTACGACTCCTGAAAGTCTTCAAAGCTGATGGGTTTGAGCAGATAGTCGGCAGCTCCAGCCTTGATACCGTCGAAGGCATACTCCTTGTAGGCCGTGGTGAAGACCAGACGGCAACTCTCCGGCACAAGACGGGCAAACTCAATGCCGCTCAGTTCGGGCATCTGTATGGCGAGGTAGAGCACGTCGACATGTCCGTTCCTCACGTCTCTTACAGCCTCCCGCGCACTGGTATAAGCACCAATAAGTTGTAGGGTTGGTGTCCGCTTGATGTGGCTCGTTATCTGGTTCAGAGCCTCTGGGTCATCGTCAATAACGACACAGTTTAGTATCATGTTTTATAGTGGTTTTTTGTTCTTTTCTGCTACAATAACATCCCAAATGGGAAATTATTGTGCAGAATAGCGAGAGATTTTTATTCGTATCTGATGGCTTCGATAGGGTCGAGGCGGGCAGCTTTCTTGGCAGGATACCAGCCGAAGAAGACACCTGTGAAGGTACAAACAGCAAAGCTCATGATGATGCTCCAGGGCTCTATCTGCGTGGCTACGTGCAGGAACTGTTGCAGTCCTACCGACAGACTGACTCCCAACAGCACACCTATCACACCGCCCGTCACACTCAGCAGGATGGCCTCGATGAGGAACTGGTTGAGAATGTCGACACCACGTGCTCCCACGCTCATGCGCAGACCAATCTCTCGGGTGCGCTCCGTCACACTCACATACATGATGTTCATGATGCCGATACCGCCCACGAGGAGCGAGATGCCTGCCACAGAACCAAGAAGGATGGTGATGGTCGACATGGTGGAGTTCATCATGCTCGAAATCTCCTCCTGCGAACGGATGTTGAAATCGTCCTCGTCAGCCTCGGTCGTATCGGTGGCGTCCTTGAGCTTATGGTTGCGTCGCAGGATCTCCGTTATCTGGTCTTGAGCCGGTTGCGAAGCTTCCTCGGTAATCGCCGAGCAGACGATGCCACCCAAGTAGGTTTGGGCCAGTATGCGTTTCATCACGGTTGTGTAGGGCGCCAGCACCAGGTCGTCCTGGTCCATGCCCATGGAGTTGTAGCCCTTCTTCTTCAGCACACCCACCACACGGAAGGGGATGCTGTTGAATCGCACCACCTTGCCCACGGGGTCGCTGCCGTCGGGGAAGAGATAATCCACCACAGTCTGTCCCAGAATGCACACCTTGGCAGCCGCCTTGATGTCGTTGTCGGTAAACATCTCACCGTCGGCCACCTTGAGCTGTCGGATGCTCAGGTAGTCCTGGTTCACACCGTAGATGGAACTTTGCGTATTGTTGTTGCCGTTGATCCATTGACCGCTGCTGTTGACGGTAGGCGAGATGGCAGAGATGTAGTTGCACTCGTCCTTGATAGTCAGATAGTCAGCCTGTTTGAGGGTCTCCATGGCAGAGGCGTCCTGTCTTACACCGCCCCTCATGTCGGCACCCGGCGAAATCATAATCATATTGCTTCCCATCTCGGCGATGTTGGCCTTGATGCTTGCCTTGCTGCCCTGTCCGATGGCGAGCATGGTGATGACGGCAGCAATACCTATAATGATACCCAAAGCCGTGAGAAACGACCGCATCTTGTTGGCTGCAATCGCCCTGATGGCTATCTTGAATAGATTCTGATAATTCATCGCATTTTAAATCATTAATATTGAAAAATTACTCATCCGTATTCGCCGGCAGGGCAGCGAGACCCTCGGCGGCAGAGAGGATGTGCGGATTGTACTCGTCGCTGATAATGTGACCGTCGCGCAACTCGATATTACGGCTCGAATAGTTGGCAATATCGGGGTTGTGGGTCACGAAGATGATGGTACGTCCCTCAGCGTAGAGCTTCTGGAAGAGCACGAGAATCTCGAAACTTGTACGTGTGTCGAGGTTGCCCGTTGCCTCATCGGCAAGGATGACGGCGGGGTTGTTGACCAGGGCGCGGGCTATGGCCACACGCTGCATCTGTCCACCCGACATCTGATTGCTCTTGTGATAGAGACGTTCGCCCAGTCCTACGGCCTTCAGCGCCTCTATCGCCCTCTGCTTGCGCTCCTCTGCTGTTACCGAGGGGTTGTACATCAGGGGCAGTTCCACATTCTCCACGCTCGTGGTCTTGGGCAGGAGGTTATAGTTCTGAAAGATAAAACCTATCTTGCGGTTGCGCAGCACGGCACGCTCCGAACGAGACATGGTGCGTACCGACACGCCGTCGAGGTAATATTCGCCACTCGATGGGGTGTCGAGACAACCCAACTGGTTGAGCAGGGTAGACTTGCCCGATCCCGACTTACCCATGATGGTGACAAACTCGCCCTCGTAGATTTTGAAGCTCACGCCCTTGAGGGCATGAACCGTCTCGTCGCCTACAAGGAAGTTGCGCCTTACGTTGTCGAGCTCAATCACGACCTTCTTCTGGTCTTGGCTGGCTTTGTTTTCTATGTTTTCTGACATGATGATTGTACTTTTATTGAACTTTCGCTGGATTCAGAAGTGACAGCAAACCCTTACTTCTTCTTTCCCCTTGGACGCGGTCCGCCTATCAGTCCCTGGCTTTGCTGCTGGTCGTCGCTGTCGTCATCGGGTGTGTTCACCACGATTTCGGTTACAATCTGCTGACCGGCCTTCAGTCCCTTGGTTATCTCAGTATGCATTCCGTCGGTCTGACCGATGCTCACTGGGTGAGCGGTAAGGGTTTTGCCGTCGAGGGTCCACACCTTGTTCTTGCCCTTGCAGTCAACTATCTTCATGTCTTTGCCTACGGTTTCCTTGGTAGGTGTGAAGCGCAGCGCCTTGTTGGCTACAGCCAGCACGCCAGTGCGTTCCTGCGTGTAGATAGTGACATTGGCAGTGAGTCCCGGTTTCAGTTTCAGATCGGCATTCTGAGCGCTGATCACCACCTCGTAGGTTACCACGTTGTTGGTTGTCGTGGCCTGCAGACGAACCTGCTTCACCGTACCCTCGAAGGTGTCGTCGGGATAAGCGTCGACGGTGAAGGTAACGCGGTCGCCCTCCTTCACAGCACCTATGTCAGCCTCGTCCACGTCGGCTACTACCTGCATGTTGGTCAGGTCTTTGGCGATGGTGAAGAGTTCAGGAGTGTTGAAACTGGCAGCCACGGTCTGACCTTCCTCCACACTCTTCGAGATAACGGTTCCGTCGATAGGCGAGGTGATGGTGGCGTAACCTAAGTTGGTCTGCGCACGTTGCACCTGTTCCTTGGCTGTGGCCACCTGCTCCTTGGCCTGTCGATAGGTGAGGAGGGCGTTCTCATAGTCGTCGGCGCTGACGAGTCCTTTCTGGTAGAGGGTCTGATAGCGCTTCATGTTGGCGTTCTGGTAGTTGAGCTGACTCTGGGCGCTTGCCATGTTGGCTTTGGCGGTGTTGAGTTCGCTCAGCAGGTTGGTCTTGTCGAGTTCGGCGATGACCTGGCCTTTCTTCACCTGGCTGTTGTAGTCGACGTAGAGTTTGTTGACAATACCTGATACCTGTGTACCCACGGTGACACTTGTCACCGCCTCGATGGTACCAGTGGCAGTCACGCTGTTCTGCAGGGTTTGCAGACTCACCTTCTCCTGTTTGAAGTTGATTTCTTCCTTTTCCTTTTCGCCTGAGAGTGCCCAGGCAGCCACGGCTATGATTACCACGACTGTCATGGCAATCCAAACTTTGCTTATCTTCAGCTTTTTCATATTGAATGTTTTTACTTTTTTACTCTTTTACCTTTTTACTTTTTTACTTTTACAAGATTCTTCCTTGCTGATAGAACTTCAGCATGTCGAGGTTGAGGATGGCGAGGTATTTTGCCTGCAACTCGTTCTGCTTGGCACGCAACAGGTTGTCCTTGCCTGTGCGAAGTTCCACGATGTTCTTCAGTCCTAAGCGGAACTGCTCGCTCAGCAGGTTGTAGCTTTCCTGTGCGCTCTCGCGGCTCACTTTGGCAGCCTGGTATTGGCTCTGGTTGGTGTTGGCCTGCAGCCAGTAGTTCTCGATGGTGGAGTAGAGTTGTGTCTGCTCGTTCTTCATGTCGAGAAGAATCTGTTGTTGCTGGATGCAAGCCTTGTTGACAGCTGTCTTTGTCTGTCGGTTGTCGAAGAGCGGAATGCTCACGCTGAAGCCACCGCCCACATTGAAGTTGTTCTTTATCTGTGAACCCCAACTATTTGTATTCATGGAAGTTGTACTCGTAGACAAGCCTGCATTCAAACCGATGGTTGGCAGTTTGCCAACCTTGGCTATCTTCACGTTCAGGTCGTTCTGTGCCAACTGGTTCTGATAGACCTTCATCTCGGGGCGACGGTCGAGAGCAGCCGTGTAAACACTTTGCAGGGCAGGAATCTCAGCCAGCGCCATCGCCTCGGTCGTGTTGGGCATCACCACGTCGAAAGCCTCTTCGTCGGTTATCTGCAACAGTTCCTTGAGTTGTCGCTTGTAGTTTCTCACATTGTTCTTTGCCTCCACAATGTTGTATTCATCCTGTGCTCTCTGAGCGGTGAGCTGAGCCAAGTCGGCTTTCGACATCTTGCCGATCTTTACCATCTCCTTGCCACGGTTCTCGTTCTCCAAGCTCGACTGATAGCTCTCCTGGTTCACGTTGATGGCCTCGGTGGAGTAGAGTATCTGGACGTAGAGCTGGGCTATCTGCTCCTGCAGTTTGGCAGCCTGTGTGGCAGAATCGAGTTGTGCAGCCTCGCCCGCCAGTTTGTTGAGCTTCACCTGCGCCTGTCGCTTGCCGCCGTCGTAAAGAGTGTAGTTGCCCATCACGCTGTACGTGCCGTTGTAGTACACCTTGTCGATGGAAGCCTTTGAGTATCCGTCACCAGAGATGCCGTTGGCCACCCATGGCGTGTAGTTGACATTTTGGTTGGTAGAAGCGCTGAGCGATGGCAACAAGGCTGCCTTCGACTGCAGATAGTCCTCGTGGGCACTCTGTGCCTGCAGACGTGTTTTCTGCAACGAGATGTTGTTGGCCAGTGCGTAGTCGATACAGTCTTTCAGACTCCATTGACGTGCCTCTGCCGAGAAGGGCATTGAGGCTATCATCAAGCCTACGATTGCCTTTGTGATTGTTTTTACTTTTCTCATCCTTAATATATATTATTTATTGATATCTATTGAACTTTCGCAAGTTCAGAAGTTATAGAAGTTAAAGAAGTTATCACTCCCT
>OLZH01000246.1_pt1 | contig 23011 bp, 20 predicted proteins | sample 1673821 | NCBI WGS metagenome assembly OLZH01 (sample SAMEA103958128, study PRJEB25191) | human gut metagenome | reverse complement strand
AAAAGCAGAAAAAGGCGCTTGATAGATACAGGGCGCAGCTTGAAGCTAAATTCGCGTCTATGGACATTCTGATTGCTAACATGCAGCAGCAATATTCGTCATTCCTTACGACGTAAAAAACTTTTGTGCAATGGCTAACTTCATGTTATTCTTTATTTTGGCTGCTGTAAAATGAAGAACAGGATTTTATGATGACAGAGAATTTATATACACTATCGGAAATAGTTGATAAAAGGTTTTCACATGGTGAGGATATCCCGCAAAGTATAATTGATAGCATTAAAAATATCGTGTCAGACGGCGGATATATAGGGATGGCACAGATTAATCCTATTGCAGGAAATATAGAATATAATGCAAAAAAAATTGCGAAATATATAAAATACGCATCAAAAATTAATCTGGATTTAGTTGTATTTCCTGAACTAGCGCTTATGGGATATCCAATAGAAGATACGATAGACAGACATCCTGTGATTGTTGAAGAGAATATTAAGTGGCTAAAAGGGCTTGCAAAGATTACAACATCAACTACTGCAATTGTCGGTTTTGTAGAACCGCGTAAAAAAGATGCAGAAGGCAAAAAATATTTTAATTCAGCTGCAATTCTTAAAAATGGGAAAATAGAAGGTATTGTAAGGAAATCTCTTCTTCCTAATTATTCTGAATTTAATGATTACAGATATATAGAACCATCTCCGATTGTAGGCGTCCAGCCTGCTGAAACACTTGGGATTTTTGATAAGGACGATATAAAACCTTCATCTAAATTATATGATAAATTTGGAATTTCTATATGCGAGGATTGCTGGAATAACAAAGAATTTTTTGAAAAAAATTTATATGAAAAGGATCCTATTGAGGAGCTTGCAGAAGAAAATCCGAAAATTTTTATTAATTGTTCTGCTTCTCCGACAAGGGCTAAAAAAGAGCAGCTAAAACATAATATGCTTTCGTTTATTGCTAAAAAATATAAAACGCCAATTGTTTATGTCAATCAGGTAGGCGCGATAGATAATAGTTCTTTTGATGGTTCAAGCCGTGTTTTTGGTGCTAACGGTGAATTAATTGCACGTGCAAAATCTTTTGAAGAACAGTTCCTTATAGTAAACCCTGAAAAAAATATCGGAAAGATTTATCCACTTACTAAAGGGCTTGATAAATCTTTGACCGAGCAAAAAGTTTTTACGCTGGAATATGAATCTGATTTGGAGAGAACTTATAAAACACTTATTCAGGGAATTAGAGATTACTTTAAGAAATGCGGATTTAAACGTGCTGTTTTAGGTCTATCAGGCGGTTTGGATTCAACTGTTTGTGCAGTGTTGATGGCTGATGCTATCGGCAGAGAAAATGTATTCGGGGTTTCAATGCCTTCGCATATTACAAGTCAGGAAAGCAAATCTGATGCTGAAAAATTAGCTCATAATCTGGGGATTAATTTTACAGAAGCTACAATCAGACCTATGATTGATACAACAACGGAATGTCTGAATGAATTATTTGAAACAGTCGGGAAAAAATGGAACGGGCGTTTTGAAACAAGCTTTACGCCTGATAACATTCAGGCGCGCTCAAGAGCAATGTTCTTGTGGGGAATAAGTAATGAATTCGCGTCCTGCATTCCAATTGCAACTTCTGACAAGTCAGAGTTGTATATGGGCTATGCAACCATTAACGGCGATATGTCCGGTGGTTTTGCGCCTATAGCAGATGTTCCGAAAACAAAATTATTTGCATTTGCAAGATGGCTGAATGCGAACAGGGAGCAAAAAAATGCAATTCCGGAGGCAATTATACTTAAAAAACCGGGGGCAGAACTTGCGATTGACCCCAAGACCGGAAAACCTTTGATAGCAGAAGATGCGCTTATGCCTTATGAATTTTTGGACGAAATTATTTGGAGAATAGAGAATAAGAATGAGGGTTATCACGACTTGTTAGAAACAGAATTTGTTTACGAAAAGCATAATCCAATTACGAAAGAGCAAAAAATAGAATGGCTTGATAAATTCTTCAGAAGGATGTCAACAGCTTTATATAAATGGTCTATTCTTCCGCCTTCTGTAATCGTAGAAGCACGTTCAATAAATAAATATGACTACAGACAGCCGATTACATCTTCAAGAATAAACTATAAAGGGGTTGATGAAGCTCATATCCATGATGTTCTGGAAGAGTAGTTATCTCAAAAGTAGATTTGAATTTAAGTGCTTTAACTGACGCTTCATCTCTTCTGCTTTATCCCCGAGGCTTTCTTTCTGATATATTTCCATTGCAATTTTGTAATTTTCTTCTGCATCATTTTTGTATTCAGGATTATCGTATCCTGACATTAACTGTAAGGTTTGAGCAAGAAGAACATAACCTTCCGGTTTTTTAGGGTTAATGTTTATTGCTTTTTCAAAGCACTCTTTTGAATCAATAATATGACCTTCAATATGATTTTTATAGCCTTCAAGAATTTTCATAGGATATGCAAACAGGTTTTGTTTGTCGAAAATTCTTAGCTCCAATAAGAAGCATATTTCCATCAAATCTTTATCCTGATACATATCAGTAAATCTGAAATGAGAAATAAAATATTTTGGAAAAACCGAATCTATTCGTTTAAGAATCTCATTCTTCTTGTCAACCTGTCCTGCAAGTTCGTAAATACTAGCTTCTTTCAATAATTTTATAGGATTATCCTTGTCTATCATATCAATTATGTATAATAGTTTCAGCCCCTTGGCTAATTCATCTTTTGCAAGAACAATTGCAACTTCTTGAAATAAAAATTGTATTGTTCTGTACTTATTGTATTCAAATAAACTCAAAATGTAGTTTTTTGCAATATCTTCCTGCGATGAGAAAACAAAAGATAAAAATTTAATTCTTTTTATATTGAAGTTATCTTCATCCCATCCTAGAATTTTGTTTGCATCCATAATTGCTTCATAGTAATTAGACATTTCGTAATTAAGTGCAACCCTCTCATAGTAGGCTTCTTCTTTTTTTACGCAGTGAGTAATAATGTATGTGAAATCAGAATACGCATCATCAAGCATTAAGAGCTTGTGGCATAACCTGCCGCGTTTTAAAAAAGTTTCTGACGGCTTGTACTCTTCTTTAATCAAACTGTTTAATTTTTCTAGTGCTAAATCGTAATTTTTTTCAGAAATATCCTTATCAACAGACTTTAGCGATAGTAAATATTTTATGTTGTCTAACATTTTTGAATCCCTTACTATTACTTTTTATCATAAAGTTCTGAAAAAAACGAGTTCCCGAATTGACTACAAAACTTTCAACGCCTGTCTAATCTCTCTGAGAGCAGTTGAAATTTCTCTATTAGTGTCTTTTTCTTTTTTTATTTTTTCATAAGCAAACATAATTGTTGTATGCTTTTTATTATAATATTTAGCAATATTCACAAAGCTCTGATTGGTGATTTCTCTGCATAAATATATTGATAAGTGTCTTGCCATAGAAACTTTTTGACCTCTGGCAGTCCCTTTAATATCTTTTATATCTGTTTCAAAGTAACTGGAAGTAACCCTTGCGATTTGATCGAAACTTATCCCCTCGTCGCTTTCTTCACACTTAAGTACTTCTTTTGCTAGTTTGAGAGTTAACTCCTGTTCTGTAATTTCTGCATAAGCACAAACTTTAGTAAATGCTCCTTCAAGTTCGCGAACATTGTTGCTGAAGTTTCTTGCTATATACCTGAGAGCTTCATCTTCATGTATCAAATCATTATCTGTTGCCAGTTTTTTTATAATTTCAAATCTTGTTTCCAAATCAGGAGGAGTAAGCTCTATCATTAATCCCATTTCAAACCTTGAACAAAGTGCAGCTGTAAGTGTCGGAATTTCTTTAGGCAGTCTGTCAGAGGTGATAACAATTTGTTTGCCTTTATTGTACAAACTGTCAAAAGTGTACTGCAAATTTTCCATAGTTTTAATCTTTGATTCAATAAACTGAATATCATCAATAAGAATTATGTCTATATTGGTATATTTACGGTTAAACTTTGACATATTCTCAATAGTGTTGTTAGTTTTTCTGCTGTTTGAAATATAGTCATTTATATAATCTTCTGTTTTTGTATATTTAACTTTTAATTTTGGATTATTAAATATTATATAATGTCCTATTGCCTGCATAAGATGTGTTTTTCCAAGGCCGGAATTACCGTATATAAATAACGGATTATATTTGCCAGCAGGATTCTGTGCCACTGCCATAGCTGCTTTATATGCAAATTTACTGTTTTCACCCTGTACAAAGTTTTCAAATTTATATTTAAGGTTCAAATTTGCAGCAGACTGCATATTGGCAAGATTTTCCATTGCCTGTTCTTTAATACTTACTTCACTTGCTTTTTTTTGCAGTTTTTCAGTTTCTCTTTTTAGTGTTTTGGCTGCAGTTTCATCATAGATAATAACAAGTCTGGAATTCTCATCACCCGAAACCCTTTTAAGAGCTTCTACCATCTGATTATAATGATTCTTCCTGAGCAAATCTCTTCCCATCATCTGGCCGGTTACAACAGTTAAAACCCCCTTGTCGTACCCGGATACTTCAAGCGGATAAAGCCAGGGATGAGCATTCTCAGGTAAGACACCCAGCAATTCTTCCTTAACTTGCTCCCAAAAACGTTTTAGTTCAATATTTTCCATACAACTCTAGATTTGTGATTACTTAAGTTAAATAAAAAAGGCGACACCCAGATTCGAACTGGGGATAAAAGCTTTGCAGGCTTCTGCCTTACCACTTGGCCATGTCGCCGTAAAAAAATAATATAATAAACAAGACTTTTTTGCAAGTCTTCAGGTTGATATTTACGGCTAACTAAAAAAGACGGTCAGTCTTTCGACAAACCGTCTTTAAATTATTATACTTTGCGTTTACGAGCTGCTTCTGATTTGCGTTTTCTCTTAACGCTTGGCTTTTCATATCTTTCACGTTTTTTTACTTCTGATAAGATTCCAGCTTTTTGAATTTTTTTCTTAAATCTTCTCAAAGCGCTTTCGATACTTTCGTTTTCGCCAACTTTAACTTCTGCCATTTATATTTTCACCACCTTTATAGCACTATGTGTAACATATTTATAATAAAACAAGCTGTTTTAGATTTCAAGGGGTGTGGATAAAATACAAAGGGGTAAATACAAAGGGGTAAATGTTGACAGCTGTAAATATGAGTGTTAAACTTCCGTATATGGAATTAACTGCAGAAGAAGCTGTAACAAAATTATTGTCAGATAACGAGATTTTACGGGGAAGTAATACAGAATTTTATTCTAATCCTATGTATAACCTCGGCGAGTTTTTAAAAAACTTTAAACCAGAGCCTTCACCATATGAAGGTAAGTATGTTTTTATAAGATAAAAAACTCCCTTTAAAGGGAGTTTTTTTTAAGATTTAACGTCTGCAGTTCCGTATCCTTCGTGGTATTTGTATTGCATAAGATGGAGTTTACCATTTTCGTCTTGTTGTAATACATAGTGTTGATTTGTTTGTCTGCCGTGGAAGATTAATTCACCGTCTACCGGATCTACTGATACTTGAATGTAATCAACTTTTGTTGAGCCGCTCTGACTTGTCATTGGTATTGTCCAGAGATTATCGCCGGATTTTGTTGGTGTGCCTACTGTAATGTTTCTGAAGTCAGCTATAGGTGAATCATCTATTACTTCTATCAAGTTTTTAAGTGACTCTGCTGTAATGTCTTTTGCTTCAACATTTTTGTAACCAGGTTTATAGAATGACGCTTTAACTTTTGCTCTGACTTCTGCCGGCAATTTTGCTAATGCTTCTCTCAAATCTTCCGGCGTTGCATCTTTTGCAAGATTTATGCATTTGTCCAAATATTTCTTTTTGTCATCGTCTGATAGCTTGTTGTAATCAGGCAAGTCTTCAAAATTACCTGCTGCAGCTATTTCTTCGGCCTTACTTTCTGTTGTCGGAGTTGTTACCGGTGTGGTAACTTCTGTCGGCTGAGGAGCAGGTGTTACTGTAGTTGGGGTTGTACTTGTTGGTGTACTAGCTGGTGTGCTTGTTGAACCTGCTTCAAATTCAGTGTTAGGATATTTGGCTTTCAGTTTATTTAATAAGTCATGATATGCTCCTTTATTCATCCTGCTGTAAACAGGATCTTCTGGATTTTCATATTTTGCTTTTATTTTATTATAAAGGTCTTTTGCTCCGGCTTCGTCATCAGCTTTCAATTTTGCGATTGAATCTTCAAAGCCTTCATAAATAGCATTATCTTTGTCATTTACGCCGTCTTTTGTTTTAGTTGTGCTGGTTGAATCTTTGCATCCGCAAGTGCATTCTCCGGTTCTGGTGCTTCCGCCTGCATTGCCGCCGCCCCAGAAATTACCCCAGCCTCCGCCGAAGGATGGGAAGCCGAAACCTCCCAGACCAAAACCGCCGAAGTTGCCGAAGCCGCCGAAGCCCATGTTCATGCCGCCGCCAAACCAGCCGCCGAATAAATTGCCAAAGGCATTACCTAAGCCGGCTCCAAAGCCGCCCCAAAAACCGCCATGACCGCCGCAGTCTATATTATAGGTAGTATTAAATATACTGCCGTAATTCCCGCCGCCGTGACAACCGGAGTGGAACATCTCATAGTGTTTAAATGCGCTGTGACAATTAATTCTGGTCATAATTGTTACCTCAATTTTTCTTACATCTGTTATATATATAAAGTATGTAAAATTTATTCAATTTCAACATTGCTTTATTTTGTTACAAATGTTTACATTGTAAATTTTTGTAAATCTTTATTTAAAAAGTCTAAAGTTTTTGAAAAATATGCCGATATATATATTACCAAGGGAAATGAAAAGCTCAGGTAAAAGGAGCAGGGATTATGGGATTTAATGTATCAGCATCAATGGGATATCAATTGGAAAATAGTGAATTCTTGAGAAGTGCTGCAAAAAATATTTTAAATAGAAGCGCTTCTCCTGAAACTACACAGAGAATTATTGAAAAAACTTTGTTCAATTCGGATGTTCAATTAAGAGAATTGTATACAAATCCGCAATTGTCAGTAATAAAAGCTTCAACACAAATAAGTATGATGCCTTCTTCTAGTAGTATTTCGGAAGCTATTAAAGAAATTGATGAAATAACTGGTTCCAACTAGTTATTTTTTTTAGCTTATCTTGTCGAACTTCTTTAAAATATTTGAAAAATCATGCAAATAAAAAATCTGCAAAAGCGCCTGTTCTAGGTGAATTATGGAATATTTTCTCTTCAAATAATGAGGCCTCTGAAAAAAATCCATATAAAGGTGAATTGTATGATTTTGAAATAGATAAGAATGCAAAAAACATTTTTGCAGCGTAAAAAGACTTCTCCTCAAAAGGCGCAGCTGGTATACCAGCTGCGCCGCCTCGTTATATTTCAACTTTTACTATTACTTTTTTAACGCTCAATTTGTTGTCTGGAGTTAAAGACGGCTGGTGTGCATCCTGTGGATAAAATACGAGGAATTCACCTTCTTCCAGTGTCTGGTATGAACTGCATATATTGCAATGAAGAAACTCAATATCTTTTTCTTTATCGTATTCTTTATCCGTTGTACAGTTTGAATAATCTGTTACTCCGACTTTTTCAAGTCCTTTTATCATATATTGAATATCTGCATATCTTCTATGAGCTTCATATGGGGCGTCATCTTTTGTAATGTAGCTTTGAACATTTGCAAAGATTTTTTCGCCGTCAATTAAATATCTGCCATCAGGGATATTTAGTAAATCATTATTTTTAAGCCATTCAAATCCCTGTTTTAGTCTTTCTGAAATTCCGTAGTAAGTATCTGCATTTGTTAGTTTATCTTTTATCATCGTATTACCTTCCTAATATTAACTTAATAAATCTTAACAAATTAATACAAAAAAGGCAATTTATATTTAATAAATTACTTTATATTAATGTAAGGTTAAAAGGTTATTTTAAAATTACACAGGTTAGTAAAAGTTAGGTAGGTTCACTATGTTAATGGCATTCTGGGAAGTCCAGAGATTAACACGCGAAATAAATTACTTGGAACGGCAGGCAATGGAAACCCGCAACCGACTTTCGAATTATCAAAAGTATGCGAGTGTTCTGGGCGGTTCAAGTGTTATGACAATGAACAACATTGCCGGAATTTCTGCCGAACTTTTACCGAGAGCGTCAATGTTTGCACAATTCTCTAATCAAGCAAGTTCAATGAGTGCAATGCAAAATCTTCAAACAATGAAGATGATGGGACAAGTGCCTTGGACTGGTAATGCTTTAGCTCAGTATCAAATAGAGATGAGTGCATTTGCTAAGTTTAAAGAAGAGTCTATGAAGGCTCTTAAACAGCAGGAAGTTCAAATTCTTAATGAAAAGGAAAAAGAAATTCAGCTGGAAATGAATGAAATTGAGCAGCGACTTAAGATGAAGCGTGCGTACCTCGAGTCTGTAAAACAACAGGCTGCTGAGGATGCAAGAAACAGTGCTCCTAAGTTCGGGCTCGGATAACAAGACTATTTAACTCTAAAAACTTATAGTGTGTAGAAAAATAGTGAAGTGTATACCTATTAACTTAATAATTCCCCTCGCCTCTCATCCAAGAGGCTTTTTTTTGCAATGTTTCGCTTGACAACTATACTAAGCCAGTATATAATAATTATATAAGGATATGTTGTACAATATGCAAAGTTTTGTCGAACCAATATTTGTAAAGGTTTTAACCCTTTGCCCTGAAACCCTTGTGGCTGTAGGGGGGGGGGGGCGAAACATCCTATAAATACTAGCTTTGAGCTGGTAGGTTCGACTATCAAATTTACCACCGGAGGTGATTTATGATAACCTTCGGTAGCGATGTTGCTGATTTAATTTTACAGCGGACTTTAGGTGAAAATGCATTAGGCTTGAATAACTCAATCAACCGGATGACAACGGGTTATAAAGTTAACCATGCGAAAGATAATGCAGCCGGTTATTCAATTATCACCGATTTATCGAAGAAAATAAGCTCAATGCTCCAGGTTCAGCAGAATACAGAGGATGGTATTGCATTGCTTCAGACCGCTGAGGGCGGTTTGGAGGAGATACAGAAGCTTCTTGAGCGTTTACGAGATTTGGCAACACAGGCGTCAAATGGGACTTATGATGCAGATGCACGGGAAGCAATGCAGGCAGAGGCTGATGAGATATTGGAGCAGATAGAGCAGATAAGAAATGTTACATCTTATAACGGGAAAAACCTGTTTGAAACAGAGCAGAATAGTAATACACCTGTATCACGTCTTTCAAACTCAGTTCGGAGTGCTTCTCCATCGGCTCTTATGTCTTCCCGTGTAATGTCCATATCTGACGAAGATACTGTATCGGGAGCATTTGATTTCTCTTCCGGTGAAACAAAAACCGTAACAATTGATGGGGTAAGTTATACAGTAACTAATAACGCTTCCGTGTCAGCTTCTTTATCTTATACAAAAGATAAGAGTACCGGTGTGTTGACGATATCAGCTAATAAAATGACTATTAAGGGGCAGGCTGATGTTGCTCATAATCTTGTAATAAATGGCAGCTCGAATAATGTTTATGGTGGTGATAAAAATGACTCGCTGGCACTTGCTAATGCTAATAATGTGGCTAATAGATTGTATGGTGGAGCAGGGGATGATACATTTACAAATGTAACTTCACCTTCATCAAACCTATTTTATGGAGGTGACGGCAATGACACTTTCAACATATATGGAGCGGCAAGTTTTAATGGCGAAGACGGAAATGATATTATAAATATCAATTATTCAGTCCCACTTAGTTCAAATCTTAATGCAAATGGTGGGAGCGGAGATGATATTTTTAATATTAATGCTAATAATTGGTGTTGTTATGGTAATTCAGGAGAAGATACTTTTAATATTAAATCCGGCGTGCAAAATACTTTTGTAGACGGTGGTGATGGCACAAATGCAATTAATGATAATGGAACAAATACAATAAAAGTAAATGTTCCAAATGCGAATGCGTATTCGGAAGCTTTTGCAATAGGGGCAACAAAAACATTAACGATTAACGGTAAAGAATATACAATTACTAATACCGCATCTTATGTTCAAAATCTGGTTTATTCTATAAATGGTGATACGATTGAATTTCAAGGAACATATTTTAAAATAACTGGTAATTCTGAGCAAAGCCATAATGTAAAGTTACTATCACAGAGAATGACTTTTACCGGCGGAAATTTAAAAGATACTATTATTGTCGCTGATACTGCCAGATATGCAACAATATACGGAGGCTCCGGTGATGATTATATTGAGAATAATGCTGGCGACGTGTATATGTGGGGGCAGGATGGCAATGATACAATTATTAATAATGGCGGTAACAGTTGTCTGATTTTTGCGGGAAATGGTGATGATACTGTAGAGATTACAAAAGGAACAGGGCATTATCTTGATGCAGGTGACGGAAATGATAATGTGACAGTGTTAGGTAGTGCAAGTAATGCAACAATATATGGCGGAGCAGGTACAAATAAAATTACGAATAAATCAGTTAATAATATTGGTATCAGTGGTTTTGGAGATGCTGATAATTGTTCTGCAGTTGTAATAAATCCTTCTGCATCCAAAACGGTAACAATCAACGGGGTTTCTTACTCGCTGGTTAATCAATTAAGCGATAGAACCTCTGTTGTTTTATACAATTATAATTCTGTGTCAGGCGAAACTTCTTTTTGGGGTTCTTATGTAGATGTACACGGTAAAACCGATAATATTGCATACAATGTAGTAGTAAGTGGTGCATATAATAATTGTTATGGCAGAGAATTGGATGACAAATTTACTGCTAAAGGCTGGGCTGTTAACCTTTATGGAAACTCCGGCAATGATACTTTAATCCAAAATTCATACTGGGGGAAAACGCATGGCGGCAATGGAGATGATACAATTATCGCTAATCAATCCGGCAGCTTTATTTATGGAGGAGCTGGAAATGACACAATAACAATAAATGTTTCAACAAGCAATGAGATTGATGGCGGTGCCGGTGATGATACGTACAATATCAATGCTTCTTGTGCTCCAAAAGATACAGACGGTAATAATATATATAATATTGATGCTAACGATTGTAACATTACAGGCGGGATGGGGAATGATACATTCTATGTTAATGGAAATAATAATATTGTTAATGGAGCAGGCGGTGATGATTATTTTGTTATAAATAGCAAAGGTGCAAATACAATTGATGGTGCAACTGGCGATAATTATTATGTCGATAATTCGGACGGAAATGCTGTGCTCGTTAATGTCGTTAGCGATCCAAACAGCGGAATGCTGCAGTTTTCTTCAATCGGCGAAGAAAAGTCTTTTATCATTGATGGCAAGAAATACACTATAAAAAATTCGACGACTCTTGGCACTTCTCAAGCTGTTAACAGTTTGAAATATTCATATAATGCAACAACCGGCAAAATAACTGTTGACGGTTCTAACTTTACAATAACTTCTGATGACAGTGCTTGTAATTTAGCCGTTAAAGGTGATAACAATCTTGTATATGGAAGTAAATATGCAGATACAATAATTGTCGAATCAGGCTCAAATAATAAAATTTATGGTTTGAATGGTGACGATAATCTAATTTTAAATTCTGCGAATAATTCAGTTCTTGGAGGTGAGGGTAATGATACAATTACTGTTAATGCGGCCTCCAGTAAAGAGATTAACGGTGAAGATGGTAATGATATTATTAATATAAATTGTAATAATAATTCAAATATCATGGCTGGAGATGGTAATGATAAATTAAATATTAACGGTTCAAATAATGTTGTAGATGCAGGTAACGGAAATAATAATATTACAATTTCCGAATCTAATAATACTGTAACGGCAGCAGATGGAAGTAATGACATTCGTGTAACGGGTTCATCAAATAATGTTACGGCCGGAAGTGGAAATAATAAAATTGGTATTTCCGGTGATGATAATACCTTAAATGTTGATAAAGCTGTCGGCGAAATCAATATCCTCGGAAACAGCAATGAGGTAACAGTAAATAATGGTGCGAATAAAACAATAATTCGCGGCAGCCATAATACATACATAAGCTTAAACGGCGAGAAAAATGTTTCTGTTAAAGGCAGTTATAACGAGATAAATACCGGCAGTTCGAGTGATGTTTTCAATATATCAGGTGATTTCAACTACATAAATAGCACAGGCGGCGACAACAGTGCAATAATCTCTGGTGATTCAAATATTTATGAAGGCGGATCCGCCAAAGATACTATACGCGTAAATTCGGGCAATAGCAACAATATTGATGGCGGAGCCGGAAACAATACTTTGTACGACAAAGGAATTAATACTATTTATACAAATGTCCGCCGTATAATAACCTCTCCGTTTGAAACGGATTTAAAAATTGATATTGGCAGTGGTGATGATAAATTTATACACATAACAATAGATTTTAGTACTATTGGCTTTACAGTCGATTTATCAACTGCTAAATCTGCTTTAGAAAGTTTAGAAGCCATAGATGATATGTTAAAGACTGTATCCGAACAGCTTTTAAATATAGGCAGCACCATAAACCGTTTAGAGAGCGTTGCAGAAGCACAGGCACTAAAACTTAATAACTTGATATCTTTCCGTTCAACTATGCAGGATGCAGATATAGCGGAAGAATCATCAAATTACATCCGCTACCAAATCTTACAGCAAGCCTCCTCGACTTTATTAGCTTCATCTAGAAATCTTAAAGCACAAAATGTTTTAGGACTGCTTTCAAATATTTCTTAATAAACTGGTATATCAATAGGGTTAAGCAGCTTTACGCTCAGCACATCACCTTTATTAATGTATACGTCCTGACCTTTTCTAAACATATCTGCAACACTGTCGCCAACCCAGTATCCAACTCCGCCGATAAATCCGCCTACAGCGCAGATAGGTGCTGTTAAATATTGAATACCCGGAGCAGATTCTCCTGCACTAATACCATAATTGGTTGCATTTTTAGTTATTTCTACTCCTCGTTCATAGTTTTTCTTGACAGCTTCACCGTATCCAAGGTTTTTATACAAAGACCCGTCAAAATATATATTATCAAATTGACATACGGCCATATCCAAAGGAATTTGTCTGCCGTTAGGGGTAACTACATGATCAAAATCAAGATAAAGTTTAGCGCCTCTTGAAAATCTTTTTGCCGTATTAACCTTAGAAACACTTCCTCTTACAACAGAGCCTGCCGGTAATATTATGTTTGTATCAGATGAGAGCTCATTCTTTAATGTCGCAACAAAAGAATCTCCTTCACATCCTGAAAAAGTGCTTACAGGCTGTAAAAATTCCAGTTCAAAAACAGTTCCTGCCGGTATTCTTTTTGTTCTGGCATCAGCTTTAAAAGCACCTGCAAAAGCAGCAGTTGATGCTATGCACAATGTCAGCATTAGTATTATAAAATTTTTCATAATTCTCTCCTCCAATACACGACGATTGTAGCATATTGTAATACTAATTGCAATCAAGATTAATATCTTCATTTTTAGCAGAAAAATGCTTTATCATCTGCGAGGCAGCTACTGCTGTAAATGGTACGCAGATAACAATTGCAATGCTTCCTATCAGCGCTGAAGCTGTTTCAGTTACTACTTGATTAAGGTTTATAAATTTTTGCAAATCAATATTTCCTGCGAGAAGCAAAAGTGGAAGCGAACCGCCGAGATATACCAGTATTAAAGTATTTGCCATTGTTCCGATAATATCACGCCCAACATTCATGCCGGAAATAAAAAGATCTTTTACTGTTTTTGTATTATCTGTGATATAAATTTCATTAATAGTGCTGGCAATTGACATTGCAACATCCATTACAGCCCCGAGTGTCGCAAGTATCATTGTCGAAATTGTTATGCCGATAAAATCAAGTTCAGGGTGAGCTGTATACAAAAACATAGAGTTTTCTTCTGTGAAACCGGTAAGATGCGCAGTAAACATGGTTATGTATGACAGCAGGCCTGCGAACAAAAGACTTAACATAGCTCCGATAACAGCAGATGTGCTCTTTGCGTTAAAACCGCCTACCAGATACATTGTTGCTGCTGTTGAAGCAATACAAATTAAAATAGTCGCAAGAACCGGATTTATACCAATTAATATTAAAGGCGAGAGTGCGTGTGTTATAAGAAGCACTGTAAGCCCTATAGAAATAAGGCTGTAAAATCCTTTTTTTCTTCCTACATATATCAAAAGTCCGCAGAATAACAATGACAGCCAGCAAAGATTTCCTGAACGCTTGATGTCTTCAATAGAAAACTCCACTCCTTCTCCGTTGTCTTCTGCATGGAGTATAACTTTTGTATTTTTTTTCAATTTGATATCATAATAAGGATTTCCGGTAAGCATATTATCAAGCTCTACGGTTTCACCTTTAAATTCTCCGGTAAGAAGCCTAACCTGTATAGTTTGTTTTGTCTGTGATACAGTATCGTCGTTTAAATCAACATACTGAACCTTTTCAACTATTCCGGTCTGGGAAGGCAGTATCTTTGCTTCATCTGCCAGAACCGGTAAAAACAACATTGATAATATTAATAAAAGATATTTCATAATATGCGCCTTGCTTAATCAAACAGATTAGTCTGCATTGATTGTATTTTAATTCCTAAATGTCTATATCCTTCCGGCGAAACTTTTCTGCCTCTCGGAGTTCTCTGCAAAAGACCGGCCTGAAGGAGATATGGTTCGCATACATCTTCAATCGTTCTTACATCTTCGCTCAGTGCCGCGGCTATTGTTTCTATTCCGACCGGCCCGCCGTCATACTTATCAATAATTAAATTTAAAAGAGCTCTGTCTGTGTTATCAAGTCCAAATTCATCTATTTTTAACAAATCCAGTGACTCATTGGCAACATTTTCGTTAATTTTACCGTCGTGTTTAACTATTGCAAAATCTGCAACTCTTTTAATAAGTCTGTTTGCAATTCTTGGCGTTCCTCTTGAACGCATTGCAATAGCTTTTGCACCATCAGTAGAAATTTCAATATCAAGAATTTTAGCAGTTCTTTGCACAACGCTGGTTAATTCTTCTATTGTATAAAATTCAAGTCTGTGGATAATCCCGAACCTGTCACGAAGCGGACTGGAAAGTTCTCCAGCTTTTGTTGTTGCGCCGATTAAGGTGAACTTAGGCAGAGGTATTCTTAGAGTTTTTGCGGTCTGGCTCTTGCCTGTTGTCATATCAAGCGTAAAATCTTCCATTGCCGGATATAAGATTTCTTCCGCAACTTTATTTAATCTGTGTATTTCGTCAATAAACAGGATTTCTCCGCCTTTTAATGACATTAATATACCTATAATATCACGCGGTCTTTCCAGCGCCGGAGCAGAAGTAATTCTTATATCAACTCCCATCTGCGAAGCAATAACCCCTGCAATTGTTGTTTTCCCCAGACCGGGTGGACCGTAAAATAACATATGGTCCAGAGGCTTGCTGCGTTTTTTAGCAGCTTCCAGTGTTATTTTTAAGGTTTCTTTGAGCGCTCCCTGTCCTATATAGCTGTCAAAGTCTTTAGGACGTATAGAGCTTTCAAATGTATTGTCATATTCAATGGTTTCAGGCTTAACTATAGGGTTTTTCTTATTCCCCCCGTATTTACCCCTTTTCTCCAATTCGTCATCATCTGATATAATTGCCATAAATTAATCATAGCATAAATTTTTAACAAACTCTATTTGTTTTTAGACCTTTTAGATAATCTCTAATGTTATTGAATGTTTTTTCTAAAAGATAATTTACAGAGTCATTTGTATTATAAGCAATATGAGGGGTAATAATTACATTATCCATCTTGAATAACTTTTGGGTTATTAAAGCTGTTTCTACGCAATTAGAATTAGAATTTTCAATAACATTTGTTAACTCGCCAGGGTGAGTGCTAAGAAATTCACACTCAAGTACATCGAGAGCAGCAGCTTTTACCTTACCTTTGATGAGATTGTCATATAAAGCTTTTATATCTAAAAGTTCTCCGCGTGCTGTATTTACTATATAAACTCCATCTTTCATCTTGTCAAATTCATCAGGGCCAAGCATATGGTAATTATCTCCTGTATATGGAAGATGCAGGGATATAATATCAGATTCTTTTAAAAGTTCATCAAAACTTACGAAGTCACAAAATCCTTCCAGCTCCGGATTTTGCATATAAGAATAAATCATAACTTTCATACCAAAGAAATGCGCAATTTTTGAAACTAAAGCGCCTACCTCACCGCAGCCTATAATACCCAGCTTTAAGTTAGAAAGAGTACGCCCTTCGTAATGCTCATAATTAATGTTATGGCTTTTCATTTCAATGATAGCAGGAAGCATGTTTCTTATAAGAACAATTATCAATGCAATTGCATACTGGGCAACTGCTTCTTCTCCATATTCTTCGATATTTAAAACTGCAATATTGTGTTCAATACAATAATCAAGATCAATATGTCCGTATCCATATGAACGGGTGGCAATCATTCTCAGATTCCGGAATTTATCAAGAACATTTCTTGTAAGGTTAGAGCTCCTGAATACACTAATTATAGATGTTTCTTTAAGCTGCTCTTCGCTGAGTTCTGTTGTTTCATTAAGAGGTTCATTAATAAAAGTTATATCAAAATCCACTAACTCGTTATTTTCAAAAAATTCTTTTTCAGACTCTCTAAAGTCGAACATCATCATCTTTATCACTGGCAATCTCCTTTTTTAATTAAGTATGAGGGTAAAATAAATATATGCTATTCTACAGACAGGCAATTTATGGTAGCATTAGTGATAAAGAGGTGATTATATGAAAAAAATCAGTATTGTTTCATCCTGCTTTAATGAGGAAGATAATATTCCTATACTATATAGAGGAATAAATGAAGTGATAGAAAAGTATATAGAAAGGTATGAATTTGAGTTCATATTTATCGATAATGACTCGACTGATTTTTCTCAGGATGAGCTTAGAAAACTAGCAATGGACGACAAGCGGGTTAAACTTATTTTTAATTCAAGAAATTTTGGATACATAAAATCCGCTTACTATGCAATTATGCAAGCTTCTGGCGATGCTGTAATATATCTTGCCTCAGATTTACAAGATCCTCCTGAATTGATTGCTGATTTTATTGACAACTGGGAAAAAGGTTGTGATGTCGTAATTGCCAGAAAATATGACCAGAAAAGCTTTTCTTTCTTAAATATTCTAAGGAAGTTTTATTATTTTGCCCTTGACTTAATGAAGGATGAAGGAGGAAATCTTATCCGTAATTATAAAGGGTTTGGGCTTTATGATAAAAAGGTTATAGGTAAACTTAAAGAGGTTGAAGATCCTTATCCGTATTTCAGAGGTTCAGTTCTAGATATGGGATTTTCAATGAAAATTATTGATTTTGATGAGCCGGAAAGAACAAGCGGTTTTGATAAGAATAATTTGGTAACTCTCTGGGATAATGGTATGCTGGGGCTTACGAGAACAACAAAAGTTCCGATTCATATTATTACAATGATAGGGTTCTTTGGTACGGTTATAACCTTTGCATTAATTATGCTTAGCCTTATCTGCTATGTCGGGTATTTAAACTTTATTATCCCTAAAAAAATGCTTTCGCTTTATTTCTTAATGTTTATACAAATTTTAAGCGTCGGCATGATTGGAGAATACTTGATAATGCTTTGCAGATTTGCAGAGAAAAAGCCTCTTGTTATTGAAAAAGAGAGAATAAATTGGGAAGTATAGTTTATCCCTGCATATGTGATGCTAAGCTCTGCAAATTTGTGTAATCCTGCATACAGTATGTTTCATCAACGGCCAGTCTGCCGTAGAATATGCTGTCAGAAACAGCCCTTCTCTTTTGTGTACCAGCAGTTGACATATCTGCTCTGTACTGTTTTGCTTCTTCTCTTTGTGAACCTTCCAGTTCAGAGAAATTTAAGCCCTGCGTAACTTCATTGTATTTTTGGGAAGCTTGCTTATATGCTGATATTGCAGCATCGTATGCTGTACTTGCTTTGCTTTGCAAGTTAAGCCAGTGCTGCCTCCAGCCGGCATGTTTTTCCTTCTGTTCTTCAAAACTTTGATTGAGTTCTTCCCACTTGCTGTTCATGCCGAATAAATCATTTGGATCTACTTCAACACGTTTCCCGTCAATTTCAACGTACCATTTGCCGTCAATACCTTTGTTTGCCGGCATGTATTGTCCGTTTATCCAGACTTTTGGTTGTGAATTTCCAGATACTTGTACCACGTGTTTATACTCCTTAAATATATAAAGTATGCATAGCTGGAAAAATTGCCTTTTTTGTAAACAAATTTTAACTTAATTTAAGATTTGTAAAAAAATTACAAGAAACAGTTTACTTTTTTTATATATTGAAACAATAATGTTATTGTAAGAAGTATATATCACAAATACATGGAATGTATGTTTTGAATAAGCATTAATGCCGACAATGGAAGTCAGCGAGCTTATGAAAAATGTGTAGAAAATCGTTTTTAAATAATCAGGGTAAAACAGTGGTGTATACGGACAGGGTACATATCCAAAAATAAGGAGAGAATACTATCACAAAAGCCGTGATATAATCACAGGCTTCTCAGGGCTGTTTTTAGTCTTATTAGAAACAGTCATGGGGAAAACTACGCAAAAAATGCCTAATAAGGGCAAAGAGTAACATAGAGTGCTGCACACGGAATGTGCAGTTGTAGACGGGCGAAAAGTAAATTATTTTGCCGCGTCAGATTAGAGTACGTATCGAAAGAGAGAAAGGAGATCCCAACTATGGCACTCACAATCAACACAAACATTTCATCAATTATCGCACAAAGAAGTTTGAACAGTGCGACAACAAATTTGAACACATCTTTAGAAAGGATGTCCACAGGTTACAAAATTAACCACGCAAAAGACAATGCTGCCGGTTATTCAATTGCAAACATGTGGGAAACTCAACTAGGTTCTCTGGATGTAGCTGCGGATAACGCGGCAACAGGTTCAGACATGTTGACATCAGCAGAACAAAGCTACAGCCTTTTGTCAGATCACTTACAGCGTATCAGAGATTTGACCGAACAGGCTGCAAACGGCACTTATGCTTCTGCTTCACTTAAAGCAATCCAGTCTGAAATTTCAGCAAGATTAGATGAAATTACACGTGTGGCATCAAATGCTGAATTTAACGGAATTAAGCTTATGTCATTTGATGGTACTAATGGTAATATTACCGGTATGAACGAAAAGGGTATCGACTTGCAGGTTGGTCTTTATGGTGATGGTGACAGTATTATAAATTTAGATATTGATCTGTTTAAAAGTGCAACAATCAGCGGACTTTTCACAAATATGACAAAGGCTAATGGTAATGGTGTAACATTACAACAGATGCTTGAGCAAGCTAATAATAAACAATCTGTGGATTTGAAAACAACAGATGAAGAACAAAAAATAGTTAATAATAAAATATTTGCAGCAGCTTGCAGCGGTCTGATTTATGACAGTGTTACTGATTCTTATACTCTAGCATCTGGTGTAGAAGATTCTTATGGAGCAAAAGAAATGTTGAGCTTCCTTGATTCTGCAATTGATGATATTTCTTCAAGAGTAACAAGAATTGGTGCTGCTCAGAACAGAGTAGAATCTGCTATTACTGCAATAGATGTGCAATCTCAAAACTTGACATCATCATTGTCTACGCTGAGAGATACAGATGTAGCAGAAGAATCTTCAAACTATATTCAGTCACAAATTCTGCAGCAAGCATCTGCAACCCTGTTAGCAACAGCAAACCAGACACCAAGTATTGCATTAAACTTAGTTTAAGAAAGGTTAAGGTATGGATAGAACTATTTATTTTTGCTAGTTCGTTGATTAGGGTTATGGTTGTTGAAGGGAAACGAGTTAACTCGTTTCCCTTTTTCTATATTATTATACCGGACAAACTAATTTACCCTGCGCAGACTTTATGATATTATTCAAACCATGCAAAATATAAAATCTATTATCTCAGAAGAGCTTAATTTTGTTGATAATGAAATTAAAAATGTTTCGCTAGAACAAGATGATATAAAACAAGCTTTAGAAAATTTTTTATCAGGCTCATCAAAACGAATTCGCTCAACGATTACTTCTTTATATATTAAAGCCTTGGACAAAAAAGTTTTACCGCAATGTATAAAAATAATGGCTGCTGGTGAAATAATTCATAATGCGTCACTGCTGCACGATGATGTAATTGATAATGCTAAAACCCGTAGAGGTGAAACTACAATAGGAGAAATATTTTCACCATATGTATCAATACTTTCCGGAGATTATTTACTTTCTATTGCAACAGAAAAATTGATGGAGGTTAACGATAATAATATATTGAAAATTTTTTTAAACTGCACAAAACAAATGTGTAATGCAGAGTTAACCCAATTTTTTCTTCGAGGAAAGAAACCTGATATTGACCAATATATAAGAATTTGTGAGGGAAAAACTGCATTCCTTTTTGAGGCAATTATGGAAAGCTGTGCAATTATTGAAAATTTACCGGTTGCTGATGCCGTTAGTTTTGCAAGAAATTTTGGTATATTTTTTCAGCTAAAAAATGATTTAGAGAAGTTGTCGGCAGAGTGTGATGCTGCTAATGAAATCTTTACTCCTAAAGATATTTTGGGTATTGAAAAAACATCTGCTTTAATAGATAATTATTTAAAGAGGCTAAGAGGAGATATCGGGCAGCTGCCTGATAATATTTATAAGAAGGGACTAGAGGGTTTACTTACAGAACTATGATTGATAAAGAGAAGTTTAAGGCAAATCTTAAAGAAACAATAGATACTATAGTTTTTGTTGTAGTTGCAGTTATTTTAATAAGATTTTTTATTGCAGAATTAAGATGGATACCATCCGGTTCTATGAAACCTACACTTGTCGAAGGTGATAGAATTGTTGTTGAAAAACTGACTAAATTTCCCAATCTTCTAAAAAATCATAGTTTTGAAAATACTCCGCAAAGAGGCGATGTAATGATATTTTATCCGCCTTTTGTAAAATTGAAAACTACGCCTTGGGCTGTTTTTAGCAGACTAACAGGTTTTTTCTGCAAAGACATTGCTTATATAAAACGTGTTGTAGGGCTTCCTGGTGAAAAGCTGGAAATCAAACAGGGCGATAACGGAGCTTATAAAGTTTATATTAATGATAAACCATTAAAAGAAGATTATATAATGAGCGAGTATGATTTCCACAAGTGCAAATCAGATATGTATTGCGGTCCTCTTGTAATTCCTCAGGGACATTATTTCATGATGGGGGACAACCGTGGCAATTCTATGGACAGCCGTTTCTGGGGAACATTGCCAAAGGAAAGGTTCATAGGCCGCGCTGTATTTCTTTTCTGGCCGTTTACGCATATGAGAAGTCTGTAATTTATCCCTACTAAAGTTGTAGAAATTTCTAACTAATTGGGAATTTTAATTTTTGGCTACAGCATTTAATATGATAGTGTGAAGGAATAAAAAGCCGGAACAATTATCACAAAAGTCTTTTGCCACATTTTGGCATTACTTTTGTTGTGTTCATGGAAGAAAAAAGAAAGAAAAGGAGATCAATTTATGGCTTCAATCACTATTAACACAAACCTTGCCTCCTTGACAGCGCAAAGAAACTTGTCAGCGGCAACAACAGGTATGAACACCGCAATGGAAAGATTATCAACGGGGTATCGTATTAACTCCGGTAAAGATGATGCTGCAGGCTCAGCTGTATCAACTTTAATGGAAGCTCAGATTTCAGGTTATGATGTTGCTGAATCAAATGCAACAATGGGACTGTCGCTTCTTGATACTGCTGAAGGTGTATTGGATATTGTTTCTGATTATCTGCAGCGTATAAGAGATTTGACCGAACAAGCTGCCAACGGTACTTATGGTACATCTTCAATGCAGGCAATCAGAACAGAAGTTCAACAGAGAATGGAAGAAATAAATCGTTTATGTGACGTTATTGATTTTAACGGAATCAAACTCTTAGATGGTACAAGTAATGCTTACCAGAGCGGTTCCGGTGTTAACTTGCAGGTAAGTAACAATTCCGGTAAACCAAATATTATTAATCTTGAAAAATCATTGTTTGCATCTGCAAAATGTAGTGCATTATTTAATACTACAAATGGCAATGAATGGTTCATACGTCAAGGTGAAAATTTTGATGCAGCTAAAGATGCTCATGGTTATATAGATTCAGAAAAATTCTCTACACCTGCATTATATGCAAGAATTAATGGTACAAGAGTAGAGTTAGATGATGGTACTGTTTACGACTTTACTGGTCAAGGTATTAAAGATAATAACTATGATGAGTTCGGAACAAGAAATGGTAAAACTGGTGTATTCAACTGTATAACTGCAATCTGTGATGCAGTTTATACAAATGATTCAACAGCACGTGAATTTTTACAATTCATTGATGATGCAATTGAAAACATTTCAGACAGAACTGCTCTTATCGGTGCGTACATGAACCGTGTAGAATCAGCTGTTGATGCAATCGGAGTTCAAAAGGAAAACATTGTGGCAGCAAATTCTTCTATCAAGGATGCTGATGTTGCTACAGAATCTTCTAACTATATTAAGTATCAAATATTGCAGCAATCTACAGCAACATTGCTTTCAACTGCAAACCAGACTCCAAGTATTGCATTGAATTTAATCTAATAAGTTTTTCTTAAATAGTGATGAAGCCCCCGCTGCGCGGGGGCTTCATTTGCAAACATAATAAAAAGCTTGAGTTAAACTCAAGCGGAAAAAGGGAAAAGGGATTAGTGTTAAATGTATTATAGAGTTCAGAAACGCATTTCTTCAGCAAGAACTCAAGTTTAGCTGAAAATACCGAAAGTTCTTTCAATGTTATCAGAAATTACTTTTTTAACGGATTCGTATTCCGTAGTAAGAGCGGTTCTTTCAGTTTCGAGCTTAGATAAAT
>OLZH01000245.1_pt1 | contig 23016 bp, 18 predicted proteins | sample 1673821 | NCBI WGS metagenome assembly OLZH01 (sample SAMEA103958128, study PRJEB25191) | human gut metagenome | reverse complement strand
AAGGATGATACTGTGCTACTCCTTTGCTATTTCTTTTTTCAATTAAATCATGGATAGCTTTTTTTCGCAAATGATTTAACTCCTTTAAACTTATAAAAGCTTTTTGATCCGTATCAATAGATATATTTGCAAAATAAAAGGTATATTTATACACTTTTGAGGTGGAAGAACCGCTTCAGGATAACATTTTTAATCAAAAAACAACATGACAAGAGAAGAACTCTTAGCATTGGTCAACAAGGAACTCGGTAGTACCAAGTTGACAATTAGCGAGAAAACCATCAATGAAGAACTTGATGACGTACTCGAAGATTTTGGTGAAGACGAAGCTGCAAACGCCAAGTTGGTAACCAAGGTTACAAATCGCTTGAAACGCATGGACGGCAATCTCCATTCTGACGTTTCTCAGCAAGTTAAGGAATATAAGAAGAAGGCGAGGGAACGCCAAAAGTCAAAGGAATCTGAGTCTGAGGAGGAAGATCCTGAAAATAACGATATTCCTGACGAAGAGGATATGCCTGAGTGGGCAAAGAAGCTCATCGGTGAAGTCAAGAAGGAGCGCGAGGCGCGAGAGCAAAAGGAAGCAGCTGACGCAAAGAAGGCGTTGGTTAACTCCATTAAAGAAGGTCTTAAGGCTAAGTTTGAGAAAGCCAACATTCCTTTGAATTCGTTTTTTGTTAAGACAGCTTTGGATAAGCTTGAGATTCCAGATGGTGAAGTTGATGTCAAGGACCTTGTCGGTAAGGCAGAGGTTCTTTACAATGCCGACCTCAAGGAAGCGGGTATCAATCCAGAAACCAAGCCTCGAAGCGGAGGTGGCGGAGCCGGAGGAACCGGAACCGTAGACGAACACGAGTTCGATGATGTTGCAGCTATCAGATCTCGACACAAGCCTAAGGACGAATAACAATTAGTATTCAGGATAACAAATTTATTTATTGATTATGGGAACAGTTTCTCCTTATTACAGTGAAAGGATGAATGGTAGCGGCTTCTTGCCAGGTCGTTCCCTCATCCAGGCTCGTGGCGAAATCGGCGGTATCCGCTATGTATTCGTCAAGTTGAATGGCGCCGCAAAGGATGCTTTCCGTACTCCTACAACTGGTGGTAAGTTGCTCAACCCTTTCAAGGGTCCTGCAAAGATTTACGCCGGTGACTTCCTGGAGTATGATCCTGGCATCTATGGCAACGCAGGCGCAACTGTTAAGATTGTTAAGTCTTACCAGTGTGCAAAGAATACCGGTGCTACTGACACAACTCTCCTTATTGTACGTGATGGCTACAAGCACATTCCGTTCATTGGAGACAACATCATGGTTGCTCCTGACGCTCTCGATGGCACAGGTACAGCAGTTACGGTTACGGGTGTTGAGAAGACAACCGAGGCTGGCGCAGACGTATGGAAGCTTACTTTGTCAGCAACACTCGGTGTTGTAGCGAAGGATGCGGTACTCGTTGAGGCAGCAGCTGCCGGCGCGAAACAGAAGCCTATGGTAACCAACCCTAACGGTTATGCTCAGTGCGACTACGACTTCCTGTTCACCCCAGGTGAAGATTTCGAGGATGGTGCTCGCTATATGCTTACCCCATTCCTTGCTAACGATGACACCGTTATGTATATCGACAGGATGTCTCCAATCCCTCCTGCAATCAAGGCTCTCAACAAGAGTCGCGTTAACGGATGGTTCCATCTCTAATTATTAACCTTAAAGATTGATTCAGGATTATGGCAAAATTTGATTTTAATAATTCGCGACTTGCCAAGTTCTTCGGTTCTCAGGAGAATACGGCATATTTGCAGAGTTTCCTTGACAAAAAGGAAATCTTCTTTACTAACTACGGCTGGTACAAGACACAGGGACATAACGCTTCGTTCCTAACATCTACCGACAACTATGGCTTGGCTACATTCAATGTTAAGGCTCGCAAGTTGAAGGCAGCTCCAATGGCTGACCTCCGTGCTCCTCTCGGTGATTCTAACCAGATGGACAAGAACGGACACAAGTGGTACACCGCTTCTATTCCGGACTTCATCACTCCTGGTTACGTTGAGACCGCAGTTGAGCGCTATGCACGCATCAAGCAGTTCGAGGAGTTCGGTAATGATGCCGATATCTTGGCAGACTGGTGCGATGAGGTTCAGACCCGTATTGACTCTGTTGATGCGACAATGAACTTTATGACCGCTCAGTTGATGTCTACCGGTAAGATTGACTACTCAGGCATTGGCCGTGGTATCTCTACCCCATTGCACAGGGCTATCGACCCTATCGAGTATGGCGATAACTTCATCAATGGTGGTGCAAAGAAGTGGGAAGACCCTACTGCTACCATCCTTACCTACATGAAGGAGAAGGAAGCCAAGTATCGTGAGACCCGCGGTGGTTTCGATGGTGCTTTGATCTGGCAGATGACTCGCAATACATTCTATAATGTATTCTTGAAGAACGCAGAGGTTCGCGAACTCGTTACCAATTACCGTCAGCTGAACTACATTGCCTCTACCAAGACAATGCCTATCAGCAAAGAGCAGTTCATCAAGGCATTCGTTGACTTCGAGGGAGTATCTCCTATCGAGATTGTGACCGAGAAGGAACGCAACCTTACTCATACAACCGATGAGTACAAGCAGGGTTGGGCAGACAACATCGTCGTTCTCCGTCCTGCCGGTGATGCCTGTGAGTTCGAGCGTACAGACAGCCTCGACAAAAAGCTGATTGAGTATGCCGGCAACAAGGCTATCACTACCTTGTTCGGTACAACCAACGATGGTCTCGGTCTGTTGATGAACTCAACGGTTCCTAACGGTAAGTATATGGAGTGGCACACAGACATCATGTTCTCTGCTTGCCCAGCTCTCATCGACTTCCCAGATCATTGCATTATGGACATTACCAAGACTGATTAATTTCGGTCTTGGAACTATTAACGTAATTAGATTGTATGGTTATGGAATCAGAGATGGAAGTTTACACTGCATACGACTACCTTATCAACAGGGTGAAGTTTGAGGTGCCAAAGAAGACCATGTTGGGGATCATGCTTACCCGCAGCATACAGCCGGAGTCGCTGATGTGTGACTGTGATGCTGACGTGCTGAGTTTAGCATACGCCGATACATTGAAGTGGTTTTGTCTTGGCCCAAGCAAGGTGAACAACACCTCTGATTCAGACAATGGTTGGACGCACACTGGAGGAGGATATGAGATTTCGGGCGATGATATCAGTGCAATGAAGGCGGAGGCTAATGCTATCTACCAAAAGCTTGAGCCCGACTCGATGCTCAAGAAAAAATCCACCTTCCGGGTGACCTCTCACGGAGTGAAGCGGGCGAATTATTCTCCTTGTGGAGGACCACTCCCCCACATCATCAAATAAGGCGTATGGAAAAGGAAAACATCAGAAACCCAAGATACCCTCACATCATCAAGATTGTGAGGAAGGTTGTCGGAAAAGCCGCCCCTGATGACCCATTCGCCGATGACGACGCTCCAGTCGGTGAGGACAAGGAAATCATTCTCTATAACGGTGAAGGCCGCAGTTATACGGACACTACCACTGTAGGCGATAAATATGTAGACCAGAACAAGAGGAAAGCATCGATTCCTGTCAGATATGACGAATGGGGTGCTGGCAGATGTCCTCTTGACGGAGATACCATTTACGCTACTATTGGCAACAATACAGAAGTAGGCATCGTAAAAGACTGCGAACCAGACAATAACAGGACTGTGGTTTACTGGGAATATATAAGAGTTTAGGCTATGGGGAGTTTGGCAGATCAGTTTGCGATTATGGCTAAAAACGTTATCGGAAGAAAAACGACGGAAGCCATTTTGGAAAAACTATCGCTTGTTGCTTATGACATGGTGGAGCGATACGCAAGCACCAAGGATTATCATGACGTAACAGGTAACTTGCTAAATTCTTTTGCCGTAGGAGTTTACCATAACGGAAAGATAAACCGCATAGTAGACGCGAGCAGCGTAGGTTTAGAGCCACCGACAAGACAATCTCTTGCAAAAGGAGAACTCTACGATTTGACATACTACTATAGCGGTAAGCCTGCAAGACATCTCACAGAAGACGGAAAAAAACTGACAAGGCCGTATCGCGGAGAGTATGGATCTGGCGGAAAGGACGGTGTCAGTGTGGCACACAGAAGTTTGATACAAAGGCATCCAAGCGGAACATACGCAATCGTAGCTGTTGTAGCGATGGAATACGCCAAGTTTGTACAAAACAAGCGGAACCACGACGTACTTACAGGCTTAAGAGATGAACTCCCTGGAATATTTGAAGGAAAAATAGTAACGATATGATAAGTATTAAGACATTATACTTCGATGTGGGCAACGCCATGAAAGGTGTGTGTGACAGGGTGTTCCCACGCAACCGCCCCAAGGCTGTTGACAAGAAGATAAACAGTTATATCGTTGTCTTCTTCCCATCTTCCATATACAACAACGAGATGAACTCTGACGGTGCGTATAACGACTACTCTACCACCCTACAGATAGAAGTGTACGTAAAGGATAAGGCTTCGGCAGACAATCCCAACGCACTCGATGTATCCCAAGTAGACGATAAAGTAAAATCTGTTATGGACAGATTTCCAATCTCCACCAAAAACATCATCGTGACAAATCCAAGGATAACCATGCAGACAGATGACGGAGATGGCTACTCTGTCACCATCATACAAGGACGATTGAGAACAAAATAAGTATTCAGGTATAACAATTTAAAATATTTTAGATTATGGCTATGACAACTATTGACAAGATGAAGGACATTTTCAATGGTCCTAAGACTTTGCTCTACTCAAAGGCTATCACAGACTTGAGCAAGGCTTCAGTTGACATCACACCAGAGATTGAGCTTCCTGTGGAGGTCGATTCTCTTAAGGCAACCATGGAGGATCCGACCATCAATCACTACAGGGTTATCGGCCTTGCCGGTGACTGGGCAACTACCGCAGAACTCGGTGACTTCAACGTAGAGTTCGTTGTTCCTTCCAAGGCAAAGGACTTGTTGAAAATCATGTTCGGTGAGGATGCAATCACAGAGTTGACCAAGGTTACCTTGAAGGGTACTGGTGACGCGACACTCGATGCTACTACCGGTTTTGCCGGCGTTGCAGTTGAGCCAAAGAAGTTCAAGATCAAGGGTACTATCGTCATCGTTGACGATGAGAAGGAGAACCTTATGATTGTGACAAACATCGCCCTCTATGCAACGTTGCAGTGGGATGACACAGGTTCAAAGCCAGTTGCATTCAAGTTCGCCGGTTCTATCGAGGGTGCAGGCATGCGCAGCATTGCTTGGCTTACTAAGGCTCCAGCTCCTGGTATTGGCGGCTAATTAAAGAGAAGTCTATAGGTAATTAGATTCAGGATAACAACCGTTGGGCGGCAGGCTTATGATAACAGCCGTGCCGCCCTTCTTCGTTTAAAAAATCATACAATCATGGCAGAAGAAAAGAAAATAGAGCAGCCTACGGTGGACTTGCAGGAGATGCTTGACAGCGTTATCGGTGACACACCGACGGAAGTAGTGTTCCGTGGCAAGAAACACAGTGTAGGATGGCTCAGAAAGGGAACAATGAGAAGATGCACCCATATCAAGATAAAGGAGAAAAACGAATGGAAGCGCAACGTCAAGATTTGCGTCTGCATCCTCCTCAACAACATCTGGAAGATACGAGCCTTCTACTGGCTTTACTGGCGTTGGCTCTACTACATCAAGGACGTAGATGTGGTAGAGGTGCTGAAAGTTCTCGATGTTTCTAAAAAAAAAATTCCATCGAACGCATTCTCGCTGACTACCATATTAGCGACAGGGATGACGGACGTGATGATGACGATGACGAGGAGCGAAGTAAAAGCTATCCAAGCAGAACAAGCTGGGGAGCAGCCTTCTCGTTAGCAGAGAAGTTTGGCTTTCTCTTCCATCGCAAGTACTTCATCGCAGCCTACGACTACTGGTGGGGCTATTCGTCGGCGCAGATTGACCTCATGGTGGCAGACCAGCCTCTTGTCGTCTATCCAAAGACCAAGAAGGAAAGCGGGCCGAAGAAGCACACGTTAAAGGAGATGGATGACCTCTACGACAGATGGATGGAGAAAAGGAAGAATGAGGGAAGCCTCGTTGGTAAGAATATAAATCTTACTGATTACTTAAACAATGAACTCTAATTTTAAAATATTCAGGATATGGCAGGTGGAAATTTAGGTGACTTGTGGTTTCAGCTTGGTGTGAAGGATAATACATCTAAGGAACTTCAAAAAATCATCGACAAGCTTAAGACAGGAGACGACGCTGCAAACTCACTTCTTCGTGCTCTCCAGGGATTCGGAACTAAGAAGTCCGGGTTCAAGGAGCAGGCAGAAAAAGCCAAAGAGTTTGCCGATGTTCTCAATGAGATAAATAGAAGGATTTCCAAACTCAAAAAAAACGACAAGAGCGACGAAGCTAAAGATTTGCAGATGGCGGTAAAAAACGCCCTCTCCTATCTCGATATGCTACAGAGAATCAACATAGAACGCAGTAAGATTTCGGAGTTGCGTTCACTTAACCCAAATGTTGATACCTCGAAGCTTAAGGAGGCGGAGTTGATGCTTGAGAATGTCAATAATCAGCTTTATAGATTACAGAATAAAGCACAGGGCGGCGGAGGTGGCGGCGTAGACTATGCAAACGTTTTGCAAGACTATGCTAAGGTTCTCCAAATGACGTTCCGTGATGTAAAGCAGATTACCGATCAATTCAAAAAAGAAAACCCTTTATCTGCCTTTTCGGGAGGAGCCGCAAAGGTTGAGGCTGATATATCAAGAGTAACTGAAAAGCTTGCCAAAATGCGAGACCTTATGGCAGATGGTGCGTTAAAGGGTTATAACACCAACATGCTTGGTGGAAGTATCACTGAGCTTGACAAGATTCTTTCCCGATTGCAGTCTGCATCTGGCAACAAATCAATCCTCACTGATGCGGCTCAGATGAAGAATCTTTTATCTGACGTAGCAGTAGAAATGACGAAAGCAACCGCCGCAACACAGGCTTACGGGCGAGAGAAGGGAAAGGCCATCGCTGTAGAGAGGGAGTTTGCCGCAGCAGCTAAGTTGAGTGCAAAAGACAATGAAGCGGAATTAAAGGCTCAATCTGATTATATAAAGAGGTATATGGCTCTCGTTGAGAAGAAGCGTGAGATTGCAGAGAAGGCGGGCATATCTCCGTTCTTCAAGAACGACCAGGGTCTGAAGAATATCAAGGCAGAGATAGATACCATGCTCGCAAGACTCGGCAAGGTCAGGGAGGACATTACTCTGTATCAGCACGCAATCGGAACCGGTACAAAGGAAGGTATTTCCTTCGGTTCGCAGGGTTTGAAGGAAGCTAACGCCGAAGCGGAGAAACTGATGGGTACAATCACTGCCCTCCAGAACGTTTACGATACTCTCCGTGCCAGTCAGGCAAATGTCAAGGACCTGGTAGGTCAGACTCCTCAGAAGCAGAGACAGGATGACGTTCAGAAAAAAATGTCTGAATATTACTCTAATCTCGAAAAGTCCTCTGCGAGACAAGCGGCACAGGCCGCAAGAGATGCTGCCAAAGCAAAGCGCGAAGACATTTCAGTAGAGAAGCAGCGCCAGAACGAGTTAAAGAACACGGAGCGCAGATATGATTCTCTCGGAAATAAAGTTCGTCAACTCCGTTCTGAATACAGCAGGGGAATCTCTATCGGTGCAGATGTAAGTAAGGCGGAAACCGAGATTAAAAGGCTCCTTTCTTTAATGAGGGCCATTAGATCTATCAGGGACAGGCTGAATTCTGAGAATTGGAGAGATTATGTTGGCGCGCTTGGCGGTATTGGTAGTGGCCATGACACAACATTGGCATCAAGGGTTCTTCAGGACCAAAGGGCAGTAAACCGTGAGGTTCAGAGAGGTGTTGAACTTGAACAGAAACGTCAGCAGGAGATTGCTCAGTCTGCCGCAAAGGCACGAAACGATCTTGCAGCAGCATTCGCCGGAGCAAACGCTGAAGCGAAGAAGATGCAATCCATAGTCGGAGACATCAAATCTCTCTTCTTGCAAGGAGGTATTGTCTTTGGCGCGCAGCAATTCTTTAATTCAATCGTACAGACTGGCGGTGAGATTGTTCAGCAGCATGTAGCGTTGCGCTCTATCCTTGGAGATGTGCAGAAGGCCGACGAATTATTCGCTCAGACTCAGCAACTTGCGTTGCAGTCTCCATTCAAGTTTGGAGAGCTGAACCGAGATGTCAAGCAACTGGCTGCATTCGGAGTAGAGGCAAACGACTTGTACGATACAACTAAGCGACTTGCGGATATAGCATCTGGTCTTGGTGTAGACTTCGGACGATTGGGTCTTGCATTCGGCCAGGTAAAGGCTCGTTCTTGGCTCGATGGTAAGGAGTTGCGCCAGTTTGCTTACGCAGGACTTCCACTCTTGCAGAAGATAACGGAATTATATAATTCTGAAGGAAAGAACGGACGCAAGAATTATACCCAGGCAGATGTCAAGAAGATGATTTCCGGGAGACAGGTAAGCTTCGAGGATGTTCAGAAGGTACTGTGGAAAATGACAGATGAGGGCGGTCAGTTCTACAATATGCAGCTCGTATTGTCCGAAACACTGCTTGGTCGCTGGAATAAGTTGATCGACGCGTGGGATATTATGCTCGGTAAATTTGCAGAAGGAAAGAATGTTATAGGAGGAACATTCTCGTTCATTATCAACCGAGTAACAGACTTGGTTTTAGCATTAGATAAACTGTCTCCTGCTATGCTTTCTTTCGGAGCTATATTCGCTGCAAGGAAACTTGGAATGATGGCTTCTGGTAAGCTCGGGTTGGGCTCAATAAACAAGAACTACACTCAGCAGATGAACGCTCAGCTGAGGACTTACGCTATAGAGCAGCAGCAACTTGTCACAGAAGGCAAGATCACCCAACAGAAGGCGTTGCAGAATGTTCAAGCAAGAGCATACTTGTTGTCTGACACTACTTCGAGAGCAAACGCGATGTCTCGTCTTGCGCTTGAAGGCAAGATGTCTGTACTTCAGATGCAGAAAGCTGTCAAGGAAGGTCTTGTTACAAAAGAACTTATCAGACAGCTTGCCGTAATGGGGCAGATTACAGCAAGACAGGAGCAGATTATACTCGGAGGGACACGATTTGCCGCCGTAATGAATATGGGTATCTCTAAGATAGGTGGAGGAATTAAGTCTCTCTTTACGATGCTTGGCGGATGGTGGGGACTTGCTATCGGGGCAGCTGTTCAGATATTCTCCAGCTATAGCAGTGATATGGATAGAATTTCCGAGAATGCGAAGGGATTCAGGGATTCTGCATACAACAAGAAGAAAGGTTACGAGGATGAACTCGCAGATGAGAAGCCTACAAACAGTGCGGACTTGCAGCAGCGAGTAAACTCGATGAAAGAGCTCCTTCGAAACAGCGGAGATTACACACAGACAATAGAAGACCAGATTGCAAGGGCAAAAAATCTTAACGAGCAGTACGATATTCTCAACAAGGGAATAATTGCCGCTCGTGATAACTCACAGCAGGAAGCAAACGACTCGGATGTGGTTGCTGGAGCGCTTGGAGCTTCTGGCGGTTGGGGTTCTGGTAATCCTTTTGCAGACACGATAGAGGAATCTGTCGAAGACCTCAACGAGGCTGTTGTCAAGTATCAGACGCTTTTATCCGGACTTGACGAAGATACAAAGTCGAGAATGGATAGCGTTGCTAATCAGTTCCTGAAGCCAGAGGAAAGAGCCATGTCTCTCGATGAGAAAATTCGTATTCTTGCAGAAAGAGGAGGCGCAAACTGGGATTCTTTCGTTTTGAAGTCAAGTAACGGAAGCAATGATATTGCAAACAGTATTTATAAAATAGGGATAAGGGCCAACAAGGTTAGTGATCAGATAAATGATATCGCCAAGAAAAATATTCCTAGAATAATTAGCTTCCTTAAGAAGGCATTTAATCTGTTCGGCGCAGATTTCTCCAAGTGGTGTAACAAGAACTCTTCACGCTTTGAGCGTATGATAGACAATATGCTCGATGCGTGCAAGGTGAATGTTCCTCAGATTAGGGAGTACTTGAAGTCTATCTTCTATCAGGAGGCAGGAGTAAAGCCGCCAAAGAAAGCTGGTGGCAAGAAGGTAAAGCCAAAGACACCTATGCAACAACGAGTGCGCAGAAATCTGTCAAAGAAAGGAAAGAGCAAAGGGAAGGTAGAATCACAGGCAGCGATGCTCGACTCTTACCTCGATGAAACTTCCGACTATAATACGGATAACAACCTGCAAACAGAGTTGCAGAACAGGTACAACGAGTATAAGAACCGCGAGAACAAGTTTAAACGCGGCAAGATATCCAAGGCACTTCGAGATGAGGCTTGGGAAAGCTACAATAGCTTGAATCAAGCGGCATGGGAAGGTCTCGGCTATAAATTCTATCCGCAAGACAAAAAGTCCAATAAGGTTCCGAAAGGAAGAACCAGGAATACCGGAAACCAGGAGGACAAAGAGCTCGAAACTCTAAGGAAGCGTGTCGAACTCTACAAGAAATTCTACGCTGAACTCGAAAAGTACAGAAAGATGTACGGAGAAGAAGGAGCCATGGCGCAGATAAGACACGACAAGGAGTTTAAGAACTCTGTTTTATCTTGGGGACTTTCGGACCCTGGAACTTACGGAGTGTCGATAGAAGAGCTGATGAAACGTGTACGGTCGTCAACGCAGAAGCGAAAGGAGTATAAAGAAAGTCAGCTTGCAGATATTCATGCCAAGAACAGGAGCATCGAGGAAGAGCGCATCAAGTCGACCAACAGTCAGTTGTCAAAACAGCTAAACATCCTCTCAAGTCAATACGAAACATACAAGAAGATATATGAGCTGACTGGAAACAGCGAAGGCTCATCGCTCCTCGCCTTCGGACACGTGCAGTCTGGAACCTATCAAGACTATCTGAAGGAACAGATGAAATGGGCCATAGGCGACCATAACCAGAGGACTGGCCAGAATCTCAGCGCCGACGACGTGCTAAAGATGAGCGAGAGCGACTTCAAGAAACATGTCGGCGATGAGAGTGAAAACGCTTCTGTTATCTACAAGGAATGGACGGAAGAAACGAATCGTATTAAGAAGGAGACCATCGACCTGATGGCTAATTTGATAGAGAAGAACGCTACCATTGCCCAGCAGATTGATGATGAAAACCGCAAATACGAAAGGCAGCTTGAACTCATCAAGGGAATAGAAGACCCACAGATGAGAGACAGGGCCAAGGCAGGTGCCACAAAGACACACAATGAGAATGTGGCGAAGCTTCAGTTTGAGCAGTTCAAACAAGAGTCAGACTGGGTTACCATCTTTGATGACCTTGACAGGGTATCTTCCGCTACCATCAGCTCGATGATTACGAAGATAGACGATTTTTCGAGAACAACGGGATTGTCGGTAGAAGTAGTGAAGCAACTGAGGGATGCCCTCGACAAGCTAAGAAAAGAGGACATTGACAGAAACCCACTACCATACATCTTCGGGGCCGTAAATCAAGGAAACGCTATAGGAGGATACTTGAAAGGTGACCTCGGTGCGCAGTACATGAATGGCAAAAAGTATGTGCCTACCGCAGAACAAGCCAAGAAGATGGGTATAGAATGGAGTGCTGTCGGGTATAGCAAAGATGAGCTTGCGAGCAAACAGAAAGGAAAGTATGCAGACTCATCGAATGCCATCAATGCGCTTGCAGGAAAGTTTAAGGCATTGGAAAGCGCTCTTGACCCTGTGGTAAACCTTTTCAAGGTTATGGGTGAAGAGGATTCTATTCTTGGCCAGATAACTGGAGGAGCAAGCAATGCACTTGGTGCGGCATCGCAGGTGTCTGGTGGACTGAATGCTTTGGGTCTTGGTAACCTTGGTCCTTATGGAGCTGCTGTTGGTGCGGGGTTAAGCGTTGCAAGTTCTCTGATAGGGGCTTTTGGAGCAGATTATTCAGAGTACAACAAAGCGAAGCAGAAGTACGAAACGCTTTCTTCGATCTGGGATTCTCTCATCTCCAAGAAGTCGGAGTACATGAACATTCACTGGGGTACTGAGGCTGCAAACGCCTCAAAGGAAGCCCAGGAGATGCTGGAAGCTGAGATAAAGCAGACGAAGGTTATCGCGATGAAGAACTTCAACTCTGGTGCTTCGGCAGGAAGTCACTCTATCAAGGTGAGAGACTGGGAGAAGCGTGGGTGGAAAGAAGCTGCCCCCGAAATATCCAAGAGATACGGCGTGAAGTTTGACAACATGACCGACATTCTGGATATAGACTACAAGGTGCTTCAGCAGATAAAGAAGGACTACGCGGAGCTTTGGGCCAACCTTGATGAGGACTCAAGGACCTATCTTGACAAACTGATAGAGTACGGCGAGAAGTCGGAGGATATGATAGAGTCGCTGACTGAGAAGCTTACCGGCAACAAGTATTCCGACCTCGTTTCCGCCTGGGGTGACGCAATGGCCACGATGTCGAACACATCGGATAACCTTGTGGACCATTTCGAGGAAAATCTAAGGAATGTTATCTTGAAATCCATGATAGAGAACCTTTATGGAGAGAAGATAAAAGCTCTGATAGAGAAGACCAAGAAGTATGGCGACCCTAATGGCGGTACGGAAAAGAAGCTTGACACAGCAACGGGAAAAGTACTGTCCGAGTACACCAACACAGAGATGGACGAGATAGGCAAAGACCTTGCTGACGTGACAAAGCAGATAGAGGCATCAAGAGATTATCTCAAGCGTTACTACGGATGGAGCGACAACAGCAGTTCTTCTCTTACAAATTCTGTGAAAGGAATAACGGAAGATACAGGAGACCTGATTGCCAGTTACCTCAATAGCATAAGACTTGATGTGTCAGTAATAAGAGAGGAGCAAGTGAAATGTATGTCGGAATCGAACGAGATAGCCAAGTCGCAACTAACACAGTTGAACTTCATATCTGCCAACACCCTAAGAAACGCTGAAGCAGCAGAGCGAATAGAACGCGTATTCGAGGAGTATAGCAGTAATTTCAACATGGTTATCAACGGCGTTAAGTCTATCAAGGTAAGATAATGTAATGATTAAGGGCGTGAAGAAGTGTTATTCGCGCCCTTAATTGCATAAATATACATTGATATTTCTATTTTACTTGTATAATTATACAATTAATTGTATATTTGCATCATAATAAGTGATTTTGAGTTATGAAAGATTATTTCAGAATTTATATGCAGAAGGAGGGTGATGGTGCCAAGGTAATGGACACTATAACCGATTTCGGTATGTACGTAAGCGAGAGCCCGTTCAAGCCATGCGACGCAGTGAAAGAACCCGTAAAGAGGAGCTGGTATGACGAGCACGGAGACGATGAATACATAGGCAAAGACGGCCTGTATATGGCAGCTTACGAAAACAAGGTGAAGTTCCTGTTTAAGGGAGAAGCTTATGGGGCGAACGAGAGATGCAGGAGCTTTGTGAATTATCTACGAACAACAGGTATGATGAAGATGTACTGCGACTTCAATAAGATTGGCAGGCAGCACGTGAGACTGAAAAGCATAGACCCTGTGCTGTACAGGGACCCAGAGAACGAAGACTTATTGGTGATGAGTGTTACCTTTAAGTTTAACGACCCCGTGACAGACATTAAGCCGGTGATGGGTGCGGACGGAAACATAACGAACTTAACCTAATACAGACATGAGTAGGTGGAACATATATCATAAGGACGGAACAAAGCTTACAGACGTGAACGATGACGAGGTTGTCGTTCACGGATTGCAGTACTCGGACAAATGGATGGGAGACTGCTTCCTTACCATTGACTTCAAAAACAACGCTCCAATCAACTTTAAGATAGGCGACTACATCATATACAGAGGAGAGCGCTTCGAATTGAACTACGAGCCAGGAAAAGACAAAAAAGCAAGGCTAAACACATACGGAGAAGGCTTCGCGTATGACAGCGTAAAGTTCAATGCGTTGCAGGACGAGTTGTCAAGATCGGAGTTTCTCGACGTGGTTCTGAACGACAACGAACTGCATTATACTGCCCTGCCAAAGTTTTCGTTCTACGTAGAGTCGCTTGACGACCTTCTCGACAGAATACAAGCCAACCTTGACGAACAGATCGGCAAGGGTGTGTGGAAAGTGTACTCGCGCAACAAGAAAAGGTCTTTGCAGAGAGGCTGTTCAGATGCGGAATGGACGAATGTTTATGGAGGAGGAACACCTAAGAACGTTATCGAATCCAAGTCTATCACCGTTGACGGAAAGACCTGTTGGGAAGCCTTGGCCTTAGTAAACAGCGAGTGGGACATAAACTTCATCGTCAGAGGAAGAAACATATATGTCGGTACTACCGGAATACAGGCAAGCCATATCTTCAAGTACGGGCTTGGAAAAGGGTTGAGCGAGTTGATCCAAAATGCGGACTCAGAACAGCAAATCGTGACAAGGCTAAGAGCTTACGGTTCAGAAAAGAACCTCCCATCTCACTACTACGCAGACCTTGGCGTAAAGTACTTCTGTAACATCACAGAGGTGAACACGGCAACAAGCTATCTGTCAGTGTATATCGACATGGAGTACATTGACAATTATTTCACCATCCCAAGAGTTTTCGTACCTAATGACGGGACGGGTAAAGAACAGACGTACGGATACGTCCTGAAGGTGACGTTTGACTTTCAGACGGTCATCACCTGTGTTGTGACAGCTTTGAGCAGCGGGCAGGCCGTAATGTTATACTCGGAAGTGAAGAACAACATGGAAGACAACGGAGACGAGCCGTCAAAAGAAAATCTTGACAGGTTTATCGCACAGGTAAACGCAGGAAACAGAAAGTTGTATATAACTGGCGGCCTGAATACTAAGGCGGTGCCATCGTCAATGAAGGAGTATGCGCAGAATCTTCCCAACAACATGTCTATCAACAGGCTGATGTTGCCAGGATTCCCTCATGTTTCACTTAACGACTACTACAACTCGCTGAGTAAGGCAGATAAGGAATATGTAAACCCAACAGGAAAGGAACATATCTTTTCGACCAATCCACACAGACCCTATATTGACTCTGTGAACATACAGCAGATAGGCCTGCGTTCCGCATCGCAATATTTTGATAACGATGACAAGACCAACGGTATCGTAGAGATATACCCTACAATCGAAGAAATGGTTGTCGGTGGTGTGCGTGTGGATGAGATTGACGAGGGCGTTGCACCTAATGACAACGGAAGGTTTGAAGACGGACAAACTGTAAATAATGTTGACATCTACCTGAATCCGTCTATCGACTTCGACATCAACGACCTGAAGGACAGTGATTTCTCTATCGCCATGAAGGATGGTATGTGTGGAGGAAGGACCTTTAAGGTGGCATCATCGGTAAAAGAGAACGGCAGATGGAGGCTAACCATACAAAGAGTAAAGGACGATGCCTTGGAGCTGTGGTTCCCATACAAAGACTATCCTATCAGAAAAGGAGATCACTTTGTACTGACAGGTATCACCCTACCCGACTCTTATGTGAACGCAGCGTCACTAAAGCTTCTGAAATACGCCATTGCCTACATAGACAAGAACGACTACACAAGGTATGTGTACCAGCCAAAGGTAGACGAAGTGTTTATGGCGAGACAAAACGACCAAGCGGCTGAAGATAAAACCGGAACCATCAAGAGCCTTCACGACACGCTGAAGGCCGGCGACATCATGGAGTTTGACGATGACGACTTGCACATAGGAGGCAAGGTGACCATCGATCAGCTCGTCATAAGAGAAAACGAAGGAGGCATACCAACCTATGAAGTAACACTGAGGAATGATGCAGAAGTCGGAACGATGGCTAAGATAAAGCAGCAGATTTCATCCCTTGAGTCAGGAAACGGAAAGGTAAGTAGCGAGACATCAAAACAGATAACAGACTCGACTATCAATGAAGCTTCAAAACACTTTCTGTCGAAGCTAAAGGATGACACCGCACAAGGCGTGATTACCTTCATCAAAGGACTGGTGAGCGAGGCTTTGGTGAAGCTGAACGGAGGTGCTTACTTTGGTAAGGGAGGAGCGTTGATAGACGAGGCAGGACGGGCCATCTTGGAGTCGTTGCAGTCCATCGACTACGACAACGAAGCTGAGCAGGGTTTCGCTGTCAAGAAAGAAAACGGGAAATACAACGCCTTTGTTACGAACCTCACTATTTGGGGAAAGGCTATCTTCAACGAATTGGAGGTAAGAAAACTGTCGTATGCAGGAGGCAATGTGTACCTTTCGGGCGCAGGAAGCAAGATCGTGAAGGTTGTGCCTGTAACATGGGAAAGCGAGAGCAGTGAATGGATAGAGACCTCTGTAGATAAATGCGAAGGCTGGCTCTGCTATCTGTTGGCGGATGACGGAACTACGGCTACGCAGAACCTGTGGAGAGAGGGCGACCAAGTGAGGTGCAAGACCATCGGAACGCTGGCTACTGGAACCACGAACGCAAGCAACAAGAGCTACTGGCGAACAATCCCTGAGCACGGCGTATCGAGTGTGAACGAGAAGATATATGACGGATATGGCAACGAGCTGTATGGAGGACAGATGTTCTCATGGATAGTAATCGGTAAACACTCTTTGTCGTTAGATTCGATGACTGAGGAGTTTGCAACGGCAGAGATAGGTGGTATTCCTGAATCAGGAGACACTATTGTGCTTGATGGTTCAAGGAGTGACACGACAAGACAAGGTGTGCTGATACTGGAGAGTACAGGAGAGAACACACCTCGCATCGTAGGCTTCAAGGGTGTGGGCAGATATACACACGAGGGCAAGGAGGTATTCGTGCTCTCGCCTGATAGGATAAGGCTTAATAGCGGTATCTTTGAGTGGGTATCTTCGACTGGGGATGCTATGCACATGGTGAACTACAGAGGCGAGTGGAAAGAAGGAAGCTATGCCTACTACGACCAAGTGAACCATAACAACGCCCTGTGGACTTGTATAAACGAGAACGGAACAAGTCAAGAACCTTCGGACGCAAGCAGCGACTGGCAGAAGGTGCTGTCGGGAGAGAAAGGTGACAAAGGCGAAAAGGGAGATAGAGGTGACGAAGGACCACAGGGACCTAAAGGAGAAACAGGTGCGCAGGGCGAAACGGGCGCACAGGGACCGCAGGGCGAGAAAGGAGAACAAGGTACTCCTGGTGTGAACGGAAATGACGGAGTGAGCATACTTCTCGTACAGCCCATCGTGCTCGACACTGACGATAACGGCATTGTGTCGGACACCACGGCAGAAGGACGAGTAAAGGTGATGAGAGGTGGCGAGAATGTTACTAACGAGTGTTCGGACGTAAGGGTGAGCTATATGCAGAACTGTACGGCTTCGGCAAGCTTGGCTACAGGATATATAAAGGTAAAGCTCAACTCTGTGAACACTACCACTCTGGCGAGCGGAGACAAAGTGTCGGTGAGCGAGGGATTTATCACAATCGCATTCTCTCTCGGAGGGAAGAGCTACAGTACACAGGTTCCATTCTCGGTGAACGTGTCGAAGTATATGGGTAGTGTAAAGGTTACGGCAAAGCAGTATCAGTCGCAATTTAAGGCATTGGAGGACGACCTCAAAGGAAGCAATCCTACCGTTCTCAAAGCTTACACATCTACTATCAAGCAGGCGGCAAGAGAAATCTCACTCTCGGTGAGTGAAAAGTCTATTGGAAGAAGAAACCTTCTCGTGGGTAGCGCGTTTTTGCGTGAGGATAATAACTGTACTATATCCAAAGACGCAAGAATCGAAATAAATTCGGGCTATCAAGGTACGAATTGTATTCATGTCATTGACGCGACAGAAGCAGGAAATCCGCATTATGTGGGCGCATATTGGGACGGCTCACAAGGTGGAAGAAGCATCAAGATAGAAAAGGGTAAAAAATACACAATGTCATGCTTTTATAAGACCAATGATATTAACGGAGAGTTCTGGCTTGAAGCTATCTATACTGATAAGCAAGAAAATGCAACAAGAAAAGGACAAGCAAAGTATCTTTCACCAAATGGGCATACTGTTAAAAAGGTCAATGAATGGGAATTGTTTACAACGGTTGTAGATACAACAGATGCGGAATACGATTATATTGCATTCAACTTTTGGGAAGCATGTAATGTCATCGCAGGACAGATTAATGCGTGGATTTGCCGTCCGATGGTAGAAGAAGGTGATACTTACAACGGCTGGACGCTATCGCAAAACGATTATGACTATGTGGGAGGAAACCTTTTGGAGGACACGATGGCACTGACCAGATCGTCTGACAACAGCAATCTTCAGTTTGCCAGCGGACTGATTTTGTTTGGTAAATACGAAGGCTGCTACGGTATATTGTACAACAAAAACAACTCGGCAGAGTCTCAGTTCACAGAAGCCTTGCAATATAAATTTCCAACAACGGCTACCCTTTCTGGGCAGGCGAGAATAGTAAAGAATCAGGACTATGTGTTCTCCTTCGTTGCCAAGGGCAGCGGGAACATCAACGTTTATCTCTATGGAGACAGCGTTCATGCAAACGTATTTACAGAAACCTGCGAAGGAAACGTATATCCGGACGGCTGGGCTGACGGATACGCACAGCTCGCACTCACCTCGACCTATAAGCGGTACTGGGTGCATTGGCGAATAGAGGACTATACTGGCGAGGGAGCAGAGGTAATACCAGACAAGGTGCTGATACGTGTTCCAGGCGATACTGAGGCTTGGGTGACAAAGCCGAAACTGGAGGAAGGCGCACAACTTACTGATTATACAGAACGGAAGACCGACCTCATCGACAGACACGCTCTCTACCGGTCAGACTACGACAGCCGCGCTCTTTAAAGACGGAGCCATCAATGCGGCTCTGATACTTGCGCAGATGCTTACATCGCAAGGACACAACGGACAGATGGTAAGGATAGCCGATGGCCTTATCAATATCTACGGAAAGGCAGGAACTGCAAACATCCGCTTCGGTCTGAACAGTTCGGGACAGGCCGTGCTGTCGTACTACGACGACAACGGAAACTTTCTCTACGACCTCGGTCCTGCTGGTATTGCCTCACTCAGCAAGACCGACGCAAAGATAACTTCTGAGCAATATATCAAAGCAGAGGATGCAGGACTGACGACTCCGCTCGGAGAGAATGTAGACCTGCCGTGGGTTGACACAACGAAGTCGTGGTACACGGCAACGAAGGACAACAACTACATTCTTTTCGTTAAGGGTGCGACGGGTAAAAAGACAACCCTGTATCGTTACTCAGCACCAAGAGTGAACGGAAAGATAGTAGCCGACTCGGCCAACGGATTGAGTACCTACGACCTTGCGAGTGCAGCCGACGGAAGGACGTTTACGAGCCGCACAATGGTGAAGAATGGTGCGCTGACAAATCTTGCGGATGGCGTGTTCCTCACTGGGGATGTCACTGTCTACGACAACACAAAGCTGGTGCCTTCCATCAAGAAGGGACAGAGCGTGACAAGGCCATCCTTCTATGTACAGACAGCTTCCTTTAACGCAAAGTTCACGACACTCGGGTGGTTCGGAAGAATCTATTCAATACAGACAGAAATCACTTTCGGTAATCTTGACGTAGGAATAATGAGCAATAATTACTAAACGAATATGATAACATATAAGGAACTGTATGCTACGCCTTTGGAAACGAAGGTTGCGACATGGAAAAATAATGAGGTGCGTCTTGCTGTGAACGAACGCAAGACAGAAGACGGTGAGTATCTGTATGACTGCGTGCTGCTCGATATGAATACCGATGCGGAGCCTACTGAAGAACAGCTGGCAGAGGCTCTGAGAAACAAGTGCATCGAGCAGATAACGGAGTACGATAAGAGCGCAGAGGTAAATACGTTTTATCTCAACGACGAGGCTCACTGGCTCGACTTCGAGACAAGAGATAGGGTATATCAGGGCAATGAGCGACTGAGACGAATGGGGAGAACGGAAACGACCCTGTGGCTCGACGGCGAGTGCTATACCCTGCCTATTGACACAGCTCAAGACCTCATCAGTAAGATAGAAGTCTATGCTAAAGACTGCTACAATGTTACGCAGACCCATCTTGATAAGGTTGCGGAGTTACAGACGATAGACGCATTGATAGCTTATGATATTACGGCAGGTTATCCCGAAAAAGTACGACTAACAATTTAATTTTATAGCTATATGAAGAAAATCGTTAAAGGTAATGACTTCACGCTGAAGATTCCAGTGATGAAGATGGTGGAGGGGCAAGCGAAGGCTTTCCCCTTGCCAGCCTGTACGGACGTGGTGGTACAGGTATGCAATCAGTTCAAGCGCATCCCTCTTGCGTATGAAATTGACGTAAAGGAGGACAATGTGCTCCTGGCGAGAGTAGAGGGCGACAAGATGAGCCTTGGTACGTATGCCATCGAGGTGAAGGGCAAGATATTTGGCAATGATTGGCGAAGCAACGAATATCCTCAGTTTGCCATCGTGGCCAACAATGCCGACGCTGACACCGAGTTTGGTGAGACCGATGAGGGCGACAATAGCGTGGAGATGGATACGGCTATGGTCATCCTGCCTCCTTCCGTGGAATTGAGTGACCTCATTTCAGACACAAATGAGGCGTTAGGAAAAGTTGATGGTGCGGTAAACAAGACGGAGGAAGCTGTAAAAAAAGCCAACGATGCCGTAAGTCTGGTAAACGGAGCTCTGAAAAAAGTTCAAAACGTAGATATTGATGTTGACGGCACAAACTTGAATATTACTCGTCCGAGTGGTGAGAAAAAGGAATTTGACCTCATGCAACTCAAAGGTGAAAAGGGAGATAAAGGTGACAAAGGCGAAAAGGGAGATAAAGGTTTGCAGGGAGAACGTGGTGAGCAGGGCTTGCAAGGTATTCAAGGCGAGCAAGGTATGAAGGGTGATACTGGAGCGCAGGGAGAACAAGGAATCCAAGGCGTTAAGGGTGACCCATTCACTTACGATGACTTTACTCCCGACGAGATTGCGAACTTAAAGAAGCCTGCTACCGATGCTGCAAATGAACTGAATAAGTACTTGGATATTGTTAAGTTACCTGTCGTGGAAACATCAGCATCCGAAACGACATTGGCTATGGATGCTAACAAGGTGTATGACATTACTATTGGTGAATCCCTTACCCTAACCCTCAATGCTCCTACAGACTTTACGGTGACAAATGAGTATCAAGGTAGCTTTGACATAGGAGCTATTGCACCAACGGTAACTTTCCCTGCTAATGTAATATGGGCAGAGACACCATCAGTGGAGGCCAATACACATTACGAGTTTAATATCAGATACATTGGTGACAAGTACTATGGACTTGTGCAAGAGTGGAATATTAATACATAGGAGGAAAACGTATGAGAACAGATAGAAGAAAAATTTTTTATTATAGATACAAAAAGATAAATTATATAGAAAATACTGCTAATGCAACAATAGAAACTGATATAATTGCCACACAAGATACAAAAGTAGAAATAGATTTTGAAGCTGCTGAAAATAAAACTAATTACACGTTTCTTAATGGTAGAAATGTCTTTTATATAGGTAGCGGAAATAAAGATACTATTAATTATGTACTAATAGGAAATGTAAACATAAGTAGCAAAGCAAATTACAACAAAATGAAAAGACATACATATATTATAGGATGTAAGTATGGATTTTCTGTTGACGGATTGTCTTTACATGGAGGAATTAGCGGAGATTTTGTAGGACAAAAGACTATAGCATTTGTGCAAGGTTACAAAGGAAAATGTTATGGTGTTAAGATTAGTGAAGGAAATCAGTTGGTACGTCATTTCATCCCTGTAAAGCGCAAGTCTGATGGAGTGATTGGTATGTATGACCTTGTAGGCAGAAAGTTCTATACATCACCTAACGGCGTTGCCTTTATGGGGGGTAAAATCTAAAGTCTTTATTGCTTCCCTCTTTGAGCCAGCAATGGCAGAAAGGAGGGTGGCATGAGAGGATTGAGAAGAAAACTATTGTTCAAAACAAAATATAAAATTTTGGATTGCTTATATACTAATGGTGGATATGTTGATACTGGCTTCCCTGAAGGAAATTATATCTTTCATATTAAATTCTCGGCTCCTTCTTTTGTGCCTTGGTCATTCCGTTTTATGTCAAGTGGTTTGGCTACTGGAGATAAAGATAGATTTTATAGTGGAATAAATGGAAGCGAAACAACTAATACTTTTATTCAAGGTTGCGGTGCTGTTTACGAAAATATCAATCTTTACAAGACGCTGCTAACAGAGCCACATGAATACAAGTTTCAAAACGGAATCGGAGAAAATGAATTTTGGACTAAATTGGATGATAATTACCTTATTTCACCTAAGGCAGGAAGAAAGAGCTATTTTACTAACAGAACGATAAAGTTGTTCTTCTTATATGGAAAGTTTTGTTATGGCTTTGTTTACTATGTAAGAATCTATAATGGTAATAAGCTTCTTAGAGACTTTATTCCTGTTCGCCGCAGAAGCGACGGTAAGATAGGACTATTAGACAAAGTTGAGAATAAGTTCTATACAAGTTCTAATGGAATAGAATTTACAAATAATGAATTAAATAGATTATGACAAAGAAATGGATAAAAAACGGTGTCTTTGCATCCGACACCATAGAGTTAAACGGATGCGTGGTGTGTAACCCAACAGAGGATATGCTGCGACAGGCAGGCTACAAGGAATATCAAGAGCCTGTACCTACGGAGTCAGAGAAGCTCGAACAGGCAAAGGTCGAGAAGACAGCCGAAATCACAGCCTACGATACCTCAGATAATGTTAACGGATTTATGCTGAACGGACTTCTTGTTTGGCTTGACAAGGCGACAAGAGTCGGATTGATGAACTCCACCACTATTGCCAAGGCAGCAAGACAGGAAACGACGACATTGTGGCTCGG
>OLZH01000244.1_pt1 | contig 23084 bp, 14 predicted proteins | sample 1673821 | NCBI WGS metagenome assembly OLZH01 (sample SAMEA103958128, study PRJEB25191) | human gut metagenome | reverse complement strand
AAACCTAAGGGACAGGGTTAGGGGCTGCAAGTCCCTTATCCTGTTCCCTTTGGTTGTCTCCCTCGATAATAGCAGCAACGTTATCGCACGGAATAGCGAACCCGAGAAGTGCTGTCCCGCAAATAGCAGTATCGGTAGATTGATATCACAATAATAATCTGATAACGGATTTGTTTGTCAATTTGCGGGCGGCAAGTGCCGCCCTTTCCTTTATCCACAAAAATACAACCCACATTACATTTACCCCTTGACAAATGTAAAATCAGTGCTATAATATATTTTAGCACTCAGGTACATAGAGTGCTAAAAGCAAAATAAACCTGCTTGCAGTGTGCAGGCAGAGCAAATTACGATCACTCCCGCCGGTAATCGGCGGAATCATAGAAAGGATATGATTATTATGGCAAAGAAGGCATTTAAGGCGGAATCAAAGCGTTTGCTTGATATGATGATCAATTCGATCTACACGCACAAGGAGATATTCCTGCGTGAGCTTATTTCCAATGCGAGCGATGCGCTTGATAAGCTGTATTTCAAATCGCTTACAGAAAACCTCGGCATAGAGAGAAAAGACCTCGGTATCGACCTTGCTGTCGACAAGGATAACCGTCTTATCACAATTACCGATAACGGTATCGGTATGACTAAGGATGAGCTTGAAAACAACCTCGGTGTTATTGCAAACAGCGGTTCGTTCAAATTCAAGAACGACAACACCGATACGGAAAAGGATGATATAAACGTTATCGGTCAGTTCGGTGTCGGCTTTTACTCGGCATTTATGGTAGCGTCAGAGGTCACGGTAGAGTCAAAGGCTTACGGCAGTGAGCAGGCATACAAGTGGTTCTCGGAGGGTGTTGACGGTTACTCAATTACCGAGTGCGACAAGGAAGATGTCGGCACAAAGATAACCCTTAAGATAAAGGAGAACACCGAAGAAGAGGAGTATGACGAGTATCTTCAGGACTACAAGCTCCGTATGATAGTAAAGAAGTATTCCGACTATATCCGTTATCCTATCAGAATGGAAGTCAGCCATCAGCACCTTAAAGAGGGTACTGAGAATGAGTATGAAACTCATACCGAGATAGAAACTCTCAACAGCATGATACCTATCTGGAACAAGAACAAGTCAGAGCTTAAGGACGAGGATTACAATCAGTTCTACAAGGAAAAGTTCTTCGACTATGACGATCCTATCGCTCATATCCACACAAAGACAGAGGGTACGGCAACATATAACGCTCTGATGTATATCCCCTCAAAAGCTCCTTTCGATTACTATTCAAAGGACTATGAAAAGGGCTTACAGCTTTATTCTAACGGTGTTCTGATAATGGATAAGTGCGCCGATCTGCTCCCTGATTATTTCAGCTTTGTAAAGGGTCTTGTAGACTCTGCCGACCTGTCGCTCAATATCTCCCGTGAGATGCTGCAGCATGACAGACAGCTCAAGATAATCGAAAAGAGTCTTGAGCGTTCGATCAAGAACGAGCTTACAAAGATGCTCCGTAACGATCGTGAGAGATATGAAAAGTTCTGGAAGGTATTCGGCCTTCAGATAAAGTTCGGCGTATATAACGGCTTCGGCGCAGGCAAGGAATTGCTTAAGGATCTGCTGCTGTTCTATTCTTCAAACGAAAAGAAGCTTGTTACGCTTGAAGAGTACGTTTCGAGAATGAAGGAAGATCAGAAGTACATCTACTTTGCCAGCGGCGAAACGGTCGACAAGATAGACAAGCTCCCTCAGACAGAGCTTGTAAAGGATAAGGGCTATGAGATACTTTACCTTATAGACAGCGTTGACGAATTCGCATTGCAGATGATGGTAGACTACAACGAAAAGCAGTTCAAGTCCGTATCCGCAGGCGACCTTGATCTTGAAACTCCCGAAGAAAAGGAAGAGATGAAGGCTAAGGCTGAGGAAAGCAAGGATATGTTTGCGTTTATGAAAGATTCGCTCGGCGGCAAGGTAAAGGACGTAAGGCTGTCAAAGATACTGAAGTCACACGCCGTATGCCTGACAAGTGACGGACTGCTTTCTATCGAGATGGAGAAGGTGCTCAGTCAGATGCCCGCAGAGCATGACGCAAAGGCTGAAAAGGTGCTGGAGATAAACGCCGAGCATCCTATCTATGAAACACTGAAAAAGCTGTATGAAACCGATAAGGACAAGCTGAAAACATACAGCGAGATCCTGTACGATCAGGCGCTTCTTGTTGAGGGTATGCCTATAGAAGATCCCGTTGAGTACAGCAACAAGATATGCTCGCTTATGGTATGATAATTATATCAAAAATATCGTAAGCTAAAAACGGTAACAAAAACGCTCCGACAGGTGTTCGCCTGTCGGAGCGTTTTCAGCTTATGTCAATAGATTTTCGGAAGCGATCCGAGAGTTAATGAATATTTGCTTGCGTACATTTTCTTTATGACCGATTTTTCGGTGTATTTTTCACTGTAATTACTGCCGTTAACGGTAAACTCGTCACCCCATGTCATGAACCAGCACCACAGTGCGTTTATGCTCACGGCGGAATCTATATCAAAGATACAGCCGTTTTCGGTGAGAGCCGTTATCTTTGTTTTACTGCCGTAGTTTATCGCCTGTTTGAAACGGCTTACCTGAGGATCGTAAACGTGATTTCCGGGATAGATGTCCTCGCCTACAATATCAACATATTCGTCACCCGGATACCAGTCGGCACTCTGACCGTTATAGACCCAGATAAGATTGTTACAGCCGTATGTATTTGTCAGCTCTTTATAAAGGTATTTCCACAGCTTTTTGTAAGCGTCGGGACCTTGTGCGCCCCACCAGAACCAACCGCCGGAAGCTTCGTGCAGGGGTCGCCATATAACCGGTACGCCTGCTTTTTCAAGACGCTTTAACTGCTTAGCTATTTCCTTGATGTCACGGTCAAGGAGTTTTTTGCCGTTTGCGTCCTGTCCGTTCATGACCTTAGCTATATCGAACTTGCTGTTCTTGGTGTAGAAACCGCCCCACCAGCCGTCAGAACTGTTGGCGGTGCTGTTAAGGTATTCGGTCGGAGCGTTCCAGTGCCAGCAGAATGTGACGATTCCGCCTTTTTTGTGGAACTCTATGGCTTTGTCAACGGCTGATGAAGATGTGCCGAGTGCCGTTCTTGACGGAGTGTAGTCCATCATATCAAGTCCGAGCAGGGCAGGGTAGTCGCCGGTAAGATTTTTTATCGCTTTGAATTCGTTGCCGTTTATTCCGCCGTCACACTGCTGACCTGTGATTACATACTTTCCGTAGCTGTCCTTAAGGAAACTGTACAGCTTCTTCGTGTTTGCGGTGGAGTTCTTGTTGACAAGAGATGATGTGACGTTATAGGTGCTGTTGCTTATTTTTGCACCCGTCTTTACTGTTATTTTATCAAGCTCTATCCAGCCCCATGACTTGGTTACACGCAGTCTGTGACTGCCTGCGGTGAGGCTTACGGCACTGACGGCGTAATCGGTGAACTTGTCGGCGGTGCTGCTGAATGAACCGACCTTTTTACCGTCAACATACAGGTCGTTCTCCTTTGGAGAGCCGATGCCCATTGAGCGGATAACTATATCATATATGCCGTCTGACGGGACATTAATGCTTATCTGACAGTAGGAGCGGTCATTCTCAAACTTGCCGACAGTTTTTCCGCCGGAAGCGCCTGCGCTTGTGATGACGGATATATCGTTTGAAAAAGAGCTGTTTTCTGCTTCATAGGTCTTGGAAAAAGACTGCGGCGAGTTGTCACTTGTCTGTTGATTATTGGAAGAAGTGGTATGAGAAGTGGTATGTACCGTGGTTGATACGGGCTTCGTTGCGGAGGTTGAAGGTTTTGCTGTTGAAGTTGAAGGCTTTGCTGTTGAAGTTGAAGGTTTTGTTGTTGAAGTTGAAGGTTTTGTTGCATCGGTCGCAGTTGTTGAGGAAGAATTTGTCGATGTGTTTATACTTGACGATGAAGCGGTTGTGCCGGGGGAGTTTTCCGAGGCGGCGGTAGATGTAACGGCGGAGGTATCCGATGTGCTTTCGGCACGGTCGGTTTTATCCGCAGAAGAGGAAGAGCTGTTATCGCTTTCGGACGAAGAGCTGATATCCTCCTTGCCGGAGGAAGCGTTGCTGTTTTCCTTGTCGGAGGAAGAGTCGCTTTCGACTGTTGAGGCTTCGGATATAGCCGATGAAGAGGAAGAGGTATCCGATGACGGTTGAGAGCCGTTTTCTGCGCTGCAACCGCACGCTGAGGTGATAAGTGCCGCACATAGGGCGAGCAAGATCATACGTTTTTTCATGTTTCTTTCCTTTTGCCTGCGTTATAATGTAACATTGCAGGACTTTGTATTCGATTACACAGCGATTATACTACAAATGTGAGAAAAAGTCACGCCCATTTTTTTCTTGTTGAATATTCCGTGATTATGAACAATTGGAACGGTCGCAATTTATCACATATTCACAAAATAGCAGAACAAGTCTTGCAAAATTAACTTAAATGGTGCATAATACTTGTGTAAAGGTTTACATGAAAATTAAGCAAGCCTGCTTTAATAAGAAAGGAATAAGGAATGAAGTACAGAAAAATAACAGCGGTCATACTTGCAGTCGCAACGGCAATATGTGCCGCAGGCTGTAACGGAAACGATAATTCGGGAACATCGTCAAGCGGTGACGTGACCTCATCGGGCAGTGGTGACAGCAGTATGACAAGCGATAATACAACATCGGGCGGCAATTCTGGAACACCGCAGGCACAGTTTACATTCAGCCAGGTCGCTATGGGCGGCGGCGGATTTGTAAGCGGCGTATTTGCAACAAGCGAGGAGGGCTTGTATTATGCCCGTACAGATGTAGGCGGTGCATATCGCTACAACAAGGATACTCAGAAGTGGGAGGCAATGTCGTATGATATCAGCGAGGAAGACAGAGGTCTTCTCGGCATAGACGGTCTGGCATTCGGAGAAAAAGATCCGAATAAGGTATATATGCTTGCGGGAACGGAATATTTCAGCAACGGACTTACCTGTCTGTTATACTCCGATGATTACGGCAAGACATGGAACCGTACCGACCTTACAGAAATGATAAAGGCTCACGGCAACGGCATGGGCAGAGGTAACGGCGAGCGTATCGCGGTCGACCCCAAGAACAGCGACATTGTTTATGTCGGCGGCAGAACGGGCGGTATAATAAAGTCTACGGACGGCGGCAAGACGTTCACGGCGCTTGATATGGGCACAAAGACATCTACATCAAACGGCAACGGCATATGCAGTATCATAATCGATCCGAAGTCGGGTGACGACAGTGCCTGCACTACGATATATGCGGCTATCTCCAGAACTCAGGAGGACAACCTTTATAAGTCTACAGACGGCGGTGCTACATGGAGTCCTGTAGCAGACGCGCCCAAGGGTCTTTTTACGCAGAGAATGAAGTATAACGGTGACGGCAAGATAGCTGTTACCTATGCGAGTGCGGAAGGTCCGTGGAACAACAACAGAACGAGCGGCGGCATAAAACTGCTTGATATGTCGAACGACACATTTACGGATATCACACCTGTAAAGAAGTCATATGGCGATATAGTTATCGATCCTGCAAATCCCGACAGAATGGTTGCCTGCACGGAGAACATATATGTTCCTCAGCCAAACGGTCAGTTCGGTGATGAATTCTATGTTACTACGGACGGCGGCAAGAACTGGACGCTTCTCAATGAAAAGATGAAGATGAGTGACGGCGGAGTAGAGTGGATCTCGACCGCATCTATGCACTGGTGCAGTTCTATGGCTATCGACCCCAACAACACGAACAAGGTAATGGTGGTATCCGGTAATGGTATATTCACCTGCGATAACATCTGGGAGGAAAGCCCGGAGTTCAGCTTCTTTGCAAAGGGCATTGAAGAAACAGTACCTTATGATATAATCAGCATTCCCGGCGGCAAGCTGGTAAGCGTTATAGGCGACTATGACGGTTTTGCCCAGGACACAGCCGAGGAGTACGGAATGGTGCACAGCAGTGTGGCAGGCTCTATGACGGGTCTTGCGGTAGCGGCAAAGGCTACCGACACATGGGTAAAATGCGGCGGCGATGAAGAAAAGCCCGGCTTCTGGTACACCACTGACGCGGGCAAGACATGGAACAATGTGAAGTACTCGCCTCTTGAAAGCAAGAAGGTCGCATACGGCGGTTATGTAGGCGTTTCGGCTGACGGAAAGAGATTCTTCTGGGCACCCGGCAACGACAGCAGTATCTATTACTCCGATGATCTCGGTAAGACATGGACAAAGAGCGAGGGTGGAGTAGGCGCAAAGAAGATAATCTGTGACCCCGTAAACCCCGACTATGTATATGCCGCAAGCGGCGGCGCGTTCTTCTACAGCGAGGACGGCGGAAAGACGTTCACACAGAATATGACGCTTTCCGTATTCAATGCGGCAAGACCTGTGGTTGCACCCGGCAAGGAAGGCGTTGTGTACTATCCTGCGATGGGACTTCAGGTATCAACCGACTATGGTAAGACATTCACAAGAATGGATACTTTAGCCGCTTGTATGGCGGTTGGTCTTGGCAAGGGCAAGACAGACAGCGATCCTTACACCATATTCGTATGGGGCAAGCCTACAAATGACGATCCGATGGGTCTTTACTGGTCTGAGGACGAGGGCAAGACATGGAGCAGAGTTAATGACGACAATCACCAGTTCGGCGGTCCGGGTAACGGATATTTCGTTGCGGGCGATATGAACACATACGGCAGAGTTTATATGAGTACTGTCGGTCTTGGCGTTGTTTACGGAGATCTTGTGCAGTAAGCGGATATAACAATAAACAGAATATGATTAAGCGGAGCGGGCGAGAGCCTGCTCCGCTTTTTTGTGGGGAGTGGTGTAATGAATATTGAATAATGAATAATTGTGGTTGCCTGCCGTTCTGCAGTCGTTTATGGTCGCTGCGTCCTTGCAGCGACTTTGTGCGACTGCGGTGAAGCATCCTTGCTTCAGGCGCGAATTTGGATTTTTGGATAGTGCGGGGCGAGGGATAGTGAGGGGTTGGCGGTGATGGCAGAAATGGTGGAGTGTGTAGTAGCTTTTGTGTGAAGCTAAACAAATGTACTTGAAGTAGCATTTAATAACCAAAACTGCTTGACAAGTTTATAGCAATAATGATATACTAATGCTATCGCAAGAAAAAAGATATTTCTGTAAGAAATGTAAGGGTGAGAGATATGTGTAAGACAGTAAATGCTAATTTATGCAAAATTGGGCTAAATAAAAGCGCCTGTGTAAGTTGTGCACAATATCTCTGTGTAAATCAATTCAATATGGTAATTAAGGCATAGTCCGCGAGGGGTGGGGTATGCCTTTTTATGTTTTAAAAGGAAAGAGGTATGTGTTTATGAAACTGAAAAAGTGGCTTTTGGCACTGGCGGCTTTCGCGGTTATGGCGGTGGTATGCGCTGTTGCGGCGGGAGCAGAGACTTTTACTTATGAGGATTTTGAATATAGCGTACTCAGTGACGGTACAGTGTATATTTCGAATTACAACGGTAGTGCGGAAAAGGTTGATATTCCTAAGAAGATTGATGGGAAAAGTGTGACTTGTATAGGTGCTTATGCTTTCGAATATTGCAGTAATATTACAAGTGTAACAATACCGGACAGCGTGACGAGTATAAGTCAATTTGCTTTCTTAAATTGCAAAAATCTTACAGAAGTAACTATTCCTTACAGTGTGACGAGTATAGACGATTGGGCTTTCTCGGGTTGTTCAAGCCTTGCAAGTATAACGATACTGAACAGTGTGACGTATATAGGTGATGCGGCATTCTACAGTTGTGCAAGTCTTACAAGCATAACGATACCGAACAGTGTGACAGAGATAGGTGATAGTGCTTTCGGAGGTTGTGAAAGCCTTACAAGTGTAACAATACCAGACAGTGTGACGAGTATAGGAGGCAATGCTTTCAGTGATTGCACAAGTCTTACTGGTATAACAATACCGGAAAGTGTTACGAGCATAGGCGGTAGAGCTTTCGAAAATTGCACAAACCTTACAAGCGTAACGATACCGGGCAGTGTGGCAGGGATAGGCGATGGCGCTTTCAACGGTTGCACAAGTCTTATAGCGATAAATGTTGCAACCGGAAATCAGAATTATATTTCAGTGAATGGTGTTCTGTATAATAAAGATAAAACAACTGTAATATGTTACCCTGCCGGAAAAAAAGATAAAAGTTATACGATAATAAACGGAGTGACGTATATAGGTGAGCATGCTTTTGAATATTGCACGAGTCTTACGAGTATAACGATACCGAGTGGTGTGATGGGTATAGGCGATTGGGCTTTCTTGGGTTGTTCAAAACTTACAAGTATAACGATACCGAACGGTATGACGTGTATAGGTTATAGAGCTTTCGAAGATTGTTCAAGCCTTACAAGCATAACGATACCGGACAGTGTGGTGGATATAGGTTATTATGCTTTTAGAGGTTGTAAAAGCCTTACAGCGATAAATGTTGCAACGGGAAATCAAGATTATGTTTCAGTGAACGGTGTTCTGTACAACAAAGATAAAACTACTATAATATGTTATCCCGCCGAAAAAAACGATAAAAATTATACGTTAATCGATAGTGTGATGTGGATAGGCGCTAGCGCCTTCAGTGGTTGTGCAAACCTTAAAAATATAATGATATCAGACGGTGTGACGAGTATAAGCCCATATGCTTTCGAAGGTTGTATAAGTCTTACAAGCATAACGATGCCGGACAGTGTGATGTTGATAGGCGATTATGCTTTCATAGGTTGTAAAAGCCTTGCAAGTATAACGATATGTGACGGTGTGACAAGTATAGGTCGGTATGCTTTTGAAAATTGTACAAGTCTTAAAAGTATAACGATACCGGACAGTGTGACGGAGATAGGCGATGACGCTTTCAGAGGTTGCATAAGTCTTACAGCGATAAATGTTGCAACGGGAAATCAAGATTATGTTTCTGTGAACGGTGTTCTGTACAATAAGAATAAAACTACTATAATATGTTATCCCGCTGGGAAAAAAGATAAAAATTATACGTTAATTGATAGTACAACTTTGATACTCAATAGTGCTTTCGAATGTTGCACAAGCCTTGTAAATATAACGATACCGGACAGTGTGACGCGTATAGGCGGTTATGCTTTCAAAGATTGCACAAGCCTTATGAATATAACAGTACCGAACAACGTGACGAGTATAGGAGATAAAGCTTTTGGCTATTACTATGATAATAACGAGAACAAAAAGTTAGATAATTTCAAAATCTACTGCTATCCCGGCACTGCCGGCGAAAAATATGCCAAAGACAACGGTTTTGACTATGAGTTACTTGAAATACCCACACTCGCAAAAGTAACCGACGCAAAGCTCGGTGGCAGAGCCGCAGACGCGCTTAGGATAAACTGGACTAAGAATGCGAATGCAGACGGATATATCGTTGAGATGTATCAGGGTAACAAGTGGGTAAGAGTTGCAAAAATCACAAACAACAGCACAACCACTTTCAGAAAAGCAGGTCTTAAGGCAGGAACTGCTTACAAGTTCAGAGTTAAAGCATACAAGATGAGTGGTAAGACTGCGGTTTACGGCGCATACAGTGCAACTGTTGCGGCAAGGACAAATCCGTCCGTTATAAAGGGTGCTAAGCTCACCGGCAGAGCGGCTGACGCGCTCAGAATTAACTGGAGTAAGAATACAAGCGCTGACGGATATATTGTTGAGATGTATCAGGGCAACAAGTGGGTAAGGGTTGCAAAGATTACAAGCAACAGTACGACTACATTCAGAAAAGCAGGGCTTAAGGCTTCGACTGTATATAAGTTCAGAGTTAGGGCTTATAAGATGAGCGGTAAGACCGCACTTTACGGTAACTATAGTGCTACTGTAACCGCAAGGACAAATCCTTCGATTGTTAAGGGCGTCAAGATAGCCGGTAAGGCTAAGGACGCGCTCAGAGTGAACTGGGCTAAGAATGCTTCCGCGCAAGGCTACATTGTTGAAATGTACAAGGGCGGAAAGTGGGTAAGAGTTGCTAAGATAACTAAGAACAGCACTAATACTTACAGAAAAGCGGGACTTGCTAAGAACACGACTTACAAATTCAGAGTAAAGGCTTACTATATGAGTGGTAAGACTGCACTTTACGGCAATTACGGTAGTGTCAGTGGAAAGACTGCGGCAAAATAACGCTCTGATTAAAAGCAAAAATCAATAATTACGACCGGGCAGCGATAGGAAAATCGTTGCCCGGTTTTTTACTATTAGATTATGCACAACATGAAAATAGAAGTATCACTTCTTTTAGCTCCCTTGTGTAAAGGGAGCTGTCACAGTGCAGTACAACATTTTAGGTATTGCTGCGAGTATCAGGTTAAAGATGTGCTGATATAGAACCGAGTTTTTCGGCGCTGTGACTGAGGGATTGTTAGCGGAGGCGTTTGTGAAGTGGAGATAATCGGGGCGGCGATCCCTCAGTCTTGACGGCAGATAAGGTTTGCGAGATTTGGGCGTTGCATGCGTCGCGAATAATAGTAGTATTTGAAACAAGCGAGCCTTGCCGCAAGCCAGCTCCCTTTAGCAAGGGACGGGCAAGGATGCCCGATATTGAACGCCCAGAGTTTTGCAAGGATGCAAAACCAACAGAGCGTTCATAAGCCAAGTGAGGTGCGGGGCGGGGGATAGTGCGGGGTTGGCGGTGTTTGTGGAAGTGGAGATAATCGGGGCGGGAGGGGCAAGCCCAGTGTATGTTGCTTTGACAGTGAAAGCGGGAGATTTTGCGGGGCAAGTGTTAAATTGCAAGAAAATAAGCGGGGCAGGGGGTGAAGCCTGCTCCGCTTTTTATCGGGATATTTACTTTGCAAAATGTGCTTTGATTTTTGCTAAGAGGGATCTGCGGGGTTCTTTATAAAGCTTCTGAGCCTGCTCCGCTTCATCATAGGCGCGGGCGTAGAACAGCTTGTGTACCTCGATATGTTCTTCGCCGGGCATGGGCTTTTTATGACGATAGATACCGTCACTGCCCTGTATACGGGCTTTGACGTTGTCCTTAAGCATTGTGTCAAAGATGTCGACTGCCTTGTCGGCGATGATCTTGTCTTTGAGCGGCACGGCAACTTCAACACGGCGCTCGGTATTTCTGGTCATAAAGTCGGCAGATGAGATATATACCTTTCTGCGTTCACCTTTGCCGAAAATGTAGATACGGCTGTGTTCAAGGAAACGTCCGACTATCGAAATTACCGATATGTTTTCGGTGTAGCCCGGTACGCCTGCGATAAGGCAACAGATGCCCCTTATTATAAGCTCGATCTTTACGCCGCGGCAGCTTGCTTCTATCAGCTTGTCTATTATATCCTTGTCGGTAAGTGAGTTCATCTTAAGTCCGATGTAGCCGTCATTGCCGTAGGTTATCTCGTTGTCTATCATCTCCACGATGCGCGATTTAAGACACTTGGGGGCTACAAGCAGGGTGGTGCTGCTTTCGACTGTCGTGCCGAGCGACAGGGCGTTGAACACGGTGCTTGCGTCTGCACCGATATCCTTGTCCGAGGTCATCAGGGTAAGGTCGGTGTAAAGGCGGGAGGTCTTTTCGTTGTAGTTTCCTGTGCCTATCTGGGTGTAGTATTTTATATTGCTTCCCTGACGGCGGGTGATGAGCAGGAGCTTAGAGTGAACTTTGAGAGCGTCAAGTCCGTATATTATCTTTACGCCGGCTTCTTCCATCTTCTTGCTCCAGCCGATGTTGTTCTCTTCGTCAAACCTTGCGCGAAGCTCAACAAGCGCCATTACCTGCTTGCCGTTCTCGGCGGCTCTTATGAGAGTGCTTACTATCTCGCTGTTTCTTGCGACGCGGTAAAGCGTTATTTTTATAGAAGAAACATAGGGGTCGTCTGCCGCTTCTTCAAGCAGACGCAGAAAATTCTTGAATTTATTATAGGGGTATGATAGGAGTATGTCGTGCCGCGACAGCTGGGAGAACATACTTTCATACGGATTTACCATTATGGAGTTCTGCGGTGCAACGTGATAGTAGAACAGCTCGCTCCTGCTTTCAAGCTTTTCCTCCAGTGCCGACATAAAGCCAAAATCAAGCGGGCAGCTCTGCATATAAGAGAAGCTGTCGGAAAGCTCAAGATATCCAAGCATACGCTTTACTAGCTCGGGGGATGCATCGTATGAGAACTCCGCCCTTACCGGCATAAGCTTTTTCCTCTTGCGGCACAGCTCTTCCATTACGTTTCTGAAATCCATATCGTGGTCATAGAGCGCTTCGTTCGCATCGATGTCGGCGTTCCTTGTTACACGCATTATGCAACGGTTCTCAACGTAGAAGTTCGGGAAGAGCATATCTATATAGTGCAGGATCACGTCCTCCGCGAGAACATAGCGGAGCTTTTCGCCCGGCAGAAAGATAACACGGGGAAAATCTTTATCGCATTCGGCACTCATTATGCCGACAAGCTGTTTCTTTTTCTCGTCGTTCTTGCTCTTGAGTAGAGTACCGATATATATTGCTCTGTTTTTTAAGAACGGAAACGGGTGGTTCTTGTCTATAATGCTCGGCGAAAGCAGGGGGAAGATCTCTCTTTCAAAGTACAGCCTTAAAAACAGCTTGTCATCGCCTTTCAGATCGGCAGGCTTTTTCAGTTCTGCATATTCGCTCATCTTTGACATGACCTCGTTGAACGCGCAGTCCTTGATATAGAGCAGATCCTTTACTCTGCGCGCTATTTCGTTGAGCTGTCTTGCGGCGGTCATACCTGTCTTGTTTTCGCATTTTTTAGGCTCGACCAGATCCTGGTCGTAGAGTGAGCCGACACGCACCATGAAAAATTCGTCAAGGTTGCTTGTGAATATTGAGATAAATCTCATACGCTCAAACAGGGGCACGCTTACGTCCTGCGCTTCTTCAAGTACGCGCCGGTTGAATTTCAGCCAGGATAATTCTCGGTTGTCATATACATTGCTGTCAGTCATAATTACCTCGTTTACTTTTTGGCCTTATATTTTTAAATGTAAAGGGAATGTAAAACTCCCCATAATATGAATATAACCGCCCGCTTTCACGGGCAGTTATTTCGGATCTCTTTACTTGTTTGCCTGTTCAAGCGACGCTCTTATAAAGTCCTTGAATAAGGGGTGTGCTCTGTTGGGACGTGACTTGAACTCGGGGTGGAACTGAACCGCCACGAACCAGGGGTGAACATCTCTTGAAAGTTCAACTATCTCAACAAGCTTTCCGTCGGGTGACTGACCTGCGATAACAAGACCGCTCTCTGTCAGCTGCTTGCGGAATACGTTGTTGAACTCATAGCGGTGACGGTGTCTTTCGTAGATGAGCTCATCGCCGTAAACCTCGCGCGAGATAGTGCCTGGTTCAAGCTTACAGGGGTATAAGCCAAGACGCATTGTACCGCCCATATCAACGTCCTTCTGGTCAGGCATAAGGTCGATAACGTTCTGGTCGCCCTCTTTAAATTCGCTTGAATTTGCTTCTGTCAGTCCTGCAACGTGACGTGCAAATTCGATGGTAGCCATATGCATACCGAGGCAAAGTCCGAAATAGGGCTTTTTGTGCTCCCTTGCGTAACGTACTGCTTCGATCTTACCCTCAATTCCTCTGTCGCCGAAGCCGCCGGGAACGAGAATGCCGTCGCAGTCGCGCAGAAGCTCATCTGCTGTTTCGGGGGTTACTTCTTCTGAATTTATAAGCTTTATCTCAACGTGTGATTCGTTTTCAAAACCTGCGTGGCGCAGAGATTCCATAACCGACAGATAGGCATCGGGCAGAGCAACATACTTGCCGACAAGACCGATAACGGTATTTTTTGTAGCGTTGTACTGGCGCTTTACCATCTCTTCCCATTCGGTGAGGTCGGGAACGCGGGGGTCAAGACCGAGGTGTTCACAGACTACCTTTGCAAGACCCTCCTTTTCGAGCATAAGAGGTACTTCATAAAGAGAGGGTGCGGTGAGGTTCTGGATAACGTCCTGCTTGCGGACATTGCAGAAGCTTGCGATCTTCTCTGTCATATCCTGAGGAATATCCATCTCGCTTCTGCAAACGAGTACATCGGGCTGGATACCGAGGGAAAGGAGCTCTTTTACGCTGTGCTGTGTGGGCTTTGTTTTCATCTCGTTGCTTCCTGTGATGAAAGGGAGCAGTGTAACGTGTATATAAACAACGTTTTCTCTTCCTACATCGGAAACTACCTGACGAATAGCCTCAAGGAAGGGAGTGCTCTCGATATCGCCGACTGTACCGCCGATCTCGGTGATAACAACGTCAGCGGTCGTTTCAGCTGAGTTTGCAACTCTGTAAATCCTTGACTTTATTTCGTTTGTTATGTGGGGGATAACCTGTACCGTACCGCCGAGGTAATCTCCGCGGCGCTCTTTATTAAGAACTGTCCAGTATATCTTACCTGTTGTGACGTTGCTGTACTTTGAGAGGTTCTCATCAATGAAACGCTCATAGTGACCGAGGTCAAGGTCTGTTTCTGCGCCGTCGTCTGTCACGAAAACTTCGCCGTGCTGATAGGGGCTCATCGTGCCCGGGTCAACGTTTATATAGGGGTCGAACTTCTGGATAGTTACCTTGTAGCCCCTCATCTTGAGCAGTCTTCCGAGAGAAGCCGCTGTTATTCCTTTTCCGAGTCCCGACACAACACCGCCGGTGACGAATACGTACTTTGTAGCCATTATTTTGTCCCTTCCCTGAGCTTTAAAAGCCCGCCGTATTGATTTTATATGTCAATTTGAAAAATAAACACTACTCACTATTATACTAAATCCGATTTGCTTTTTCAAGTGTTTTTCGTTTTTTTGAGCGGGCTTTGCGGTGTACAAAATAAACAAATAACCTTTTTCGGTTTTGTGCATATCGTTTAATTTTGAAAAAGTATAGAAAATTTATGTGAAAAATGCTAAAATTAAAATAAGCATCGCTATAGTGTTTTTTAAGTTTTGACCATATAAGGACAGCAAGATCCTTGATTTTCTATATAAGTTAAAAGATGCAAATCCCTTGATCTTAAGGAAAGGAAAGTAAAAATGAAAAAGACTCTTATACGTGTTACGGCGGTTGCCGTGATATGTGCCATGGCAGCATCCGCTTCAGGCTGCTACTTTTTTCCTGAGGAGGAAAAGCTGCTTGATCCTCCTGTGCTCAAAGTAGAAGATGTTACATATTCTACCTACAAGGCAGTGAAGAAAACAATTGTCAATAAGGCAAGCGCCACCGGCTATTGTGTGTCGGAGGTGCAGCAGGACTGCTCTTTTACGGAGCGTGACGGCACTTTAAAGACAATATATGTCAGAGCCGGTGACACCGTAAAGAAAGGCGATCTTATCGCCGAGTATAACACAGGCGACCTTGAATATGAGATACGCACACAGGAGCTAAAGGTCCAGCAGGCGCAGAATACATATAATTCCAGCGGTGCGGAAAACGACAGATTACAGCTTGAGATCGAGAAGAATACGCTTGCACAGTATCAGAACGAATATGACGGTTCTAAGCTTTATGCACCGTGTGACGGACTTGTGAGCTTTGCGGAGCGTTTGAATGCAGGTACGAAGGTACAGTCGTACAAGGTGATAGCTACTATAATCGATCCGGACAAGATATATATAAAGGCAGCTGTCAGCGACGATAAAAAATTCACAAAGGGTCAGGAAGTTACGATAACGATCGAGAACGAAGACTACAAGGGCACTATAGTAAAGACACCGACAGAAGCAAAGGAGCAGGGCGATGAGGATACATCGTCTATATACGCTGAGTTCAAGGGCACTGTTCCGAGCTTTACAAAGGTAGGCACGGTGGCTGATATAAGCTACATTAAGGAGCAGGCGGAGAATGCGATAGTTATACCGAAATATCTTGTAAAGACCCTTTCGGGCAAGAACTATGTGCAGGTGTACAAGGACGGTGGCAAGAAAGAGGTCGACGTTGAGACCGGAATAAGCAACGCTACGGAGATCCAGATAACATCGGGACTTTCCGAGGGTGACGAGGTCGTTGTAAAGTAATACGGTGTATTCACCGACACTTACCTTAAGGAAGGAATAAAACAGATGTTTACTTTACTGTGGCGCAAGATGCGCAATACAAAATGGATGGTACTATGCCTGTTTATAGGATTTTTGCTTGCGGCGGGCATGATGAGCACTATCCCGATATATATGGACGCGTCCTTGCAGCGTATGCTGATAAAGGATATGGAACAGTACCAGATTGACAACAACAAATATCCCGGTCTGTATTCCGTTACAAAGACGCTTCAGATAACGACAGATACGAATACTCAGCAGGCAACGATAGACGATGTTGTATCAAAGTCGGATTCAAGGATAAATGCTATAGGAATCGCCTCGGAGAACAGCAAGACAACGCTTATTGACGATTGCCTTTATATCGTAAACGGCGAGCGTAACGGTTCGGAGCTGTCTACAAGGCTGAAGCTTATAGGAATGACCGACAGTCTTGACCATATGAAGCTCGTCAGAGGCGAGCTGCCCTCAAAGACCTCTGTTGACGGCGTATACGAGGGACTTGCTTCAGAAGATGCGCTCAAAACGCTTGGCATAAATATGGGCAATACATATAAGATAGTTTCGCTTGCGGCAGGTGTTGAGCCTTATTATGTCAAGATAACCGGCGTATATGAGCAGAAAACCGACAACGACAGCTACTGGGCAGAAACGCTCGACAGCTATCTCAACGCGATATTCGTTGACTATGATATGGTCAGAAACGACCTTATGCCCGCAGGCAGATTCAATGCGGTAAACATTGCAAGAAGATATTCGCTCGACTACCATACTCTTGATATGAACAGGATAGCGGCTGTTACGGCGGAGCTTGAAAAGGATACAACATTCTATCAGGAAGCGGGTTATGCGCATGAATTCAATGTTGCGGATATAATCGGCAATTATACGGAGCGCGCGGAAAAGCTGACGCGTATATTATGGATACTTCAGATACCGGCTATGGTAATGCTGGCGTTCTATCTGTTTATGGTATCTCAGCTCAATGTAGACAGAGAGCGCAACGAGATCGCAGTGTTCAAGAGCCGTGGCGCAAGCTCATGGCAGATATTCGGAATGTATGCCGCAGAGTCGGGCATACTCGGTATTGTAACGCTTGTGGTCGCACCGTTTATCGGACTGGTACTGTGTCAGTTCCTCGGTGTATCGAACGGATTTCTGGAGTTTGTAAACCGTACCGGCATTGCCGCAAAGATAACCGGCATCAGCGTACTGTATGCGCTTCTTGCGGTAGTGGTATTCTTCCTTACTACGATGATACCGATCATTCCCGCGTCAAAGCTTACTATAGTACAGTACAAGCAGAGCAGGACAAAGGTCGTGAAGATGTCGCTGTGGGAAAAGTGCGGCGTCGATATTGTGCTTCTTGCTGTGGCGTTCGGCTTCCTTTACTTCTACACAACTAATATCACAAATTCGATAGCGGAGGGAACATTTGAGGCGACAGGCGAGCTTGACCCGCTGCTCTTCATATTCTCAACGCTTATGATACTGGGCTTCGGACTTCTGTTTATCAGAATTTATCCGTATCTTTTAAGGCTTGTTTATTATGTACTGCGCCCGTTCTGGACACCGTCGCAGTATATGGCTATTACTACTGTTTGTCGTTCACAGGGCGGCAAGGAGCGTTTTCTTATGCTGTTCCTTGTTATGACGTTCTCATTCGGTCTGTTCTCGGCGAACACGGCAAGAGCTATAAACAACAATATCAGTGACAGAATCTATTATGAAAACGGTGCTGACGTTGTGCTGACCGAATATGCGCTGTCGACCTCGGAGGAGGGCGGATCGAGCAGTTATGTCGAAACCGATTTCTCTCGTTATGAGGCGCTTGACGGCGTGGATATCGCTACAAGAGTACTTGTAAACGACAACGTGAAGCTGAGGATCGCAAACAAGAATGTTGCGGATCTTACACTTATGGCGATAGAGCCTGACAAATTTGCACAGACTGCATGGTTCAGGAACGATCTGCTTCCGATACACTGGTGGAACTACTGCAATGCTCTTGTCGAGAGCCGTTCGGGTGTAATAATTTCAAGAGGACTTGCTGAAAAAGCCAATGTTTCGCAGGGCGATGTGATATCGCTGAAGTGGGGCGGAAACGACAGCCTTGACACAACGGTAATGGCGATAGTAGATTATTGGCCCGGTCTTAACCCTAATAAATGTGACTTTGCGGTCATGAACTACAACTATGTAAGAGCAAGAACAGAGCTTGAGCCGTATCAGATATGGCTCAAGATGTCGGACGGCGCTACAAGCGAAGCGCTGTACAAGAGCATTGAGGACGCTATGCTCCCGCTTGAGAGCATAAAGGACAGCTCACAGATGCTGATAAGCGAAAAGACCGATCCGTCACTCCAGGGCATGAACGGTGCGCTGACGCTCGGATTTATAATCATAATGGTAATGACTATAATCGGCTTCCTTATCTACTGGATACTGTCGATAAAGGGCAGAACGCTGCAATTCGGTATTTTAAGGGCTATGGGTGTTTCTTTCGGCGAGATAATAGGAATACTGGGATATGAGCAGCTGCTTGTATCGGGTGTTTCGATAATATTCGCATTTATCATAGGCGGCGTTACAAGCGACCTGTTTGTTCCGCTGTTCCAGTATATGTACAATGTAAATGAGCAGATTCCTCCATACAGAGTAGCGGCAATGCAGGCAGACTACATAAAGATGTATGTGCTGATAGCCGTAATGCTTCTCGGCGGCTTTGCAATACTCGGCGCTATCATACGCAAGATAAACATCAACAAGGCACTGAAGCTCGGCGAGGATTAAAAAATCGCGGTATGAAGCCTGTCAGGACTTTGTATGCGGGCTTATGAAGGAGGATCATTTTGGAGCTTGCTCTGGGAATATTCAAAAAGACGCGCTTTTTGTTCGCGCTGATCGCGGCTGCCGCGGGTGGTGTAGGAATGGCAATGAAGAATGATACGGCTTATGTCGTGTGTATAATCTTCATTGCGCTGACGATAGCGGCAGACGCAACGGTGATGGTGCTCAGCAGAAAGCTGAACATACCGATAAAGTACCGTGAAAACTATTTCAGGTTCGGCAAGAACAAGAAGGATAAAAAGTAATGCAGAAGATACTCGGATATATCAGAAAAGCCGTACAGGAGTTTGACCTGATAGAAAAGGGCGATAAGATAGCTGTCGGGATATCCGGCGGCAAGGACAGCCTTGTGTTGTTGTCCGGTCTTGCTCTTATGAGGCGCTTTGCCGAGTTTGACTATGATATAGTCGCTGTTACGATCGACCCGGGATTTAACGGCGTGCCGAATAACTATGAGGCGGTGGCAAGGCTTTGTGAAAAGCTGGACGTGCCTTTCAGCCTTGTGCATACGCAGATAGGCGAGATAGTGTTCGATGTCAGAAAAGAGCCTAATCCGTGCTCGCTGTGTGCAAATATGAGAAGAGGCGCGCTTCACGATGCGGCAAAGGCGGCAGGGTGCAACAAGCTGGCACTCGGTCATCATAATGACGATGTTATCGAAACATTTATAATGAATTTGTTTAAAGAGGGACGGATAGGTTGCTTTTCGCCGAAAACACACCTTGACCGCAAGGATATAACGGTAATACGTCCGCTTGTGCTTGCGCCCGAGTCGCAGGTGATATCCACCTGCAACCGCAACAGCCTTGAGGTCGTAAAGTCGGTTTGTCCTGCGGATAAGACTACGACAAGACAACAGACAAAAGAGTTCCTTGCCGATATGGAACGAAAGGATAAAGGCTTCAAGCTGAGAATGTTCACGGCGCTGAGAAAGAGCGGTGTTGACGGCTGGGGCTACAAGCAGAAATAAACGAGAGGTGACTGTACTTGGCTGTTAAAAGGCAGACGCTGAATATACCCGAACAGGCTTTGCAGGTTCTTAGAGTGCTTGAACGAGCGGGAAACAAGGCATATTTTGTCGGACAGTGTGTAGCCGAATTGCTGAGGGGCGGCTCGCCTATGGACTATGATATAATCACGACTGCCGACTTTGAAGAGATGCTGTATGTGTTCAGCGATATGAGGATCGTTTCGCAGAATGAGGACATGAGCAGTGTTATGGTTTCATCGGTCGGTCTTGTTATACAGGTGTCGAGCTATTGCAGTGAAGTTAAGGACGGCAAGGCGGTGTGTACGGATAACTATCTGTTTGACCTTGCAAGGCGTGACTTTTCGGCAAATGCTATAGCATATCACCCGAGAAAAGGCTTCAGAGATCCGTTTGACGGTATGCAATGCATCAAGGACGGAATAATTACACTGAAAGCTGTCGGCGAGTATCCTGTCGTACTGTGGCACGAAAATGACCTTGATGAAAATGAGCTGACTTTAAAGCTGGAGCCAAAGTCAAGTCTTGTCACAGACCCGTTCAATATGCTGACGGCGCTTGAGTTGCTCGGCGGAGAGAATTATGAGATTGACAGCGTTACGGCAGACGCGATAAAGGCAAATACGGGGCTTCTGTGTGCAATGCCCGGAAGAGAGCTGTTCAGACGTTTTACGAAGGTGCTTCTTGCAAGGAATATATCTGTCGTTATGACGCGCTTTCCTGAGGTGTTTGCGGCGATCGCGCCCGAGCTTCTTAAAGCGCAGAGGTATAAGGACAGATATCATGACTGTACGCTGTGGGAACATATTTCAAAATGCGTTGAGTTCGCACCTCCGCAGGCAGACATCAGATATGCCGCACTGTTCCATAACGCGGGACTTCCTGATTGCAGATGCCGCGATTCGCACGGCAACACTTATTTCTACGGGCACGCGGAGCTCGGAAGGATAATAGCGGCGAATTTCTTTGAAAAATACAGGGCGGAGCTTAAGCTTCGCAGTGATACGGATATGCTGATAGAGGCGCACGATACGGTATTTACCGAGGACAGAGTGGCGCTGAAGCGTCTGCTTTGCGACTATTCGCATGATGAACTTAAAAAGCTTCTCAAACTGCGGATAGCGGACGATACAGCAAATCCTACGGTACATGAAGGGCAGATCGCCGCATATCGTAGGGAAGTGACGATGCTTGACGATATAATCGCATCGGGAGAGTGCTACAGTGCAGCTCAGCTTGCCATAAAGGAAAATGATCTTATTATGCACAGGCTTGCGGCGAACAAGGCGCAGGCAAAGGCTGTTATAAATTCGCTGTATGAGGCGGTGCTCGCCGAGCCTTCCTTGAATGTTGCTCCGGTACTGCTTGATATGGTGAGAAAAAGTATGCATCGCCGCTAAAATCTGCAATGTGTGCTTACGAAAGGATTGATGTTATGCAGAATTGTTGTCTTTGGATAGGCGGAGTGAAGGTATCCGACCTTGACGGCATTAAAGACAATTTCAATATGACCGATGTTAAGGGCTATTATCTCGGCGGCAGACTTGCAGACTGGCTCAGAATGGGCGGCTATGATGCTGAGGCAACAAAAATCGATAACATTGACAAAAACGGCGATATAGATAAGGCGCTTGAAGATATATTTACAGGCAATGATGAAGAAACCGACAACAAAAATATAAGCGGGGAGTACGGCGGTTATCGCTTTCAGACTGTAACGCCGCCGTTTTTAAAGCGTGACGCGGGCACGATCGTTCTGTCGGCTGACGGCTCTTTCAGAGTACCTGTAATAACCGACAGCTCTTTTGCGGGATCGTATGCCGGTTCGTCTTTTGCAGGCTCTTTCGGTTCTTTCGGCTCGTTCATGTACAGGCATCAGTATGAATATGAGTACGAGTACGGCTCGGGTATATCAAGCTTCGGCTCGTTTAATTTCGGGAGCTTTGACATTTCAAGCTTTATCCCGGGCAGTTTTTCGTATGATGAGCTGTGCGAGGGAGGAAGCTTTACACCGCAGGCGCTGATGCTGTTCTTTTCGTCCGAACCGCTCAACCGCTATGGGTACGGGATACATCTTATATGAACGGATTTCATTCTTTTTCATCGGCGGCTTTTTTTGCCAAAAATCCGGGCAAAAAGCTCAGTATGAGCCTTCCCGACATATATTGTGCGGTAATTTCGGCTTTGCAATGGCGCAAAAACGGCAACAGCATAACTATGCTAACCGACAGCGCAGGAGCGGAGCTTTTTTCGGCTCTTGGGATAAACGATATATGGAGTGATATAAGAATTGTTATACCCGATGACCTTGACGGGATCGATCCGGTAATGTTCTGGGCGGGGGGAAAGCTTATTGCGCTGCAGCAGTTTTCCGCTCCGTGCGCTATGATAGATACGGATTTTATCGTGTGGGAAGACCCGCCGTTCGGGGATAAGATAATAGCGGCGCATGAGGAGGAGCTTATGCCGTCTGTGTACCCTGATGTATCAACGTTCAGGCTACGCGGCAAGGTGCTTGACGAGGGGCTTGATTATAGTATACTGCCGCTGAATACGGCGTTTTTGTATATTCCCGATGAGGATTTCAAGCAGTATTACACATCACGCTCAATAGCATTTATGAAGTCGGCAGTGTACGGCGGAGATTATCTTACATATATGGTTTTTGCCGAACAGAGATTGCTCCCGATGCTTGCAAAAAGATGCGGTATTGAATATACGACGCTTCTTGACAAGGACAGGCTTTTCCTGCCGCAAAGCAAGTATACTCATCTGTGGGGCGCAAAGCAGAAAATGCGTGATGATAAGGAACAGCTTGAAAAGTTCTGTGAACGGTGCAGAGAGCGGATAAGAAAATCGTATCCGAGGTATGGGTATATTATTGATAATATTGAAAACAGTGTGAAATAAAAGGGGTTGTGATACAACCCGGAAAAGAAAAAGTGAGTCGAAGCGCAAAGATAGTGCGTAAGGCTCACTTTTTTGATATGTGGAGAAAGTCTGTCTTTTAGTGTACTTCTGTTATACCGTTTTAGTAATTATCATTGATAGCAGGCTACCGATAGTGCTGTTTGTAGGATAGTACTTCTCGGGTTCGCTATTCCGGTTAATAACGTTGCTGCTATGAACGAGGGAGAC
>OLZH01000236.1_pt1 | contig 23812 bp, 22 predicted proteins | sample 1673821 | NCBI WGS metagenome assembly OLZH01 (sample SAMEA103958128, study PRJEB25191) | human gut metagenome | reverse complement strand
TTTGTTGCTCAGGTACTTATAAATAAAGTTAAATCAAAGTGTTGCGGAATTAAGGTTATAGAAATAGAATCCATGACAGGCAATGTGACTGCAGGTAAGATTTATGTAACAGCATTCCTTGACTTTGCCACATTCAACAAATTCTCAGAACAATTGGCATGGGAAACTGAAGTGTGGATTGCAGATATGCCTGACCACATGATTCATCTTAATGGAGATAAATTTTTAGGACCACGCTGATTCTTGTCATAAATTTTAACAATAATGAAACAATTGTATTATGTAAACGGAAAAAGGGTTGATATAAATACATATGCAAATGCCCTTAACGCAGAAATAGCAGCAGAAGAAGCTCAAAATGTGTTCGAAGTTAAGAAGAAGGGATTTATTGAATATCTTAATAAGAACCCTTCTGCTCTTTCAAAATGGAAAAATACTTCTTTTTCACCAGAGTCAATTGTGCAGATTGAGTTTAATTCTTGGTGCAGTTCTGATGATTGTAAATTGCTGTTAAATAAGTACGAAAGGCAAAGAATTAGGAAGGCATGGGGATGTATCACTCTGATATTTATTGGAATTGTACTATTTGTTTTACGTGTTAGCGGAGTTTTATAAATAAGGAAACATATGAGAATAATAGAAATTGCAGGAGTTCAACTTGTTGTTTCAGATAAGGATTATAATTACTATTGGACTCAGAGAAATATAGGTGAGAATTCAGACGCGTTCAAAGTTGCTTGCAGACGACTTTTAGGATTGGGTCCTGATAGCCATAGTTTTGATTATGGTTTTATTCAGTTGCATATATGGGGAGACAATAATAAAGATCAATGCATTAAGAAAATCTATGAAAGTGGATTGATTGAATATGAAGAAGAATGGTATAAGAATCAAACTACATCGCAATTAAAAGGTGCAGCATATACTGCTCAACGTGAACAAGCCCTCATGCAAGGACTTGATGCGCGGCGTCTTCCCCATTCACGATCATTATCGTCCTTATCACGTCCCCAGCCACTGCCAGGACTGACCACCTTGCAAGGACTTGATGATGAATTTGAAGACGAATTGGAATTATAATTATATAATAAACTCACTTAACGAGATAAGGTTCTCTTTTGCCTCGACAAATCCCCCACGATTCCCTCCATCTCCCTGTCCACTTTGGATAGCTCCTCCTTGGACAAAGCATATATGCAGTCAATCGCCAGTCGGTTGGCTGCTATTTTTCTGTGTGCGAGGATGGTTTCTTCGCACCGATGGAGGGGCGGTTTGCACCGCTCGCCTCCAGATAGTCGTTTACTGCGTCACGCATGGTGAACTCTCTCATTCCTGTCTTTGCCCTGTAGATAAGGGCATCGACAGCTGCTTTTCTTGTCTTGCTATAATCGTGTTCTGTCATAATTCTGATGTTTTGAGTTTGCTAAAATTATTTTAGCCATATATAGGTGTTATGAGAACAGTTCAAGATTATATCGCAATAACTAGGCAAAATAGTTCCAAGATTACTAAAGATTTTGGAATCAAGACCTTGCGCATTTTTGGTTCCATATCACGAAATGAGCAAACAGAGCAAAGCGATTTGGATATTTGTGTAGAAACAGAAACTCCTAATCCATTTTTATTGGCCGACTTGAAAGAGTTCTTAGAGGGCTTGTTCAAGTGCTCAGTCGATGTAGTGCGTATTCACAAAAACATGAATCCTTTCTTTAAATCAAGAATTGAACGGGATGGAATCTATGCAATACGATAAAAAAGATTTTCTCATTTTCTTTGGCGTTTACACTATAATGTTGTATCTTTGCAGTTGTAATTTGAACTAAAAAAGGAGGAATAAAGAATGAATACAACAAAGTTAACAAGAGAAGAAGCGTTGCGACGTTGGAATGCTTCTAAGGAAACCAAGCGTAAGATGGTTGAAAAGCTAGAAACCTTGGTAAGGAATAGCAGTCTTGAACGTACTGGTAAAGAACCTATTGGGATAGAAGTATGGTAGTCGAAACTTTGTCTCTAGACACGATAAATGCCAATTCTCCTTATGAGGTCAAGTTGGCAGATGCTGTTGATACATTGTGTTTCATTACAGATTACGATGCAGAAATCTTTGTAACATTTGAGAGAGACGAATTGCTTCTTGAAGGTTTGGTTTACCAGTTTGGTATCTCAAATCCTAAGAGAGTAAAGTCGCCTCGTGACCCAAAAGTGCGAGAGACCATTCTTGCTATCGTTGAAGAATTCTTTGCTAAGAATCAAGCTGCATTTCTTTATATCTGTGATACGAGTGGTTGAATGCAGAAGATGCGTAATCGCTTATTTCAATATTGGTTTGGAATTTATGGAGAACGCGAGGAATATGTTTTTCTACCTCAGACGATAACAGATGAAGAGGGAAATGATAATTATGCAGCTCTAATAATTCGTAAGGATAATCCTCAGTTTGCGAATTTGGTAAGCGAGTTTATGGCGACTGTCAATTTGCTGAATGCTAAACCTGAGGAGTACGAAGAATGATTTGTTGGCAATAAGGCTGTATCACATGATGGAAAAGATTATTGTTAATGTTGCGTGGTGCGACAAGAATTTTGGTGGTTCTCTTGGTAGTAATGTACCAGGTGCGGTGGTTTTTACAGCACCAACCTTTGAAGCTTTGCAAAAGGAGGCAAAGGATAGTTTAGAGTTTCATGTTGAAGGTCTTGTGGAAAATGGAGAAGATGTTCCAGAATGGCTGAAGAATGGCGATTATGAGTTTGTGTATAACTATCAGGATGCAACTACTCTTTTGAAGGCATATTCTCCATACGTTTCTCTAGCGGCAATTAGTCGTGCTTCTGGAATAAACCAAAGTCTTTTATCACACTATGTAAATGGATTGAAGAAACCACGTGAGCAGCAGCGTAAACGTATTGTAGATGGTCTTCATAAAATAGGATCAGATTTACAATCGGTTATGTGTGTATGAATTTTGCAAAACGGATGCTTGAAGAATTTGGTCAAGCATCCGTTTTGCCATTTGGTATTTCCAACTCCCCATTTCATACATTTATCCCCCAACTTTCTATGCTGTTTCGGATAAATTCACTATCTTTGTCCCCCTGAAAACGACTAAAAAATAAAATGTAATGAAGAAAGGATTGAAATTTCTTCGACTGTTATCAACTCCTAACAAAGAGCGATTTGTCTGATGACACCTTATACGATGCTATCAAGGCGACTTTTGACAATCGCGGTCTTACATACAATCCCGAATTGCAGTTGTTTACAGAAAGTTTTGCGACAGACGCAGCACGTATGGCACGTTGGAAAGCATTTCTGAAAAAGATACAATGGAAAGAAATGCTTGATTTCGGGACTGTTATGGAAGTAATAAAAGAAAGGTTGCAGCCTATGGCTGAAAAATATTGGAAAAAGTAGTTTACCTTTTTGAATTGTTCTTTATTCCGATATTTCATACAGTTGGTAAGTAACGCTCTCCGCTTTGCCATTGGATAGGTATATGTCGGAATAGTTTCCATCACCTTTGATGAAAACTATGTCCTCGGAAGCAATCCTAATGATTTCGGTGCTATTTGTTAGTGTCAGATATTCCATATGATATTCTTACATTTTGCAAACAAAGATAATGCAAACGAGCGCAATGAAAAAAGCCGTTAGACTTCCATGATGAGGTCTAAGGGCTTTTATTTTTGCGTGCCCACGCATAAATTCATACGTCGGCAAGCAGAGTTTTTGGGGCAGGGGGTATGTTTTTATTTTATATAAATAAATTTCCTATCTGGAAGACCAGAGCTGATATTACCCATGCTAATAGCGTGGTGTAGCCAGCGGCAAAACCAGCCCATTTCCAACTGCCCGTCTCGCCCTTGATAGCCGCGATGGTGGCTATGCAGGGGAAGTAGATCAGTACGAAGAGGAGGAAGCAATAGGCGGTGAGGCTCGCTTTGTGGGCAGCCTCGGCATCGCTATTGCCGTAGGTCTTCTGCAGGTCGGCAGTCATCTGCTTCTTCAGTACCTCGTATTTGCCGTCCTCGTCGTTGTAGTCGCTGTCGTCGCCAAAGCTGTCGTTGTTGCTGTAGAGCACGCCCATGGTGGACGCCACGATCTCCTTGGCTCCCACGCCAGAGATGAGTCCTACGTCGAGTTTCCAGTCGAAGCCCTGAGGTGTGAAGACTGGCTCAATGGTCTTGCCTATTCTTCCGATGTAGCTCTGTTCCTGCTGTTGTTGCTGTCCCAACTCTTCGTTGTGGGGGAAGTATCCCAGCGCCCACACGATGATGCTTGCCACGAGGATGATGCCACCCATCTTCTTCAGGTACTGCTTGCCTTTCTCCCAGGTGTGTCGGCCTATGGCTTTCCAGGTAGGGAAGCGGTAGGGTGGCAGCTCCATGACGAAAGGCGTGTCCTCGCCCTTGATGACGAAGCTGGAGAGCACGCGGCTCAGTATGACGGCAAGCAGGATGCCGATGAGATAGAGCGACACCATGATGAGCGAGCGATACTGCAGGGCGAAGAAGGTTCCTATCACCATGATGTAGATAGGCAGACGCGCCGAACAGCTCATCAGCGGCAGGATGAGCATGGTGATGAGTCGCGAGCGATGGCTCTCGATGGTGCGTGTCGCCATGACGGCTGGCACATTGCAGCCAAAGCCCATGATGAGTGGGATGAACGACTTGCCGTGAAGTCCCATCTTGTGCATCAACTTGTCCATGATGAAGGCAGCACGTGCCATATAGCCAGAGTCCTCCATGTAGGAGATGAAGAAGTAGAGGATGAGAATCTGCGGCAGGAAGACGATGACGGCTCCCACGCCTCCGATGACTCCATCGACGAGCATGTCTTTCACCGGTCCGTCGGGCATGCTGGTGCTGATGACTGTTCCCAACCAAGCCACTCCGTCCTCAATCCATCCCTTAGGCACTTCGCCCAGGACGAAGGTGGCTGAGAACATGATGAACAGGAGGAGTACAAAGATGGGAAATCCCACGTATTTGTTGGTAAGGATGCGGTCGATGAGATGCGTCACCTGATAGGTGTCTTTGGCCATTCCCGTTTCGTAGCCAGCCTCCTGCAAGGCTCCGTGTATGAAGCCGTACTTGGCATCCATGATGGCAGTCTCGCTGTCTTCCATGGTTTCCTCCTTGACGCGTCGTGCAGCCTCGTCGCGTGCGGCGAAGATTTCCTTTGCCGACTTGAGGTGGCTCACATACTCCTCGGCATGCTTGTCGTTCTCGAGTAGTTTGATGGAGAGATATCGGGTGGAGTAGCGCTGGCGGATGCTGTCATCGGCCTTCAGATATTCCTGTATGTGCTCGATGCCGTGTTCTATCTCGTGTCCGTGGTTGATGTGGATGTGGCGATAGTGGGCATTGGAGCCTTCGCGTCCCTCGTACATTTCGATGATGGTGTCGAAGAGCCGGTCTACGCCTCTGCCGTTCTTGAAGACGGTAGGAACCATAGGTATTCCGAAGAGTTCGCCCAACTTGTCGTAGTCGATGTTGTCGCCTCGTTTCTCGGTCTCGTCGAACATATTGAGAGCGCACACCATGCGGATGTGCATATCGATGAGCTGAGTGGTGAGATAGAGGTTGCGCTCCAGGTTGCTGGTGTCGATGACGTTGATGACTATATCGGGTGTGTGCTCGATGAGCTGCTTGCGCACATAGAGTTCCTCGGGTGAGTAGGCTGAGAGCGAATAGGTGCCAGGCAGGTCGACAAGGTTGAAGTGATAGCCGTTGTATTCGGCTTCGCCCACCTTGGCGTCGACGGTGACACCGCTGTAGTTGCCCACACGTTCGTGTGCGCCCGAGGCGAAGTTGAAGAGGGAAGTTTTTCCGCAGTTGGGGTTGCCGATGAGCGCCACGTTGATGACATGGTGCAGACGGTCGGCCTCCTGTTCAGCCACGAGCATCTTGTCGCCCAGTGCCTGCTCGTCGGGGTTCTCAGAGTCGACAGCCTGTGAGTTGATGACCTGTTCGCGTTCTTCCTCGTCAGCGTGTTTGAACTGTTTGTCTTTCTTGGCCTCGTTGACCGAAACCACCTCAATGTGGTCGGCCTCGCTGTGTCTCAACGATACCTCGTAGCCCATGATTTTGTACTTTACAGGGTCTTGCAGTGGGGCATTGAGCAGTACGTCCACCTTCTTGCCCTTGATGAATCCCATCTCGATGATTCTTTTGCGGAAGCCACCGTGTCCTGAAACCTTGACGATGACGCCGCTTTCACCTGTGTTGAGTTCGGATAATTTCATATTTTTTATCTCCTTTTCTTCTTTTTTCTGTTATCGTGCGTGGCTTGCAAACAGAGTGCCACGTCGTGTTGTGTCGTTTGAACTGCAAAAATACAAAAATATCTCGGCAACTGTATATTGATGCCTTATTAATGCGAAAAAATACCTATAAATGATGAGCCTGTCATCAAATATAGGTATTTTCTCATTATTTATGATTATAGAACTTTAGTGAGTTCTCTGACTTCCTTATTAGCGAAAGTTGAGTTACAGGTTTCTGCCATGGCAGTTCTTGAACTTCTTGCCGCTGCCGCAAGGGCATGGATCGTTGGGGCGAGGCATGCGCTCTGCACGGTAAGGAGTGTGGTTGACCTGCTGTGCGCCCTCGCGTGTGTCGTGATGGGCAGCAGCCTGCTGTGCGGCACGCTCGGCACGCTCGCGCTCAGCGTCGATGTCCACCTTCTGCTCTACGTAGTTCTGCTTTGGGCGCTGCTCGGGTGCAGCCTCCTGTACGGGCTGTTCCTGCTCCATGACAGGAATCTGTCCGCGCATCAGAATGCTGGCGATGCGGTCGTTCATCTCGTTAATCATAGAGTCCCAGAGCTTCACACTCTCAAGCTTGAAGATGAGCAATGGGTCTTTCTGCTCGTAGCTGGCGTTCTGTACAGAGTGGCGCAACTCGTCGAGCTGGCGCAGGTTCTCCTTCCAGTCGTCGTCGATGATATGGAGCATGATGACTTTCTCCCACTGCTTTACCACGCTCTTGGCCTCGGTGTCGTAAGCCTCCTTGAGGTTGCAAGGAATGTTGTACATGCGCTTGCCGTCGGTGATAGGCACCATGATGCGCTCGTACATAGCGCCCTGGTTCTCGTACACCTGCTGGATGATAGGCCATGCTGTGGCCTGGATGCGCTCGGTCTTGCGCTTGAAGCTTGCCATGGCCTCCTGGAAGGCACGCTCGCAAAGTTCCTCACGCTGTATTCCCTCAAACTCCTCGGCAGTGAATGGAATCTCCATGGCCAGGATCTTGAGGAAGTCCTCCTTGGCGCCCTCGTAGTCGTTGTTGTTGATGATATAGAGCACGCGGTCCCAGATGACGTTGGTGATGTCCATACCGATACGCTCGCCCATCAAGGCGTGGCGGCGCTTCTCGTAGATCACGGTACGCTGCTTGTTCATCACGTCATCGTACTCCAGGAGGTGCTTACGGATACCGAAGTTGTTCTCCTCCACCTTGCGCTGTGCACGCTCGATGCTCTTGCTGATCATTGGACTCTCGATACGCTCGCCGTCCTCGAAGCCCAAGCGGTCCATCACCTTGGCAATACGCTCAGAGGCGAAGAGACGCATCAGTTTGTCCTCCAAAGATACATAGAAGACAGAAGAGCCTGGGTCGCCCTGACGACCGGCACGACCACGCAACTGACGGTCTACACGGCGGCTCTCATGGCGCTCGGTACCAATGATGGCAAGACCGCCTGCAGCCTTCACCTCGGGGGTGAGCTTGATATCGGTACCACGACCTGCCATGTTGGTGGCGATGGTGACAGCACCCTTGCCGTTGGTAGAGCGTCCTGCCTCGGCTACGATCTGAGCCTCCTGCTGGTGGAGCTTGGCGTTGAGCACATTGTGAGGAATATTGCGCATCTTGAGCATCTTGCTCAGCAATTCTGAAATCTCAACAGATGTTGTACCTACCAAGACTGGGCGACCGGCATTGCGCATCTCCTCAATCTCGTCGATAACGGCACGATACTTCTCGCGGGCTGTCTTGTAGACACGGTCGTCGAGGTCGTGGCGTGCGATTGGGCGGTTGGTAGGAATCTCTACCACGTCGAGCTTATAGATGTCCCAGAACTCACCGGCCTCGGTGCTGGCAGTACCTGTCATACCCGAAAGCTTGTGGTACATACGGAAGTAGTTCTGCAGGGTGATGGTGGCAAAGGTCTGTGTGGCAGCCTCTACCTTGACATGCTCCTTGGCCTCGATAGCCTGGTGCAAGCCGTCGCTCCAGCGTCGGCCTTCCATGATACGGCCTGTCTGCTCGTCGACAATCTTCACCTCGCCGTCCATCACGACGTATTCGTCGTCCTTGTTGAACATGGTGTAGGCCTTCAGGAGCTGCTGCAAGGTGTGCACGCGCTCGCTCTGTACGCCGTAGTGAGCCATCATCTCGTCCTTGATGTCGAGACGCTCCTGGTCGCTGATGTCGGTGCGTGCCTCGAGCTGGCTCATCTCTGTGGCGATGTCGGGCAGCACGAAGAGTTCACGGTCGTTCACCTGCTTGGCGAGCCATTCGGTTCCCTTGTCGGTGAGGTCGGCAGAGTTGAGTTTCTCGTCTACGACGAAGTATAGTGGAGCCACGGCCTTTGGCATCTCACGGTTGTTGTTGGCCATGTAGTATTCCTCAGTCTTGAGCATGCCTGCCTTGATACCTTCTTCAGAGAGGTACTTGATGAGAGGCTTGTTCTTAGGCAATGCCTTGTAGGAACGGTAGAGGGCGAGGAATCCGTCCTCGAGCATCTTGGCGTCCTTGTTCTTGGTGCCTTCGCCAATCTTCTGCTTTGCCTCGGCGAGCAGCTCGGTAGCCTGCTTGCGCTGTACCTCGTACAGGCGCTCTACCAATGGCTGATACTGCTCGAACATCTGGTCGTCGCCCTTAGGAATAGGACCTGATATAATAAGAGGTGTACGGGCATCGTCGATCAACACGGAGTCGACCTCATCGACGATGGCGTAGTTGTGCTGACGCTGTACGAGGTCGGCAGGACTTGTCGCCATGTTGTCGCGCAGGTAGTCGAAACCAAACTCGTTGTTGGTACCGAAGGTGATGTCGGCCATGTAAGCCTTGCGACGAGCGTCGGAGTTGGGACGGTGCTTGTCGATACAGTCGACAGAGAGTCCGTTGAACATATAGAGTGGACCCATCCACTCGGAGTCACGCTTGGCCAGATAGTCGTTCACGGTAACCACGTGCACACCGTTGCCAGTGAGGGCGTTGAGGAACACAGGCAGTGTAGCGACGAGGGTCTTACCTTCACCCGTAGCCATCTCGGCAATCTTACCCTGGTGCAGCACCGTACCACCGAAGAGCTGTACGTCGTAGTGAACCATTTCCCACTTCAGGTCGTTTCCGCCTGCTGTCCAGTGGTTGTGGTAGATGGCATTGTCGCCATCGATGGTAATGAAGTCGTTGGCAGGATTGGCAGCCAGCTCGCGGTCGAACTCAGTAGCTGTGACTACAGTCTCCTCGTTCTCGGCGAATCGGCGGGCTGTATCTTTCACGATGCTGAAAGCTGTAGGCAGCACCTCGTTGAGGGCAACCTCGTAGTTGTCGAGTGCCTCTTTCTCCAACTTGTCTATCTGGTTGAAGATATCTTCACGCTGGTCGATAGGTGTGTCTTCGATAGTGGCTTTCAGCTCGGCAATCTTCTCTCTCTGAGCCTTGCCGGCGTTCTGTACATACTGCTGTATTTCCTTGGTTTTTGCACGAAGCTGGTCATTGCTCAGGGCCTTGATGTTAGGATACTCGGCCTTTACTTTCTCCACGATAGGCTGGATGAGCTTCATGTCGCGGGAAGACTTGTTGCCGAACAATGACTGCAGAAATTTGTTAAAGTTCATTTGATATATTGTTTTTTATTATTATTCGTTGATTTTTATTGTTTTCAGGGTTGCAAAGGTACAAATAATATCTGTAAATCAGCAACGTTTTGGGTGATAAATGTTAAAAATCGGGTCCGCGAATAACAATACTACCGTATGGAGCCTGATATTTGGGCTCTGTGGGGGGAGTAAAACAAATATAAGGATTGGATTCTGTCAGATTGGCAGAAGTGTCGGCTTTCTGTATTGCCGACGGGAAATGATGCTGTGCTTTTTGATGGTCTTCAGATGCTTCCTTGATGGCCTTGATGACGCTCAGAATGTCTTCTTCGAGCGCTTTGGCCTCGGGCTGCTGGATGAACTCATCGTAGGATATATCGGTGAGCGCAAACCTCAGTGCCTGCTGATAGGTCTGCGCTTCCATGCCTGTTGCCGCAAGGACAACCAAGAGGGCAGTGATATATCTGTTTACCATTCTATTTTTTGTTATGAAGCTTTGTTGGCTTCGTGTTGATGATTTTCCTTCAAGAGGTTGAATTCCTTCGTAAAGTCTGAATCTTCAAGAGGTTGATTTCTTCGTGAAGTCTATATTCTTTGTGAGGTCTATTTTCTTCGCAAGTCGAGTTGAGTTGACTTCACTGCTGCTCTTATGAGCAAAGATAATGCCAAAATGACCATGCCCTCAGCGTAGTCCTGCCATATCTGCAGGAAAAGTGCCACGACGATGAGTGCTGCCCATACGTTGTAATACCAGTGTACACGATGCTGACGCATCTTCTTGGTGACGCTCCATACGAAGATGAGGTTCAGCGGGTTGAGGATGAGTGTCTGGAAATTGATCTGCACGGTGGGGTGTTGCGAGAACACCATGGCAAGGAGAATCAGTCCTGGCAGTCCGGTAAGTACGAGCAGGGCTGTGTCAATCCACCAGAAATTCCTCTTTCTGCGCCATTCCGTGAGGCTGAGCAGGATAACAATCACCAAGATGCCTGTCGCTGCCACGAAAGGAGAGATGACATCGGTTATAGTAGTTCCTGTCTGAGAGTTCTCCTTGTCTGCATCTGCATCCATCACTACTGTCTTGGGTGAAATGAGATAGAAGGTGCTGTCTACCAGTTTGATGTATCTTGGTTCTTGTGGATAAACTGTTGTCGACGGAATAGGCTGCTGGGCTGTGTCCTTACGGGCTTCCACTGCGAAGTCCATGGAGAGGTTGTCGGGCAGGAACTCCCATTCCTGTTTGTTTATTGCACGGTCGGCTCGGAAACCCAGGAGTAGGTCGTTTCCGAAGCGTGCCCAACGGTGATGGGCGTTCAGACGGTGAATCTCCTCACGATAGGTGGAGAGGGTCGTTTTGATCTCGAAGTTGGTGCTGTTGGTCGCCAAGTGGTCGATGATCATGTTGCGTGCACGTGTGGTGCAGTTGTCGTAGAAGAAGTTGTAGCGGTAGGTGCGGTTCTCCTCCTGGTTGTTCTTCTCCACGGCAGTAAGGATGTTCCATTTCTCGTTTCGTGTCAGGGCAAGGCGCTGTTGTCTTACCCATCTGCCTTCGTAGAAATACTCCGCCATGAAACGATCCATGGGGATGATGCCTATCTGATAGTCGGTGAGCCCGAAGACGAAGCGCAGCACAAAAAAGTCCTGGTTGAAGGAGAACATGCCCCAGTTGACAGCCACGTCACTGCCATGGGCACGGTCTTCTATGCGAAGAGCGGTGTGTCCATAATACGACCAAACCTCCTGTCCCGGTCCGCAGGTCAGGAGTGAAATATCCACGGAGTCGACCCATTGGGGTACTTCCGTCTGTTGTGCAGAAGCCTTAGTCGTTAAAATGATTAACAAAACGGCAAAAATGCACCTAAAATTATATTTAAAACGTTTCACGATGCAAAAATACCTTATTATTTTGGATTTTCCTTCTTTTATCTCGATTTTTTTCAATACTTTTGCACTCTGAATATAATTTTGAACAATTATCATAGGATGAAAAAACTATTTTTGGCAGCTCTCATGATGAGCTTGGCTCTGACAGTGAATGCCCAGAGCGGCATGAATTCTCCATACAGTCAGTGGGGGTTGGGCTTATTGTCCGACCAGACTTCTGGTTTCAATGCAGGTATGAATGGAGTGGGACTTGGCTTTCATGAGCACAATCAGGTAAATTATATCAACCCGGCTTCTTATTCTTCGGTCGACTCGCTGACATTCCTTTTCGATGCCGGTATCTCGGGTCAGATCAGCAACTTCAATGAGAACGGCGTGAAGAAGAACGCCAAGAATGCCAACTTGGACTATGTGGTCGCTGCTTTCCGTGCTTTCCGCCACATGGGTGTGAGTTTCGGTATCCTGCCTTTCTCCAACGTGGGCTATAACTATTCTGTGTCGGGATGGGTGAACGAAGAAACCAAGGAAGATTATTACACCAATACCTATGAGGGTGATGAGGGATTCCATCAGGCTTACGTGGGTTTGGGCTACATGCCAGTGAAGGGACTGTCGGTAGGTGCCAACATCTCTTACCTGTGGGGCAAGTACAACCGTACCGTCACCAACAGCTACAGCAATTCGTATATCAACTCGCTCTCGCGCAACTATTCGGCAAGAGTGGGAAGCTATAAGCTCGACTTCGGTGTGCAGTATACGCAGCGTGTGTCGAAAAAGGACTGGGTGACACTGGGTCTTACCTATTCGCCCAAGCATAATTTAGGTGCCAGCGCCGATATGTATCAGGTGAAGACAAATGCCATGGATGGCTCGCTCGACACCACATCCTTTTCTGTTGACAAGGCTTTTGAACTGCCTCACATGGTGGGAGCAGGATTGATGTGGAATCATGCGGCACAGTGGAAAGTGGGTCTCGACTATACTCTACAGATGTGGGAAGACCTCAAGGCGCCTGTCTTCGACGGAAGAAACTATGTGCTGAAGGACGGCTGCTACAGCAACCGTCATAAGATCAACCTCGGTGCACAATACTGCTATGGCGAGTACAGCCGCCGTTTCTTGCAGAGAGTACAGTATCGTGCCGGTGTGAGCTACACCACTCCTTATGTGAAAATCAATGGACAGGACGGACCCAAGGAATTTGCGGTAAGTGCCGGTTTCGGTATTCCTATCGTCAACTCCTACAACAGCCGTTCATTCCTCAATATCAGCGGCCAGTGGGTGAAACGCTCTGCCAAGGACCTTATCAAGGAGAATATTTTCCGCATCAACATAGGCTTCACCTTCAACGAGGATTGGTTCAAGAAGTGGAAGATGCAGTAAACAGTACGGGATTTCTGTGCTGAATGCTGTTTTAGGAAAATTCAGAATGTTCGGGAAACTTCAGGAAGTCTCGAAGTTAGATGAGAGATGTATCAGACCGTTTTCTGAAGTGAGAGGAATTTCCTGAAGTGAGAAAGGTTTGGAAAACTTTCGAGAAGTTTTGAAAAGCGAGTGAAGTTTTGGAAATTGCGAGAAGTTTTGAGTATAAATGCTTTATTGTTTGATTGTCATGCAAACAAGCTGTTGTCTTAACTCCTTAACTCCTTAACTCCTTTAAAAAACTTCTTTAAAAAAACTCCCGAATAAGACTCCCCTCCGGCGAAACTTGAATTATTTATATATTATTAATGTATAGAACAAGGCATATTATATATGGACTTATCGCTCTCCTGCTGATGGCTGCATGTCAGGAGCAGGTGGAGCATACGGCTCCAGCCATCAGGGCACGCGACTCCGTGGCAATGATGACTTCTTATGGTGTCAACACACTCATCAGCGACTCTGGCGTCATCAAGTATCGCATTGTTACTGAGCGATGGGAGGTGAATGTCAACAAGCATCCGTCGCAATGGATTTTTGACAAAGGCATACTCCTGGAGCAGTTCGACGACAAGTTTCATATCAACAGTTATATACAGTGCGACACGGCTTATTATTTCGACCAGCTCAGAATATGGAAACTCTATGGTCGTGTGAGAATTCTCACCAAGGACGGCTTGCGCTTTATGAGCGAGCAGCTTACATGGGATGAGAATAAGCACGAACTGTCGAGCCATGTGTTCAGTAAACTCATCACACCTGAGCGTACTTTGCAGGGCGCGCACTTCTGGAGCGACGAGAAGATGACGCGTTATTATGTGAGCAACTCGAAGGGTAGTTTCGAGAAAAGCGACATGACAGGCTCGGGAGCAAGCGATACCTTGCGCTCGCAGCCCGACTCGGTGAAGGGAAACCTTCGACAGAGAGCCACTCCGCAGCGTGCTACAACCATCCCTCTGATGCACTAATGTCATGACAGAAACAGACAAAAATATATGGAAGTAGGAATAAATCTTGTGATAGGCATATTGGTTACGCTCTTGTTCTCTGCCTTTTTCAGTGGCATGGAGATAGCCTTTGTGTCTTCCAACCGAATGCTTGCCGAGATGGATAAGGACAAGAACAAGAACGGAGTGACCCAGCGATTGGTCTCGCTCTTCTATAACCATCCCAACGGCTTTGTCAGCACCATGCTCGTGGGCAACAATATCGCCCTTGTGGTGTATGGCATACTGATAGCGCGACTGTTCGACAATACAATTTTTCATGGTATGGATGCGGCTTTCACCGTGCCTGCTGATACCATTCTCTCGACCATCATCGTGCTTTTTACGGGCGAGTTCTTGCCCAAGACCCTTTTTAAGGCGAACCCCAACCGACTGTTGAACTTCTTCAGCCCCATGGCCTATGTTTGTTATGTCGTGCTGTGGCCCATCAGTGTGTTCAGCACTTTCCTGAGCAGAATCCTGTTGAGATTGGTGGGAGTGAAGATGGACAAGGAGGCTGAGGACGAAGGCTTCTCGAAGGTTGACCTCGACTACCTGGTGCAGTCGAGTATCGATAATGCAGAGAAAGACTCTGATATCGATGACGAGGTGAAGATCTTCCAGAATGCACTCGACTTCTCCGACACAAAGGTGCGCGACTGCATGGTGCCGCGAACCGAAATACAGGCCGTAGAGACCGATGCCTCGCTCGATGAGCTCCGCCAGAAATTCATAGAGAGCGGAAACTCTAAAATCATTGTCTACGAAGAGGATATCGACCACATCGTCGGCTATATCCACAGCTCTGAACTCTTCCGCAATCCTGCCCGATGGCAAGACCATGTGCGCAAAATGCCTTTTGTGCCCGAAACCATGCAGGCACAGAAGCTGATGCAGATTTTCCTGCAACAGAAGAAGTCGTTGGGTGTAGTGGTTGACGAGTTTGGTGGAACCAGCGGACTTGTGAGCCTGGAAGATATTGTGGAGGAAATCTTCGGCGATATAGAAGACGAGCACGACTCGTCCAAATATGTTGCCAAAAAGACCGAGGACGGCGATTATCTGCTGTCGGCACGCTTGGAGATAGACAAGGTGAACGAACTCTTTGATCTTGATCTTCCCGAGAGTGATGAATATATGACTGTGGGTGGCTTGATTCTGCACGAATATCAGAGTTTCCCAAAGCTGAACGAAATCATCAAGTTCGGTAAGTATGAGTTCAAAATCATCAAGTCCACATCCCGTAAGATAGAGTTGGTACGTCTGCATTTGTTGCAGTAAAAAGCACTTGTTTAAGCCAACAAGTGCTTTTTTTATTTATAAAAATTGCAGTTTTTGCTTGATAAGGCTAAAAAACATAGTAAAAAATTCCCTTATTTGCGATTTTCTTTGTATTTTTGCAAGCAATTGGCTACATTTCTGATAATGAGCCTTCAACGAGAAACAAAAAATAAAAACAAAAATAATAATTAAAACGTAATGGCAGCATTAGGAACAATTAGAAAAAGAGGCGTGATACTGGTATGTATCATTAGTTTTGGCCTCTTTGCATTCATTGCCGAGGAAGGCTTCCGTTCGTGCGATTCTGCAAAGAACAACGAGCGCCAGCAAATCGGTGAAGTGTTAGGTGAGAAAATCAGCGTACAGGAATTTCAGAAGTTGCTCGATGAGTACACCGAAGTCATCAAAATGCAGCAGGGACAGGAAAATCTCCCTGAGGCTCAGATGAATCAAATCAAGGATATGGTTTGGAACACATACGTTCAGAACCAGATCGTGGCTAAGGAAGCCAGCAAGTTGGGTCTTACCGTAACAGACGCTGAGCTCCAGGATATTTTGAAGACAGGTACTAACCCTATGCTTCAGCAGACTCCATTTGTCAATCAGCAGACTGGCCGCTTCGATGCAGCTTCTCTCCAGAAGTTCTTGGCTGATTACAAGGCTCAGAAGGCTAATCCTTCTGCCAATGCACAGATGATGGAGCAGTATGACAAAATCTTCAAGTATTGGTCGTTCATCGAGAAGACGCTTCGTCAGCAGACTTTGGCTCAGAAGTATCAGTCTCTCTTGGCTCACTGCTTCCTCTCTAACCCTGTAGAGGCTAAGATGGCTTTCAAGGAGGAGAACGAGGAGAGCCAGATTCAGTTGGCTGCTTTCCCTTACTCTGATATCCAGGACGACAAGGTGAAGGTTGAGGAAAGCGATCTGAAGGCTAAGTATGATGAACTGAAGGCTCGTTTCAAGCAGCCTGTAGAGAGCCGCGACATCAAGTTCGTTGATGTAGAGGTAAGTGCTTCTCAGACTGACCGCGTAGCTCTCAACAAGGAGTTCGCTTCTTTCCACAAGCAGTTGGCAGAGGCAGCCGATCCTGCTGAGGTTGTACGCAAGTCTGCTTCTACTGTGGCTTACCTTGGTTTGCCTGTCAGCAAGACAGCTTTCCCATCAGATATCGCCTCTGAACTCGATTCTCTCGCAGTGGGTGCTACTTCTGCAGTGAAGGTTAATGCTGGTGACAATACTTTGAATATCGTCAAGCTCGTCAGCAAGCAGCAGTTGCCTGATTCAATCCAGTATCGTGCCATCCAGGTGGCTGCCAATACTGTAGCCGAGGCTAAGGTGAAGGCAGACTCTATCCAGGGAGCTATTGCTGGTGGTGCTGACTTCGAGGCTGTTGCCAAGAAGTACGGTCAGACAGGCGAGAAGGCTTGGATGACTACCAAGCAGTATGAGTTTGCTCAGAGCATGGACAAGGACAATAAGACTTTCATCAATACTCTGAATACTGCATCTGTCAATGCTTTGAACACGATTCAGTTGGGGCAGGGTTATGTGGTTCTCCAGGTTCTCGACAAGAAGGGTATGGTAGAGAAGTACATGGCTGCTGTGATCAAGAAGCCAATCGATTTCTCACAGGATACTTATCGTGCTGCTTACAACAAGTTCTCAAGCTTCGTAAGCGCCAACGAGAAGTCTGAGGACTTGCTCAAGAATGCAGAGAAGAACGGTTATAAGGTTCAGGACTTGAAGGACGTTACAACTAATGTTCACTATGTAGCCAACATCCACGCTACACGTGAAGCTTTGAAGTGGATCTTTGACAGCAAGGAAGGTGCTGTTTCTCCTCTCTATGAGTGTGGCGACAACAACCACTTGTTGGTTATTGTTCTCGACAAGATTCATCGTATCGGTTACCGCGGATTGGACGACGCTCAGGTGAAGGAGATGGTGAAGGCTGAGGTCATCAAGGACAAGAAGGCTCAGATGATCGAGGAGAAGTTGAACGGTGTGAAGAGCATCGCAGCTGCCAAGGCTAAGGGCTGCAAGGTTTCTTCTGTCAACCAGATCACTTTCGCAGCTCCTGTGTTTATCGCAGCTACTGGAGCCAGCGAGCCAGCTCTCTCTGGTGCTGTTTCTGCCACTAAGAAGGGTGCTTTTTCTGCTCACGCTGTTAAGGGCAATGCCGGTGTTTATCTCTTCCAGGTAACCAACAAGGCTAATCGTTCTGTTAAGTTCGACGAGAAGGCAATGGAGCAGAAGTGCCGTCAGAAGGCAATGCAGTATGCTGGAAACTTCATGAACGAGCTTTATATGAAGGCTCATGTAGTTGACAACCGCTACTTGTTCTTCTAATCTTTTAGAAATCCCTGTTTTCTGATTATTCAGAACAGAATGAATCAATATTTTATCGAGGGTGTGTCATTAACTGGAGTTATGACACACCCTCGTTTTTTTCTTTTTCTTATTCTTATTCTTATTCTTATAAGTTCTGCTAAAGTAGTAGATTGCAGAATATACAATGCATGATGGGATATCTGGAAAGAATAGATATGCCTCGAAATATGAAAGCGGCTTCGATAGTCAATGAAGCCTATTGCGTAGAGCAATGAAAGCGGCTTCGTAAGCAGTTGAAGCCTATTGCATTATACTGATAGAAACAATAAGTAGAGAAACGATTATATCTTATGGTTGTTTGGAAAGTTGGAAATAGCTTTGTAAGCTTTTTCTCATTTTTTTGCACTACAAAAAAAACTGCGACAACGAGGATTTTTATCCTTGTGTCGCAGCCTTTGATATCCTTTCAGCGAAAATCCTTCATCGAAAATCCTTTCAATTAAATGCTTTTTTCTTTAGGAAAGTATTACAGACTCCACCAATGCTTTTTCTTTTGAGGCTCTGGTTGTGCGCCCATGCTTTCTCTGATGAGTGCCCTGTAGCTTTTTCCCTGGCTGATTATCTGATAAATCTGTCCCCAGTCGGGTAGACCGCCAATGTTACGGTCATCAATGAAGTAATCAGCCTTGAGCTTACGTGAGAAATGATTGTTGTTTTCGTAGCTTTCCTCAGGATAATCCTTGTTGACAGCCCAGAATTCAACTCCTCTTTCCTTGCACCAGTCCACAGCCTCCTGCAGCAGTTCGCCTTCACGAACTGACCACAGGATGAGGCGGTGCTGGTCTCTTATCAGCATTTTCAACGTCTCGATGGCGAATGGAATCTCGCGTCCTATCTTGGGATATTCGTGAGTTACTATTGTGCCGTCGAAGTCTACTGCTATTGTTGCCATAAGTCGTTTTCGTTTTAACGTTTTACGCTATTGTCGTTCTGGTCGCCGTAGTGGCTGTTGTTATAGTTGCCATAGCTTCCGTATATAGAACTGCCGTAACCCTTGTAAGAGCCGTATTTGCCGTATTTGCCATATTTGCCGTACTTTCCGTAGCCGTAATAGTAGCCATACTTTTTCTTCGACAGATCGACACCGTTAAGCACAATCGACATCTTAGGCATCTTCTTGTCGTGGTTCAGCGCATTGATGAGATCGAAACTTGATTTTGGAGTATAGTCTGCACGGCACAGGTAAACCGTAGCATCGGCGATGCGGCTAATCTGCAGTGTGTCGGAAACAAGACCTACTGGAGCTGTGTCAATCAAAATATAGTCGTAGTGTTCTCTTAGCTGCGCCATGATGTCATCGAGACTGTGACGTGCAATCAACTCAGCAGGGTTTGGAGGAATAGGTCCTGCCATCAGTATGTCGAGGTTCTTGTTGACACCCGAATTGATAATCTGTGCCTCGATGTCCTGCCATGTGTTGTGGTCTTTGGTGAGCAGCTGAGTGATACCATGATGATGGTCGTCGATTTCGAAGAGTTCTGCCAGTCTTGGCTTACGGATGTCGAGACCCAGAATGATGGCTTTCTTGCCCAACAGGGCGAAGCTGATGGCCACATTCGATGCTGTGAATGTCTTTCCTTCGCCTGTTGTGGTAGAGGTGAACATGATGACTTTTTCGTCCTCTTTCAGCATAAACTGAAGGTTGGTTCTCAGTCCACGGAATATTTCCTCCATCAGGTTGTTCTTGTTTTCGTGCACCACGATGTCGGCCTTGCTCTTTGCGCTGTCGCTTGCCACTGCCACATCAGCGAGAATAGGCAGTGTGGTGAGTTTCTCCACATCGTCGTGACCCTCAATCTTGTAGCGGAAGAGCTGTATCAGGAAAAGGATGGCTGCAGGAATGGCGATGCCCAATACGAAGGCGATGAGCATGATGATAGAGCTCTTGGGGCTTATCTTTCCGCTGAATACAGGCTCATCGATGAGCTTACCTTTGTCGGCTGTGGCGGCAAGCGAGATGGAGTTCTCCTCACGCTTCTGCAGCAACATCAGGTAAAGTCCAGACTTCACTTCTTGTTGTCTGCCTATCTGTGTCAGCATTCGCTCCTGTTCAGGTGTCTCACCTATCTGTCCCTGATATTTGTTGGCCTGCGATGCGATGCTGTTGCGCTGAATCTCCATGTTGGTGCGTGCCTGTTTCATGGCACGGCGGATTGACGAGCTGAGGTCGTCGAGCTGTGCTGTGAGCGGTGTCACAGTAGGCGAAGTTTCGTTGGCGCTGTGCAGCAGTTGGTTGCGTTGCAGGGCTATTCTGTTGTATTCGTTGATGAGTGCAGTGGCACTCTCGTCGCTCAGACCCACGTTGGATGGGATAGGCTGATGATTGTTGTTGGGTTCATTCATGTATTTGTTCAGTTCGTCGAGCAATGCCAGCTGTGTGTTGGCTTCTGTCAGGCGCTTGCTGAACTCGTCGGCATTCGATACTGCTTGTGTGGCGTTTATTTTCAGTTCCACCATCTGGTTGCGCTTCTTGAAGTTCTCCAACTCACCTTCTGTGTTGCCCAGTTCGGCGTTGATTTTCTCCAGACGGTTGTTGATGAACTGCTCTGTGCGCACGGCAATGAGGTTCTTGTCTTCGTTGGCCTGTCGGTTGTAGACGATAGCTAATTGCTTCAGATAGTCGATGGCACGCTGTGGGAACTCATCGCTCAACACAAGCTGTGCGATAGTCGTAGTCTTCGAAGTCTGGCTTACGGTCAGACTGCCTGCATACTTGCCTGCTGCCCATACTGGCGAGCTCAGTGTCACCTCGAGTACTTGCCCATCGGCAAGTGTGCGATATTCGTTCTGAGTCAGCGTGATGATGCCCACACGTGTGCCAATCATGGCTGGCAGGCGGCTGAAAGTCCTGTTGATGTTCTTGCTTGTCACCTCCTGCGTGTTCTCACCGGCAGGCATATAGTAGGTTCCTGTCACATGATAGTTGTTGCCTTCGCGGGTAATGCTCAACTGTATAGGCGCACACAACTTCTTCAGGTGAACCAAGTCCATGTCGACGTTGATTTCCTGGTTTCGGTACAAGGTGGCGTCCTTGATGTGGCCCGGATGGCGATAGGTGACGTAGAGCTTCAGGTCGGTGACTGCCTGCTGCGCCAGGTTGCATGAGCTTAGGATTTCCATCTCGTTGTCGATACCAGTCGAGTTGGAAATAATGCCCAGGTTGGAGGTGTTCATGATACTGTTGCCTCTGTTTCTCAACTGTGTCTCGTCCTTGATGAGCAACTTTGCCTGTGCCTGATAGATAGGCGTGGTGTATCGCAGATAAATGTAGGCAACTCCTAAACAGATGATGATGGACAATACAAACCATTTCCAATTGAGCACCAGAATGGTGTAAATCTGCTTGATGTCGAAAGAAGACTTCTCCTCCTCATCTTGTAGGTATTCCTGTTTCAGATACTTTGTTTCTTCCATTATGTTGATCTTTTCTTTATAATATATAATAGGTATACATATTTATATATAGGCATTTTATCTCTTGGCCAGTTCGAGCAAATACTTGCCGTAGTTGTTCTTCATCATTGGCTTGGCGAGTTCTTCCAGCTGCTTGGCGTTGATCCATCCCTGTTTGAAGGCTATTTCCTCCAGACAAGCCACTTTAAGTCCCTGTCGTTTCTCAATCACCTCGATGAAGGTGCTGGCTTCCGACAGACTGTCGTGTGTTCCTGTGTCGAGCCATGCAAAACCTCTCTGCAGGGTGCGTACCTTCAGCACGTTCTTGCCCAGATAATGCTGATTGACGGAGGTTATCTCCAACTCACCACGTGCGCTTGGCTTGATGTTCTTAGCCACCTCTACCACGTCGTTGGGGTAGAAGTAGAGTCCCACCACAGCATAGTTGCTTTTCGGATGCTCGGGCTTTTCCTCGATGCTGAGGCAGTTGCCGTCCTTGTCAAATTCTGCCACACCATATCTCTCTGGATCGTTCACATAGTATCCGAAGACGCTCGCCTTTCCTTCTTCGGTAGCCTTCACACTCTCTTTCAGCAGGGCTGAGAACCCTGCGCCATAGAAGATGTTGTCGCCCAATACCAGGCACACATTGTCATCGCCGATAAACTTCTCGCCGATGATGAAAGCCTGTGCCAGTCCGTCGGGTGATGGTTGCTCGGCATATTCGAACTTCACCCCCAACTCGCTTCCGTCACCCAAGAGGCGCTTGAATCCCGGCAAGTCGTAGGGAGTGGATATGATGAGTATTTCCCTGATGCCAGCCAGCATGAGTACCGAAATGGGATAATAAATCATGGGCTTGTCGAAGATAGGTATCAACTGCTTGCTGATGCCTTTCGTGATGGGGTAGAGGCGTGTGCCCGACCCACCTGCTAAAACGATACCTTTCATATTCTTTAGTTTATGTTGTTTCTTATTGTGTCAATTTTTCAAGTTTTGAAATTTCTGTCAATATGCCTTCTTGTCGGGCATGATGATGCTCTTGGCTGTGAGGAAGATGATGCGTATGTCGAGCCAGAACGACCAGTTCTCCAAGTACCAGATGTCGCGTCGCACGCGTTCCTCCATCTACCACAGTTCCTTGGTCTCGCCACGATAGCCTGTCACCTGTGCCCATCCTGTGATGCCTGGTTTGGCGAAGTGGCGCACCATGTACTTGTTGATGATGGTGCCGTATATCTCGGTGTGGTGCAGCATGTGTGGTCGTGGACCCACGATACTCATGTCGCCTCGCAGCACATTGAAGAACTGCGGAAACTCGTCGATGTTGGTCTTCCTCATGAAGTTGCCAAAGGCAAACTTGCGTGGGTCGTGCTCCGTAGCCTGTGCCAGGTCGGCATCCTTGTTAATGTGCATCGAGCGGAATTTAATGCACTTGAAGGTCTTGCCGTTGATGCCCGTTCTGTCCTGACGGAAGAAGATGGGGCCGGGGCTCTGTAGCTTGATGATGAGCGCGATGATGGGGATGAATGGCAGCATGCACAGGCAGGCTATGCCGCTCACTACCAGGTCGAACGAGCGCTTGATGACACGGTTGGTGGTGTTCGACAGCGGCTCGATATGGTTGGTGTACAGACTCTTTCCCATAAACTGCAGCGCATCGAGGTGCAGCTTGTAGCCCTCAAATTGGCGTGGCAGATAGTAGAAGTGAATCACGTTCTTGTCGCAGTACTGCATCAGCCTGATTACCTCCTTCGACTGGTCGTGCGACAGACAGCAGAACATCTCGTGCATATTGGTAGGTGCTCCGTGAATCGTGTTGTTGATCGAGCAGTCCACGATCTCGTTCAGTTCTGTCAAGGTTCCCAACCGTACAAACTCCTTGGGCGCTCCGACAATGTCGGCATCTGCAAAGTATCCGTTCACCCGATAACCTGCCGAAGGGTCTTCCACCAGAGTGTTGTACATGTCGAGCACAGCAGGGTCGTTGCCCACGAAGATGGCAGTGCGGCTGTTGTAGCCTTTGGTGCGGAAATATTTCAAGACCTCCAGTTCCAGTGCCCTTGAAATGACAAGGATGACGTAGAACGAGCCCAAAAACAGCAAACTGAAGTAGAACAGTCCGCCATAGTTGATCAGGAGTCTGATGGAAAGAAAGAACAGGATGGAAGCCAGTCCGCTCAAGCAGAAGGTGCGCTTGTACACCTGCATGAAACTCACCCTTCTGATGTGGATAATGGTGGAGTACATGCTCTCGGCGATGAACATCGATGCATTGGCTGCGAAAAAAGTCATTTTCGTGGACAGGTCGAATGCTGCTGGCGAAATGTCTGGTGTGAGCAGAATATATGCCAGCAACACCAGGTTGAGGATGGCAAAGTCTACTACAATGACAATTCTTTTGACCAGTATATTACCTTTGTTTCTTTCCATTTCTTCGTGATTAAGTTATTCTCACCTCTTACTTGAGGGATAGTCTGTTCCCGTTTCTGCTGTGCAAAGATACAGCAAATCGAATGCATAACATCAAGCTTGCTTGAATGTTTTGCTGAGATGCAGCGTATTTTCTGCAAAGATACAGCAAATCGAATGCATAACATCAAGCTTGCTTGAATGTTTTGCT
>OLZH01000229.1_pt1 | contig 24612 bp, 24 predicted proteins | sample 1673821 | NCBI WGS metagenome assembly OLZH01 (sample SAMEA103958128, study PRJEB25191) | human gut metagenome | reverse complement strand
TTACATATACGCCCTTTATGAACGCCTAAAGGCGTTCCCTTTCTTCCTGTGTCTGCCCCGTTCTTAACGCTCACGAGCCTTGTAAGGCTCGTGGCTAAACGGAACAGCCCCAGTCAGAAACCTTGTTTTCAGTCTGATAGTCCATGCTTATTCATGCTATCAAGGTGAAAATACATATTTTTCGTGCTTACTCAAGCGTGTGATTTACCCTAGCGTGCTTAATCACTCTATCTGATACGATAATAACGCCATTAGAATTACTTGTCAAGAAGTTTTTGTTGACTTTTAGATATATATTAAGTATGATATGCTTATAAATACCAAGAAAAGCAATGAAAGGAGTGTTTATACTAAGTCATGGAGCATTACGAAAAGAAAATCAGTTTCTTAGGAGAGAACATACAGACCATAAGAAAACACAGAGGAATGAAACAACAGGAACTTGCGGACAAAATCGGTATCAATATGCAGAGCCTTTCCAAAATTGAACGAGGTGTGAATTATCCTACCTTTGATACGTTAGAGAAGATAATGGACGTGCTGGGTGTAACGCCCAATGAATTATTGTTGGGAGAATGGAAGTATATTGACCACACTGAGCCCTATATCATGGATATTATCAAACGGGAACAAGACTTCAATGTTTCCTTAGATTACCTGTCTGAAAATGAATTTTTCGATGATGAAAAAGAATGCACATTTTACAAGGCATATAAACTCATACAGTATATCCATAACTACATTACCAATGAGGTTACGGAGTTGGAAGAACTTATGGAAATCAAGCAGTTGATACAGCGTCAAAAACTGGAACGCATGATAAAAGTACATAAGGAAATGCGAGGGTTAGACCGATACAGAGAACAGCCCAAAGAGTATAAATACCATGACCCTTATGATGATTGGATATTTCGTCAGCTTGCGGATATAGACAACAGAAACAACATTCCCGACACTTCTCCACAAGTAGACTTCAATGAGGGAGATTATGAAGATTATCTAAAGGCGAAATGGAACAGAGGTCTTTAATTTCCTCTTGCATGGAAGATACAGCAAACAAAAAGCCCAGTAAAGAGTGCAAAGCACCACCAATGGTGGCAAGGCTCTTGACAGGGCTTTTTCTTTTCTGTTGTGGGGTAATCAAGAGGAAGAAAGAAAAAGTGTGCATTTTTGTTCCATAAATGCTAAGGGTATGCTGATTTTTATTGTGGCGGATATATGGAACTGTTATAATATGGATATGAAAAAAGCGACAAATTTGAAAGTGTTAATAATTTTCAAACAGCCTCATTGCATGGAAATAAGAAACAGACTATCCTTAAAGTAGGAGGTGGCACAAATGGCAAATGAAGATAAAAAAGATTTTAATGCTATGTTGCATGATAGTAAGGATATGCCAAAATTTCAAATTATCATAGACCAGAAAAGTATTGAGAAATATGGTGGAAACAAAATGTATTTTGCTCCCCCGATTGACTATGACAAAGTAATGAAAAAAGTTCCGTATGGTAAAGTGATTACGGTTGGAAAAATACGAGAACACTTTGCAAAATTGAGTGGTGCAGATTTTACAGAGCCGATTACAGCGGGTATATTTGTTTCTATTGTAGCGTGGGCGAGTTATCAGCGTTCCGAAGATGAAACACCCTATTGGAGAACATTAAAAGCAAACGGAGAATTAAATGCTAAATATCCAAATGGTATTGAAGCACAGAAAGAAAAATTAGAAGCAGAGGGACATACCATTATTCAAAAGGGGCGTAAAAATATACGATACTATGTAAAGGACTATGAAAATTCTCTTTTTGATTTGAAATAGGCAAATTCTATTTCACAATTTCATATCTCTATACACAAAGCAGTTAGTCTTAGGATTGACTGCTTTTTTCATACCTAAATTTCAGATTGGAGTGATGAAATGGTGTTTGTTAGAGCTGTTCACTAAGATTATCGGTGCATAAAATTTTATTGTGGTGCAGATATGAAAATGATATAATGTGGATATGAAGAAACGGACAAACTAGAATTTGTCGAGCTGGTTAGTTCGAGATAATTTTGAGTTTGTTAAGATGTGGTGCACTTGATGGAATCACAGGTACGACATCATATTATGGAGGATGAAATAGATGATAGGTTTGATTGTTGCGAGGTCAAAGAATAATGTTATAGGCAAGAATGGTAATATACCATGGAAAATAAAGGGAGAACAAAAGCAATTTAGAGAGTTAACAACGGGTAATGTGGTTATTATGGGGCGAAAGTCTTATGAAGAAATCGGTCATCCGTTGCCTAATAGAATGAATATTGTTGTTTCCACCACAACAGAGTATCAAGGAGATAATTTAGTTTCAGTTAAATCATTAGAAGATGCATTATTATTGGCTAAAGGACGAGATGTATACATATCTGGTGGATATGGACTATTTAAGGAAGCTTTGCAAATAGTAGATAAAATGTATATCACAGAAGTAGATTTAAATATTGAAGATGGAGATACATTCTTTCCAGAATTTGATATCAATGATTTTGAAGTTTTGATAGGGGAAACACTTGGTGAGGAAGTGAAATATACGAGAACATTTTATGTAAGGAAAAATGAATTGAGTAGATTTTGGATTTAGGGTGTTTTCATAAATATATTGCTTTTTATGCATATATAAATTGTTGTAAGACAAATCCCAGTTTGACAATTTCATATCCATACACACAAAGCAGTTAGTCTTAGGATTGACTGCTTTTTAAAAAGACACCATTTAGGTGTAATGATGTCTTTTGGGTGTTATTTTATAGGTCATATCAAGGCTCATTCAATCGTGGTAAATTCGTGGTAAAATGAGTTTTTTCTATACTTCAAAATACTTGAAAGTATAGTGTTTATGCGGATAATCGAAAATTAGATATAAAATTTGAATTATAACTATTTATATGATAAAAGAAGGATATAAATAATAAATGGATGCTTCCGTTCACTACTTGTCTATGATAAACCATATGATTGTCCAGAAAAAACTAATGGAACAGCTGAAAGATACAGGTCTTACCTTGGGACAGCCCAAAGTATTGAATTACCTGAAAGAACACGATGGTGCCAGTCAGAAAGAGATTGCAGTAGGATGCCTCATCGAGGCAGGATCTTTAACGTCCATTTTGAACCGTATGGAAGAAAAAGACCTGATCGAAAGAAAAATGCTCAATGGAAACCGTCGTACTTTTCATATTTTTATGACAGAATCCGGAAAAAAAATCAGAAGCTTGTGGAGGAGGCTTTTAAGAAAATAGAAAAAACTGCATTAAATGGTATTTCCGAAGAAGAGCAGAAGCAGTTTATGGATATTTTTTGCCGGATCTATCGAAATCTCGCAGATATGAAATGATCCGGCGATAAAAAATATGAAATGAGAAGGAAATAAAAAAATGGAGACACTAAAACGATATTTAATATTTCTGGTGGGATTGTTTGTAAACTCCCTGGGAGTCAGCCTGAATACAGATTTGGGAGAAAAATTTATTGAGAACTGCATCCGCAGTACTATGAAACTGTAAAAATATAGAAAGCCTTATAATATTTGTTGTAAATGATATAGACTCTTAAGGAACAGTCAATCTAAGCGACTGGGGATGGCAGATTGATCCAAAAGTACGTCGTTATATTCTGAATAGAATGAATACAACAAAAAAGTGCAGGAATATAAAGATATGGAATTAAGATTATTGCGCTATTTTTTAACAGTAGCAAAAGAACAGAGCTTTACAAAAGCAGCAGAACAATTGCATATTACCCAGCCAACGCTTTCCAGACAGATGGCGGCATTTGAAGAGGACCTGGGAATAATATTGTTTATTCGAAATGGAAAGAAGATTTCTCTTACTGATGAGGGAATTCTATTAAAAAGGCGTGCCCTGGAGATTCTCAATCTTGAGGAAAGGACGATTGAGGAACTGAAAGGGAAAGAAGAGGTTGTAGAGGGCACGATAACCATTGGATGCGGTGAATTTGCGGCAGTGGAGACATTGGCGAAGATATGTAAAACGTATAAAGAAAAATATCCGCTGGTTCAGATTGTATTACATACTGCAACAGCAGATGCAGTGTATGAGATGATGAACAAAGGACTTGTAGATATTGCATTATTCATGGAGCCGGTGGACACCGAAGGGCTGGATTATATCAGAATCACAGATTGTGATCACTGGTGTGTCGGAATGCGGCCGGATGATCCACTGGCAGAAAAAGAGTTTATAAAAAAAGAAGATCTCATAGGAAAACCATTGATACTGCCAGAAAGAGTGAGTGTTCAAAGTGAACTTGCCAATTGGTTTGGAAAAGACTTTTCAAAACTTCAGATTGCTTTTACAAGTAATCTCGGAACAAATGCAGGAGTCATGGCGGCAAATGGACTGGGCTATCCAATATCAATCGAAGGTGCTGCAAAGTATTGGCGAGAGGATATTCTTGTACAGCGAAGAATTTCTCCTGAAATAACGACAAGCACAGTGATTGCCTGGCGACGGAATATCCCATATTCTTTGGCAGTCCGTAAAATGATCGAGGAGATTAATGCTTTTCAGGCATAAAACAAAATTCAATATAAGCATTAGACATAATGAAGCGATAGAGCTTAAAATAGATGTGTAAGATGAATGTAAATCTTATACATCTATTTTTTTTGTGAAAAATACGTATAGAAAGGGGCTTTTTATTATGAGTAAAAAATTAGTGGCATTTTTCAGTGCAAGCGGAACAACAAAAAAAGTAGCAGAGATGATTGCAGAGGAAGTAAAAGCGGATTTGTTTGAGATTGAGCCGAAAGTTCCATATACAAAGCCTGATCTTGACTGGATGAATAAAAAATCCAGAAGCAGTGTGGAAATGAGTAATAAAAAATATAGACCGGCAATTATGAAAAAAGAGATGGATATGAGTTCTTATGACGAGATCCTTCTGGGATTCCCAATCTGGTGGTATGTTGCGCCGACAATCATCAATACATTTTTAGAAGCTTACGATTTCAGTGGTAAAAAGATTGTGCTTTTTGCAACATCCGGAGGAAGTGGATTTGGAAACACTGTGAAAGAATTGCAGTCATCTGCACCAGACGCAGTTATTACAGAAGGCAGACTGTTAAATTGCGGAACGAAACAGGAAATCAGTGAATGGGTAAACTCTTTATAAATAACAGCGTTATGGAGGTATGCAGAATATGGAAAAAATAGTACAGACAGCAGGAAGAAATACACTTGGTGAATTCGCACCGGAATTTGCACATTTTAACGATGATGTACTTTTCGGCGAAAACTGGAATAACCAGGATATCGATGTAAAAACAAGAAGTATTATCACAGTGGTTGCTTTGATGGCTTCCGGAATTACGGATTCTTCTTTAAAATATCATCTTCAAAATGCAAAAAATCATGGTGTGACACAAAAAGAGATTGCTGCAGTGATCACACATGCCGCATTCTATGCAGGTTGGCCAAAAGCATGGGCTGTTTTCAATCTTGCAAAGGAAGTGTGGGAGGCAGGTGAAGGAGATTTGCCATACGAAGATGAAGCAATGCGTGCACATGCAAAAGAGATGGTATTTCCAATTGGTGCACCAAACGATGGCTTTGCACAGTATTTTTCCGGTAGAAGTTTTCTTGCACCGATCTCTACTTCTCAGGTTGGAATTTTTAATGTGACATTTGAACCTGGATGCAGAAATAACTGGCACATCCATCATGCAAAAAGTGGAGGCGGACAGATTCTGGTATGTGTTGCCGGAAGAGGATATTATCAGGTAGAAGGTAAAGAAGCTGTAGAAATGAAGCCAGGCGACTGCATCAATATTCCGGCAGAAGTGAAACACTGGCATGGAGCCGCACCGGATGAATGGTTTTCACATCTGGCAATAGAAGTTCCGGGCGAAAATAGTTCCAATGAATGGCTTGAACCGGTAAGTGATGAAGAATATGGGAAATTACAATAGGAAGGTGAATGAAATGTTTGATAATAGTATTGTATTGAATAATGGAGTGAAAATTCCACAGCTTGGACTTGGAACCTGGTTTATTGATGATGATAAGGTTGCTGACGCTGTAAAAGCAGCAGTAGAGATTGGATATAGACATATTGATACTGCACAGGCATATGGCAATGAGCGTGGCGTTGGTGAAGGAGTAAGAACCTGTGGTATTCCACGTGAGGAGTTGTTTGTTGTATCAAAGGTTGCCGCAGAGCATAAGACATACGAAGAAGCGATGGCAGGAATCAATGAGACGATTGAAAAGATGGGACTGGATTATCTTGATATGATGATTATTCACAGTCCGCAGCCGTGGGCGAAGGTTAATCAGTGCGAAGACAGATATGTAGAGGGAAATCGAGCAGCATGGAAAGCTCTTGAGGATGCTTATAAGGCAGGAAAACTTAAGGCAATTGGAATTTCCAATTTTCTGATTGAAGATATTGCAAGTCTTCTTGAAACAGCAAAGATTAAGCCAATGGTAAATCAGATTCTTCTCCACATCAGTAATACGCCGATAGAGTTAGTAGAATATTGCCAGAAGAATAATATTGCTGTAGAAGCATACTCGCCAATTGCGCATGGTGAAATATTAAATCAACCGGAGATAACTACGATTGCAAAGAAGTATGGTGTGACTGTTCCACAGCTCTGCATTAGATATACGCTTCAACTTGGTGCAATTTCTCTGCCAAAAACAGGGAATCCTGAACATATGAAGAGTAATGCCCAACTAGATTTTGAAATTAGTGCTGAAGACATGGAACTGTTAAAGAATTTTAAGAAAATTAAGAGCTATGGTGACAGTGGAGTTTTCCCTGTTTATGGTGGAAAGATGTAACTACAAAAGAAATATACAGTAGCATTAGTAAATGATAGAAATTGTTATAAATAATGTGAAGAATGGAGAGCAGTATGAAGAAACCATATATTATCTGTCATATGATGATTTCTATAGATGGAAGAATTGACTGTGCCATGACATCGAAACTTCCTGGAGTTGATGACTATTACACGACATTGGATGAAATCAATGTACCAACCACAGTCAGCGGCAGGGTGAGGGCGGAGCTGGAAATGGCAGAGTCGGGCGAATTCCATGCCAAAAATACAGAAAGCTATGGAAAAGAAGGCTTTTCCAAGAAAGCAGATGCCACAGGCTATGAAGTTATAATAGATACAAATGGAAAGCTTCTCTGGCCAGATGCATCTGGCATGGCAAAGCCGTATCTGATTGTAACCAGCGAAAAGGTATCTAAGGAATATTTGGATTATCTCGATGGGCAGAATATTTCATGGATTGCCTGTGGAAAGGAGCATGTAGATCTGGCTCGTGCAGTGGAAATTCTTGCAGAAAAATTTGGTGTGGAGCGTATGGGTATTGTTGGTGGACCGAAGATCAATACTGCATTTCTGGAAGCAGGATTGCTTGATGAAATCAGCCTGTTAGTCGGAGCCGGAATTGACGGCAGAGGCGGTATGCCGTCAGTGTTTGACGGACTTGCGATGGAGCATGATGTGACAAGGTTAAAATTAATTGATGTGAAGAAATTTGATAGTGATGCGGTGCAGATACGGTATCAGTGTTAAAAAGTTGATTTTTTCTGCCATAAGTTGGTCAGAAGTGTAATGCAGAAAAGCAGGTGTGTGGCGATTGTCATGTATCTGCTATTCTTTTTACAACGAAATAGGCTGTATTTATCCTAAAATTTGTGTATACTATAGTAAACAAATTACGGAGGTGATCAAATGACTATAGATACAAAAACAATGGTGTCTATTTCAGACGCTAACCAGAATTTTTCTAAAGTAGCAAGATTAGTGGACGAATGTGGTTCAGCAGTGATTTTGAAGAATAATGTACCAAGATATCTTGTTATAGACTTTAGTAAAGCAGATAAGGATTTTACTGCATCTGATGAAGATGTGTTAAGTATTTCAAAGCAGCTCATGGAGCAGAATAAAGAAGCATATGAGGTACTAGCTAAATGAAAAAACTGAGCAAAAAGCAGATTCTTATGCTTCATACTCAATTGATTCAGCAGACTGGTGGAAGCGATGGAGTCAGAGATTACAATTTATTGGACTCTGCATTAGAAAATCCTTTTCAGTCTTTTGGAGGGGAGGAATTGTATCCTACAATTCAAGCAAAAGCCGCGAGATTAGGGTATGGGTTGATAAAAAATCATTGCATGATAGATGGAAATAAAAGGATTGGAACTCATGCAATGTTGGTTTTTCTTGCTTTAAAGCATGAATCCCAGCGTATACCAATGAATGAGTTTGTTTCATATCTTTAATAGTGCAGACATGACTAAAAGACAGGGCAGTGAACCAATAATGGTTTGCTGCCCTTTTCACAACAAAAAAAGGTCATTTCACAACATTCCAGATAGATATTGCATGAACTTATCCGATATAATAGCTATAAATATATGTAAGCAAGGAAGTGACAATATGCGAATTGCTATCTGCGATGATGAAGTATCTATGGTTCAGATACTGGAAGAAAAGATAAAAAAGCTATTGCCAGATGCGGTTATAGAGAAATATTTATCGGGTGATGAACTGATTGCAAGTGGCAGTAAGCCGGATATTCTTTTTCTGGATATTCAGATGCCGGGAATGGATGGGATGGAAACGGCAAAGGTGCTTCGTCAGGACAATGAGAATATGATACTCATTTTTGTGACAGCAGCAGAGGAGTATGTTTTTCAGGCATTTGATGTCGGAGCATTTCATTATCTGGTTAAGCCATTTTCCGATGAGAAATTGAAAGAGGTTGTGACAAAGGCAGTCCATAACATAAAAAGGAGTTCCAGACTTGAAAAAGACGAAAAGTATATTATGGTACAGACCGCCGGAAGTCATATAAAGATTTTTCTGCGTGATATTGTGTATGCCGAGGTGTATAACCGGAAAGTTATTATCCATACACGAAGTACGGATATTGAATACTATGGTAAATTACAGGAATTAAGTGATATGGCAGGAACAGATTTTTTCCGAACACACAGAGCCTATCTTGTACATTTTAAATATGTAGAAAAATATGATGCAACTTGTGTAACTATGAAAAATGGAACTGCATTGATTGCAAAAAAGAATTATCCGGAGTTTGTGAAGCAATATCTGAAGTATAACCAGAGGAAAGGAAATGAAGTCAGATGAGTTTAGTGGAAAGATGTTGGATGATCACATCGAAGTTTTCTGTTATTGCAATTTTGATTATTACAGGAAACTGTTTTGGTGTTTTTGTATATCCATATATGAAAAAGAAAAGGGAAGCTGCTCTGGTCAGTATTGTTTATATTGGAATTATGTCTGTGCTGTATCTGATACCGCAGCAGATTGGCAATTTTTCTGCATATATGCTGGGGGTTGTGGCTGCATTTCTTGTGATGTATGTACAGGACAGAAGAAACATCTATCAGAAAATATTTCTTGCAGTGACATTTTTTTCTATCCGTTGGCTTGCGGTTGCAATGGCAGGCAGAATGGATGATTTTATCACAAAAGCTCTGGTTTTTGGAAATACGATTGCAGGAAGACAATGGCTGCAATATGTACTTTATGCTGGAACGAGAATTCTGGATATTGTGCTTTGTATCGTTTTCCTTGCAGTTGCAATCGGTCTGATCAATAAAGCATATGTATACAAAAATGATGAAATGAGCGGCAAAGAGCTGGTAATGCTCATCATGCCTTCTCTCGTAGGAGTAACAGGATATGGTATTCTGCAATATTATCTGAATATTTATGAAAATGATACAGGAAAGAGCTTGACAGATACCTATGGATTTTATGGAGCTTTAAGCTTCGTGCATTATTTTATCTCTATCATAGCAATTCTTGCTATGACTACGATGTTTCAAAACTGGAAGGTGGCACAGGAAGAACAGACAGGGCAGGAGCTGGTATTAAATCAGGTCAGTGATATGAAAAAGCATATCAGGGAAGTGGAAAAGCTGTATCAGGATATCCGCAGCCTGCGTCATGACATGGGGAATCATATACAGATGCTGGAACATCTTGTGGCAGAGAATCATATGGATGATGCAGCAGAATATATGGAGCATTTGAAAAAGGAGTGGAATGAAATATCTCCTGAGATAAAAACGGGGAGTCCTGTCATTGATGTGATTCTGATGGAAAAGTTAAGAGAAGCAAAGGAAAAGCAGATTCGTTTTATATCAGATTTTCATTATCCGGGGGATACGAAATTAAATGTATTTGATTTAAGCGTGATTTTAAATAATGCACTGGATAATTGCATGGAAAATGTAAGTGGAGAAAATCCTTATATCAGTATCTCTTCTTTTCGGAAAAACAGTATTTTTATGATAACCATAAAGAACAGATATGAGGGAGAGTTAAATTATAAGGACAGTGATCTGCCGGAAACAACGAAATCCGGGAAGGAGCATGGAATTGGACTGCATAATATCCGGAGGGTTGCAAGGATGTATATGGGAGATATATCTTTAGAGCAGGAGAATCAGGAAGTGGTTCTAAGTATTATGTTACAGGTAGAATAAGGACAAAAAGCACTAAGTAATCTGTGAAACATCAGAATATTTAGTGTTTTTTATTTGCTTCACAACAAAAAAAGGGCGGTTCACAACATCGCTGTTTATTGTAAAGAAAGATGTGCCGAAAGAATCAGTAAAGAGAAATCATGTTGTACAGATTTTTAAGGAAACGGATTTCAGAATTTAAGCTCAAGGAGGACAATACGATGAGGATCAATGGATTTAGTGGGACAAATACGCAGACAGGAACAATGGGAATGACACAGGGGAATGATTCTGTAAGTAAAAATATTCAGAATCAGATTGCAAATGCACAGCAGAAGCTACAGGATTTATCATCAAATGAAGAAATGTCATTAGAGGATAAGATGAAAAAGCGTCAGGAGATACAGCAGGAGATTAACAATCTCAATCAGCAGTTAAGACAGCACCAGATCGAGCAGAGAAAGGAACAGCAGAGTAAAAATTCGTCATCTATGGATGATATGGTGGCTGGAACAAGTAACACTTCTAAAAAGAAAAACACCGGATTGTCACAGGCAAGTATGCAGGCGATGATCTCCGCAGATTCTTCCATGAAACAGGCAAAGGTGCAGGGAAGTATGGCAACACAGATACAGGGACGTGCCAGTGTGCTTGAATCTGAAATCAAACAGGATGCCGGAAAAGGAAATACTGAGAAGAAGGAAGAAGAACTGGCAGAGCTGCAGGCAAAGGCACAGTCTGCGACAGCAGCACAGATGTCTACACTTGCAGATGCAAATAAATCAGTAGAAGAAGCTGCAAAAGCGGAGAACAGCAATACAGAAGACACTGCAACAAAGAACAATACTGATAAATCCGAGAAAACACAGGAATCTGCGGGGGCTGCGGCAGAGGAGACAGACAGCGTAAAGAATACGGATATCAAAGGGGAAACACAGGTGACAGTAGAAACACCGACTCTGGAAAATGCACAGAATGCAACACAGCAGGCAGTGTATACACCGATTGATATTCGTTTATAGTTGGTAAAGGAGAATGGTATTATGTCAGAGATTAAGAGTTTTAGTGATTACACAAGTAAATATAACAGCAATGTAGATTATTCCGCATTATTTGGAGGAACTTCTGACAGTTCATCCGTAGGAAACACCAATATGCTTTCTGATTATGCTGCGATTAAAAACGGAAGCTATGGAAAACTTATGAAAGCATATTATGCAAAGCAGGATGCAGAAAAATTATCGGGGAAAGGCGATACTTCACAGAAGCTTACACTGATGAAAACAAGTGCGGATTCCCTGAAAAAATCAGCAGATGCACTAAACGATGCGTCACTCTGGGAAAAAAAGAAAATAAAAAAGAAGGATGAAAAGACCGGGGAAGAAACAGAGGTAGAGGATTATGACTGGGATGCAATTACCAAAAAAGTGAAATCTTTTATTGATGATTATAATGATGTTGTTAAGGAGGCAGGAGAATCCAATACAAAAGATGTCCTTAGAAATGCTTCATGGATGACAGGCATGACAGACAAAACCAGTCATTTACTTTCTAAAATAGGTATTACCATAGGAAAGGGGAATAAGCTGGAGCTGGATGAAGATGAATTGAAGAAAGCAGATATCAGTTCATTGAAAACGGTTTTTACAGGTTACAATTCCTTTGCAGGCAAAACAGCTCAGAAAGCAACTGGTATATCAAATGCTGCGAACCGCGCAAGTGCGACTTATACAAACAATGGTACATATTCGAAAAAGGATTCCTCTCTAACGTCAAGTAAGATAGATAAGGAAGTATAGTATGTTAAGCCTAAATGACAAGAAGAAAAATCTTTTGTATTAATTTGTCGGGAAGGAGGAACCAGATGAGTTTTACAGTCAATTTATCCGGTGGAGGTTTACTGATAAATAGATTTAATAGTTCTAATATGTTGAAAAGTACACAGGAAAAATTGCAGCGACAGCAGGAACGGGATAATAAGGTGGCTTTTTTTGAAGCACAAAAAGAAAATTTGAAAAACCGAAAGGCTGACAGTTTGGAAGAAATCTCTGAAAAGCTGGAAATGTTTCATAATTATGAGGATGAAATTGCGGCAGCAAATCAGGAGTATAATAATTCACAGATGTTTCATGTCATGGACGAGGCAGAAGAATATGGCGAAAAGATTGCGGAAGCTGCTGAGAGGAATAAGCCTAAAACAGAAGAAGAACGAAAGGAAGAAATGGTGGATGAAGCTCTTGGAACAGAGGAAAACAAGGGCATGATGTCTGAAATCATGGACGAACTTTCGGAGACAACCGAAGAAATGACAGAGCAGATGACGGAAAAAACTGTGGAGAATATGGAAGAACTTCCAGACGAGGTTTTGCAGGAGCAGCTTGCTACAGATAGTTTAGAGGCAGCAGAAATGGTACAAACAGACACAATTAAAAGGTATGTGCCGATTGATATTAGAGTCTGATGGTATTTATCTGGGAAGGAAACAGCTATGAAGATTTACAATAATACAAATATTACATATTCTGCAATCGAACATAACAGCAGGAAAAATACAAAGCAAAATGTTCCGGCAGATTTAGAAAAGAAAATGACACAGTATACAGATACACTTTCCATTTCCAAAACAGGGCAGGAGAGCTTTCGACATTTATCTTCTGTCAGTTCTATGGATTATCAGAACCGTTTTGAGAAGGAAGTGACGGATATATTTGTCAAAGAAGATACAGAGAGTGTAAAAACTGATTCCTTTGAACATCATGTAAACAGAATGGCAGAAGCATATAACAAAATGAAAAACAGCATTGAAGAAAAATATGCGGAACAAGATTATGAGCCGGAGTATTATGTGACAGAATCGGGCAAAATTGAGGAATTAACCAAAGAAAAAGAAATGGATATGCTGAATCAGGCATATGAAAATCACAGTAATTTTATGGCAACTTCAACAGAAATCTGGTCAGAATTACAGGATTTTACCCCATCGGTAGTTTACCATAAAGGAAGTGAACAGACAGCAAATGAACAGAACATAGGTGAGAACCAGGAGAATACTGCTAAATCTAAAGAAAAGGGGGGTATCCAAAATTCGGCATATCAGGCATTTTTATCCGCCATCCAGTCGGATAACCAGAAATTATCGCAGCAGTATTCGGGTGACTGGAAAGATTTAAGGCTAAGTCTGAATGTATCAGATGGTGATCGGAAAATGCTTAATGGTATTTGGGATTATTATGCTAATAAAAGGTAATGAAAGCTTTGTAATACGAAAGGAGATGTTGGTATGGCAGTTACAGGTGTAAACAATTACTCTAATATTTACACAAATGCTTATACCGGTAATATACAGAAAAATAATGCTAAGGAAACCACAGAAAAGCAGGTTGTGGAGCAAACAGAAGATGTAAAGACATGGACAACCCGAAAAACTGCAGCGGATGAACTTTCCTATCTTTCTAAAAAATTTGACAATTATAGTTTTGTATCAGCAAATTATAGTCCGAGGATGAAATATGGTAAATCAACTACCACGAATGTAGCAATTTCTCCTCAGTTTTTAACAAAAATGGCAAATGATTCAGACTTAGAAGATGAGTACATAAAAGAAATTGGTAACATGAAAAAACTAGATGAGCAGTTTGCAAAGCAACAAGCAGATATTGGATGGAGAGTTGAACAGGGATGGGCAATAGATAAAGATGGAAATATTAGTTCATGGGCAATAGGACATAAAGATTCAAAAGTAAAATCCTTTCTCCAGAATATGAGTGAAAAAGCCGAAGAAATCCAACAGAAGCAGTTGGAAAAAGCAAAGGATACAAAGGAAGAAAAAGAAGTATTCTCAATGAAAAAGCACAAAGAAGTTATAAAAAAGAATAATGTTGATTTGAAGGTGTAAATAATCAGATTCGAAGTATTATGCTGAAAAAATGCATAGCATTGAGGGAGCTTTGCGTATGTCAGATGAAATCAATGCTCAGTTCGGTTTTGAAAGAGCATTCGGTAAGACTAACGATAATGCAGATGCTGATACAAAAATAACAAAATTTGGCATCTCTTTTAATAGTGACGGAACTACAACCTTCTTTGCACAATTGGAAAAATCATCAGCCAGTCAGAAAGAATATCTTGAAAAGATTCAGGAAAAGAAAGCTGAGGAGAAAAAAGAGGCAAAGAAAAAGGAACAGTCCAAGCAAATCGAAGTACGAAAAACTACAGTTCAGGAAAATTCAAAAGAAGAACTTTTGGATAAGATCAAAAATATTGACAGGGATTCTATCAAACCGGAGGAGAATAAAATCGGCGGAAGGGTTGATTTTTTGATTTAGTGAATTTGGAACAGATGAAATATATGCCAATATGGAGGAATAATATTATGCAGATAACAAGAGATAATTATTCGCAATATGCTCAAATGGTTCAGCAGATGTTCGGGAAAAAAGCAAGTTCAAATGATCCGTTAGCACAATGTGATTATGGTAATTTCTCATTAAGATTTAAGCCTGTGGACATTAATTTTACCAAACCAAACTGGGATACTATCATGACAAAACGAGATAAACCAGCGATGTCAGAGGAAGAATTTGACGAAGCAATAAAAGAACTTGCAAGAAAAGAGTTTGCTACTGGAAAAAGGGATGATGATGCTTATCGAAAATTGTGTATGCAGCATGGAGAAACAGTATCTCCTGATAGAAAGGCTATATATGAATCAAGCATGAAAAAAACTGGTGGCAAAATGAATGCTGCATGTATGTTTTGGGATTCAAAAGGTAATAAAACGCTTTCTTATAATCCAGAGTCAAGAAACTGGAAAGCTATAAGTACAGATGAAGAATTTGCAAGAGCAAGAGTGTTTACATCAATTTATAATGATGAGTTAGCCCGTTTGAAGGAAGAGTATGGCGAAAAAGCGAAAGGAAATGTTTCTTATAGCAAAATAAAGGCAGATATATCCGCAGAGGAATCAAAGGAAAAGAACAATAATGAAGGAAATACTATTGATTTGCAGATTTAGATTGTTGATTGCGTTTTAGTAAATAGTAGATAAAAAACGGAAAGATATTCATCGCTGGTAGCGGCATTGAGTTCATAAATTACTACTACTCTAGATAAAAGTAGTATTCCGATAAGTTAAAAGATAAAGCAGATGCAAATAGACACGAATCCCAGCGTATACCAATGAAGGAGTTTATTTCATTTCTTTAATAGTGCAGACATGACTAAAAGACAGGGCAGTGAACCAATAATGGTTTACTGCTCTTTTCACAACAAAAAAAGGTCATTTCACAACAACTGTGGCAGATATAATCTGTTCGTCCGATATAATAAATATATTTATCAGACAAAAAGGAAGTGGCAAAATGCAAATAGCTATCTGTGATGATGAAGTATCTATGGTTCAGATACTGGAAGAAAAGATAAAAAAGTTATTGCCGGATGCGGTTATAGATAAATATTTATCGGGTGATGAACTGATCGCAAGTGGCAGTAAGCCGGATATTCTTTTTCTGGATATTCAGATGCCGGGAATGGATGGGATGGAAACGGCAAAGGTGCTTCGTCAGGACAATGAGAATATGATACTCATTTTTGTGACAGCAGCAGAGGAGTATGTTTTTCAGGCATTTGATGTCGGAGCATTTCATTATCTGGTTAAGCCATTTTCCGATGAGAAATTGAAAGAGGTTGTGACAAAGGCAGTCCATAACATAAAAAGGAGTTCCAGACTTGAAAAAGACGAAAAGTATATTATGGTACAGACCGCCGGAAGTCATATAAAGATTTTTCTGCGTGATATTGTGTATGCCGAGGTGTATAACCGGAAAGTTATTATCCATACACGAAGTACGGATATTGAATACTATGGTAAATTACAGGAATTAAGTGATATGGCAGGAACAGATTTTTTCCGAACACACAGAGCCTATCTTGTACATTTTAAATATGTAGAAAAATATGATGCAACTTGTGTAACTATGAAAAATGGAACTGCATTGATTGCAAAAAAGAATTATCCGGAGTTTGTGAAGCAATATCTGAAGTATAACCAGAGGAAAGGAAATGAAGTCAGATGAGTTTAGTGGAAAGATGTTGGATGATCACATCGAAGTTTTCTGTTATTGCAATTTTGATTATTACAGGAAACTGTTTTGGTGTTTTTGTATATCCATATATGAAAAAGAAAAGGGAAGCTGCTCTGGTCAGTATTGTTTATATTGGAATTATGTCTGTGCTGTATCTGATACCGCAGCAGATTGGCAATTTTTCTGCATATATGCTGGGGGTTGTGGCTGCATTTCTTGTGATGTATGTACAGGACAGAAGAAACATCTATCAGAAAATATTTCTTGCAGTGACATTTTTTTCTATCCGTTGGCTTGCGGTTGCAATGGCAGGCAGAATGGATGATTTTATCACAAAAGCTCTGGTTTTTGGAAATACGATTGCAGGAAGACAATGGCTGCAATATGTACTTTATGCTGGAACGAGAATTCTGGATATTGTGCTTTGTATCGTTTTCCTTGCAGTTGCAATCGGTCTGATCAATAAAGCATATGTATACAAAAATGATGAAATGAGCGGCAAAGAGCTGGTAATGCTCATCATGCCTTCTCTCGTAGGAGTAACAGGATATGGTATTCTGCAATATTATCTGAATATTTATGAAAATGATACAGGAAAGAGCTTGACAGATACCTATGGATTTTATGGAGCTTTAAGCTTCGTGCATTATTTTATCTCTATCATAGCAATTCTTGCTATGACTACGATGTTTCAAAACTGGAAGGTGGCACAGGAAGAACAGACAGGGCAGGAGCTGGTATTAAATCAGGTCAGTGATATGAAAAAGCATATCAGGGAAGTGGAAAAGCTGTATCAGGATATCCGCAGCCTGCGTCATGACATGGGGAATCATATACAGATGCTGGAACATCTTGTGGCAGAGAATCATATGGATGATGCAGCAGAATATATGGAGCATTTGAAAAAGGAGTGGAATGAAATATCTCCTGAGATAAAAACGGGGAGTCCTGTCATTGATGTGATTCTGATGGAAAAGTTAAGAGAAGCAAAGGAAAAGCAGATTCGTTTTATATCAGATTTTCATTATCCGGGGGATACGAAATTAAATGTATTTGATTTAAGCGTGATTTTAAATAATGCACTGGATAATTGCATGGAAAATGTAAGTGGAGAAAATCCTTATATCAGTATCTCTTCTTTTCGGAAAAACAGTATTTTTATGATAACCATAAAGAACAGATATGAGGGAGAGTTAAATTATAAGGACAGTGATCTGCCGGAAACAACGAAATCCGGGAAGGAGCATGGAATTGGACTGCATAATATCCGGAGGGTTGCAAGGATGTATATGGGAGATATATCTTTAGAGCAGGAGAATCAGGAAGTGGTTCTAAGTATTATGTTACAGGTAGAATAAGGACAAAAAGCACTAAGTAATCTGTGAAACATCAGAATATTTAGTGTTTTTTATTTGCTTCACAACAAAAAAAGGGCGGTTCACAACATCGCTGTTTATTGTAAAGAAAGATGTGCCGAAAGAATCAGTAAAGAGAAATCATGTTGTACAGATTTTTAAGGAAACGGATTTCAGAATTTAAGCTCAAGGAGGACAATACGATGAGGATCAATGGATTTAGTGGGACAAATACGCAGACAGGAACAATGGGAATGACACAGGGGAATGATTCTGTAAGTAAAAATATTCAGAATCAGATTGCAAATGCACAGCAGAAGCTACAGGATTTATCATCAAATGAAGAAATGTCATTAGAGGATAAGATGAAAAAGCGTCAGGAGATACAGCAGGAGATTAACAATCTCAATCAGCAGTTAAGACAGCACCAGATCGAGCAGAGAAAGGAACAGCAGAGTAAAAATTCGTCATCTATGGATGATATGGTGGCTGGAACAAGTAACACTTCTAAAAAGAAAAACACCGGATTGTCACAGGCAAGTATGCAGGCGATGATCTCCGCAGATTCTTCCATGAAACAGGCAAAGGTGCAGGGAAGTATGGCAACACAGATACAGGGACGTGCCAGTGTGCTTGAATCTGAAATCAAACAGGATGCCGGAAAAGGAAATACTGAGAAGAAGGAAGAAGAACTGGCAGAGCTGCAGGCAAAGGCACAGTCTGCGACAGCAGCACAGATGTCTACACTTGCAGATGCAAATAAATCAGTAGAAGAAGCTGCAAAAGCGGAGAACAGCAATACAGAAGACACTGCAACAAAGAACAATACTGATAAATCCGAGAAAACACAGGAATCTGCGGGGGCTGCGGCAGAGGAGACAGACAGCGTAAAGAATACGGATATCAAAGGGGAAACACAGGTGACAGTAGAAACACCGACTCTGGAAAATGCACAGAATGCAACACAGCAGGCAGTGTATACACCGATTGATATTCGTTTATAGTTGGTAAAGGAGAATGGTATTATGTCAGAGATTAAGAGTTTTAGTGATTACACAAGTAAATATAACAGCAATGTAGATTATTCCGCATTATTTGGAGGAACTTCTGACAGTTCATCCGTAGGAAACACCAATATGCTTTCTGATTATGCTGCGATTAAAAACGGAAGCTATGGAAAACTTATGAAAGCATATTATGCAAAGCAGGATGCAGAAAAATTATCGGGGAAAGGCGATACTTCACAGAAGCTTACACTGATGAAAACAAGTGCGGATTCCCTGAAAAAATCAGCAGATGCACTAAACGATGCGTCACTCTGGGAAAAAAAGAAAATAAAAAAGAAGGATGAAAAGACCGGGGAAGAAACAGAGGTAGAGGATTATGACTGGGATGCAATTACCAAAAAAGTGAAATCTTTTATTGATGATTATAATGATGTTGTTAAGGAGGCAGGAGAATCCAATACAAAAGATGTCCTTAGAAATGCTTCATGGATGACAGGCATGACAGACAAAACCAGTCATTTACTTTCTAAAATAGGTATTACCATAGGAAAGGGGAATAAGCTGGAGCTGGATGAAGATGAATTGAAGAAAGCAGATATCAGTTCATTGAAAACGGTTTTTACAGGTTACAATTCCTTTGCAGGCAAAACAGCTCAGAAAGCAACTGGTATATCAAATGCTGCGAACCGCGCAAGTGCGACTTATACAAACAATGGTACATATTCTAAAAAGGATTCCTCTCTAACGTCAAGTAAGATAGATAAGGAAGTATAGGAATATTGTATGAGTGACTAATTTGAGCAAATGTATATCACTAATTAGTAAACATGAAAGTGAATAGGCGATTGCGAAATGTGAAAGGAGCGGATATGAAAATATTTCAAACACCTTCTTACGATAGGTTTTGTTTATTCGAAATGGAAAGAAAGAGTAAAGATTTCAGAGGTATGGATGACAATGTTGCTTATAAAAATAAGCAGATAGACAATGTAGAAATATCGAATGAAGGAAGGCGGGCATTGCGGGAAAAATTAAGAGAAGTAAAGCCAAAGGTTGAGGAACCGATAGGATATGAATTAACAATACAAGATACAAATGAGGTTGAATGGGAACATTATACTTCTATGAGAGAATATAGTGGACTGACGTTAAAAGACGGAAAATACAATCTAGAAGATGTGATGAAGTCTATGATGGATGCTTATGAAACGCGTTACAATTATATTGTGAAAGAACATGAGAATGGAGAACGTCGGATTTCTTATGATCTCACAGGAGAAAATTCATTAACACTTGATGAAGACTTGGCAGGTTTAGACAGGGCATATAATAAGCGATTAGCAAATCTGGCGGGATATATTGTATGTCAGCAGACAAATGACGGTTCTAAATTCTTTCAAACAACTAATGTGAAGAAGAATACAGCAGAACAAAAAGAATATATAGATACTGCGGTATCCATGATGGAGAAAGCACAAAAAAGATTTTTAGAAATGCGTGAAGAACCGAAATACACAGCAGGAATTGCAAAGAGTGTAATTGGGGATATTATGAGTAGCGATAAGAACTTTATGGAAACGACTCAGAGGTTATTTGCTAAAACAATATATCACAATGCTAAAAAAAATATTTTCTAGAGACATGAAAGGTTGTTTAATGTTGTAAGAGAATGTTGGCAGTTGTTATGAGACTTATATAAGGTAGGGGATAGTATGGTTACGGTAAATAATTATTACAACAATATACCAGTAGGCAGGGATTTAAATAATCTGCCAAACACTTCCAGTGCAGGTACAACTGTAGGTTATCAATATGATGGACTTACCGAGGAAGATCGTTTCGTACAAAAAGTTTTGCAGGAGCATTATGATAAAGTGTACAAAGAAAATTTGTCTCATTCTGATCCAATGGCATATATCGAATCAAAATATTGTGATGTGACCTCACCTAATTTTTGCTCATATATGACAGAAGATCAGCGTTCCATAGCTTACCGCAATGAGAAAAGAATGTTACAAACAGGGGGAAAATATTCGGCTGGATTTGCCCGGTATGATTATGCATTAAGGAATTACAAGGATGTATATACAGGTGGTTCAAGAAGTGTTGGTTATGTACGCAATACTGACAGGGAAAAACAGCATGCCAGAAGTGTTGTAAATCAGCAAATTTCAAATCTACTTTCAAAGAATGGGATATCAATATCAAAACAGGCAGATTTGGTATTTTCTATTGACCCATATACATATCAACTAACGGTGTCGGGAAATGCAGATAGAGATACATTATCGCAGATAGAAAAATTGCTGAATGAAGGAGATAATGCAAAAAATATTTGGACGCATGCGTGGATTTGTATGCATGATGCAGATAATGAAATTGTTAATTCGCAGGCAAATATGACAAAGGCAAACCAATATTCTTTATGGCATGAAGTGTATGAGACAACAGGGTATGATGCACGCAATGCGACATATAGAAATGGTACTTTTATTGCAGAGGATGGCACAGATTTACTTGCCTTGTTTAAGGCAAAGGCTAAAAATGGCGCAGGGTATGAACTTTATTCTAATAGATGGTTGGAATATGCTAAGAATGGCTGGAAAAAAGAAAATGATTTAGTATTGAAAATAGGATTTGACAGCAGTGGATTGTATGATATAGGGCAGGAAAGAGGGTATGGAGCAACGCAGAATATGTGGATGAAAGGTATTAGTCAAAGTATATTTGAAGCTAGCGTGTGATCAATATTATATTGATTCTGAGAGAAATCCAACAGGTGGCATAGTTGGAAGGACTCCGAATAATGAAAGGAGATATGTTAATATGGCAGTTACAGGAATAGGAACATATTCGTCATATACGAATAGTTATGGCAATACACAAAATGCTGGAAACAAAACGGGCAGGACATATAAGAATGCTCATGAATATAAGAACTATTTAACACAAAAATACGATTGTTTACGAAGCAGGGATTATTCTGTAAATATAAACAGTTCTCTTTTGTCAAAGGCTATGGGAGATGAAAAGACAAAACAATGGTTGGAGTACAATTTATCGCTAATACCAAAAACAATAGAACAGTCAAGAGCTTATGTGGCAGCAAGAGGAGCAAAGATACTGAGTTATAGTATTACTATAGATGGATATGATAGTATGAGTTCTGTAATGTGTACTCAAGATGAAGTTGATCCTGGAACAGAAAAAGCAAGGAAAGAACTTGAAGAAAGACTCGTGAAAAGGAAAGCAGAAAAGAAAGAGACAGAGGAAAGACTGGAAAAACAGCGTGCCGAAAAACAGGAGCAGGAAGAACGGCAATATAATCTGAAAATTGATGGAAAAGATGTAACTGACCTGACAGGAAAAATGGTGGAATTGCTAGGTACTTCAACTTCTATAGGAGTGATGGAAAATGGAGTTTCGACATTTGATGTGCTGGCATAGGAACTTTGATATGAAACCGTAAGGTGTGCAATTAAAATAATGACTTATGCTAGAACATAAAATAGACAAAAATAAATTTGCAATGTGGAAACAGACAGGGAGGCTGTTTTATGTCAAGGATAACGGATTATGCTTTTTTATTTCAGAAATCATTTGGAACATCAGGAGTAAATGCAATAGGTAGTTTTCAGTTGTCACAGCTTAATAGCAGTTCTGTTCAATCACAGCTAAAAGCTGCTGGAATTAATACGAACAGTAAACAGTATAAAGCAGCTATTAAGAAGATGATGTCTGCCGGAAATGGTGCGATGTATGGCAATATTCAGGGAATAAAAAATCTGATGAGTCATTATGATAAGGATGGAGATTATATTAATCCTGTAAATGGATTGTCAGGACTTTTAGTGACAGATGAAAATGAAAGTTCGAGAAAAAAGATTATATCAATTCCGGATAGCAGCAAAGAAGAAATGTATGAACTGACAAAAAAAGAATTTCTGCGTGAAAATGGTGTATGCAATGGTGATACAACAAAACGAACAGATGTGTATAACAATTTGTATCGCAAAATGTCCAAAAAGGACAGGCTGGCTGCCGGATACACTCTTGAAAAATATGAGAGAATTTACAGACAGGCATTTTATGATGCCGCAAAAAAGGCTGATCCTAACTGGGAAATTGGTAAGCCAATCAAAGCTGGAGCACTTGATGATGTTACAAGAGAGACTGCAGAGACAGGAAAATCCCCTGCACAGGCAACACTTGATACTAAAATCTAAAGCGTATAAACTATTCTTTTTGAGAAACAAAGGTAATCAGCTATATTGAATTAACAGATGGTATAAAAGTAATGGAAGGCTCTCTTATGAAAATAGAAGCAATTTCATAAAATCTTACTTACACACTTGACAATATCCCTCTGAGGAAACAGATGAAAAAGATATTACAGAGAATCGGACTGCTGGCAGCGGCGGTGCTGCTGCTGTGGGGTTGGCAGGGGATGAATGCTAAGGCGGACGATTATACGGGAAACTGGACAGTTGATAGAACCGGATTAAAAAACTGTCATATAATGCTAAGTACTATGATAGATAGTAAAATGTATGATTGTTTTTCTATATACCCGGGAGATGACAGTTATAATGGAAAAGAATATTGGTTTTTGACAGCACCGAAAGTTGTATATTCTACGGATGATGTTAATGAAATAGAAGCAAGTGCAACCTATGACAGCGTTCAACAATGTTATTATTATCGGCTTCCAAATCATGGAACAGGTAAAATAGTTATGACAGGTGAAGCAGTCAATCTGGAATTTCATTCTAGCTTGTCGGAACCGGCACAGTTGGTTTCAAATGATGAGAAATCTTATTTTTTGTATGATTTAAAAATAAATTCATATTATGATTTTTCTAAAGTAAATGTTTCATTTAATTTCTATGATGGAGCGGGTTACCGTGCAGATGACATTTTTGATGCAAAAATCATAAATTATAGTGAAGATAACAGAACTGCAACAGTGAAGATTAGCTATAAAACAGAAAACTGTGCCAAAGTGGCGGGATATAAGGTGTATGCAAAAGCAGTATATGATGATCCACAAGGGGATGAACATAGGAAAACAGATATAATGTCGTTTAATGTTGGCACAGTTGATCGGACAATCTCCAGTCTGGACATGGTAGTCACCCCACCGGTAGCCGGACAGCCCTTACCTAAAAAATGGCAGATTAATACGGAAGGAATTACTGATGTTACGAAGAACAGTATTTTGTGGTTGAAAGAGGGAAATGAGAATGAGGCGGCAATCGGCAATGCTGAACCGAACACAACGTATTATGCAATTCTGACCTTGGTTGCAGAACGTGGCTATAAATTCAATCATGACAGCATCTGGATTGTCACAAATCCACAAGTGGAGTATACGTCAATTGACTTAGCTGAGGGACGGTATCTGACATTGAAATATACCTTTACAACGGGAGAGATTACAAATACTACAGATAATACAGATACATCAGCTTCTGACAGTGGTACCGATGACAGCCAGGAAGATCCCTATAAGATCATCGAAGGCACCAAGGGTACCTGGAACGGCAGCACCACGGAAGGCCTGACCATCCGCGGCGATGGTGATTTTGCTAAATTCGCCGGTGTCCGTGTAGACGGCAACTGGATCCCCAGTGCCCACTACGAAG
>OLZH01000209.1_pt1 | contig 26182 bp, 30 predicted proteins | sample 1673821 | NCBI WGS metagenome assembly OLZH01 (sample SAMEA103958128, study PRJEB25191) | human gut metagenome | reverse complement strand
CATCTTCCTTCACTTCCCGAAACAGGGCTGGATCGATCTTGCCCAGATTCCCCATCTTCTGGATTTCTTCCAGGGTTCCCGTTGTGGCATAGATCGGCACTTCATATTTTCTCGCCATGACACCCAGTCCCGCCACATGATCCATATGTTCGTGGGTCACCAGGATGCCATCCAGATCTCTTCCGGTGAGTCCCAGACTGTTCAGCCCGGCCTCCGCCTTTTTGCCGCTGATTCCCACATCCACCAGCAGATGCGTGGCCTCTGATCCCACGTAAATACAGTTGCCGCTGCTGCCGCTGGCAATACTACATAATCTCATAACTTCTTAATCTCTTTTCTATCTTACTTCTGTCTTACTCTTTGCCGTTTTCCATCTTCGGCATTAATGCATACTAGTGCATGCTTTTCCAGTAGATCTCGATCACATCTCCCTCTTTCAAAGGTTCCATGAACTGTGCCGGGCGTCCATTTAAGTTCGTCACAATGGATCTGCCTGCGGATGCGGAGGATCCCAGATCAAAATCAATATAATCAAACACATCCACAAATACATAGGAAGCCTTACCCTGCATGGTGATGGGGGAATGGTTCACGATCACTGTTAACGGATGCGGTCCCTGTGGTGACACGCTTTGGCTCTGTGCCGTCTGTTCCACGCTTTCGTACTTTTCGTCCTGCTTCCCGGAAGTCCCCTGCGTTGTCACGGAAGCCGTCCCGTTTTCTGCTGCAGTCTCTGTCCCCTGTGTCATCGCCGCTTCTCCTGCCACAGCCTCTGCCTTCTGCATCACAGGCCCTTCTCCATAAACAGGCTCTTCTCTATAGGCATCCTCTTCTGTGTCCGCATCCGGCAGGTCTGCATAACTCCCTTCCGGCAGCGGGTTCTTCATATCCCAGCTTACGGTGAAATGCTCATAAACTCTGGTATCCGGCTGCGCCGCTGTATCATTGACCCTGATATCCGCACCGAGAGGCACATCCAGAAATTCTGCGATTTCCTTTACAGTATAAGAATTCCGAATCCGAATATCATCGTTCTGGCCGATCCGGTAGAATTCATTCTCTCTGTGACCGTTGACTTCCGCTGTCTTCGGCAGACTGATCTGTTTACCGTTCACATAGACCTGCAGTGCATCCCCCAGTTCAGAGAGTTTTCCCAGCTCCAGCACCGCCGGTTCGCCCTCCGTGGAAGGTGTTACCACAATGCGGTCCCCATTATGTACCTGGGTATACATATCCGCCTCGTCTCCGTTGACCCGGATGACTGCTGCCTCTCCCTGTTCGCCCCGCACCATACGGGTCTTACCATTGACAGTAAACAGAAGGGCTTCCCCTTTTCTGGGGAACAGCTGGTCATTGGGGAACTGCATCTGCATAGCGGCATCTGTCACGGATAATTTGCCGTTATCATAGAGCTTTACCCGCTCTCCGTTAAATTCCACGAAAATAAAATTATTGCTCTGTACATAATAGCTTAAACAGATACCGATAGGTGTTACCATCATGGCATCCTTTCTGGCATTTTCCAGTTCAAATGTAATGGTCTGCATGACTTCCTGTCCCCGGATTGCCACACGTTCCTTCACGATGCCCAGCTTTTCTGCCAGCTTCTCCGTGTAACCGGGCACCATTCCACCGCCGCCTACCACGAACACGGCACTGACCGGTTTGTCCCCGTTCAGTTCTTTGATGGTATCGGATACCAGCTGGGTCATACGTTCGATCTCCGGATCCAGCAGTTCCAGCACTTCGCTGGCTTTGATGGTCTGGGGCAGTCCCATGATATCTTCGTATTCGATAGTCTCCTGGGTTCTGCATTTTCTCTTAATCTGCTCGGCCACCTCGAATTCCACGAGACAATGCTGTACCAGAATATCCGTCAGGCTGTCTCCTGCTACGGGGATCATGCCATAGGCTGTGATGGTTCCCTCTTTGGTAATGGAAATATCACTGGTGCCTGCACCCACGTCCACCAATGCCATATTTAACATACGGAACTTCTCCGGAATTGCTACCTGAATGGCAGCAATAGGCTCCAGTGTCAGATTCGCCACATGCAGGCCCGCCAGTTCTACTGCCTTATACAGACCGTCCACTACATCATCCGGCAGAAACGTGGCGATCAGATCCACTGCAATGTTTTTTGCCTTATGTCCCTCCAGATTACCCATCTGGTAGCCATTCATGTAATACCGCATGGCCGTATAACCCACACAGTAGAATTTCATATCTGTATCCGTATTGCTGTTCTGGAATTCCTCGTAAGCCTTCTCCACGCCCATGGTACACAAGGAATACACATCTTCCTGCGTGATCTCCCGGTCACTCTCAAAGCTGTGCTCCACATAGGTAGTGACGGTACGCAGCACACGGCCTGCAGCTGCGATACATACTTCCGTAAGTTCTCTGCCCAGATCCGCTTCCAGCTGTTCCTTTACCTGGGAAATAGTCTCTCCCACCTTGCCGATGTCATGGATCTGTCCGTCCAGCATGGCTCTGGTCTCATGCTCCTTGGAGCGCTGTGCCAGCACATGGAACTTCCCGCCATTTAAGTATCCTACCGTACCTACGATGCTTCTCGTACCGATATCCAGTCCGAATACCAACTGTCCCTGTTTTTCTTTTACTCCTTCCATGAATATGCCTCCAGTTTCTGTCTGATCTGTCTGTAGCTGTCTTCCAGACTGTCACTGTTATCAATGACAAAATCACAATGCTGCCGGAATTCTTCCTCCGAAAGCTGTGATGCTATGATCTTTTCTATCTTCTCCGGTGTGTAACCGCGGCTTTCCGAAAGTCTTCTTCTGCGTACATCTTCTCTGGCGTAGATATACCACATTTCATCCACTATATGTTCATACCCGCTCTCGATCAAAAGTGCCGCTTCCACAAAAAACAGTTCCACATCGCCCTTATTCTTTGCCTCTGTCAGACGATCCGCCAGATATTTTTTTACCGCAGGATGAATGATGGCATTCACCTGTTCCAACAGTGTCGGATCTGCAAAAATCTTTGCCGCCATTGCCGGCTTATCGATCTGTCCGTCCGGCGCAAGGATTCCGTCTCCCATCAGCGCTACCAGCGCATGATAGCCTTCGGTTCCCGGTTCCTTGACTTTATGCCCGATCTCATCTGCCAGATAGATCTCACATTTATAATGCTGTCCGATATATTTTAAAATCTCTGTTTTCCCGGCACCCACACCGCCGGTAATACCTATAAAACGCATTTATTTCGCCTCATACCAGTTATTGCCCGTGTGCAGATCGATTTCCAGCGTCACCGCCAGATCTGCCGCGGACTTCATATTTTCCGTAAGGATTTCACGGACTCTTGCCTCTTCCTCCTGTGCGGTCTCGATCAACAGTTCGTCATGCACCTGCAGGATCAGACGGGATTTTAACCCTTCCTCTTTCAATGCTTTCCATACCTTGATCATGGCGATCTTGATAATATCCGCCGCCGTTCCCTGAATAGGGGCATTCATGGCCACTCGTTCGCCGAAGGACCGTTGCATGAAATTGGAGGATGACAGTTCCGGGATAGGGCGTCTTCTGCCAAACATGGTCTCCGTATAGCCCTTTTCCTTTGCATCCGCCACCAGTTTGTCGATGAATTCCTTCACCTTCGGGTAAGTGGCAAAATACTGTTCAATGTACTGTGCCGCTTCCTTTTTGCTGATACTCAGATCCTGACTCAGTCCAAAGGAACTGATACCGTAGACGATACCGAAATTGACTGCCTTGGCATTCCGGCGCTGCAGATCCGTGACTTGCTCGAAAGGAGTATGGAATACCTTGGATGCCGTGATCCGGTGAATATCCTCTTCCTGTCTGTAAGCATCAATCAGCTGTTCGTCTCCGGACATATGAGCCAGCACACGCAGTTCGATCTGGGAATAGTCCGCATCCATGAATTCATAGCCTTCTCTGGGGATAAATACCTTGCGGATCTGTCTGCCCAGTTCCATACGCATGGGAATGTTCTGCAGATTCGGCTCTGTAGAGCTGATACGCCCCGTGGCAGTAATGGTCTGATTGAAATTCGTATGGATCCTGCCGTCCTCTTCAATAAAAGCTGCCAGTCCGTCTGCATAGGTGGACTTTAACTTGGTCAGACCTCTGTATTCCAGGATATCTCTTACAATAGGGTAATCCGCCGACAGCTTTTCCAGCACATCCGCAGCTGTGGAATATCCGGTCTTGGTCTTCTTGCCGCCGGGGATCTGCATGGTCTCAAACAGTACCTCGCCCAGCTGCTTGGGGGAATTGATATTGAACTCTGTTCCTGCCTGTGTGTGAATGGACTGTTCCAGTTCCTCAATGCGGGCCACCAGTGCATCCCCATAAGCCTTCAGTTCCTCCCGCTTTACAGCCACACCTTCTTTCTGCATGTCATACAGTACCAGTGAAAGAGGCATCTCCATCTCCTCCATGAGACATTTCATGCCTGCTGCCTCCAGCTTGTCCTTCAGGACTTTTTTGCCTTTCCGGGAGACATAGGCTCCGTAGCACGCATACTCCATGGCTTTCCCGGCGTCCTCGGAAAGCAGTGTCCGAAAATCTCTCTTGCCGAATACTTCCGCTCTGCCCGGGATCAGAATTCCCAGATGCTCCGAAGCAATGGCCTCCATGTCATAATCATTCTTCAGAGGATTCAGCAGATACGCCGCGATCAATACGTCAAAATACTGTTCTGTACTGCTGCGGTCCAGATAGTCATACTGGTGCTTCACATCAAAGGTAGCGATCTGTGTATCCGTACCTGCGGAAAGTTCCTGTAGAGCTTCCGTGATCTCTGCGGTGTCATCCACAGATTCCACCGCTTCCACAAACAGACTTAACTGCCCTTCCGGTTCCTTTTCATGGGTCAGGGCATAAAATACCGTCTCCTCATCGGACACAGACAATGCCACCCCCAGCAATTCTTCTTTTTTCGTAGTAGCATCCACTGGTTCCGTGATCAGCCACAGGCCGATCTCCTTCTGTTTCTGCGCTTTTTTCAGATATTGTAAAAATTCTTTTTTATCTTCAATCTGTCGGAAGCTTTCTGCGATCTTGCTGTCATTGGCGGCGGCATCTTTTTCAAATCTTCCCAACAAATTTTTGAATTCCAGACGTTTGCACAAGGTATAGGCTTCCGGGGTATAGAACCCCTCTGCTCTGGCCTGTTCGTAATCCAACTGCAATTCGCAGTCGGTCTTGATCGTTGCCAGCGTCTTGCTCAGATCTGCCAGATCCTTATGCTCGATCAGGGATTCCCGGATACTTTTTTTCGAGATTTCTTCCACATGGGCATAAATATTATCCAGAGAACCGTACTCCACCATCAGTGCCTGTGCGGTTTTCTCTCCCACCTTCGGCACTCCTGGAATATTATCGGCGGTATCTCCCATCAGGGCTTTCAGTTCGATAAACTGTAACGGAGTCACCTGATAGGCAGCCAGTACATCTGCGGCATAATAATCCTCGATCTCCGTTCTGCCCTGCTTCGTCTTCGGAATCCGGATCTTGATATGATCCGTGGCAATCTGCAGCAGATCTCTGTCCCCGGAGACCAGTGATACTTCCAATCCGGCCTGCTCTGCTTTTTTGGCCAGCGTTCCAAGAATGTCATCTGCTTCCAGTCCCGCCTGCTCCATAATGGTAATATGCATGGCCTTCAGGATTTCCTTCATGACGGGCACCTGCTCCCGCAATTCCTCCGGCATAGGCTTTCTCGTTCCCTTGTAAGCCTCATACATCTTGTGGCGGAAAGTCGGTGCATGAACATCAAAAGCCACTGCCAGATATTCCGGCTTTTCCTCCTCCAGAATTTTAAACATAATATTCAAAAAACCATAAATGGCATTTGTGTGCAGTCCCTCTGCATTACTCAGATCCGGCACTCCGTAGAATGCCCGGTTCAATATACTGTGTCCGTCGATCAATACCAGTTTCTGACTCATACTCTGTCTATCCTATCTTAATTCTATCCTCTTGATTCTATCAGGTGTCGCTAAGAGATGATCCATCCCAGAAATCCCATAAGAAAAATCACCGTCAGCACTTCCAGTACGGCCCCTGTCTTCAGAAAAGCCATATGAAATCTTACCTTGCGCTTTGCTTCCGCAAGTCTCAGTTCCAGTTCTCTCTGCAGGTCAAAAGCATCGCCGTCTTCCAGACGCTGCATACCTTCCGTTACAAGGAACTGAATCACCAATTCCTCCTTGCAGCCCGGGCATTCCCGCATATGCTCCCCGAATTCCTGCAAGGTCTGAAAATCCAGTTTTCCTGCAATGAAATCAGGAATATTCTTTTCAAATTCTTTGCAATTCATGCTTCCACCCTATTCCAAAACAGTTCTACAGATTGCGTTCCCATATACTCATACACTTCTACTATACAACATCTTGTGTAAAAAGACTAGAAAAATAGTAGCAAGATTCCAGAAATATATTTTGTCAATAGTTTTGCGACAAGTTTTTGAAAAAATATTATGCCGTGATTTTTTCCAACTCTTCTTTAAATAATTCTTCTGATGTTCTAAAGCCAAAAATACCCCGTGGGTATGTGTTTATCCAATTTTCTATAAATTCAATGTCCCTATCTTGCTTTTCGTCAAAATCTTCCCCTTTAGGGATATGGCGGCGGATTAGCTTGTTGGTGTTCTCGTTGGTCCCTCTCTCCCAACTACTGTATGGGTGGCAATAGAATAAATATGTGCGTTTCTCCCCTGGTGTCAATGCTGAACGTTCCATGCCCTTACAATCTGAAAACTCCACGCCGTTATCTACTGTGATGCTTCTAAACACCTTAGAAAACATATCTCCCCATTTTCTTTCTAAACGGTCCAGGGCATCCACCACGCTTTCCGCCTTTTGGTCTTTCAGTTTAAATATAATCTCGTCCCTGGTCTTTCTCTCTGTTAATACAAGCATACATGATTTTGTAACGCCTTGTTTACCCTTTACGGTGTCCATTTCCCAATGTCCGAATGTTTCACGGGTTGACACTTCATCCGGGCGGTTCTCTATGCTCTCCCCGGCTGCTGCCCTCTTCTGTACCTGGACTTTCTTGTTTTTCTTTTTCTTCTTGCCCTTAACGGGTAAATGCTTGTTGGTAAGTTTAAGGAATATGCCGTTATCAATATAGCGGTATAAGGTTCTTACGCTTATAGTGGTGTTAAACTCTATTCCGCTTGTTGCCACTGCTGCCAATGCCGCTTCCGGGCTATATTTATTTTCCACAATCTTATTTTCTATGTATTCCGCCAATTTAATATCATTGCCTATTTTAATGTTTCTGCCTTTGCCCTGGGCGTTCCAATCATGGGTCTGCTGCCCCTTATCACTACTATAACGCACCTCTTCCGTATAGTCTGAATTTCTATGTACATACTCGCCCCGTTTTATTTCTCTGTAAATGGTGCTTCTGTGAACGTGTAAATAGTCCGCAACTTCTTGTACGGAATGGCCTTTGTTAAGTAGTGTTTCCATTGATATTCTATCATTTTGGCTTAACTGTTTGTATTTTCTACCCATAAAAATAACCCCCTTGATACGGCAATAGGGACAACCCGGAATAATCCGTTGTTGTCCCCGTCTGTTTCCTATGTTCCTTTACTTATTCTGTGATTTCTTCTTTATAGGTTATTTCAATGGTAATACTAAATTCTTTTTCTAATTCATCATAGTAATATACATCTTTCCCGGCATCATACCTTAAATGTTTATAGTTGCCGCCGGAAACCTCGGACCATATATTTTCTATATTTCCCTTTTTCAAAAGGTTCTTTACTTTGCTTATGCCGCCCTTTTTAATATCTCCAATGTGGGTATTACACACAAATACTTGTAGTTGCTCCACCCACCCCTCACAAGATATAGGGGTTATTGTGGCTTTTTCGTTCAATTCATATTCGTAGATGTTTTCATCTTCCCTATTTTCTTCTATGAGGTCTTTCTTTTTTAACTTGTAATCTTCGTTTTCATCCACAAGGTCCATAATATCTTCCATGTGGTCTTTTACGTTGTCCAGGATAAAGCGTTGGCTTTTTACAATATACCTCGGCTTTTTTTCTTCCGGCATCTGTACGGGCTGCGGTTGTACTGCTGCCGTGTTCTTTTTAGAAAATAGGTTACTAAATAATCCCATGTTGTGTTCCTCGCTTTCTTCCGTGCTACTCTTCCGTTTCCATTGCTTCCATTTTTTCTTTTACCGCCGAATACACAAACTCATTTACACTCGTCCCTACTGCCGCCGCTTTTTCCTTTATTACTGCTTTTTCCCCTTTTGGTACAAGTAATTCCATGCGGTCATAGGTTTTCTTTTTATATTCGTTCTGATATTTCGTCTGGTCGAACTCTTTTTTTATTTTTGGCATTTACGCCCTCTTCCTTTCTCTTGCCAAATGGTGTATAATACTTTTTGCAGTTTAGGGCGGTTTTGGCAAGTCCACCGCCCTTTCTGTTTCCCTAAAGCCTTACTTATTAAGTAGGGCTTTTACTCTTTCTTTGGCTTCTGCCAGGTCCTTACACTCGTTTAAGATTTCAAGTATTTTCCTAGTCTGATTTTCTTCTGCCGTTTCTTTAAGTAACTCGCCTACGTTCATATCCTCGTCCATGAAGTTCTCCTTTCTATGCTTGCCCATTACTCATTAAGTTTGTGTATCTCCCTTAACTGTCTTTATTATATAACATATTCCGTACTATGTCAATACATATTCCGTACTATTTTTAATTTATTTTTATGTGCAATAAGCCCGGCGGAACGTGCCAGGCTTAAAAGTGCGTGTATTTACCATTGATAAAATCACAAAAACAACGGGTTTCAATATATAGTTGCATCATATAGGCGTTTTGGGTTTCCGGGCATTGGTCTAAACGATTGTGTATATAAGCAATGCACCCTTGCCCGGTGTATTCCTCATTGCTTCCCCGTTTCACATTAAAACGTGGGTCAAAACTTGTCAGACAGTACCGCAACGCCTATTGTTGCGACCCCTCAACGGTTTATAGTGGCTTGGGACACTCGCACCCGTTCACGGTGTGGCCGTTTTAGTTGCCGGGCGGCTATTGTTCCGCCCTTGTCTTATGCAATTCTTGTTTGTTCCACATACTCTTGTGCTTCTTTTTCGCTTTCAAACCAATCATTATATATATCTTTTCTCCTGGTACTTGTATATGTACTTTCCGGCTTTTCTTCTGCTTTTATCATATCTGTAATGTTTGCCGTTGCTCTTCCCCTATCGTCAAATGATGATGTTACACAATAATATGTTTTCATGCTCTTTTCCTTTCTGCCGGGGCGTTTGCCCCGGTCTTATGTGTTATTATGCTGCTATGTCGGATGCTCCAATTACCGGACACATGGAGTAAACGCCCCACGGTGTAATTGTTTCTTCCTTGCCATTCCAGGAAAGCCCAATTTTGCACCGCTTTTCTTCTCCGTCCTTTAAGACTACAACGGTCTTTGCGGTTCTTTTTATAACCTTTACGGAAAAGATACAATCATGGTTACAAATGCTGCGTGTATAGTAGGTTTTGCCAACCTCAAATTGTGCTACCTGGTTTTTGGTTACTTCGGCTGCTGCCTTTGCTTCCTCATGTGCTTTTCTAATTGCTTCCTTTACTAATTCGCTATATGTCATGTTGTGTTCCTCGCTTTCTTTATGTTCCTCTCTTAACTGTCTTTATTATATTACATATTCCGTACTATGTCAACATATATTCCGTACTATTTTAAAAATCTTTTAAAATAAAGAAAAAGCACACTTTTTAAGGTGTGCTTTTAATTCCGTGATATACATTATTTCCTTGCTCTTTTGGTAGCCAAATTCCTAAAGGCGGCGTTGCTTATGCTGCCGCTAAATTTGCGGCGTTTACTGCTGCCGTCACGGTGTTACCGATACCGATAACAACACGGTCCCCGTTTACCTGGATAACATCATATTCATCATAATAGGTTGCAAAACGCACCCCGTTGTATGTGATGTTGTCAATCACTCTTACCTTGTCCCCCACCTTATAACCGTGGGTTTCCTTGTTCGCCGGTCCCTGGTTCTCTCCGTCCCATGTATCATACTGTGTAAGGTTGTAAGAATTGATGATGTTCATTACATTCTTGATGTATGTAGGACTTGTTGCATATCCGCCGTTTTTGATTGCGGTAATAGCACTTTCGGCGTTTCCGTTGTTTACTGCTCCGGCATAACGGGAACTTCCGCAAATCAGATTGTAATAATCTGCCACGCTCTCTTCCAGGCTATCATAAGCACGGAAAGCGGCGGTAATCTGCGTGTAGGTCTTACCGTCATAGCACTCGTTTGTTTTACTACTGTAAACCTTGCCTTTCCAACTGCTTCCGGCCTTGATGCCAAAAAACGCATTAGCCTTTGTCATAAGCCCGGATGTTCCCCACCCGGTTTCTAATGCGGCCTGTGCGATACATACAGACGGTAAAACCCATTTATCACGGGTTAAATATTCTTTTCTTGCGATTGCTGCCAATTTTGCAATAAAGGCGTTTACCTGGTCTTTTGTTGCCATGTCTTATTCCTCGCTTTCTTCTTTTTCTTCCGCTTTCGCTGCGTTCTTGTCCCTTAACTGCAAAAGCACATCTTTTAACTGCTGCGGTATGTTGATAAATTCCGCCGCATTTTCCAAAATGGAAAGTGCTTCATTGCAGATAAAGAAAACAATAACAATTTCCCTTAATGGTATTGTGTCCCCGGTCATTCTCTGCACGTTGTAGGCAACTGCGATAACCACAAATACCATGATTTTTTTTACAATCCCCTTAAATCCGATTGCACTTGAAAGTTCTTTTTTATAGACTGCTTTCAAAATGCCCGTGAAATAATCCAGGATAGCAAAAAGCAATATTGTGTATAACATCACATCCCAACCGCCGAACAACGAAACGATAAAACCGCCAACCAATCCGACAATCACGGAAATAAAGTTAAACATTTTCTCCATTGTTCCATGCTCCTTTCCTTGTTTTTTACAAGTAAATCATATAATGGAACGGCTTTTTATTCTGACCCTTTTTACGCCGTTGCTTCCAGGCGTTCCCATTCATAGAACAACAATTCGTATTCAACCGCCTTTGCAATGTGGTAGGTGTCGGCGTGTCCTAAATGTCCCTTTCTGCTTTCATACTTCCGGTTAAATTCTTCCGGCGGCAATTTGCCCAACTCATACGCCTTTACATCTTGCTTTAGCTTTCTGATAGATGATTTTCTTACTTTCTTGTGGTCTGCATAGTGGATATATCCGCAAAAATCTATACCATTCCCGGCGTATAGGATTGTGCTTTTAGGGTTAATATGCAAAAGCATTTCATTTTCCAAAAATTCTTCTATTCTCTTAACCCATTCTTTTAACTGCTCCAAATCATCCGATAGGATAATAAAATCATCCATGTACCGCACAAAATACGGAATATGTAAAACGTGCTTGCAAAATTTATCTAACTTATTGCCGTACACATTCGCAAATAACTGACTTGTGAGGTTTCCAACGGGTATTCCCACGCCGTCCGGCAATATGCCGTTGTGGTCTATAATATCATCCATTAACATAAGGGCTTTCTTATCCCCTATATAGCGGCGGTTTTCATCCTTTAATTTGTCATGCGGTATAGATGCAAAATACTTTGATATATCCCCTTTAAAGGCATACATCCTTAACCCTTGCTTTACCTCTGTTTCATACATCCATTGATACAATGTATCACTTGCGGCGTGCATCCCCTTACCGCTCCGGCAAGCGTAAGAATGGTAATAAAATCCGTTTTCAAATACGGGTTGAATAGCGTTACAAATCATGTGTTGCACCACTCTATCATAGAACGGCAACGCCATAATAAGCCGTTCTTTTGGCTCAAACACCTTAAATATCTTATATTCCCCTTGCCTATATGTTAAATTCTGTATTTCCTCGGTTGCTCTTAAAAGTTCCTCTTCCTTAACCATAGAAAAAGCCAATACCTCATTCGTGTACCGCTTGCACCTTGCCGCCTGGTGGAATGAAGTATTGGCATTTTCAAAGGTCCCCATTTTCTCATGTAGTCCCTTTACTGTTTTCATTTAATCCCTACCAATTTTCAAATATTCTATTTTACTAAAAGGTGGTTTGCTTTGTTAGTTTGTCCGGTATCGCACCGGAACGGGCAAACCGTCTGACTTACTTAAAATGTAAATCTTTGCTAGTGGCCGCTTGGGCTTCTATGTCTATAAAATTGTAAAGTCACACACGCACCGCACACCAATGCCCGCGGCCACGCCCCACGGGTAACTGTCGCAACCGACGGCACGGCCACCGCAACGCACGCCGTCGTGCCAACCGCCGCCGCCAACGAGGGCGTGCAAGGCTCGGAAAGTTCCGCGAACCGGCCCGGGGCATATTAACAGTTTCCCCAAAATAAAATTGGCAATGCCAACATTATTTCCAATTTCCATTCTTTACGGCTTCGATTATTCCGCCAATGATACATCCTAATTCTGTCATTTTCTTACTCAATACTTCGTATCTGTGTTTGCTCATTGCCGGATATTCCAAATCGTAGGAAAGCCGTATGAGGGTTTTGATAAACTGCAACTCTACATCTGCGTTATATATATGGCTCTTTGTCCCGGTCTTTCTAAATCTGATTACTGATTTAAGCATTTCAAAAACCGCCGTTTTAATTTGGCTCTGCAATGCGAATTTCTCAAATTTCGGAAACTGTGACAATATGGGATAAAGGTATAAAAGAAAATCATAGGTCTTTTGATACGCTTTCATGCTCTCCATATACGCATCCGCTTGATTGCTTTTCTTGTTCTCTGCCATGTTTTTATCCTCGGTTTATATGTTTTTCTATGGGGTGGGCTTTCGCCCACCCTGGAAGATTACAGACTGTCACACACGCACCGCACACCAATGTACGTGCTCACGCCCCACGGGTAATTGTTGCAACTGACGGCACGGCCACCGCAATGCACGCCGTCGCGCCAACTGCCGCCGCCAACGAGGGCGTGCAAGGCTGTTTGTGACGGCATATAAATTTGACCGTAGCCGGACATAACATTGTACCAATTCCAGGATGCAGCGGTTGGGTCTAAACACAACTCGTTAATCCATTCCCACACGTTCCCGGCAATGTCCATAATGTTTTTTACGGAAATTGCATTTTTGATTTTTCCAACGGCGGTTCTTGCAGTGTTGGTTGTTGCCGTGTGTCCGTTGGTGTTGCTTCCGTCTAATCCCTGGGGGCTTCCCTCTGCTGCAATTAACCACTCTGCAAGGTCCGGTAAACGCTTTCCGACACGGGCAGCCTTTTCATTGGCAATATACCAATTTAAACCCTCTGTACCCGTAATAGGCGTTGCATTATATACAGATTGTAAGCCGTTCGCCCCATCATCTGATGCAAGGTAAATATCAGCCCACAAACCATTCCCCAGGTATGCCATACCGGACGGGTCGCACTTCGGACGGTGTAAGGCGGTCCATACAGAGTTAGGGGCAATGTCCTCACGCACGTTACTTTCCCAACCGCTACCACGCACACTTCCACTTGTATTTACTTCTCTGCCGTATTCATCCACATTTCTAACAAAGCCATAGTGGAAACCGCCAATTTTACGGGTGTTTGTATCGTCCCATTCCACGCCGTCCGGGAATGTGGAATTTTCAGAGATTAAATAAACCTCGTTTGAACTGTCCTTGCCATTGTCGCACAAGTAAATGTAATAATCCTTACCGTGTGCAAAACTGCTTGCACCGTCCAGGTTGGCGGCGGAAAGTGTTGTTTCCTCGGTCTGAAAAATGGCATCCCCTACCGCAATAACTGCCCCGGCAAGCACGGTTAATTGTCCGGCTGCGGAATACTGTATAAATGCCTTTTCACTCGCTACAATGTCCGATACGGCGGCCATTTTAGCAACTGTGATTTTCGCCCTCTCGTCCGTCATATTCTCGTCATAAACAAATAATCTTCCCATTATGCTAATTCTCCTTTCATCTGCTCCACTTCCTCTTCTGTAATTCCCAGGCGGTCATAAAATGTAACCTCTGCCGGAATACCGATTGTAGCCGCATCCGCCGCAATAGCCTTTGAAAGTGTCAAAATTGTGTGCTTGGTCTGATTGTTATTTGTGGTTGTTTCGGCATCTGCTGCCGCCGTTCCCTCTGCTGCTGCCGCTTCCTGGTCTGCTTCTGCTGCCTTTTCAACCTCGATATGCTCCACGGTCTTAACGGTTGCGGTCACGTTCCCGGCTTTTACCTTGTCCCCCTCTGTAACCTCGTTTACAAACATAAGGGTAACGCCCTTTCTGTCCTCGGTTTTCTCCAGGATAGGGCAAAAGATGAAATTCTGATTTTCCAACTTCTCAACTGCTGCCAACCAATCTTCTTTCTTCAATCTGCCTTTCTTTACAAGTTTGTAAGTGTTGACTAAATCCGCCTTTGTCTTAATTACTTTTGGAAATCCTACCATTGTTTAATCCTCTCTTTCTTTTTATTGTGCAATAAATGAACCAATATAATTTCCGATATAGCCCATGTTTGAACCCTCACGTAATGTAATATTCTGCGTTGTCATAAGATTATCGTTTGTAACCTTAAAGGCTTTCGGTGTAACCATAACGCTTTCCAAATCCGCTTCCACGGTGTATTCTCCGGCTTCCGTGACATAAAAGCCCATTTGGCTTTTTGTAACTGTAACCGTCTGCATGGTCCCCGTGGTCTTATTCGTAAGTTTTACCGTTACCAGGCTTGTAATCTGCTCCAATGTGCTAATGATGTAAACCTTAAAGGCAATGTTGTAAACCTTTTCTTTTACATCATCAATCTGTAATTGCAGTTTCCCGGCAATGTCCCCGGAAAGTTCCGTTTGCTTCTCTTTAAACCACTTATTCCATTGCGCTTCCTGGTCCGTCATAAATGCTTGTGTCATTTCGGCGTATTCTTCAATGAAATTTGCATGGTCTTGTTCCATGCTCTTTTTTTCCAGGGCGAACCATGCGTTAAATTGCTTTGTGAACTGTGAAAAATCAAAGTCCTCAAACTGTGATGCAATGAAACCGCACAATCCCGTGTCTGCCCTGGTGTCTGTAATATCACTTTGGGATATTGCCACCGCTCCGGCGGCCACGTAAATTTCCGCCAAACATTTTTCCTGGATTGTGTCATTGTTCGTAAGTTCCGGCGGCTGCGGATTGCTTGAATATGCCCCCTCTAAAATAAAAATGCTTGGTTTTCGCTCTGTTTCATCATTCCGCAATATTACACGGTCAATTCTTGGCAATGTACCGTTTGAACCGCTCACGGGCAATTCTAGGACGGTTGTATTATGGATTGTGTGCAAGTTGATGTATGCGTACCCGGTACGGCTTCCGCCGTCCACCTTTACCGCCATACTTTCCCCGTCTGCGGTTACTTGCAAATGTCCATACGCCACACCCTCTTTATAGAACGGGGCTTTGTCCTCGTTCATATCCTGGCCGTTGTATAAGCGGTCTTTATTTACGGAATTGTAAAAAAATCCTCTTACTGCCATTTGCTTTTCCTCTCCTTTCCTAATTGTCCCAATTTATGGTTGTGGGTAGGGCATCCCCAAAAGTAGGAACAACATACATTCCGCCGTATTCGTAAACCTCGCAAAGTTCCGTAATGCGTAAATTTAATACCTTGTTCCACTTCGCCTTTTCTACTGTCACAATGTCCCCTAAATCGTAATCCGTGCCATAGATAAAATTAACCTCGGCTTCCACTTCGGCTTCTATGTTCTCAATCACGGCGTTTTCCGCTTTGTACTGCTCCCCCCGGATGCGTAACGCTTCCAGGTATTCCGCATTGGTCGAAAAATCATCTTTGTTTATGTCTTTGGCATCCAAAAACTCTTCCCGTAAATCAAACCCCGTTCCGCCGCCTACCGTTACATAAATACGGTCCGCACCGTCCCCGGCCCCACCTACAACAATCTTTGTTTTGGCGGTTTCGTCTGAATAGGTATGTTTTGCACGGTTTAGGTTGTTGTAACTCTCTGAAAAGATTACACGGGGCTTTGTGCCTTGCTTCTTGGTTCTGTCTATGCCTTTATATGTTTCAAAGGTCATTTTCTTACCCTTAAAATCCGGCACTACCCTAAAGCCCAATTCACAATACCGGGCAATCTTAGAAAGATAGGTTAATACATTCTTATAGGTTGCCTGGAATGTTATTTTGGTTGCATCCCCTATTCCTGGGGCTACTTCTAATAACGGTACTGCTGCCATGCGGTTAATCATATAACGCATAGCATCTTCACACGTTCCGTTAAATGTAAACATGGGACCGGTCAATCTGTCATTAAAATATATAGGCAGAAAATAGCCATTTCGCACAATCTCATTTACAAGGGTGCTTTCCTCTTCTGTCTGGTCCCCACGGATAACGGCGGCTTCATCCTTTCCCTTTGGCCTTATTACATTACCCGGCTGCAAAAGCCTTATGTTGTCCTCTGTTGCCGGGGCGTGTAACTCAAACGTGCCACACTCGTAATATTTTCTATGCCATTGTAAGGATGTATGGTTTTCAATCGTCCCCAGGCGGTACAAATTGCGGTCATATACAATAATTTCCATGCTCTTACACCCCCAAATATGAAATGCGGTAATATACGGACACGGATAAATAGTTAATGCCGCTTTCTGCATTGTATGTAATGGTGTTTGTGCCGTCCTGCAACTGTATAAAATCCCCGTCCTCGTCCAAATACTGATTTATGATTGTTCCGTACATAGAAACAACCGTTTCCCAATCAATCATTCCGTAACGGTCCTTGTGTTCCTCAATTTCTGCCTGGCTCACACCGTCCAAAAGGTATATATTTTTCTTTCCGGTGTGCGTGAAAATAACCACATATTGGCCGCTTTGCAATTCAAAATCATTTCCGGCATAACCGACTTTTATATATTTCCCGCTCTCTGAATGGTAAATAGCCGGATTTTTTACAATGCCGTCCGCTCTGAATATTGCAGTTATTCCGATATTGTCCGCACCGTTGTTATTTTCAATTTCCTTTACCAACTCGGCTTCCCGGTGTCCAAATTCCACGCCGTTAATATCAAACCCGTTTTCAAAGTACCAATCTGATACCCAACTTGCCATTACCACTTCCACATCTGACAGGTCCTTAAAATACGGGTCGGTGCAAATAAGACTAATTGTATAATCCCTTACAACGCCCGTTGTTGCCCCTGGTGTCACGCTTTCCACTCTGTAAGTGATTGTTTTTATATCCCCGTCCTCGCTATATTCAAGTGTTCCGGTTCTGCCTTTCGGAAACACTCTATACAGTAATTCCCGGTTCTTTCTGTAATCTCCGTCAATCTCTGCGGTTATTACAATGTTTCTTTCCTTTGCCGTGCTTCCCTGGTATGTGCTGCCGTCTGTTGTGGTATTTTCTGATGTGGTAACATTGCAATCATAACCATATATTCCGTCAAGCCCTAATAGGTGGAATGGGTTATTATCCCAATCCCACCTAAAGGCAATAGAAACATTTTTATCATTTGTGCAAGTAACTGTAATATCTGCCATAATTTACCCCCTCTGCATTGCAATAACCATTGCACGGGTCTGTATTCTCGTTTGTCTTGCTACTTCATAAGGGGATAGGGCTTTAGGACTTGTAATATTGATTTCCTGGTGGAAACCGCTATTGTTGCCCTTTAGGTTGTCTGCTGCCGTGTTTACCGCCGAACCCGTAAGCGGTGTTACAACTGCCTTTCCGTTTACCATGCTTAAAAGTTCCGGTCCGGCTTCTGCTACCATTGCCGTACCCTCTCTTAATACACCGCCTTTTGCTAATCTTGGAAGTGAAAGTGTATCTATTTTTGAAAGTGAAACGCCCGGTATCTCATTGATAATTCCAATTACTCCGTTAATCATACCGATAAACTTATTTACAACGCGCTCTATGGTTGATAAACAACTGTTGATTGCCGATTTAAAAGCACCCCCAACCGCTGAACCGATAGCCACACCGACATTTACGAAACAACCTTTGATTTTCTCCCATAAATCAGAGAAAAAGGAAGTTACATTGGCAAATGCGTTTTTTATGTTCGTCCATGCGTTATCAAACTGTGTTTTAAACCATGTTGGAACGGATGCAAGGGCGGTTTTTATCTCCGTCCACCTTGCCCCAAACCATGAACCGATTGCAGCGAATACATTTGTTACATTGGTGTATGCGTTTGTGAACATAGTTAAAAACCATGTGGCTACTGCTGCAAGGGCGGTTTTTATGTCGTTCCACCTGGCGGCGAACCATGAACCGATTGCAGAAAAAATTGTGGTTATTGCGTTCCATGCTTCCGTAAATCGGTCACTGAACCACTGACCCACGCCCTGGAATACGGCAACAATGCTATTCCAAATATTGGTAAATAATGTTTTTACATTTACGCCGAACCCCTCTAAAAATCCGATTATGAAATTTATAACCGCCTGGATGATGTTTTTTACAAACGATATTGCACTATTAAACGCACCTTGCAGATACGAAAAGAAACCGTCAAAATCTCCATGTAATAACGCTATAATGGCATTTATGATATTGGTAACAAAATCAATCACATTTTGGATTGCTGCAATTATCGGTGCTGCTGCATTGATAACCCCATTTACAATACTTGCTATGTATGTAAGAACAAATTCAAATACGGGTTTTAATGCAGCCATGAGGTTAATAAACGCTTGCTTTAGGCTCTCCAAAAGCGGTTGTATGGTTGTCCACATCTGCGAAAAGGCATCCTTTACCTTTCCTATGGTCCCGTCCACTTTCTCTTTAAATTCATCATTCGTTTTATATAAAGCAATGAACCCGGCGGCAAGTGCCGCTATAATAGCAATCACTATTCCAACCGGTCCCGTGAGTGCTGATAAAACACCACTCATTCCGCCTATTTTGCTTGTTAATCCCGTTACGGTTTTTATTACCCCGGATATTCCCGTTGACATTTTCCCAAATATGATTAAAGCCGGGCCGATAGCCGCAACAATCATTCCGATTTTTACAATCATCTGCTTTGTGTTGTCGTCCAGGTTTTTAAACCATGTTGTAAACTCTTTTACCTTATTCACAACCTTATCAATTGTTGGCTGCAATGTGGTTAAAATGGAACTTCCCAGGTCTGCCCCGGCAAGTTTCAAATTGTTCATTGCTACGGCTGCATCATCCCACGGGTCTAATGTGGTTTCAAATGTGTCACTTACCACATCCCCATAGTCTGATAAAGCACCGCTTAAATCGTCTACGGATAAACGCCCCTCACGGATTGCCTGGGTCATTTCCGCCGCACCTTTCTTTCCGAAAAGGTCGGATGCAATGGTTAAGGCTTCCGTTTCTGTCTTTGCGTTTTTAATGCTATCTATTGTTTCGGTCAATGCTTCGTCTGCACTCTTGCCGTCTGCCGTTGCGTTCTGAACCGCTTTTTTCATTCCGGCAAGTGCGGTTGAAACATCAACGCCGCTTGCTTCCATTTGTGCAAGCAAATTAACGGATGATGTTAAATCAAGCCCCATTTCTTTAAGGCTTGCACCGTTGGTTGTAAGTGCGGTTTCCAATGTTTCCATTGAAATACCCGTGTCCTGGCCCGCTTTTGTCATAAGCCCCAACACATTTTTTGTCTGTGAAGCATCAACGCCGAATTTTGTCATAATACTGTCCACGCTATCAATAGCCGTGTTTAAATCCGTTCCGTTGATGTTTGCAAATTTAATAAATTCTTTTGAAAGATTTTCTAACTCTGTCCCGGTTGCCCCGAACCTTGTATTTACTTCTCCAACCGCTACGCCCACATCATCCATTGTAGTTGGCATATCTGAAAATACATTGTCCGCTACTGTCGTAAGGCTTTCCAGGGCTTCCCCGGTTGCTCCCGTCTTGGTAATAATGGTGTCATAGCCGTTATCTAATTCCATAGATGCAGCAACCCCAGCTGCTCCTAATGCGGTTATTCCGGCCGTTACGGGCATCATCTTTTCCCCGGCTTTGGTTGCCTTATCCCCTACCGTTCCAAAAGCATCCCCCACCTTTGCAAGCGTTGAATTACTCGCCTTTGCTTGCTCTTCCAGGTTTTTAAGTTCTGCTTCCGTTGCGATTACTTCACGTTTGATTGCCCGGTACTGCTCCTCGGATGCTTCGCCGTTTTTAAACTGCTGCTCCACCTGGGCTTCTGCCGTTTTTAATACATCTAATTTATCTTTGGTTTCGCCTACTGCCTTTGTAAGCAACTGTTGTTTCTGTGCTAAAAGTTCGGTATTTTTGGGGTCTAATTTCAAGCCCTTTTCAACCTCTTTTAACTCATTCTTGGTACTTTTGAGGTCCCCGTTTACACCCTTTAAGGCATTTTGCAACTTGGTTGTATCTCCGCCAATCTCAATAGTAATACCCTTAATGTTGTTAGCCACTTGATTTTCCCCCTTTCTTTCCAAATCTTTCTCTTAATCCCTCACGGTCCGGTTTTGTCTGCTCCATACGGAAGCAATCTTTTAAATATTTCCGTCCCTCTTCGGTCTGTGAATTTTCAAAAATCATTGCTTCCCGTAAGAAGAAAAGGTAAATATCTATTTCCATTTCCTGGACTTCGTAAATATTGATATGGCAATAGTCCATAACCAATTTTTCCGGGCGTGTAAGGATTGTATACGGGATTTCGCCCTTTTTATCCTGGCGTGGATAATAGGGCATTTTTAGTTTGGGTTTGCTTTTAATTCATCCACAAACTCCATGTATGCGTTAAGGATTGCCGTACACTCTTCAATGTCGTAACTCTCTACCTCTTCGGCTGAAACTTTCACATTTCCCATATTGTTGTTTAATACTGCTGCCACAAGGTTATAAATGGTTGATGTATCGGCATCCTCGCCCGTTCCGTTGGCTTCCACATCCTTTATTGCTTCAAAAACGCCCTTTTGCGGCATACGGACAATAATTTTTTTGCCCTTTTCAACCACATTTCCGTTTTCATCCTTTTTATCTTTCAGAGTAAACGGCCAAAAGGTACGTTTAATTTTGTTCATGTTAAATTCTTTTACTGCCATGTTGTGTTCCTCTCTTTCATGCAATAAGGCGGCTCGTTTTTTCAACCGGCCGCCCGTTCTTATCGTTGGCCCGTGTTTTGGCTACTCTGTTTTGTCAATATCCTCTGTGTAAAGGATTAAAGTACCCTCTTTGTCCATAGGCTGTGCTTTAAATTCTGCATCAATAACGGTTTCGCTATCCTTTGCAAAGGCAATCGTAAAACCGGCCTGGTTATTACCAACAATCGTTACACGGATATTTCCGTCCTGGGTATCTTTATGGACAAATCGCAAAAGGTATTTCTTACCCGTTGCGTTTCCGATACCGCCAATTTTGACCGTTCTAATTCCCTTTGCCTTATCTTCTGTCACTCTTGCTGTCTGACATAACTTTTCAAGCGTTGTTCCGCACCATGTCATAATTCCGCTTTTAAGGGTGGCTTCCTCTTCCGTAATAATTACTTTGGAAACTTTACCCATATCGTCTTTTGCTTCGTAAAACTCCGGTGCATACTCAATTTCCGCACCGCCCTTAATATGCCCCAGGCGGTTATCTTCTGTTTCAATCACCGCATCATCCGGGATTGCTTCGTTTGTTCCCTGGAAGTCTGTACAATACAAATCTCCGCTACCTAAAACAATGCTTTCTTTGTCCATTCTTATTTCCTCGCTTTCCTCAATAATCCCGTGACTTCGTAGGCCGTTTGAAAACATTCCTCACTATCCACATAAGCCACAAATTTAACATAGTCCACATCATGTAAAACCTCGTTTTCAATCCGTGTTCTGATTTCTTCCGCCGCTTCATCATCTGCAACGGTGTAAAGTTCCAATTGCCAATCATCCGCCATTAGATTATTTGGTCTACTATCCGCCCCGGCGGTTGCTTCCCGTGGCAAAAGGTAAACCATGTAAGGTAATGGCGGCACGGGGTTTTCTAAAGTCCCCTCAAAGGCGTTTTTTGTTATGGGTAGTCCCAGGCTTTCCGCCCTCTCTGTTAATACTGCTGCCGTTGCCATTTTTACCCCCTTAATTTGCTTTCAATCTTTCCGGTTACCATTTCGCCCAATTGTTCATTGACCGGGGCAATGTGGCTAAATGCCTTTACACGGCCCCCTTTTCTGCTTTGGTGTCCGTTTTCCAAAAGGTGGGTTAATTGGTAATGCTTCTTGTTATAAACGCTATATCCATTTAACCCGGTAACTACACTTTTCCGGCTTCCTCGCTTGTCAACCGCCCAATCTTTTGTGTATGCTCCGGTTCTTTCCTGGTACGGTCCGCCTTTTTTTAACATTTCTGCGGCTTCTTTTGCCGTTTCCTGGAAACTGTCATTTGCTGCGTTTATCACTTCCGCATTGAAATTTTCCAATTCTTTTTTTATTTCTTCGTCCAGGCTATCAAGTGAAACTTTCAACCTTTCCCCACCCTTTCCGCAATATACAACTCTGTTTTTCCGTTGCTCTTCGGTCCGTAGGTTCTATATACTGCATAACGCTTTCCGTCTATGGAAACTTCCGTTTGCCCGTCATATTCAAAGTCCCAAACTTCCAATTGTGATGTTGCTTTATAACCCAATTGCCCGGCGGCTGCGAACTCGTCACGCCCCACCGGGTTAATTGATGCTATTACTTCCGTTTCCTGGTATTCTGTTTGGTTCTTTTTAATCAATAGTTTTATTGGCTTCTCTATGATACCCACCGCCTTTTATCTTGGTACACATTGCATTATAGGATGCAAGTAACTGTGTCTGATTATCCTGGCTTCCAAAATTAGCGTGACAATATAACAAAACGGCTTCAATGATTAAGGGGTCTTTTATGTCTGCTTCATCCAAATAGGAACTATGCACACCGATACGTTTTAAGTCTGCAAGGGCAACTTCTACAAGCTGCCCCACATCTTCATCCAACATATCACTTGATGTTTTTCTAATTCTCAATTTGGCTTTCGCAATCAATTGTTCCTTTGTCATGCTTTAGCCGCCTTTCTCTTACGCTGCCGGGTTCTTTACACGGATAAATCCGTTTCTTGCAACGACATTTCCGCCCATGAATACGCAACCCTTGTAGCAAATCTGGCCGGACTTAAACTTGTAATCCGTAGATTTTGCCGTTTCAATATCAGAGAATACGGCAACCTCGTAATTGGATAACGGACCGTAAGCCATACAATAAGCATTTTTTGTTCCGCCAATTTCTGCACAAGCGGAGTTGATGATATAAGGCACTTCGTCAATTGTTCCGGTATTGCCATGGTTTACGATTGTATAAACCTTTCTGCCCTGTTTATCTCTTAACTTGGCAAACTTCTTTAAGTCTTTCTTACTAAGGATTAACACGGCTACATCCTCTACCTCTTCATCCCCACCGTAGGAATAAATAATCTCGTCCAGGGTATCATCTGCAACGGCGGTAATGGTTGTAATGTCCGTGTTGCGGTCAATAATATCATCACTTTCGCTTGCCGGATTATAGAAAATTCCCTTGAATTTTCCGCTTGTGCCGTCCCCTACCAAAATCTGACGGGATGCGTAACGGCGGATTGCTCTTGTAATGCTATCTTCAATAACGCCGTCATAATCTGCATCCGTTAATTTCTGCATTTCTTCCGGCTCTTCGGCGTATGCTGTGATTTTCTCTCTTGCAATCTCTGCGTAACCAAATTCCGGTTCAGATGTGTTGTAATCTGCTCCCTCTGCGGTGCTTCCGGCCCCGTCCCCGTATGACTTCACATAAGGACGGCTATATGTTTCGCCGCCTACAAGCGGAATAGTTGTAACACGGTCAATAAGGGATGATACGTTGTTAAATGTCGGTGCAATGTCCGGGCTTGTATGGTGTGGCATAACAACGCCCGTTGTGGTGGAAAGTGCCGCCATAGGTTTAGCAATCTTCTTTGCGTTGTATGTGGTCTTTGCTCCGGCTTTTAATGCCTTACCGCTCTTTGCTCTTGCCTGGTCTTTGACTCTGCACCCTCTCCGGCGTTTCCGTCCGGTCCTTCGCCCTCTCCGGCTGCTGCCTGGGCTGCCTTTGCAAGTTCCTCACGGGCTTTAATCTCGTCCAGGATTTCCCCAATGGTCCTTGCTTCGTCCATGAGGGCGGTTAATTCCTCGCCGCTCTTGTCCTGAGCTTCTTTACCCACGGTAACAAGGCGTGCTTTTAACTCTTTCTTGCTCATTTTCATTAACTGTTCTCTGTTCATGCTGCTTTCCTCTCTTTCTTACTCCATATGTTGAATTGTTAATGCTGCAATTTTGCTTCTGATTTCTTTTTCTTTGGCTGCTGCCTGGTCCTTGGTATCGTCCGGCGGATTTCCCCCGGCTAATGCTTCCGGCGTGTTCTTGCAATATAATTTCGTGTAGTCCTGGACTGCTGCAACGGCGGTATTTTCTTCTCCCACCGACACGTTAAAGTATTTTGCGGCTTCCTCGCCGCTCAACCATGTTTCTGCTTCCATTAACTCTTTTATCTGCTCGATTGTTACGCCCTCTGCTAAATGTTCCTCGTAGATGCTCCAAATTCCGGCTTCTATGGCTTCCAATGTGTCCGCCATTTTGCGCAATTCGTTAGCGTTGCCCTCGCAATCGCACCACGGCTTATGTATCATCAAATAGGCGTTCTTTGGAATTGTTGGTTTGTCACTATCCACAAACGGAAAAAGTGATGCTATCGAACCGGCCAGGGCATCCACAAAACAATGTTTCTTTCCCTGGTAGCGTTTAAGCATATTGTAAATAGCAATTCCGGCAAATACCGAACCGCCGCCGCTATTGATGTAAATGTTTAAATCTCTGCCGTTTGCTTCTGCAAGGAAATTTTTGATTGCATCCGGGTATTGGTCCTCTTCTTGCCATGCTCCCCACCAATCCGAAACAATATCCCCGTAAAAATAAAGGTCCGCCGTTGTATCTGTGATGTTTTTAATCTCACAAAACGGCTTTACGGTTGCGGTCTTGGCATTTTTGCACGCAATAAACTGTTTTATCTGTGGCATTTCCATTAACCCCCTTTCATAATCTGCATATAGGCACGGGCGGCCGCTTGCATTGCCCGTTTTTCTCTGTCATTTGCTCCGGTATCATCCGGCGGCTCGTTCTGCTGCCCTACCTGGTACAATGATTGGTCCCCAACCTTGACATAGTTTAGAGATACCAACCTTTGGTCCCCGTCCTCTACCGGGCCGTAATACATAAGTTCTCTGTATTCGTTAATTGTCAACGCTCCACGGTCAAACATTCCGCCGCCTATGGTTTCCCTTGTCTGCAATGTGGCATACTGTAAAAGGTTTGCCACAAAATCAATGCGGTTTCCGTAACCAATTTCACGGGGCGTTAAGAGTTTAAATGTAAACTCATAGGACAATTGCACGCTGATAGGTTCAATTACATTCTCGTAAAATGAAATAAACTCGGTATCATTTAGCGTGGAAGTCAATATTTTGTCATTCACGCCGTAATAACGATATATGTTATCCCGTAAGAATGTAATTTGGTTTGTCGGTATGCTCGGCGTTCTCTGTGAGATTTCTTTAAACTCCACCGTGTTATCAATTGCGGCAATTCCCCCGGCGTTGTCCTTGTTCATATAGGCATCCTGGAAATTCCGGGCTATTTCTTTCAATTCTTCATCATCTGCGATATTGTTATATTTCAAATACCCGGCTAAAGAATTTGAACGGTTTACAATGTTCTTTATGGTTTCCCCGGATGTTTCTATGAGGTCCAGGCTTCTTTTTAACTCCATATCCGGCGTTGTTCCCAGGAAACGGCGTTTATTATATCTCGCCTTAACATGGATTACATTTTGGTATGGCACGGTGTACGTTTTTCCGTCATAATCCCAACGGAAGCGGAAAAGGATGTTATTTTTATCATCCTCAAAAATCCTATATGATGTTGTGGTAATCGGTTGGATGCTCTCAACCCTGGTAAAATCCTTGTTCCAAAAAATCACGGAAAAGGAATTGGATGTATAAACCAAATCAACGGCAATACGGTATAAAAAATCATAGGTTGACATTTCCGGGCATGGGCGTAAAGATAAAAGCCTTGCAATGTAATCATTTTTAATTACCATGCCTTTTTCATCCTTACGGATTACCTGGGGTTTCAACTTGCCAACATTCTTTCCGATTGCATCCGCAATT
>OLZH01000196.1_pt1 | contig 27198 bp, 20 predicted proteins | sample 1673821 | NCBI WGS metagenome assembly OLZH01 (sample SAMEA103958128, study PRJEB25191) | human gut metagenome | reverse complement strand
AGCGTCGCGGCAGATTGCTTGCAATGGCAGCAGGCATATTGTCTGTACTTATACTGCTGGTGACGGCTATGCAGTTCGTCATTTCGGCGGGTGCGGACAGGTACAGTGAATATTCTGATGATTGCAGAAAATTCATGATGGATTACATGAAGGAATCATCATCGTATGACACACTTGTCAACAAGACATATATGCCGTACAGAAATTATGTAGAAACTCTTGGCAGGGATACTGCGTTTCAAGCTGAGATGAAAGCTTGGGAGTTAGCTACTCTCGATCTTAAGAGTGCGGCTATACAAGTTACAAACAGTAAAGAATATAAATATCATCTCGGTATACTTATGGATATTCTTTCTGATACAACGCAGAATTCGGACTTTATAAGTTCTTTAAAGAATATGGCAGATGCGTGCCACGTGTCCACTACTAAAGCTGCGTTGAAGTTCGGAAAAGAGTATAACAATCTGAATATGAAGCTCAATCCGCAGGACGCTAAAGAAATTGCCGCCGAGCTTTCCGATATAGATACAATAAGCAGCTATATGAGCGTTGCGGGTGATATTTCTGACCTGATAGAACAATCAAAAAATCTTGACGATTTGTTGAACAAATTGAGTCAGGCACAGGTTATATACGATCTTACCGTCGGTTATGCCGATATGATGCAGGACATGTATAACAGATGTGACAGCGATAACACCGCACTTAAGGCGGCTTTGCTCACTATGCGTGATTTATGCAATCAATCTATGAGCAAAGTCGATATGGTGGCACTTTTTGCGGGCAGTACTGTAGCTGAAGAAGCTATGAAGATTGCACTTGGTGAAGTACAAAAAGAAATAGTATCTGCAATGGGTCTTACCGGCACTGCAATTACACTTGCACAGTCTGTAGGTAAAATGTATGCTAATATTCTGTTCGGTACTGAAAACATACAAGCGGCATATTATGAACTTAATGCACTTTATAATATTGAAAATCTTATAAGAGAATCACTTGCAAATACAACTGACGCTGACAGTTTCTTTGCGGCATTTACTTTGTACGAACACGTTACATACAAAGCTGCCGATTACTCTACCAAATACGAAGAAGCTTTATACACCGACAATATAGTAGGCAAGCTTTTTGCATGGGTAACAGGCAAGGACAAACAGCTTGAAGAATATAAGAAAAGTATAGAAAACTGTAAAGGCTTGGTCAAGCTGTCTTTTGACACTCTTCAGTTTTCTGCATATAACGCTTTTATCGAATCCAAATATACAAGCGATGTCAGCGGTTACTTCACTGTAACGGATAAGTATACTTTACCGAGTGAAGAAACAATAACACAAAACGATGAAAATATTGAATTGCTCAGTTTGCAGACCTGCGGACTGCCCGATGAGAGCTATACACTTGATGATGATCTTACTATTTTAAATAATCTTTATCACAGCAGTGGCACAATAGACCTCAACGGACACACTCTTACCATAAACGGTGATCTTATACTTGAGGGTGGAAGTATCGATGTTAATGGTGGAGAGCTTATAATTAAGGGGAATTATGAAGCGTATGTTCCTGTTGAAAATGATGATGGAACAACCAGCTACACCGGTGGATATCTTGATATGGGTAACGTCAATGATAAAGTAACAGTAGAAGGTGATTTTAATACATATGCTGATTACTATTATTATCATGATGAAAGCCTAAAATTTGGCTCAATAGAAATAAAAGGTAATCTGAATGATTACTACTGTTATTATGATACTAATCGTGGCTTATACTCCAGAGGCACAAAGTTTATTCTCAGCGGTACAGGTAAACAGACTATAAATGCAGCTGACGGATATATCTATTTTGAAAATGTTGAATTTGCCAATAAAGATACTACAGGTTCGATAGAATTTGATAATACTAAAATATCCTGTCATATCGAAAAAGATGAAACAGTAACAACAGAAAATTTTAATATAAGCAGTATGGATTTAAACGGTCATAAGCTGACTGTAAACGGTAATCTGAAACTTTGGAGTGATCTTTCATTAAGTGGCGGTGAGCTTTACATAACAGGGAACTATGATGCATATATTCCTGTTAAAAATGCTGACGGAACAACCAGCTACACTGGTGGATATCTGTGTACTAGCAATATCAACGATAAAGTGACTGTAGATGGTGATTTTAATACATATGCTGATTACTATTATTATCATGATGAAAGCCTAAAATTTGGCTCAATAGAAATAAAAGGTAATCTGAATGATTACTACTGTTATTATGATACTAATCGTGGCTTATACTCCAGAGGCACAAAGTTTATTCTCAGCGGTACAGGCAAACAAACCATAACAGCACTTGACGACAAGCTTGTCCTTAACACTGCCGAGTTTGTGAACAAGGACGTACAGATAGATTGCTCGACCGATATTGACGTTGATGTGCCGGTAAGAGTACATGATTATTCCGACGAGTGGACTGTAGACGTAGAGGCGGCGTGCAATGACGGCTCAAAGTCGCATCACTGCACACGTTGTGGCGCAAAGACAGATATAACGGTTATTCCCGCAACGGGCAACCATAAGTTTGGTGACTGGAAAATCACCAAGGCGGCAACTTGCACGGCAGAGGGCACACAGACAAGAACCTGCTCGGTTTGCGGCAAAGTTGAAACACAGACAATAAAGGCGCTAGGTCACACAGAAGTAATAGATGAAGCGGTAGCCGCAACCTGCACAAAGACAGGACTTACTGAGGGTAAGCACTGTTCAGTCTGCGGCACTGCAATAAAGGCGCAGGAAACAGTACCCGCAACAGGCAAGCACTCATTCGGTAACTGGAAAATCACCAAGGCGGCAACCTGCACGGCTACAGGTACAAAGACAAGAACCTGCTCGGTTTGCGGTAAGGTTGAAACTGCAACCATTGCAAAGGTGGCTCACAAGTATGTGAATACGGTAGTTAAGCCTACTTATACAGCACAGGGCTACACACTGCACAAGTGCTCAGTTTGCGGTACAAGCTACAAGGATACTTACACAGCTAAGCTCACGCTCGCAAAGGTAACAGGCGCAAAGCTCGGTGGCAGAGCCGCTGACGCGCTTAGAATCAACTGGAGCAAGAATGCTTCTGCTGACGGATATATCGTTGAGATGTATCAGGGCAACAAGTGGGTAAGAGTTGCAAAGATAACAAGCAACAGCACCACAACGTTCAGGAAAGCCGGACTTAAGGCTTCAAGCGTTTATAAGTTCAGAGTCAGAGCGTACAAGATGGAGGGTAAGGCAGTCGCTTATGGTGCTTATAGCACTGAGTTAGTGGCTAGAACAAATCCGTCTGTAATGACAGGCGCAAAGCTCGGCGGCAGAGCGGCTGACGCGCTGAGAATAAACTGGAGTAAAAATGCTTCCGCTGACGGATATATCGTTGAGATGTATCAGGGCAATAAGTGGGTAAGAGTTGCTAAGATAACAAACGGTAACACCACAACGTTCAGAAAAGCGGTACTTAAGGCTTCGACTGTATATAAGTTCAGAGTCAGGGCTTATAAGATGAGCGGTAAGACCGCGCTTTACGGTAACTACAGCGCTACTGTTACTGCCAGAACTAACCCGTCAATAGTAAAGGGTGTTAAGATAGCGGGTAAGGCTAAGGACGCTCTAAGGGTGAACTGGACTAAGAATGCTTCCGCACAAGGCTATATTGTTGAGATGTACAAGGGCGGAAAGTGGGTAAGAGTTGCTAAGATCACTAACAGCAATACGACTACTTTCAGAAAGGCAGGACTTGCCAAGAATACTACTTACAAGTTAAGAGTTTGCGCATATTATATGAGCGGAAAGACGGCGCTTTACGGTAATTACGGAAGTGTGAGTGGTAAGACCGCGGCAAAGTAATTGCTACTGAATAGTTAGAAAAATGGGCATCGGATTTATTTCGGTGCTCATTTTTATATGTGCAAATTCATGTGTTGTGCAAATGCGAAGCTTCAAATTCGTATTCGGTTGTAAACGCAAACTACAGGTTTACTATATTCTTACAAATGTACGAAAGCGCATGGTTGTGAGAAAAGTTAGCTATCGCTAACCGAAAAAATTAAGAAAATCCCTTGAAAACGGAGAGAGAATAGTATATAATATATTTGTATGTTTCGGGTATTTCCCGGCAAAGAACTACCGGTGACCGGGACAAGCTCAGGCTACGGTCACGAAAATTTGAAAGGAGTCTACAACTGTTATGACGTATTCACATGAAGTTGAAACTATGTGTCCCGTGAAGCAGGGCGTAGCGCACGGCGCAGCTCCCATTCCGGAAGAAGCAAAGTGGGTTAAGGCCAAGGAAATCAAGGATATTTCCGGTTTTACACACGGTATCGGCTGGTGTGCACCCCAGCAGGGTACATGTAAGCTGTCTTTAAATGTTAAGGATGGTGTAATCCAGGAGGCACTCGTTGAAACTATCGGTTGCTCAGGTATGACACATTCCGCAGCTATGGCAGCTGAAATTCTTCCCGGCAGAACAATTCTCGAGGCACTTAACACTGACCTCGTTTGTGACGCTATCAACACAGCAATGAGAGAACTCTTCCTCCAGATCGTTTACGGCAGAAGCCAGAGTGCTTTCTCAGAGGACGGTCTTGCAATAGGTGCAGGTCTTGAGGACCTCGGTAAGGGTCTTCGTTCACAGGTAGGTACAATGTACGGTACTCTCAAGAAGGGTCCTCGTTACCTTGAAATGACAGACGGTTATGTTACAGGTCTTGCACTCAATGAAGATGATGAGATCATCGGCTACAAGTTCGTTAACTTCGGCAAGATGATGGAATTCATCAAGAACGGTGACGATGCCAACACAGCATTTGAAAAGGCACAGGGTCAGTACGGCCGTGTTAATGATGCTGTAAAGATCATCGATCCCAGAAAGCAGTAAGGAGGAAATAACAATGGCTTTATTTGAATCATATGACAGACGTGAACCCCAGATTCTCGCTGTTTTAAAGAACTATGGTATAGGCTCTATTGAAGAATGTGCAGAGATCTGCAAGGCTAAGGGTCTTGACATCTACAAGCTCGTTGAAGGCATTCAGCCTATCTGCTTTGAAAACGCTAAGTGGGCTTACACAGTAGGCTGTGCTATTGCTATCAAGAAGGGCTGCAAGAGAGCCGCTGACGCTGCCGCTGCTATAGGCGAAGGCTTACAGGCATTCTGCATTCCCGGTTCTGTTGCCGATCAGCGTAAGGTTGGTCTTGGTCACGGTAACTTAGGCAAGATGCTCCTTGAAGAAGATACAAAGTGCTTCTGCTTCCTCGCAGGTCACGAATCATTCGCAGCTGCTGAAGGCGCTATCGGTATCGCTGAAAAGGCAAACAAGGTTCGTAAGGAACCACTGCGTGTTATCCTCAACGGTTTAGGTAAGGACGCAGCTCAGATCATCGCTCGTATCAACGGCTTCACATACGTTGAAACTGAGATGGACTACTACACAGGTGAGGTTAAGGAAGTATTCCGTAAGTCTTACTCTGACGGTCTTCGTGCTAAGGTTAACTGCTACGGCGCTAACGATGTAACAGAAGGCGTTGCAATCATGTGGAAGGAAGGCGTTGACGTTTCTATCACAGGTAACTCAACTAACCCCACACGTTTCCAGCACCCCGTTGCAGGCACATACAAGAAGGAATGCGTTGAAAAGGGTAAGAAGTACTTCTCAGTTGCATCAGGCGGCGGTACAGGTCGTACACTCCACCCCGATAACATGGCAGCAGGCCCTGCTTCATATGGTATGACAGATACAATGGGTCGTATGCACTCTGACGCTCAGTTCGCAGGTTCTTCTTCAGTTCCCGCACACGTTGAGATGATGGGTCTTATCGGTATGGGTAATAACCCCATGGTTGGTGCTACAGTTGCTTGCGCAGTTGCTGTTGAGGAAGCGCTGAAGGCTTAATTACACTATCCGAGCAATAACTTAACTCAATATACAGATCAGGCGGTCGCTGTTTGGCGACCGTCTTTTTGTAACATTCAACATTCGAAGCATAACGTATACAGATAAAATCTCACCACACATCAATAACCAAATCAACCGGATACCATTACAGGTGCAAACCTGCTTGACAAGTTATAGCAACAGTGATATAATTATCATATCGAAAGCAAAAGGTTAAGGTCAATGAAATAAAGGTGAGAGATATGTGTAAGACAGCAAATACCAATTTATGTAAATGGGGGGGGGCTCTATAAAAGCACCTCTGTAAGTAATGCACAAAACTCTTGCGTAAAATTCAATATGGTAATAAAGGCATAGTCCGCGATGGGTGGACTGTGCCTTTTTATATTTTAAAAAGAAAGAGGTAAGTATTTATGAAAGTGAAAAAGTGGCTGGTGGGTCTTGTGACCTTTGCGGCGATGGCTGTGCTTTGCGCGGTGTGCGCGGGAGCGGAGGAGTATAGCTCGGGGTTGTGGAAGTATACGCCTGTCGGCGATGGGAAAGCTTACATAACTGCGTATTCGGGATTTGATTCTACGCTTAATATTCCCACAACTTTAAATGGATATATTATTAGCGGTATCAATAGAGAAGCATTTTATGGAAATAATAATATAAACAAAGTAAATATACCGTCATCAATCGCGTATATAGGATGCCGCGCATTTGCAGAATCTTCAATTACTTCGATAAGCATACCATCTACTGTAACAGATTTTGGCGCCGATGGTTGGAACAGTTATAGTACATTCGAAAATTGCGATAAGCTTACTACAGTTTCATTCAACGCAAAAACCTCCGTCCCTAATGAAGCATTTTGTAATTGTGATGCTCTTACTACAGTAACGATAGGAAATTCAACAATTTCCGTAGGAGCTAGCGCTTTTAAAAACTGTACTTCTCTTGTGACGGTTAAACTTGGAAATAATGTTGAAAGCATAGGAGAAGCGGCTTTTAATAATACAGCTTTAAAGTCGATATCTTTCCCGGCTTCGGTTAATTATATAGGTCATGTAGCTTTTGGTAATACGAAACTCACAACTGTTAACATACCATCTACAGTAAAAGAGTTTGGTAAATCTACATATTGGAATGATAATAGTGAACCATTTCGCGAATGCAGTAATCTTGTATCTGTAACATTCAATGCAAGTACTTCAGTGCCGTCATTTGCTTTTGCAAAATGCATTTCGCTTAAAACTGTATATATTGGGAATGCTACTACAGGCATTGATAATAACGCATTTGATGATTGTACTGCACTGAAAAGCATTACAATTGGTGAAAAAGTAGAGTATATTGGATCATTTGCATTTAGAAACGCTAAATCTCTCGATTCAATAATTGGCGGTTGTAATGTGTCAAAAATATATGGATGGGCATTTAGTAGTTGCGGTTTAAAAAAGTATTCAATTCCAGAGAAAACCATATACATTGGAGCTTATGCTTTTTACGATTCTTCTTTAGAAACGGTTGTTATACCAAGTTCGGTTACAGAATGGGGTATAGAATTATCGTGTTGTAGAACTTTTGCTAGCTGTAAAAATCTTAAAACAGTGAAAATTGGTCAATCAGCTAAGCCAAATAGAAATGAATTGTTTTGGTTATCTAACCAAGTTAAAATATATTGCATACCCGGTTCGGAAGCAGAAGAGTATGCAAAGAACAACGGCATATCCTATTCCGCAACATTAAAGTCAATTAAATCAACTTCAATAAAGCTTAATCAGGCAAATTACAATCTTAAAACAGGAGAAACTTTACGCTTATATCCGACTGTAGCACCGCAGAATACTACTGACAGAATAGAGTGGATATCAGGCAATACAGATATAGCGACTGTAGATGGTGCGGGTATAGTAACAGGTGTATCCGAGGGCACAGTGGCTATACAGGTAAAGACAACAAGCGGCGTTTCGACCTCTTGTGTTATTGAGGTTTCTGATAGGGTTGAAACATCTGTCGACAAGGTTGTAAAGAAGAACATTTCTCTTGCAACAATATCAGTTGCAAATCAGTATTATACCGGAAAGGCTGTAAAGCCTGCGCTGACAGTTAAATATAATGATATTACAACGCTTCAAAACGGTTACGACTACACAGTAACATACAGCAATAATGTAAATGTCGGCACAGCTAAAATAACGATCAAGGGTATCGGTAATTACACCGGTACTGTTACAAAAACCTTTAAAATAACAAAGCTTCCTAAGGTCAGCGGTGCAAAGCTCGGCGGCAGAGCGGCTGACGCGCTCCGCGTAAACTGGACAAGGAATGCCTCCGCTGACGGCTACATAGTCGAAATGTACAAAAACGGCAAATGGGTAAGAGCCGCCAAAATCACAAATAAGAATACTACCACATTCAGAAAAGCGGGTCTTAAGGCTTCGACTGTGTACAAGTTCAGAGTAAGGGCTTACAAGATGAGCGGTAAGACGGCGCTTTACGGTAACTACAGTGCTACCGTGACCGCAAGGACAAATCCGTCTATAATGAAAGGTGTTAAGATAGCAGGTAAGGCTAAGGACGCACTCAGAGTAAACTGGACGAAAAATGCTTCTGCTCAGGGCTACATAGTAGAAATGTACAAGGGAGGAAAGTGGGTACGCGTTGCTAAGATCACTAACAGCAATACGACTACTTTCAGGAAAGCGGGGCTTGCTAAGAATACGACTTATAAGTTCAGGGTTCGCGCTTATCATATGAGCGGTAAGACTGCGCTTTACGGTAATTACGGAAATGTGAGCGGGAGGACGTTAGTCAGATAACGGAACTCGGAAAAAGTAAAATCAAATAGTTATGAACGGGCATCGGTGTGAAAATCGATGCCCGGTTTTTTGTGGTGGGGGATAGTGCGGGATTGGCGGTGTTTGTGGAAATGGAGATAATCGGGGCGGCGATCCCTCCGTCTTGACGGCAGAAAAAATCCACTGCGTTGAAGCAGTGGATCTATTACTGTTGAATTGATATTGTGCCGCCGGGCAATTTTACGTTTGCTTACTTGGACTCTTCAGCGTCGTGTACTGTTCTGTTCTCGGCGATGCTGCTCTTTAAGATACGGATCTTTGTTCTGTCTGAGCCTGTTTCGATAAGAACTGTATCATCTGTAACTCTTAATACTCTGCCGATAATACCGCCTGTTGTTACTACCTCGTCTGCTACCTCAAGGTTGTTGAGCATCTCCTGCATCTTCTTGCCGCGCTTCTTCTCGGGTCTGATTATGAGGAAGTAGAATATAACTACCATCAGTGCAAGGGGGATAAGCATTGTGAGAATGCTGAGGATATCGTTTCCGCCCTGTCCTGTGGTTGTTGCCGGCTGTCCGCTTGTTAATAATGTCAGTAAATCTGTCATTTTGTGTTCCCTTTCTTTTTCGTGCGAAATTCGCTATTTATCTTATTATAACTTATTAAACCCACAATTGCAAGCACTTTTGTGTATTTATTCAAATCTTATGTCGGTAAATCCGAGCTTTTCGAGCGCCGTTTTACAATTTTTGATATCATCGGCGGAGAGAGTTGAGCTGCCGGTAATGCCGACCGAGATACCGGTATCGCCTGTAGTCTTCTTTATAAGCGTGAATATCTGCGTTACTGCCTTTGTAATATCCTTTTCGACTGTTATAGTCTTGTCGGCTGATGTCTGAAGCTTTGTGCCGAGAAGCGATGTATCCATTGTTACGAGCACTCTTGCGTCTGCCATCTTGTCCTTTGACGACCATATTTCGGCTGTGCCGTCATAAGCTGTTGCCGACATTGTAAGCAGTGCGTCTGCCTTTATCTCAACGGTCGCGGTTGCCTTTGACGCTGTAGCTTTCTTTGCACACGCCTCGGCAAGTGCCGCAAGCTTTTCGCTTCTGCTTGCGTTCTGTAATTCCTTTGACAGGAGCGAATAGTCATATGACTGGAAGTTCGGGAAGATAGTATTTTCAAGCTCGATATCGACAAATCCTGCCTTTGCAAGCTCGCCGCAGATATCGGCATAATAATTTACCGCATCAGCCGAGTAGGGCGTTGTCCACGGCTTGCCGCCGTTGTCTGCCGCCGCATCAAGCCAGCTCCAGTTGCCGTCTGTGATTATATATCCCGCACTGTCGAAAAGATACGGAGTTTTGCGGTCATAGAGCGTTGTTATAGCCGCCGCGGGGGTCATGCCTGCCGCCTTGCAAGCCTTTACTATCTGTGCCGCCGTCAGCTTGCCCTTGTTCACGTCAGTGTTGTCCTTGACCGCTTTAAGCGATGATTTATATAACAGCTCGCCTGTCGTGTTTTTGAGCGTAAATACGACTGTGTTACAGCCGCTGTCCTTGACGGTCGCAAGATACTTATTGAGCGCGTCCTCGCTCTGTATTGCCGTATCGGGAGCAAGCACGGCATATGTCGATGTTACCTCGGTGGGTTTGCTCTCATCTGAAGATGTTGTAATGTCGGACTTTGATGTTTCCGTGCCGGAATTTACGGAAGTATCGTCGGTGCTTGATGTATCGGGTACGGATTCGGGCGGTGTCCATGCAGGCTCACTCGCTGAGGAGGTGTTGCCGTTTCCGCTGAAGAATTTTATCAGCGGCGATGCTACCGAATATCCCACAAATACAAGCGCACCCAATATCACGACAAAAAGCACACCCTCGAAGATCTTTCTTCCGGTGCTTTTACGCCTTTTGTATAGATTGCGCCTTGAACGTTTTACCTTAAATCCTTTTTTTCTGCTCATATCAGTATCTCCGTTTCAGAAATTATCAGATAGCTCCCGTGTTATAACCGGTAAGCGCATAGAATGCAAGTGACATTATACCGACAAATACCATCATTATCGGCATTCCTCTGAAAGCCTCGGGAATAAGCGGCGAGTTGAGCCTTTCATTTGCAATATGCAAAAAGAACACAGCAATGAAAAATCCTGCCGCAATTCCGACACCAAATCCCATATATGAAAGAAAATCACCGTGATATGTCGTATTAAGAAACAGTGCTCCGAGCACTGCCGCATTGAATACAGACAGGTGAACGTATTTCTTGATATTTCTGAATATCTTTGGCAGAAATCTCCACAGTAGGAGCAGACTTCCCGTATATACTATGCTCACGATAAATGTGTATATAAGCGGCATGACAACATAAAAATACTGCCAGTCGGCAAGCCACCCGTCTATAAAGAACGTGATACAGCTTGAAACCACAATAACATAGGTTATGCCGAGCCCCAGTCCGAATATGCTCTCTTTCTTCCTTGAGGCATAAAACGCAACGCTTGTGCCGAGCGCGCGTGAGAATATCGCGTTTTCTACGAACATGGCAAGCATGGCGGTATTTATAAACAATACTAATTTATCCATTGCTCTGCTCCTTTGTGCTGCCGTTATCGGTCAGAGCCGCAGGCTTTGCTGTGTTGTCGGTGCTTGAACGGAATGTCCGCTCCGCCGCCGCTTTGTTCTGCTCTTGACTGTTCTGCCTTATCCTGCGGTTGCGCAGATAGTTGTAAAGTGCTCTGAATGTGCCCGCCATTATACCGACAAGGATAGACCCGCCGAACGGAGATTCAAGAGCCGCTATCTTAAAATCAAACAGTTGTATGCCGGCAAATGTTCCGAAGCAGATAAGCTCCCTGAAACCGCCTGTCAATACACATACCACATCAAACCCGATTATAAAGAATATAACATCTATCATCATTTTCAGCTTGCTCTCAAGATAAAAACGGCTTTCTGTCTTTGAGAATATAAGAGCATTTATAATGATAAGCGGCATATATATGCCGATAAGTTCGACCGTGAGCGGGAATATCTGCTCTAAAAGAAGCACGGTAGGGATATAATAGACCGAGCCTACCAGCGCATATATAATTACTCTGAGAGTGTATACTATCTTTTTGGGGACGAATGAGCAAGTGACGATCGTCAGAAACGATATTATTGCGAATGCAAGCGCTATAACAACGCCTTTCTTGAATGTCGTTGCGGCAATTATGACGGGCGCGTTTACAATACCGGTCATCAGCACAACGTTCTGCTTTGCAAGTCCGTCTATAAGATCGCGCGTGAACCTGAAATCACTTTTTCGCGTCTTTTCCGGCTTCAACTGTTTTGCCTGAGCCATTTTGCGCCTCCTTCTCCGTTTCGCTTACCGCGTTATCGGCGGTGTTCTGCGTTGTATTGTTTTCCTTTGCGGCGTTTTTCTTCTTTGCCACATCCGATATTTTATCCGAGATATTCTCGAATACCGACTTTTTGTGACGCTTTACTTTTGTCACCTTATTATCGATAGGAGGCATATTATAATTAACAGGTTCTATCATTATTTCCTGCGTATCCGAAAGCGAGGGCGTCCTGCCTTGCTTTACATCCTTTGTCATACGCTCGAAAGAGCCCAGGTTGTGCTTTAAATATCTTGCTATCTGTTTTGTTTCGGTCGCTATCACGAATGCAAGCTTGTCAAGGTACAGCGAAAGCGCATTTACTATCAGAAGCGAGAACACGAATATACCTTCGATATTTGCGGCGCTGCGGAATATTACCGTAATAATTCCGAGGGCGATACCGTACAGCATTCTGCCGCCGTTTGTAAGCGGAAGCGTCTGCGGATCGCTTGCAAGGAAGATAAATCCGAACAGTACAAACCCGCTTATGAACTGGAACACGACCGCATCGGTAGCAGGCTGTACACTGCTTGTAAGATACGACAGCACACCCATCACGGCAATGCCGCCTACTGTTGCCGACAATGAAACGCTCCTGCGGCAGATAAGGCAGATACCGCTCACTATAAGCACCAATATATGAGTTGTGCCCATAGGACCCGCAAAACGACCCATAAGTATCTCAAGAGGCGTAAGCGAAGGCATAGCGCCGTTCTTGATAAAGCTGCTCTCAATACCGCTTACAAGAGTTCCGGCTTCACCGAATATCTCGGGATGTGTACCGAGCTGAGGGTACATCAGGACCTGCGTGGGATAACATATTATCAAAAAAGCGATAGCGACTGCGGCGGGATTGAATATGTAGTTATCCTTGCCGCCGAATATATGCTTTACCGTTATCGCAAGCACCGCACCGATCACCACTATATAATACTCAACGCTTGCGGGGAGCATAAGCGCCAGTGCCATACCATAGGCGATAGTGGACAGATCCTTTACGCCGTATTCCTTTTTTGACAGGAAGCAGCCTATCATATCAGTCAGTATACAGCTCAGCACCGAGCATACGCATACGGCAACTACGCGCCAACCGTAAAAGCAGGTCGCTATTACCGTTATCGCAAGCATAAACAGTATCTGATCCCCGTATATACTGCGCGGCTTACGGAGCTTTTTTCGCGCCGCCTCCCTTGACATAAGCAAAGGCGCTTCATCTATCTTTTTAAGTAAAGCTTCATTTGTAGGTGTGTTCATTACTTTTTTTATCCTTTCAGACCGTAAAACTGTCTGCAATTATGTTTATCGGAGGTGTCTTATGCAAATTGACGACCTTGCGGGAAATACCGTAAAAATTACGCTTGAACCGTCGGATATGAGCGGCTATCACATAAAGAGCGAGGATATATCTGGGCATTCACATTCTGCGGAGCTTGCGCTGTCAAGACTTATATCTTGCCTGAGCGAAGACCACGGCTTAAAGCTGTGCGGAGAACGTTTGCTGGTCGAAGCGTTCCCGAAAAGCAACGGCGGGTGTATCCTGTATATTTCTTGTCTTAAGGGGACGCAGAAAAATACCGACAGATCATCGCGCAACAACGAAATAGTATGTACAGGATCGGTAAACGAGCTTGCCGCTTTGTGCAAAGCATTGAAAAGATCATCGCATAAAGCGCTTCTTTACTACTGCACTACAGACAACAGCTATCGACTCCTCGTATACCCGACATCGGATATAACGGCTGTGCTCCGCATATCTGCGGAATATTCCGTGCTGACATATACAGACGAGCTGATCGTGTGCGACACTGAAGAGTATTATTCATTGCTTACCGATAAAGCGCTCGATATCCTGCCGTCCTGCTTTTAACGTATTGCGTCTGCGGCATTCTTCATATCATCTGCCTTGAAAAGATAAGTTCCCGCTACCAGCACATTTGCACCGGCGCTTTTTACCGTTACGGCTGTAGCGGCGTTTATACCGCCGTCTACCTGAATGTTCATTATTCCGAAGCCGTTCTCTTCGCAGTATCTGCGAAGCTTCGCAACTTTATCGGCACATTCGGGAATAAAGCCCTGTCCGCCGTAACCCGGTTCGACAGTCATTACAAGCACCATATCACAAAGCGGAAGATAAGGTATAACCTCTTTCCAGTCTGTGGCGGGCTTTATAGCAAGTCCAGACTGCATACCTGCTTCTCTTATCGCCGTAAGATTAGCTTCTGTATCACCTTTGCTTTCAAGGTGTATGGTCACCATATTGCTCCCTGCTTTTGCAAACAACGGTATCAGCTTTGTCGGGTCTGCTACCATCAGATGTGTGTCAAAATATATATCGCTTACTTTGCGCATAGCGGTCACAACATTATTTCCGTAAGTTATATTATCTACAAATACTCCGTCCATAACGTCAATATGAAGCCAGTCTACTCCTGCATTTTCTGTACGGCGTATTTCTTTTTCTATATTTGCAAGATCACTCGCCAGAAGTGATGCTGAAATAATAGTATCCATACTGTCTCCTGTTCTGTATCTGAACCCATTTATACAGTATAATGATATATCATTACCGCTTTTTCGTCAAGTAAATGCAAAAAATTAACGAAAAATTCCGCAGAATAAACAAAAAAGAGGCTTGCGCCTCTTTTTTTTGTGTTGATTTTTCTGTGAAACCCATTTCTTGTCGGGTCAATAGCCGTACATTATCCCACTTTTACATAGAACGGTACTTTTTCCTTGGTTGCCTGCTTTGCGGCGGGCTGGTTGAAGTTCATTACCATAAACGGTGCTTTTTCATCATTTATGTCCTTGAGCACCTTGTCTGTGAAATCGCTTGCGAAATCGTTGAACTTATCGTCCTCACCCTCATAATCAACAATTATAAGACGGTTGAGTTGATTTACCTTGCGCATATTCATTATGTATGCCTTTTTAACATCCTTGCGCTCATCAAAGTACTTTATTATAGGCTTTGTTACGGTTTCGGGTACGCCTGTTACTTCGTTGATGACAGTAAGCTCGCCGTTGTTAAATCTCTTCTGATTGATATAACGGGCTATAACCTCCGACTGCTGAGGTCCGCAGATTATATTCTCTGTGAAGGGATTGATAACAAAACCCTTCATAGCACAGTTGGGAGAAGCAAGCATAGCCGCGAGATCCTTGTATGTAACGGCGATCAGAAAGATCTTGTCGGTATCCTGTATGTTCTTGCGCATGGTTTCAATGTCGGTGAATACCATAAAATATCTTTCCTTCTGAGGGTTTGTAAGGCTGGAGAACTGCACCTTTATCTGATTTTCCGTTTCGCCGTTCATATCGGTTATAGTGACCGGTGCAATAAGCTTTGCTTCCATCAGTGCGTCGATATACTTTGCCTGCTCCTCAGGCTCGGGATTTACTTTTTCATCCGATGCCTTTTTCAATCTTTTTACTATCTCAAGTAACTGATGGTTTGTGATCTTTTTGGTTTTTGCCTGAATTGCGTTTAACTGTTCCTGTGTCATTATCGTGTTCCTTTCCCCGAAAGTAATTCTGAATTTTAAGACAACCGCGCTATAATAATCATGCAATGCTGCATTAGATCTCGTTACGGTTTTCCAGCGCTCTCTGAAGCGTTACGTCATCGGCATATTCGAGCGAAGCGCCCGCAGGCAGTCCGTAAGCGAGCCTTGTTACCTTTACTCCGAGCTGCTTTATCATTCGCGAAAGATAAGTCGCTGTGGCTTCTCCCTCAATAGTCGGACTGGTAGCCATAATAACCTCATCTGCATCAGAAAGTCTTGCCATAAGTTCTTTTATCTTCAATTGCTCTGGTCCTATGCCGTTCATCGGCGATAAAAGCCCGTGCAGTACATGATATACTCCGTCAAAGCCGCCGCTACGCTCTATTGCGGAAACGTCCTTGGGGCTTTCGACAACGCATATCACTCTATGATCCCTGCGGTCGCTTGAGCATATATCGCACTTGTCGGAGCTGCATATGTTCTGGCATTCCTTACAAATCTTCATACTGCGCCTTGCCGAGAGTATACCTGCGGCAAACTGCTCAACGTCTTCCTCGGGAGCGTTTAGTATATAATACGCAAGACGCTGTGCGGTCTTTAGCCCTATGCCGGGAAGCTTTGCAAATTCCTGCGCCGCCAGTATAAGCGGCTGAGAATTATATTCAGCCATTAAACAAGACCCGGAATATTAACTCCGCCTGTTACCTTTTCCATCTCTGCTGCGCTTACTTCTTCGATCTGCGTGATAACGGCGTTTACGCCTGCCACGATAACGTCCTGGAGATCCTCGATAGCGTCCTTGTCAACGACCTCGGGGTTAAGCTTTACTTCCTTGAGTACCTTTGCGCCGCTCATAGTAACTTCGATCATACCGCCGGCGGCAGAAGCCGTGAAATCTCTTGCCTCGAGTTCAGCCTGGACACGCTCAATGTCTTCCTGCATCTTCTGAGCCTGCTTTATCATGCTGTTCATATTGTTTGCGCCTCTGTTCTGATATTCCTTGGGTAATCTTGCTTTCATTGTGGTTTTTCCTTTCGTATCTTTAAGTCAGCCGACTTAATTTTTTGATTTTTTGTATTTTATTTTTACGCCCATACTTTCCGCCTTTGTAAGAAAGTCGGAAACAGGGTCGCTTTCAGCTGTCTGCGTGTCTGCGCCGTCATCGCCGTCAAACACCATTTTTACTTTTCTGCCGAGCACTTCTTCGGCGGCTTTTTCAAGGCGCTCCTTTGAGTCGCCCGTTGTCAGAAAATCGTACTGGAACTTCTGATATCCGCTGATATTTACGGTGCTTTCACCGAGTGATACCCGAACCTGTGCCAGTATAGCCTGAAGTATAACGGGAAGTCTGTCCAGTATCTCTGCTACCTGCGTGTCGGCAACACCTGCACCTTGCGGCTTTGCCGCGGAGGGTCGCTGTTCTGTTACAGGCTCTTGCTCCGGCTCGGGCGAAACAACGGGTGTATCTGCCGCTGTCGGCTCATCAAGATCAAACGGCGGAGCTTCCGGGTTATCGCCGCTATTTACGGGAGAAGCGTCACCGCCTGTTCCCTCAAACAGCCAATCAGGCTTGCTGTCATCAGTCTGTGGTGCAAATTGCGTCTGCTCTGTCGGCTCGTCAAGGTCAAACGGAGGAGCTTCCGAGTTGTCGCCGCTATTTACGGGAGAAGCGTCACCGTCTGTTCCCTCGAACAGCCAGTCGGGCTTATCGTCCGGCGGCTCTGTTGAAGCGGGAGGTATATCCGCTGTATTTGCTTTATTTTCTGTGTTATTTAATGCAGTCTTCGGAATGTCCCGAGGCTTGCTTTCTGTCGGCGCAACAGGCTTGTCTGCGTATCCCGCGTCTGCCGGGGCGGCGCTTCTCGGCTGAATTTTTACTTCGCCGTCACACAGCTTATCCAGTCTGTTTTCAAGCCTTTCAAGCCTTAACGACAATGCCGATGTGTCGCTGTCAAGACGCGGCGTACACAGTCTTATAAGGCACATTTCCGCAACCGTCTTGCGTTTTGCGGTTTTAGGAGTTTTTGCGATGCAGTCCTGTAGTATATCCATACAGCGCATTATCTCACCGAGCGTAAACTCCCCCGCCTGACGTGCAAGGTCATTTCTTGCTCCGCTTCCTGCGGGTATCAGTGAGAAATCGTTATTTGTCGCAGTCAGCATACACAGGTTTCTGAAATGCGACAGTAGCTCATCAAGCAAAAGCATAAGATCTTTTGACTGATCGTGCAGTTCGTCAATTATCTTAAGCGCTTCTGTGGCGCTATGCTCACGGACGCATTCCGCAAGTGCGAACAGGTGGTCTGTTCCCGCGATGCCTGCGGTAGTGCGGACCGTTTGCTCATCTATATCATTGCTTACGCTTATGCACTGGTCGAGCAGTGAGACCGCATCTCTCATACCGCCGTCCGACAGTCTGGAAATGAGCCTTGCGGCATCCTCGGTAAGCTTTACATTTTCTTTTTGGGCTATCTCACAAAGCCTTTTTGTACTCTCTTCGACATCGATCCTTGAAAAGCGGAACTGCTGACATCTTGACGCGATAGTCGCAGGCACTTTATGGATCTCGGTCGTGGCAAGTATGAATATAACGTGCGGCGGCGGTTCTTCTATCGTTTTCAGCAGAGCGTTGAACGCCGATGCAGAGAGCATATGCACCTCGTCTATTATGTATACCTTATACTTACACACGGTAGGAGCGTACATAACCTCATCGCGCAGTGCCCTTACATCGTCAACACCGTTGTTTGATGCGGCATCCATTTCGATTATATCGGGGCAGCCGGCGGCTATCGCTTTACAGCTTTCACACTCGCCGCAAGGGTTGCCATCAATGGGAGAAAGGCAGTTTACCGCCTTTGCCATCAGCTTTGCGCAAGTGGTCTTGCCCGTACCTCTCGAGCCTGTGAAAAGATAAGCGTGAGCGGGTGTCCCGGATTTTATCTGGTTTTTCAGCGTGGTGGTTATATGTTCCTGTGAAATAACTTCGTCAAAGGTGGCAGAGCGATACTTACGATAAAGTGCAAGATGCATAAACTGACCCTCCTGTGACAAAATCAATACATAAAAACAGAACCCATGATTATGAGTGTAAACTTGCTGCGGCACAGGTCATGACTGCTTAATGCTGCTCGGTTCCCCGCCTGACATGGTTCACAGGACTCCCTTGCACAGGGCTTACACCCATAATCACGGGTTCTATTTCTGATACTGTATTATTGTAACATAGTTTAAACAAAAAATCAAGACTTATTATGTTATTTTTGAATATGAGCTATTATGCCGGAAAACGGCGCAAAAAATCACCCGCCGTAAAAGCGGGTGAAAGTAAATCAGATAAAGCAAAATCAGTCAGGAAATATACCAAAAAAAGAAGTGGTTGTCATAATTCAACTTAGCAATAATCTGTTAAAAAGCTAATTTTATTAAATTTGAGCGGATTCTCTATCCCTAACCCCAAACCCCTTCCCCACGGGAAGGGGCTATATTACTGGGGCTACCGCCCCTAGTCCCTGTTGGGGGCTACGCCCCTCAACCCCACTTATAAAATTAGTACTTTTCCAAAAGTGTTATGCTTAATCATTATCTGCCTTGAGGACAGCATTCAGCATAACCGTTGCGCCCTCGGTGCAGTGCTCCGGGCTTGAATATTCAGGCTCACAGTGTGACAGACCGTCCTTGGACTGTACGAATATCATAGTTGTCGGGAGCATATATGCGGCAAACTGTGCGTCATGACCTGCGCCCGAGTGGATATACTGGTGCTTGATACCGCATTCCTCTGCGGATGCCTTTACATAGCTTACCAGCTTCTTATCCCAGTAGACCGTATCACGGTTCCATGCTCTTTCTACCTTGCAGGTACAGCCTGCCCATGTTTTTTCCTCGCACGACTTTACGATAGCCAGTACCTTTTCAAGTACCTTGGGGTCTTCGTGACGTGAGTCAAACGAGAAGTCAAAGAAGTCGGGTACGCAGGTATGTACGCAAGGGTGGCATACGACCTCACCTGTTGTATAAACAAGGTCGCTGTAGCCGAGCTTGTCGATCTCCTCATGCAGATAGCACAGTGCCTGCGATGCGGCAAAGAACGCGTCACGGCGCTTGGGCATCGGGAATGTGCCTGCGTGGGTCGTCTGACCGTAGAACTTCAGTCTGTAGTTGAACATACCGAGTACGCAGTCAACAACGCCTATATCGTTTCCTGCATCTTCAAGGATAGGACCTTGCTCGATGTGTGTTTCAAACATATACATATATCTGTCGGGTGACAGGCGGTACTTCTTGTCACCCTTGAAGCCCGACTTGTCAAGCGCTTCGCCGAATGTTGATGTATTGTCAAGGATACTCTTGGAGTTCATCATATCCTCATACCTGAACTTGCATCTGATGTCCTCAGGCAGATAATCGTAGCATACGATACCGGAGCACATCATAGCGGGCGGATACAGCGAACCCTCTTCATTTGTCCATATCATAGCGGTAAGGGGATGCTTGTGGGGAATGTTCTTTTCGTGTACTGTTTCAAGTACCTCCATTGCCGACATAACGCCGAGGATACCGTCATAGTTACCGCCGTTCTTTACCGAGTCGCAGTGGGAAGCCATTACGATACGCTTTGCGTCAGGGTCTGTGCCGGGGAGCGTTGCGTAGATATTCGCAACATCATCTATCTCTATCTCCGCGCCGATAGCCTTCATACGCTTGATGAACTCATTACGCGCCATAATAGCCTCGGGTGAGAGTGAGTAACGAGTGATACCGCCGTGACCTGCATCACCGAATTTGCTGAAAGTGGATATCTTATCCTTCATTCTGTCTAAACTGCATTCATACATTTGTACGTCATCCTTTCCTTTGTAAACAAAACGGCGCAGAACTTTTAATGTCCTGCGCCGTTGCGGTACTTGTTTTTCTTTACCTGTATTGTACTACCGAAAAGCTGTAAGGTCAACCGGTTTTTATGGGTTTTGTGCTATAGCACAAGTACGTTTGTGCAAGTTTGGAATTTACAACTTGCAAAATACGGTTATCTGATAACGATATGATGCGGATTTTCAGCTGACATTTGACGCTGCTTTGTATTTGAAATGCAAAAAGCTGTCTATCAAGACAGCTTTTGCGATGGCTATATAAAATGGGATATAGAAATTGCAAATTATTCTGCGAACATAGGCGTTGAGAGATAACGGTCGCCTGTATCGGGGAGAAGAACAACAATGTTCTTGCCCTTGTTCTCGGGGCGTTTTGCAAGCTGTGAAGCCGCATATACAGCCGCACCGGAGGAGATGCCGACAAGTAAGCCCTCTTTTCTTGCAAGCGTTCTGCCTGTAGCGAATGCGTCCTCGTTCTCAACTGTGATCACTTCGTCATATATCTTGGTGTCAAGCGTTTCGGGCACGAAGCCTGCGCCGATACCCTGAATCTTATGAGGTCCTGCAACGCCCTTTGAAAGCACGGGCGAGCCTGCGGGTTCTACCGCAACTACCTTTACATTCGGATTCTTGCTCTTGAGGTACTTACCTACACCTGAAACTGTACCGCCTGTACCTACACCTGCTACAAAGATATCGACCTTGCCGTCTGTATCTTCCCAGATCTCGGGACCGGTTGTGTTGAAATGCGCGGTGGGGTTGGCGTTGTTTGTGAACTGGCTGGGGATAAAGCCGCCCTCAATCTGCTGTGCAAGCTCCTCTGCCTTTGCGATCGCACCCTTCATACCCTTTGCACCGTCCGTGAGTACAAGCTCTGCACCGTAAGCCTTGAGCAGATTGCGGCGCTCAACGCTCATGGTTTCGGGCATTGTGAGGATTATTCTGTAGCCCTTTGAAGCGGCTACAGCGGCAAGTCCTATACCTGTGTTACCGCTTGTAGGCTCGATTATAACTGCGCCTGGCTTTAATGCGCCCTTAGCCTCGGCATCGTCTATCATCGCCTTTGCAATTCTGTCCTTTACGCTTCCTGCGGGGTTGAAGTATTCGAGCTTTGCATAGATATTTGCAGGGAGCTCGTTCAGGGCTATGTAGTTGTTGAGCTTTAATATGGGTGTGCCGCCTATAAGGTCTGTGATCTTGTCAAAAGTTCTCATTGCAATTTTCTCCTTTGCAATTAAAAAATCAGTTATACGTTAAGTTTAATTTTTGTTTGTTATTCTGTCGGTATAAAACCGTGTGTTGCATTTACAACAAAAGTATATCTGTCTTACTTTGAAGATGCTGCTAAAATCAACATCGGAAACCGCTGATATATCTTGTCATGTCCTTGTTCATATCATTACCTCGTTTTCGGCTCGGTTTAATCTCTAAAAGCCTATCGACTTTGTAGGCTTTATTATATCACTGCTTTCGGCATTTGTCAAGGGGGTTTTGAAAAATTTTTGAAATTTTATTTAAAATCGCCAAAGTGTGATGTCGGTCATGCTTGACGTTTCGATGCTATCATGATATACTTATGATAAAATCAGGCATAAGGATACAGCTGTGAGCCGTGGTGAGTACTTTGATATCGGCATAGTTCACGGGGCTGTGCTTTTTGCGTAAAAATGAAAGAGGGATATATCTATGAGCATTAAAAAGATGTTGACGGTGATCGCCGCATCGGCAGCCTGCGTTGCCGCGCTAAGTGTTACTGCCGGTGCAAATTGTCTTATGGAAGCCAAAGATCCTGACCGGGCATTGACTTCGAGTTCTTCGATATGGCAATTAAGGATCTATAACGACCCTGCCAAAAACGATGAGTTTGTCTATCAGGTAGAAAACAACGTAGACTACAGTAAGATAACCGGTGTGAAATTTATCGTTACTGTTCCTGAGAAGGACTCTGACGGCGCAGATGGCAACCGCGATTTCTGGGACGGCGGCACAGGCGGAGGCGTTGTATTCTCTGTAAGCGGCGGTGATATCGAGCAAGAAACAGATGCATGGGATACATATCATTGGCCCAGCAGACAGTTCTGGGGCGTTTACGACGAGGCGCTTGAGATCTTCACAGATCCGAACAAGGAAGACGGAGAGAATGGTAAAAAGGATATAAGCTACGAAAAAGTCAGCGATTACACATATCAGCTTATTGCAAACGACTTTGTCAATCCTCTTGCAAACGGAGATGCCAAGGATATAGGCTGTATGCAGGTTTGCTTACAGGAGTGGGGTTCATCTATTGCCCAAATGGAAGTATTAAAGTGCGAGGTGCTTGATGAAGCCGGCAATGCCTTACTCACTTTTGACGGAAACGGTAAGCTTATTGAAGGCTCTGACGGAAGTGACAATGTTTCCGCTGAATGCCTGACCGAGGCTATGGCTGACGGTACTTTAAAAGTAACAGGCTACACAGGCACTCCTGTAGATCTTGAAATTCCCGAAGCCATAAACGGCAAAAAGGTTACTCAGATAGATAAAGACGCTTTTTCAAACTGCTCAACTCTCAGAAGCGTAACTATACCCGACAGCGTGACCAAAATCGATGTGAGAGCTTTTATGAATTGCAAAAAGCTCGAAAGTGTAAAGATACCGAGCGGTGTTACACAAATCGGCGCTGGGGCTTTTGCGGGTTGTTCGGCACTTAAAAGCGTTAATATACCCGACAGTGTGACGAAAATCGGCAATGAAGCATTTTCAAGATGCACTTCGCTGAAAAACGTCAAAATCGGCAACGGCGTTAAAGAAATAGGACAATATGCATTTGACGTTTGCAGATCACTGAAAAGCGTTATAATTCCGTCCGGTGTAAAAAACATAGGCGAAGCTGCATTTGGCTTTGCGAGAATGTACGGCAATGTCGAGGGATTTAAGATCTACTGCTACAGCGGTACAGCCGGCGAAAAGTACGCCAAAAACAACAAATTGACTTATGAGCTGTTACCTGCTAAGGTAACAGGCGCTAAGCTCGGCGGCAGAGCCGCAGACGCGCTGAGAATAAACTGGACTAAGAATGCTTCGGCTGACGGATATATTGTTGAGATGTATCAGGGCGGCAAGTGGGTAAGAGTTGCAAAGATAACAAGCAATAGCACTACTACTTTCAGAAAAGCGGGACTTAAGGCTTCAACCGTTTACAAGTTCAGAGTTAAGGCGTACAAGATGTGCGGCACAACTGCGGTCTATAGCGCCTACAGCACTACTGTTACCGCAAGGACAAATCCGTCCGTTATAAAGGGCGCTAAACTCACCGGCAGAGCGGCTGACGCACTCCGTATCAACTGGACTAAGAATGCTTCGGCTGACGGATATATCATTGAAATGTATCAGGGCAACAAGTGGGTTCGTGTTGGCAAAATTACAAACAACAGCACGACTACTTTCAGAAAAGCAGGACTTAAGGCTTCAAGCGTATACAAGTTCAGAGTAAGGGCATATAAGATGAGCGGTAGCACGGCGCTTTACGGCAATTACAGTGCTACTGTTATCGCAAGAACAAACCCGTCTATAATGAAAGGTGTCAAGATAGCGGGTAAGGCTAAGGACGCGCTCAGAGTAAACTGGACTAAAAATAGTTCCGCGCAAGGTTACATAGTAGAAATGTACAAGGGCGGTAAGTGGGTTCGTGCGGCTAAGATAACAAATAACAACACGACAACTTTCAGAAAGGCGGGACTTGCTAAGAATACGACTTACAAGTTCAGAGTAAAGGCTTATTACATGAGCGGCAAGACTGCGCTTTATGGTAATTACGGAAGTGTGAGCGGAAAGACGTTATCCAAATAATGGCTTTTAGAAAAATCAACAGTTATGATCGGGCATCGGTGTGAAAAATCGATGCCCGATTTTTCAGCAGATAGAATGTTACGCTTTGAATATTGCGGAAAAAACAAAAATCCGCCGTTTGAAAACAGCGGATCGCGATATCAAGTTATATAATCACATCGACAGAAAATACTCATGTACTCTTGTATCTCCGTCAAGCTCAGGGTGAAAAGCTGTCACAAGCTGATTTTTCTGTCTTGCGGCTACTATTTTTCCGTCCACCTCCGAGAGAACCTGCACATCGTCATAAGCTTTGTCGATATACGGTGCGCGGATAAACGTCATGGGAATTTCTCCGATACCGTCAAACTGTGCATCCGTATGGAAACTGCCGAGCTGTCTGCCATAAGCGTTACGGTTGGCAACGATAGACATTGTCTGTAAATGCTGTGCGCTGTCGTTGGAAATCGACTTTGCAAGCAGGATAAGACCTGCGCAGGTGCCATAGACAGGCATACCGCTTTCGATACGGCTCTTTATGCTGTCAAATAGGTCAAGCTCACGGAGCAGTTTTCCCTGCACCGTGCTTTCGCCGCCGGGAATTATAAGGCGGTCGAAGCTGCGATAAAGGTCTTTTTTTTGACGTATCTCAAAGCTGTCTGCGCCGAGCTTTGAGAGAATTTTTTCGTGCTCTGCAAATGCGCCCTGAAGCGCGAGAACTGCTACTGTCATTAGTTGTGTCCTTTCGGCTGAGTAGAGTATGCCGTATTACGGCAATCCTTTTTTATCTTTTTGTTCAGCACTTTTTTATAAATCCGCCGTTTTGCAAGCCTATATATATTACAAACGTTTTTAAAGGCGGAATTTGGGGCGGCACATTGCCGCAAAGGTCGGAATTTGAAGCGGCACATTGCCGCCTTATTTGCCGCGTTCTGCCATGAGGAGGGCGATCTCCTGTTCGTTTATGCCGACCATAGCTTCGCCGAGGTCTTCGGAAAGCTCTGCAATCATCTTGGCATCTGTGTAGTTTGTTACAGCCTTTACGATAGCTGCGGCTCTCTTTGCGGGGTTGCCGGACTTGAAGATACCGCTTCCTACAAATACGCCCTCAGCACCGAGCTGCATCATAAGTGCGGCATCGGCAGGAGTTGCAACGCCACCTGCGGCGAAGTTTACAACGGGGAGCTTGCCGTTTTCCGCTACATACTTTACAAGCTCATAGTCGACCTGTAAGTCCTTTGCCGCCTGGTAAAGCTCGTCCTTTGACATAGATGTCAGCCTGCGGATCTCCTGCTGCATCATTCTCATATGTCTTACAGCCTGTACAACGTCACCTGTACCGGGTTCGCCCTTTGTTCGTATCATAGACGCACCCTCAGATATACGGCGGAGCGCCTCGCCTAAGTCCTTAGCGCCGCATACGAAAGGCACGTTGAATTTCGTCTTGTCGATGTGGTACTTATCATCTGCGGGTGAAAGGACTTCACTCTCATCGATATAGTCGATCTCAATAGCTTCGAGTATCTGTGCTTCAGCAAAATGACCGATACGGCACTTAGCCATTACGGGAATCGTAACCGCGTTCTGGATACCCTTTATCATTGCGGGGTCGCTCATTCTTGCAACACCGCCTGCGGCACGGATATCTGCGGGGATACGCTCGAGCGCCATTACCGCACAAGCGCCTGCCTCCTGCGCTATTCTCGCCTGCTCGGGAGTTGTAACGTCCATTATTACTCCGCCCTTTAACATCTGAGCGAGGTTCTTGTTGAGTTCATATCTTTCGTTTGACATTGTTAAAGCTTCCTTTCCTGTCAGGTATTATTGTTTTACTTTGCTAAGCGCATTTGTCCAGACTACGAAATGATAATCTCTATTGTTATTTAATGGGGTTTGGGGCGTAGCCCCAAGCGGGGTGAGGGCGGCAGCCCCACACTCAGCCCCTTTCCGGGGGAAAGGGGTTTGGGGATAGGGATAATAAATTTGCAGTTCGTTTTAAACACGAACTTTAAGTCTGGCAGACTGCCCTTGTGCAAGTACATACAAGTATTATTACAATACCTATTGTATATTCCGCCGGGCACAGTTGCAATTCAACAGTTTCAACCGAGTTTTCAACATTTTTTGTTTAATATAGGTTCTTTGCATAAACCTTGCAGTTTGTTTTTGTGTAAATTCCACAAACGCTTTATCACGATGAATTTACAGTAAATTACAGCATCGTCAAAATGTCCGTAATAAAGTCTATGAGCATCATAGGTTTTGGTCATTATGTAGAAAAGCAAGAATATGCGCACTTATTTGATAAAGTTACTGCCGCCTCGATTATTATAATTTACGCTATCGCTATGATGCTTTACTTAATCCATCGCCGGGCACGATTCTTTTTTTTGTCTGTTACCGATGGCGGTCACCGTATTATTCATCATTCGATAAAATTAAAGGGGTTGTGACACAAACTGAAAAAAGCGAGCCGAGCGCACTATTATTTGCGCTTCGGCTCACTTTTTTTGATATGTGGAGAAAGGTTGCGTTTAGTACGTTTCTGTTATACCGTTTTAGTAATTAACATTGATAGCAAGCTACCGATAGTTCTATTCGTCGGATAGCACTTCTCGGGTTCGTTGCTTTATGCGACATAGTTTTTGTTTTCGGTTTAACGAAAATGTTTGATATTTTTAATATGATATCAGTCTACCGATAGTGCCTTTTGCGGGATAGCACTTCTCGGGTTCGCTATTCTGTGTGATAACGTTGCTGCTATGTGCGAGGGAGACAACCAAAGGGACTAGGTGTAAGTCTGAGCCTTACTTACGCAAGGCTCGTGCACTCCGCTAAAGCTCCGTTGGACTTGCAGCCCCTAACCCTATCCCTTAGGTTTTCTCCCTCGCGCTCCCACTTTCCTTAC